>Ga0335073_10003449_pt1 | contig 22031 bp, 19 predicted proteins | sample Lox_Sample_22_FD_207093 | JGI IMG/M metagenome (GOLD analysis project Ga0335073, IMG submission 207093) | Soil microbial communities from Loxahatchee National Wildlife Refuge, Florida, United States - Lox_Sample_2.2 | ecosystem: Environmental > Terrestrial > Soil > Wetlands | place: USA...
GCAGGGTTGACGATCGCGGTAAGGCTGGGCCGGCGCAGCGGGCTCGACGGCGAGAAAATCACCAACCTGGCGGTGTATTGTGCGCTGGCGGGACTGCTCGGTGCGAAGATTTTGATGCTGCTGTTTGACTGGCGGAGTTTTCTGGCTGATCCGAAGCAGATTTTTTCGCTCTCGACGCTGCAAGCCGCGGGCGTTTTTCAGGGCGGGCTGGTGCTGGCGTTCGTGACCGCCTTCCTTTATATGCGGCACACCGGATTGCCGTGGCTGCGGACGCTGGACGCGTTCGCGCCGGGCATTGCGATCGGGCACTCGATCGGACGGATCGGGTGTTTTATGGCCGGATGCTGCTGGGGCAAGGAATGCTCGCTGCCGTGGGCGGTGACGTTTCACAACGTCGATGCGGCGGAGTTGACCGGCGTACCGCTGAATACGCCGCTGCATCCGTCGCAGCTTTATGAAATGTCCACCGAGGCGCTGCTGTTCGCGTTTCTTTACTGGCGATTCGGCAAGGCGCATGCGGCGGGGAAAATCATGGGGCTGTACCTGGTGCTGAGCTCGGCTGCGCGGTTTCTGATCGAGTTTACGCGCTTCCACGAACAGGGTCTTTATTGGGGATTGTCGCTGACGCAGTGGATCGCCATTGCGGTTGCCGGGGCGGGTGCGATGCTGCTGGCGCGTAGCGAAGTTCCGTCGGCCAGCGCGACGCCGGTCACGGCGTAGACTATCCTCCGAGTGAATCCGGAACCATTCGAATCGGCCGTCGAAGCGCTGATTTCGGGCGAGGCGGTGACGTTGGCGTCGCTTCTCGGCGAAAATCCGGAGTTGGCGCGGGCGCGGTCGGCGCGGGCGCATCGGGCGACGCTGCTGCATTATCTTGCGGCCAACGGCGTCGAGGACGAGCGGCAGAAGACTCCTGAAAATGCGGTCGAGATGGCGGCGATGCTGCTGCGCGCGGGCGCGGAAGTGGACGCGACCGCGTGGATGTACGGCGGCGAGCAGACGACCCTGTGCATGCTGGTTTCGAGCGTTCCTCCGGCGAAGGCGGGAGTGCAGATTGCGCTGGTGGATCTGCTGGTGGATTTCGGCGCGCGAGTGGACGGGCCGGCGCTGATGACCGCTTTGGCACATGGATATGCCGACGCCGCAGAGGCGCTGGTGAGGCGTGGCGCGCGCGCCGATAATCTGGCGGCCGCGGCGGGCTTGGGGCGGATCGAGGAGGCGGTGCGGATGCTTCCGGAATCGAATGCGGAGACGCGGCATCGGGCGCTGGCGCTGGCGGCGCAGCATGGACGCGCGGAGATTCTGAAATTGCTGCTCGACGCGGGCGAGGATCCGAGCCGGTATAATCCGGCGGGCTATCACGCGCATTCGACGCCGCTGCATCAGGCGGCGCTGGCTGGGCATGAAGCGGCGGTGCGGCTGCTGGTGGAGCGCGGCGCAAGGCTGGACGTGGAGGACACGGTTCATCACGGGACACCGCTGGGGTGGGCGATTTACGGCGGGCGGGACGCGGTCGCGGAGTACTTGCGGAAACAGCGGTAGCCGTTAAAGAGAGCCGGGCGGCCTCGCCGGGCTTTGCAACAAACTCTCAAAAAGCCTGCCCATCGTCACGGGCGCGGAGCGGGCTTTAATCCAATTCATTTTCTTGAAATTACGTTCACGGCCGGGTGTGCCGACTGGGGCGGACCCTTATCCTTGGGCCGTGAGTGACGCGCTTAAGAAACGGCCTCCGCGGAAAGGAACTCCCACGCCGGAACCGGCGAAGGTCCCGGCCAAGCCCGCGGCGAAGAGATCAAAAGCGGCAGTGGTGCAGAAAATTCTCGAGCGAATGGAAGACAAGCTGAGCCATGACGATGTGAAGGCGACGCTGGGGGATTACATCCGGCTGGTGCAGCTTGAAAAAGAACTGGAAGACGACGAGCCTCGGGAGATTAAGGTGACATGGATCGAGCCGGAGAAGACGGAATCCGAAAAATAGAGTACCAGGCGCTTCCGTCGCAGCAGAAATTTCACGATTCGAAGGCGAGATTCAAGGGGTTTTCCGGGCCGATCGGGTCGGGCAAGAGCGCGGCGCTGTGTCATGAGGCGATCAAGCTGGCGTATGTGAACCCGGGACGGACGGGGTTGATCGGGGCGCCGACGTATCCAATGCTGCGCGATGCGACGGTGATGGCGCTGGTGGAGATTTTAGAGAAAAACAAAGTTCCGCACGAGATGAACCGGGCGGATAACTACCTGGTGCTGCGGGAGACGCGGTCGCGGATTTTGTTTCGCGCGGTGGAGGAGTTCGAGCGGCTGCGCGGCAGCAACCTGGCGTGGTTCGGGCTGGATGAGCTGACGTACACGCAGGAAGAGGCGTGGCTGCGGCTGGAGGGCCGGTTAAGGGATCCGAAAGCGGCGCGTTTGTGCGGGTTCGCGGTGTGGACGCCCAAGGGATATGACTGGGTTTATGAGCGATTTATCGCCAGTCCGGTTGAGGGTTATGAGACAGTTCAGGCAAAGGCGTTTGAAAATCGCTTTTTATTAGAACGAATTCCCGATTATTACGAACGGCTGAAGAACAGTTATGACGCAAGATTTTATCAGCAGGAGGCGCTCGGCGAATATCTGGACATGCACGCCGGGCGGGTTTATTACGCCTTCGACCGGAAAGAGAACGTGGTTGAGGCTCAGGTGAATCCGGCGCTGCCGCTGTTGTGGGCGCTGGATTTCAACGTGAATCCCATGTGCTCGGTGGTGGCGCAGGCGAGTGGGGATGCAGTGACGGTGCTGGACGAGATTGTGTTGCCGCGGGCTTCGACGATGGAGGCGTGCGAGGAGTTTGCCGGGAGATTTCCCTCGCATGGGCGGGGGTTGGCGATTTATGCGGATGCGACGGGGGCCCGGCTGCAAACTTCGGGGACGACGGATTTACGGATGCTGAAGGAATTTTTCGCGAGCGGGGAATATGGCGAGGTGCAGTTCAAAGTGCCGAAGTCGAATCCGGCGGTGCGGGAACGAGTGGCGCTGATGAACGCGAAGCTGGAATCGGCCGCGGGCCGGCGGATGCTGCGGGTGGATGCGCGATGCCGGGAACTGATCAAGGACCTGGAACAAGTTTCCTACAAGGAAAGCAGCCTGCTGATTGATAAAGATCGCGATCCGAAGAGGACGCATTTGTCGGATGCACTGGGATATTTGATGTGGCAGGAGTGCAGGGGCGTAGAGAAGGTCGGGGAGCGGGGGTTGCGGTTGATTTAGGCAGAGGACAGGAATCTGGGGCCAGGGATCAGGGGAAAAAATGATGGAGATCGATCGGGAACATCCGCATTATTTGCTGCGGAAATCGGTGTGGCGGCTTTACCGGGATTTATATACCGGCGGGGAACAATTACGGTTAAATGCGCAGCATCATCTGATCCGGAGACAAAGAGAGCCGGCCGATGTTTACGCGGAACGGCTGCATCGGGTGTTTTATGAGAACTATATCGGGTCGATTGTCGACTGGTATGCGGCGACTTTGTTTCGCGAAGAGCCGGCGCTGACTTTTGAGGGGCGAAACGAGGCGGCGAAGGGGTTTTATTCGGAGTTCGTCGCCGACGTGGACCGAAAGGGGAGCTCGCTGACGGATTTCTGGCGCCGGCAGTTCATCGAGACGCTGATTTCGGGTGTGAGCTACGTGCTGGTGGATTTTCCGCGGACGGCGGGACAGGCGGAGACGCGCGCGGAAGAGGATGCGATGGGAGCTTCGCGGGCCTACCTGGTGGATTACACGGCGGAGGATCTCATCAATTGGAGTCTGGATGAGCGGGGAAACTTTGAGTGGGTGGTGATCCGCACGAAAATGCTGCGCAAGGATCGAGTGGAGGATGCGGAGTGGCGTCAGGAGACGCGGTGGGCGTATTACGACAAGCGCAATTTCCGGATTTATAAAAAAATTGACGGCGAAGCGAAAGTCGAGCTGGTGGATTCGGGGATGCACGGACTGGCGAAGCTCGGTCGAGTGCCGCTGTTTGCGCTGAGGATTCCGGAGGGTTTGTGGCTGCTGAACCGGGCCGGGCTGCTGCAACTGGAGCACTTCAATAAATCGAATGCGCTGGGGTGGGCGCTGACTATGGGGTTGTTCGCGATGCCGGTGGTTTATTCGGAGCGCGAATGGAGCCAGATGGTGGGCGAGAGTTATTACATCCAGCTTGCTCCGGGGGACAAATTCGGATGGACCGAGCCGGAGGGCAAGGTTTATCAGATTGCGGCGGATAATCTGACGAATTTGCAGGAAGAAATTTACCGGGTTTGTTATCTGCCGCAGGCGGGAGGGTCACTGGACAAGGCGGCGGTGCAGTCGGGGGTGAGCAAACAGCTTGATTTTTCGATCACCCAGGAGGTGCTGGGGGCTTACGGGGATGCGGTGAAGGAGCAGATCCGGCGGGTGCTCAAGGCGATCGAGGCGGCGCGCGAAGATGAGATCGAAATTAGCGCCGGGGGGTTGGATGACTTCGATATTTCGGATTTTTCGACGGAATTGACCCAAGCGCAACAGATTTTGGCGTTAGGCGTGGATTCTCCGACGTTAAAGAAAGAGATTTTCAAGAAAGTGGCGCTGAAATTCGTGGGTGAGGCGAGGCAGGAAGTAAAGGATCGGATTGTGGAGGAGATCGAGAGCGGTGGCCAGTGGCCCGTGGTCAGTGGCCAGTAAAAGGGAGGGACGTGCCGTGGGTGAAGAGAACAGGGATCAGGGAACCGGGGACAGGGGCCAGGATGTTCGCGAGGTGGTCCGAGCGGTGATGCAGGAGATGGGATTTGCGGAGAGGGAAACGCTCGAAAAGAAGGTGAATGAGCTGATCGCGGAAAATCAGAAGGCTCGGGCGGCGGCGGAGCAAGCAGACCGGAGCGCTTCGATCCGGGCGGAGTTGCAGAGGCTCGGCGTGGCGAAGATCGATTTGGCGTACCGGGCGGTGAAGGATGAGGTGTATCGCGGCGAAGACGGGAGATTGATGGGACAGGGAGGGTCGGAGCTGCGGGAATATCTGGCGGAGTTTGTGGATGAGAATCCGGAGCTGCTGCCGGCGCGGCTGGCAGGGGGTTCGGGGGCGAGCGCCGGAGCAAGGAACGTGGGGGGAACCGGGCCGGAGGCGGGGGTGGTGGACTTGTCGAGCATCCGCCCGGGGATGAGCGCAGAGGCGTTGGACAGGGTCAGGCAGGAAGTGGCTCGCGTAGCGGCACAGACGCTGCGCGGCGCATAAGCTGCTAAATCAGCAATTAAAAGCAAAAAGGAGAAAAAATGGGAGCAATTACTTCGTCAACAGTCGCGACTGCGATTGTGAAGCTGGTGGCGGCGGACGCGTTGCCGGCTTTGATGGGGAATCTGGTGATGGGGAACCTGGTGAATCGCGACTACGAAGCGACACTGGCGCGGGCGGGCGATACGGTGAATGTGCCGATTCCGCCGACGATGGTGGCGAATAATATTGCCGATGGCGCGTCGGTGCAGTTGCAGAATCCGGCGCCGGGCAATGCGCAGATCGTACTGACGAATCACGTGGAGGCGTCGTTCCAGATTCCGGACGTGGCCAAAGTGCTGGCGGTTCCGGACCTGCTGAAGCTGTACATGCAGCCGGCGGTGGTGGCGATCGCGGAGTCGATCGAGACGAGCCTTCTGGATCAGTATCCGATCTTAACGGCCAACGCCGCGGTGGGCACGGCCGGGACGACGATCGTGGAAGACGTGGTGGATTCGGCGGAAACGGCGCTGTTTTCGGCTATGGTGCCGCCGAGCGCGGCAAAGTACCTGGTGGTCAGTCCGGCGACGTATTCGGCGCTGCGGCAGATCCCGCGCTTCAGCGAGTTTAATACGGCGGGCGAGGCGGGGTTGCGGGCGATCGTGGATGGGGCGGTCGGCAAGATGAAAGATTTTTACATCTTCCGTTCGCAGTTCATTCCGACGACGGGAAGCTCGCCGGTGACGACGCACAACCTGGCGTTTGCGCGTGACGCGATCGGATTGGTGGTGCGGAGATTGCCGCAGCCGCTTCCGGGGACGGGGGCGATCGCGGAGTACGCGGAACTGGGCAACTTCGGGATGCGGGTGACGATGAGCTATCAGCCGAACACGCTGGCGCAGCAGTTCACGGTGGACGTGCTGTATGGCGTCGGGGTGCTGCGGAACAGCTTTGCGGTGCAGGTGCTGAGCTAGCGTCCGGGTTTGGGCCGGTTTGGTTTAGCCGCGTCCAGACGGGCGCGGCTCCTGATCGAGCCGGCCTATTTTGTTTATTTGTCAGGAGCCAGAATGGATTTGCGGACCTATTATCAGACAATTCGGAGAATTGAAGCGGAACTTCCGGAGGATTCGGTGGTGGTGGTGAGTCTGGAAACCCCGGATGGGGGGCGAAGCGGGGTTCGGACGGAGGTTCCGCGGGCACTGGCGGCGCGGCTGGTGGCGGATCAGAAGGCGGCGTTGGCGAGCGCGGAAGCCGCGGCGGAGTTTCGGGCGGAAGTGGAAGCGAAATGGAAGGCGGCGCACGGGACAGGGTGGAAAGGCCGGTAAATCATGCTGCTGACGGATGGGAATCCGAATACGACGACGGATCTGACGGTGTATGAATCGGCGATTCTGAACGTGGCCGCGACGGAGGCGATCGACCTGGGGGTGAAGCTCGGGTTGGCGACCGAGGAGATTACGGAGGATGTGCTAAACATTCTGCTGGATCATACGCGGAGCTATGATCCGCAATCCACGCTACGGCGGCAGATCGGGGTGTCAGATGTGGTGGTTTCGCCGCAGATGATGCGCTGGCACGCGTTGCATACGCTCGCGATTGTGTATCGGGACGCGTTCAATAATCAATTAAATGACCGCTATTTGCCGAAATGGACGGAATATCAGAAATTATCGGCAAATGCACGGGAACATACGATCAAATTGGGGATCGGGTTGGTGTACGCGCCGGTGCCGGCGGCGCAGACTCCTGTTTTAAGTACGGCGATCGCGGCGGGGACGACGGATACGGTTTATTACGTCGCGGCGACTTGGGTTGCGGCGAACGGGCAGGAAGGTGCGCCCAGCCCGGTGACGACGTATGAGACGGGAGCGGGGACGACGCTGGTGGTTCAGGGGGTGAATCCGCCGGGTCTGGCAACCGGCTTCAACGTATACATGGGGCTGAATTCCACAAGCCTGACATTGCAGAATGCGTCGCCAGTGGGGACTGCGCAGTATTTTGTGCTGCCGGGATCCGGATTGACGACCGGAACGCCCATGGGGAACGGGCAGGCGGCGCAGATTTACATTACCGGCGGTCCGATGCTGAGGCGAGGTTAAAGATGGCGCAGACGGCGAGCATCGCGGCGAGTCAATTTGTGACGTTCCTGAAGGACTCGACGACGGGGATTGGTCCGGCGGTGTCGAACCTGGCGGCTGATTCGGGTCTGAATTTGACGCCGATTCCGGCGGAGCAGATTATCAGCCAGAATGTGCCGGCGGCGATCGCGGAACGGGCGGCGGCGGTGAAATATCCGGTGGTTCACGTGTATTCCAATCGGGTTCGAAATTTGCTGACGGAGAAATTCCGGACATTTTCGGGAAAAATACAAACAGTGGCGGAAATTCGGGTGTCGCAGGACCGGATTGAGGGGATCGAGGACCAGACGCGGCTGTACGTGGACGCGGTGACGGCGGTGCTGGATGCGAATCGGGGGAGCTGGGGGCAGGGGATGTTTTATACCGGCGGATACGACGTGAGTTTCGATGCGGTGCAGCAGGGCGGGAAAAATTTGATGCAGGCGGCTCGGGTGACGTTTGAGGTGGATTTGTCGAGTTAGTTTACCAAGGGTCTGGGGTCAGGGATAAATGTCTTGTTATATTTCTTCGAATAATGAGCGGGTTTATGTCGCGCTGGAGTCGAGTTATGGCGTGGTGCCGGCGATTACGAGTCAAAATCGGATTCCGCTGGTGAAATTGACGCCGAAACAGGTTCCGGAAACGACGAGCCGCAAGGATAAGACGGGGACGCGGACGTTTGTCGGGCTGCCGAATACGATCCGCGAGGTCACCAACTTTCAACTGAACACATTCATGACGGAGTGGACGGATCAGACGGTGCAACCGCCGCAGGGGCCGTTGTTTCAAGGGGCGATGGGCGGGACGGCGATGCTATGGAATGGCGGGACGGTGGCGACGGTGACGAATCAGACGGAGATTCAGTTTACAGCTCCGCATGGGTTGAGCGCGGGACAGGGCGTGACGTTTTCCGGCGAGATGCGGTTCGTGGCGGCGATTCAGGATTCGCAGACGATCTTTATTAACGCGCCGTTTTCGAATTTGCCGGTGGCGGGATCGACCTTTGGGACGACGATTACTTTTCCGCTGGCCGAGGATTTGAGCGGGGTGAGCATTTTCGATTACTGGGATCCGTCGACGGCGGTGCAGAGGATTGTCGAGGGCTCGGCCATGGATACGATGAGCATCAAGATCAACGGCGATTTTCAGGAGTTCGATTTTTCCGGGCCGGCGCGGGATTTGATCGATAGCGCGAGCTTTCAGAGCGGGCAGGGAGGGTTGACGGCATTTCCGGCGGAGCCGACGGTGGGCGGGTTCGATTATACGATCGTGCCGGGGCATTTGGGCGAGGTGTGGATGGGGACATCGCCGAACCAGTTTTTCACGCTGACGCAAGGGGAGTTGACGCTCGATAACGATGTCGATTTGCGGGTGAAGGAATTCGGGTCCGATTATGCGCAGTGCATTGCGGCGGGCGTGAGAAAAGTCACTTTTAATTTTGAAATTTTTGAGATGGCGGATGCGCAGACTGCGGCGTTGTATCAGGCGGCGCGGTCGCGGTCGCCGATTTCGGTGATGGTGCAGTTGGGCGAGCAGACCAATCAGTTGTTCGGGGCGTATATGCCGGCGATGGTGCCGGCGGTTCCGCAATATGACGACAGCGAGACTCGACTGCAATGGAAATTTCAGAACAGCCGGGCGCAGGGGACGTCGGAGAACGAGCTTTATGTCGCATTCGGATAGATACGACAGCTCGGTGTGGTTTGAGTCGGCGGCGCGGGCGGGGGTGCGGTTTGGGATTTTGCGCGTGTCGTTCGGACGAAGGATCGAGCTGGCGCGGCGGATTCGGGAGATTGGCCGGAAGGCGGAATATCTGGATGCGGCGAGCGACGTGCGCGAGAAAATCGAGGGCGCGGTGCTGGCGGCGGAGATCGATCGGGCTTATCTGGAATGGGGATTGATCGGGGTTGAGGGGATGGAGATTGATGGGGTCGCGGCGACGGCGGCTTCGGTGATCGAAGCGGGACCCATTGAATTAACAGCGGAGATCCTGAACAAAATCAAAGCCGGGTGCGGGTTGACGGAAGACGAAAGAAAAAACTGATCGTCGCATTCCATTTTCAAAGTTCGAGCCAGGCCGGGTGGAGATGCGACGAATGCAGACGGCAGGGTCTGGAGCTCCGAAGAAGATGCGGGTGGTTGGCGCCGGACCGGCGAGGTCCGCGGAAACTGGTTTGGGCGCGCGGGCGCGTGGCGACGGAGGAGTGTCCGAAGTCGTTGATTACTCCGCAGAGCGTGGAGTGGGTGGAGCGATTTTTTGCGCGGAAGTTTGCGGGTGAGACGCGGCTGGAGGAGTTGGACGCGCGGATGGCGGACGCGTTTTTGATGCTCGAAAGGGAATGGCGGAATGGCGAATACAAGTCCACTTGACACATCACTTAAAACCGTGACGACGGTTCTGGGCGGGCAGGGGCCGTCGGGACAGAGCGATGTAATGAACCAGCAGCTCACGTCGCTTACACAACAGTTGCAGCAGCTCGAGACGGTGAATCAGACGCAGACCGAGGCGATGCAGGAAAACACGCAGGCGGTGACGCAGAATACGGGCTCGAAGGGCGAGAGCGGATCGTCGGGGAAATCGATCGGGAGCACGTTGGAGGATGTTTTCGGGTTGGGATTGAGTCCGCTGATTTCAGGGTTGGTGAGTTTATTTGGGGGCGGCGGAGGGTCGAGCGAGACTTCGCCGCTGGTTCCTTATGCCGCGCCGACGCCGGTGAATGCGACGGCGGGGATTGTCGGGTCGGGCGTGGCGGCGGTGAATCCGGGCGGTGGAGGTTTGCCGGCGCCGGTTCCCTCGGCGCAGCAGTCGACGCAAATCACGGTGCAGGTGCAGGCGATGGATAGCCAGTCGTTCTTGGATCACAGCAACGACATTGCGCAGGCGGTGCGGCAGGCGATGCTGACATCGACGACGCTGAATGACGTGATTCGGGCGGTCTAGCGATGGCTTCGTTTCCTTTATTGAAGACGGGAGTGGTGGCGCAGTATCCGACGGATCGCGCGAGGAATTTTTCGACCACCGTGGTGCGGTTTCTGGATGGCGGCGAGCAGAGATTTCCGGGCTACGGCTCGCCGCTGATGGCGTGGACGATTCATTACGAGCTGCTGGACGAATCGGAACTGGCGGCAATCGAGGAATTTTTTGAGGGCCAGGGCGGACAGGCGCAGACGTTTTCCTTTACCGATCCGTTCGATGGGACGGTTTATCCGAGTTGCAGTTTTGCGAGTGGTGATCTGGAATTGCAGTTTGCGGGTCCGCAGGACGGAAAGATGCAGTTGGTGATTCGGGAGAATCGGAGCTGATGCTGGTGTTTCCACAACTCGTGACGGGCGCTTCGGCGCTGTATCCGGTGAAGAAAACATCGGTGCAGAGGACGGCGGTGAATACTTTGCCGGATGGAAGCGTGGTGGTGCTGGCCGATCCGGACGGGGCGTCGAAGGCTTGGGAGCTGCATGCGTCGGGGATGACGCTGGCGGAATGGAATGCGATCGAGGCGCTGTTTGAAGCGACTTCGGGGATGTGGCAGACATTTACGTTTCTGGATCCGACTTGGAATTTGCTGGCGCAGAGCGAGGATCTGAGCGCGGGCGTGTGGACGAACGGCGCGCTGATTCAGTTGACGCCGGGAGTGGGCGATCCGCTGGGGACGACGCGGGCGACGCGGGTGACGAACGCGGGATCGGCTGCGGCGGCGGTCGCGCAGGTGCTGAATGTTCCCGGGAATTTTGAATATTGCTGTAGCGTTTGGGCGCGGACGATCGGGACGTCGGGTGTGACGCTGACGATTTCGACCACGGGCGGGACTTTGTCGCAGACCTTTGCGTTGAGTGGCGCGTGGTCGCGGGTGGTGCTGGCGGGGAATTTGGGGCAGAGCACGACGCAGGTGACTTTCGGCGCGCAGTTGGACGCGGGCGGGACCGTGGACTTGTTCGGAATGCAGGTGGAAGCGCAACTGGGGCCGTCGGACTATAAGCAGACGACGACGCAGGGTGGCGTTTATGCGAAGGCTCGGTTCGGGAGCGACAGCATCAGCGTGACGGCGCAGGGGACGGACGTTTTCGATGCGGTGATCCAGATCGTGGATACGGAGGGTTAGTTGGGGACGACGATCAATACTCTCAAAGAGACAGAAGCGCCGCCGACACCGCTATTTCTTTTCGCGTGCACGTTAAGCTCAGGGACGGTGGAGTATTGGGCGACGAATGCCGTTACCTATAACGGGATTTCGTATCCGGCGCGGCTGCTGAAACACAATTTGTATGATTTGCGGGCATCATCGAATGACGGCCTGGATGGGACGACGCTGATCAGCGTGACGCTGGCGAATGCGGATTCGTATTACTCGCAGATCGAGCGCGAGGTCGGATTTAAGGGCGCGCAGGTTCAGATTCAGTTCTTGTTTTATGACCTGGTGAACGGCGCGGCGGCCTCGGAATCGCGGGTGATGTTCAATGGCGTGGCGAATCCGCCGGATGAGATCACGGAGACGGGTTTTCGGGTTTCTTTTAATAATCGGCTGAGTTTGCAAAGAATCGTGTTGCCGGAGACACAGATTTTGCGGCTGTGTCCCTGGATTTTTCCTTCGAATTTGACGCAGAGACAAGAGGCGCTGAATGGGAGCGCGAAAGGGGTGTATTCGACACTTTATAAATGCGGATATTCGCCGGATTTAACGGGCGGCGTGGGCAATATGAACGCGGGATCGCCGTATACGTCTTGCGATTATTCGCGGGCTTCATGCGTGGCGCGCGGGATGTTTTCGACGGATCAGAACTCGAATGTGACGGCGCGATTCGGAGGGATCGAGTTCGTGCCGGCGCAGATCCTGGTGCGCGCGTTCGGCGAGCAGGGGACGCAGCTCTCCTCGGTGCAGGATAATTTAGCGCTTTACAACAATTATGTTCCGTTGGTTTATGGGACGGCATGGTATGAGCCGCCAATCGTGTTCGCTCGGAATGACGGAAATCTGACGCGGATGGAAGTGCTGCTCGGGATGGGTGAGATCGACGGACCGATCGCGGTGCTGGTGAACGGGATCAACATTCCGCAAGGGCAGAGCGGCGTGAACATGACGGCGACGGGGTGGTTCAACGTGATCACGCCGGGGACGCGGAATGGCGCATTCGATCCGAATTTCACCGATGCGAACGGGAATCCGCTGGGCGATCCGTACGGCAGCATGGCGATGATGAGCGTGGTGGTGCCGAACACGATCAGCGATGGGAGCTCGCTGCCGACGATCCAGGTGCTGCTGAACGGGTTGCTGATCGAGCAGTTCGACACGAGCGGAAATTCGCTGGGTGCATCGTTTACGAATAATCCGGCGTGGGTGCTGCTCGATGTGCTGCGGCGGAGCGGGTGGTTGACGAGCGAGATCGACCTGGTGAGTTTCGCGAATGCGGCGGCGTATTGTGCGGAGCCGATCGAGACGACGGATTTGAATGGGAATACGGTGACGCCCCCGCGGTTTCAATGCAACCTGGTGCTGACCGAGCCGGAGAGCGCAGCCGAAATCGCGGCCGGGATTCGCAATGCTTCGTCGTTGATTTTGACTTACGACAACGGCGGGTTGCTGTGTTTGACCGTCGAAAATTCTTTGGCGCTGCAACAACCGTCGCTGCCGGATGGAAGCAATTCGACGGAGGCGCTGAATGGCGGATGGCCGGCTTATGAGTTCAGCGACGGGTCGGCGGCGTTTTCGGGGTTGGCGCGGAATGCGGATGGGAGTCCGTCGATCCGGTTGTGGGCGCAGAGCGCGGCCGCTACGCCGAATCGGTTAACGGTGGAGTTTCAGGACGAGTTCAACCAGTATCAGCAAGACAGTCTGTCGCTGGTGGATGTGGATGACGCACTGCTGACGGATCGGCAGGTGACGGCGTCGTCACTGGCGCTGGGATTGCCGAATTTCGCGCAGGCGACTTGGGCGCTGGCGCTGCAACTGAACAAGACCATCAACGGTTACCAGCTGATCGATTTTGAGACGACGGTGAAAGGCATCGGGCTGGCGCCGGGCGACATTATTACTGTCACCTATTTAAAGGAAGGGCTGGAACGGCAGCCGTTTCGCGTGGTGCGGATGATGCCGGGGCAGAATTTTCAGACGCTACAAATCACGGCGCGGTGGCACGATGATGTGTGGTACACGGCGAGCGCCGCCGGTTCCACGGGAGTGGGCCAGCAGCCGGGCGCGACGGGGATTCCGCGGCCGCTGGTGGGCAGCGTGATCGACGCGAATGGGATTGATCAGTTCGGGATTACGGAGACGTCGACTGAGTCGAGCGATGGGACATACACGGTTTCGCTGAGTATCGCGTTCGATCCGCCGGCTCAGCCGGTGGCGACGGGGGTTTCGATTCCGCTGCTGAGTCTGAACGCGGCGGTGAGTTCGACGGGCGGGACGCTCGCGGGCGGGCAGACAGTCTATTATGCACTGAGCGCGCTTGACGGGAGCGGGGGACAAAGCGGGTTGTCGTTTGTGGTTCCGGCTACGATCCCTGCCGGGACCACTACGAATACCGTGACATTGTCGGGTTTGAGTTTTTCCTCCGGGACGGCGGGATTTAATGTTTATCGAGGCTTAAATCCGCAAGAATTATTGCTCATTGCGTCGAATGTTGCCGTAGCCGCGACCTATACCGACGCGGGCGCGACGGCGCAGTTGATCGGGCCGCCGGATGCGAATTACGATCACGCGAATTTTTACTGGCGACTGGAATTGCAGCCGGAAGCGGTCGCGCAGATTTATTCTTCGACCACGATTGGAAATAACGGACTGGGGATGTTGGCGAATGAGTTCGTCGGCGCGCTGGTGCGGATCACGCGCGGGACCGGAGCGGCGCAGGAACGCGCGGTGATCGCGAATACGGCGACGACGATTACGATTTCGCCGGCGTGGACGATGGGGCCCGATGCGACAAGTTATTTTGTAGTCGCGAGTTCGACTTGGAATTTCGGCGGCCTGAGCGCGACGAGTCCGGCGGTGATTCAGGTACCAAACCAGGAGGGTGCGACAGTGGAAGTAACGGGGCGATCGGCGAACGCGCTGAATCAGGAAAGCTCGCCGAATTTGAATCCAGTGACGCGGTGGCAGATTGACGGAGCGTCGGGTGGAGGCGTGGATTCCGATGTTCCGCCAGGTCCGGCGTTCGGGTTGGATCTGGCGGGGCAGGGAACGGTGGATCTGGCCGCAATCGGGTTCACGGATTTGACGAATACGCATACGATTTTGGCGGGGACGCTGACATTATTTTTTTGGAACGAGCTGAGCAGTCCGACGACGTTCACGCTGGCGGAGGCTGTGGCGGCGGCGGATACGACGATCACGTTGAACGCCGCGGGCCCGTCGGGAATTGACGATTTGATTCAGATCGAGGGCGAGATTGTCGAGGTGCTCGCGATCTCGGGAGCGCAGTACACGGTGAGTCGCGGATCGCACCTGAGCACGGCTACCGCGCACTCGGCGGGCGTCGCCGTTTATCCGCTGCAGCGAGATGTGACCATCGTTCCGTTTGTGAGCGATTTTTTCGGGAGTCCGGCGAGTGGGGATTATACGGAATCGATTTTTCTGCCGGATGTGCGGATCGGTGCGGCGGAGTTTTATGTGACCAACGTGTATGGGAACAGTCCGTCGACGGGGGCTTCGTTCGGGGCGACGACGGACCAGGGATTGCGGACGCTCGCGGGCGGGCAGCTTTCGATTCAGGTGGACGGGTACCTGGCGATTCAGACGGATGCGGCGCCACCGCTGGTGGTGGAGGACTCGCTTGCTATCCGCGACATTTTTGCCGTGCTCGGCGAGGCGCCGAGCGGCAGTGCGATCGAGCTGCAATTGCGGCAGGGGACCACCGTTTTTTGCACCTTGACGATTGCCGATGGCGCCACGACGTCCAATTCGGTAGACGGATTCGGGCTGGCGCCTCTGGTCGCGGAATCGCAGGTTTTTCTCGATATTTTGTCAGTTCCCAGTACGGCGAATACGCTGCCGGGGCGCGATTTGACGGTAACGATCCGGTTATAAGCGGAAAATGTCCGATATTCTTCAAAAATTAACGCCGAATCAGGACTTGCAGTGCTACTTTTTTGAGCCATCGGGCGGAGGGTCGGCGGTCGCGGCGTTAAGCAGCACTTCGGCCACGGGATTTACGGTGTCCGGATCATGGCGGCAGCAGGCCGATTGGGCGGTGATCGAGTGGAATCGCGACAATACCTTCGATCATCCCGCGTTTCGCAATTTGCCCGACGGCGATTTGAGTCAATTGACGCTGACTTATCAGGAAACGCGAACGAATTGCATTCCGATGGATTCGACTTTGTACGCGACGGTCGACTGGCCGTCGCTGCGCATCTGGGCCACGCCGGCGGGCGGATCGGAAACGATTTATTGGGTGCCGCTGCTGGCCAATGCGACTTCGGTCGCCGGGAGTTATCAGTGCGCATACGCGGAGTTCACGCTTTCGGGAACGACGGCGGCAGGCGATTACGTGGGACTGGCCTGGTTTCAGGAGCAGTTCACCTATCAAGTGTACGCGGGCGATACGCTGGCGACGATTATCAGCAATCTGGCGGCGAGTATCAATTCGTATTCGGCGGTTTTGCAAGCGACGGCGTCGGGAAGTGCGATTACCGTTTATTACACCAACGGGCAGCCGATCGCGAGCAGCACGGCGGGAGCAAACGGGAACATTTTCGGGATGTACACGTTTTCAACGGGAGCGGAAACGTGGGATGCGCCGCAGAAGACGTTCGCAAACGGAACTTCACCGACCGAGTGGCAGGTGACGATCGACTTCAGTTCGCTCGAAGGCTATACGTCATCGGACCTGTCGGGAACGATGGTTTCGATACCGACGCAAAGCGTCCGCAAAATGCGCTGGACTTACGCGGCGGCGCTCCAATCCGGCGCTTATGCGCGTAGCGAGTTTGCCGTCGTGGTATCGAATTGGAGCGTGACTGGATCGAATCGCGAGTATTCGGTGGCGGGGCCGGGAAGTTTGCGATTCGAAGATAACGGGCTGGGGATGGTCTATTCTCCGACATCGGATTGGACGGTAATCACGGGGAATTATTCCGGAGGGACGATTCATTATGCGTCGAATCCCGGGGATTCGGTTTCTTATTCGTACTTGGCGACCGCGACGCACACCTTATATATAGGATTTCAATGCACGGGTAATGGAGCCGCGGTCGCGATTACCGTGGATGGCGTCGCGGTCTCGGCCGCGAACCTGCTGATTCCGGGCGAACAGGTTTTGTTGCGCTATCCCGTCGGACAATACGGCGCGGGGTCGCATACCGTCACCTTGACACACGCGGGTCCGTCGGGTGCTGATTTTTATTTCGATTTTATCGAGGCCGCGGTTCCGACCACCACTTTGCCCACGTTCCCAACGCAGCCGACCATCACGCTGGCGACCGACTGGGATACGCAGAATTCTCTGACGCTCGCGCCGGAGCGGACGGCGTGGATGATCGATTCGCTGGGCTACAACGGGCGGCAGAATCACTACTGCGGCGCGTTGTGGTTTTACGAAATTGTTCGCGATGGAACGGTTTACGCAACGGCGACGGTGACGTTTTCGGGGACGCCGGCGTTCAGTTCGACGGTGACGGTGAATATCGATCAATCGGGATCGAACCTGGTTCTGACCAAGTTGATTCATATGGGCATGACCGCGGAGATGGTGGCGACGGCGTTCGCGATCGAGTTGAATCGCGGCTACACCGCGGTGTGGGCCAACGCTTCGGGAAACGTGCTGACCATTCAATCGCGGGCGATGGGCGTGGCGGGAAATGCGCTGGGAATTTCGTCGTCGACGACCAGCAGCGGATTTACGGTGACGGCGTCGGGTGCGAATTTCAGCGGCGGCGTGGATGGGAATTGGTACACGGACCTGAGCGCGTCGCCGGTGGTGAATCGCGCGGCGCGGGATTGGCACGCGAGTTTCTTCGCGGCGCTTCAGGGATACGGGATCGAATCGACGGCGTCGTTCAGCATGGAGTTGGGCAACGGCGATCCTTCTGCGGCCGCGGGGATCGCGCAGATGGGACCGGCGGGCGATCCGATTCTGCTGCCGACGCCGTCGCTGCAAACCAATTTTTCGCCGACGAGCCTCGCGTTCTGGGAACAGGCTTATGCGGTAATGGCGGGGTTGCAGGCCTCGGCGGGATTGCAGCCATTTTTGCAATTCGGCGAAGTGCAGTGGTGGTATTTTCCGAACAATGGCGCGGGAACGGATTATTCCGGGATGCCATTTTACGATGCGTGGACGCAGGCGCAATTTCTGGCGCAGTACGGCTACACGATGCCGGCGATTACGACGAATAGTGTAAATCCGGCGAGTTATCCCGATGAAGTCGCGTTTCTGGCGATGGTGCTCGGGAATTTTACGAACGCGGTGATGGCGTTTGTGCGGACGAGTGAAGCGAACTGCCGGTTTGAAGTTTTGTATCCGACCGATACGAATTCTACGGTGTTCGACCAGGCGATCAATTTTCCGCAGAGCGCGTGGACGCCCTCGGCGCTCGCGGTGTTAAAGACGGAGGATTTCGGGTTTACGCTGGAACGCGATCTGGATCTGGCGGAATCGTCCGTGGATTTCGCAGCGACCGTGGGTTTTCCGGCGACACAAAGCTCGCACCTGGTGGGCATCAGCGATCCGACGACGCCATGGCTCAAAGAGGCTCAGTTCGCGCTGGGCAAAGGGTTCGAGAGCGTGGTGCTGTTTGCGCTGGACCAATATTGCCTGATCGGGTATGCGACGCCTTTGCCGGAATCGTTCCGGCGCAGCGTTCGGATGGGCACTTGATAAACTGAAGGGTTGCTCCAGGTCCAGAACGTTTCCAAGGTTTATCGTTTGTACCGGCGGCCGCTGGACCGTCTGCTGGAAATTCTTCCGTTCAGTCAAAATTATTCGCCGAAAGAGTTCTGGGCGCTGCGCGACGTGAATCTAAGCGTCGAACGGGGCGAAGTTTTCGGCGTGATCGGGCCGAACGGGAGCGGCAAGAGCACACTGCTCCAAATCGTCAGCGGGATTCTGGAGCCGACGCGCGGGCGGGTGATCAAGCGTGGACGCGTGGCCGCACTGCTCGAATTGGGCGCGGGATTCAATCCCGAATTTACCGGACGCGAGAACGTTTTTCTGAACGGAGAGATTCTCGGTCTGACGCGCCGTGAAATGGAGAGCGTCTTTCCGGAGATCGAGAAATTCGCGGAAATCGGGGCGTTTCTGGACCGGCCGGTGAAGGAATATTCAACCGGGATGTACGTGCGGCTGGCGTTCGCGACAGCGATTCACGTCGAGCCGGAGATTCTGATTGTCGATGAAGCGCTGGCCGTCGGCGACGCGATTTTCGCCAACCGCTGCATCAAAAAGTTCGAAGACCTGAAAAATCGTAAGGTCACGGTTTTGTTTGTATCGCACGACCTCGGCCTGGTGAAGCGATTGTCGGATCGCGCGGCGCTGATGATCGACGGCCGCGTGGCGGCTTGCGGACGGCCCAGTGAAGTGGTGAATCGCTATGTGGGAATGGTGCTCGATCGGGAGCAGGGTCCGCGGGAGGAAACGCAAACCAGCGAAACGTTTCGGCATGGCGATGGCGCGAGCCGCGTGGTGAGCGCGGCACTGATCGATCAGGCCGGCGCGGAAACGCGCAGCTTGCGGCCGGGCGAGCCGGTGACCATTCGCGTGCGTGCGCGAGCCGAGCGCGAACTGGAAGAGCCGGTGGTCGGTGTACTGATTCGCAATCGTCTGGGCATCGATGTTTACGGCACCAACACGCGCATCGAAGGAGTCGATTTCGGGCGCGTGCACGCGGGCGAGATGTTTGAGGTCGACTTCACCTTCGATTGCCTTCTGACCCGGCAAGACTATACACTGACCGTTGCCACGCAGTATCGCGAAGGCTACAGCCAGGACTGGCTGGACGACGTGATTTCGTTTTCCGTGGTCGACGCGCGCGACGTGGCAGGCTTCGCGAATTTCAAAACAAAGGTGGACTGGCGCGTGGTTCGCTCCTGATTTCGCATGATCTACGTGGTGGTTCTTTGCGTGGTGGTGGGGACGCTGTGCGGCGTGACGCTCAAAAAGACTTTTACCGTCCGCACGCGCAGCGATTTTCTGGTGGCCGGGCGAAAACTGCCGTGGACCGTGCTGGTGTTCACGCTGCTCAGCTCCTGGATCGGCGCCGGGAGTTTGTTTGCCGGCGCGGAAAAAGCCTACCGCGAAGGATTCACCGCGCTGTGGCTGGCAGGCGGCGGATGGTGCGGGCTGGCGGTGATCGCGGCCATCGCGGGACGCGCGCGGCGCTTTGCGCAGTTCACCGTGCCGGACCTTCTGGAGACTCGCTATAACGCGACGGCGCGGGTGATGGCGACCGTGGCGATCGTCATTTCCTACACGGTGATTACCAGTTATCAGCTCAAAGCGGGCGGCGATATTCTGCACCTGATTTTTCCCGGTCTCGAGCGCCAGACGGGAATGTACATCATCTCCGTCTTCGTGATTGTTTTTACCGCGGCGGCGGGCATGGCATCGATCGCGTATCTTGACGTGGTGATCGGTAGTCTGGTCACGGTGGTGGTCGCGATCGCGGTGCCGTTGTTGTTGAACAACGTCGGCGGATGGAGCGAAGTGCACCGCGCGCTTCCCGCGAGCCACTTCACCGTTCTGGGCGACGGCGGCCTGGAAGAGGCGGCGGGCACGCTGTTGCCGACCATGCTGCTGCTGATCGGCAATCAGGGCATGTATCAGAAATTTTTTTCGGCGCGATCGGAAAAGGACGCGCGGATGGCGGTGGTTGGCTGGATTGTGGGAACCGTGTTCCTGGAAACGCTGCTGGTGGTGTTCGCCGTCGTCGGCAGCGCGAAATTCAAGACCGACAGTCCGCGCGAAATTATTCCACTGGCCGCGCGCGAGGGGCTGCCGCCGCTGATCGGCGCGATCCTGATGGGCGGAATTTTTGCGAAAGTCATTTCGACCGCGAATAACTATCTATTTTCGCCCGCAACAAATCTGATGCACGATGTCTACGAGCGCTTTATCAATCCACACGCGACGGAGCGGCAGAGCCTGATCATGTCGCGCGTGCTGGTGGTCGCGCTGGGCGTGTTTGCGCTGTTGCAGGCGACCCAGTTCCAGTCCATCCTGAATGCGGCGCTGTACGCCTACACGGTTTATGGCGCGGCGGTGACGCCCGCGGTAATGGCGGTGTTTTTCTGGAAGCGAACCAACACGGCGGGAGCGATCGCGTCGATTGTGGTTGGAACCGCGGTGACGGTCGGCTGGAACGTGGCGCAGGGGCTCGGCTGGAAGAACAACACGGACGCGGTGTATCCGGCGCTGCTGGCTTCAGTGGCGTGCCTGGTCCTGGTCAGCCTGGCGACGCCGCCTCCGCCGGAAAAGAAATGGAGGCCATTTTTCCAATGAATCTCGGGGAAATTCAAAAGGCGATTCGCGAAGAAAAGCTGGACGGCTGGCTTTTTTTTGACCATCATCGCCGCGATCCGCTGGCCTATCGCGTGCTGCAATTCACGCCGGGGTCGATGCTTTCGCGGCGTTGGTATTACTTCGTTCCGGCCGAGGGCGAGCCTCGACGGCTGGTGCACAAGATTGAAGCGCACACGCTGGACGGGCTGCCCGGCGCGCAGACGGAGTACGCGGAATGGAACGAAATGGTGGGGCGGGTTCGCGAAATTCTGGGGGATGCGAAACGAATCGCCATGCAATATTCGCCGCACTGCGCGATTCCGTATGTGGCGATGGTGGACGCCGGGACGATCGAGCTGGTGCGATCGCTGGGTGTTGAAATTGTCAGCTCGGCGAACCTGGTCCAGCGGTTTGAAGCGAAGTGGACGGCGGCGCAGCTTGAATCGCACCTGGAGGCCGCGCGGCGGATCGATCCCGTGCGGCGTGCGGCGTTCGCGAAAATCGGCGAATCGCAACGCGGCGGCGCGCGGGTGACGGAATGGGACATCAAGCAATTCATCTTGGCGCGATATAAAGAGGATGGGATTTTTATCGATCATGGTCCGGATGTGGCGGTGAACGGAAACGCGTCGAATCCGCATTATGATCCGACGCGGGAGGCTTGTTCGGAAATCAAGCGCGGGGACCTGGTGCTGATCGATATGTGGGGCAAGCTGGAGCGGCCGGAGAGCGTTTATTACGACATTACCTGGACGGCGTATTGCGGCGAGACTCCGCCGGATGCGATTCAGAACGTGTTTCGCGTGGTGACGACGGCGCGCGATTGCGCGATCAAACGGGTGCAGGAGGCGGTCGCGGCGAAGCAGGAGCTGCGCGGGTTCGAAGTGGACGACGCGGCTCGCGGGCACATCCGGTCGCAGGGGTTCGGCCAATATTTTTTCCATCGCACCGGCCATTCGATCGGCACGGACATTCACGGGACTGGCGCGAATATGGACAATTTCGAGACGCATGACGAGCGGAAAGTCATGCCGTGGACATGTTTTTCGATCGAGCCGGGGATTTATTTGCCGGAATTCGGAATTCGCTCGGAAATCGATATGTTTGTTGATGATTCTAGCGCCCGCGTTACGGGTGAAATTCAGCGAGATCTTGTCTTAATTTGAATGCGCGGTTTGTGTTTAATTCTGTGCTTTGCCGCCGCCGCTTCGGCTGCGGTGGTGTCGCGCGACTGGGGCGATGGGAAGCTGACGCTGCATCTGGACGATGGGACGGCGGAGCTGGAATGGCT
>Ga0335073_10003450_pt1 | contig 22031 bp, 18 predicted proteins | sample Lox_Sample_22_FD_207093 | JGI IMG/M metagenome (GOLD analysis project Ga0335073, IMG submission 207093) | Soil microbial communities from Loxahatchee National Wildlife Refuge, Florida, United States - Lox_Sample_2.2 | ecosystem: Environmental > Terrestrial > Soil > Wetlands | place: USA...
CGCGCGGCTTGCCGTGGCTCGACGTCCTGATGCAGGACCTGCGTTTCAGCTTCCGCACGCTTGGGCGGGAACGCGGCTTTACACTGATCGCAGTGCTGATTCTGGCACTCGGCATCGGCGCTAATATCGCTGTTTTCAGCGTTGTGGACACAATTCTGTTGCGCCCGTTGCCATTCCCCAATTCGCAACAACTGGTGCGCATTGTTGAGAAAAATCCAACAAGTGGCGAATCCAGTAAGACCTACAGCGCTGATGCCACACAGGACTTCCAGCAACAGAATCAATCTTTTCAGTCAGTCAGCGGCTATTTCGCCTTCACCGGTCCGGACAATTTCAAGCTGATCGGCAGTGGCCAGCCGCTGCCTGTCACGGGAATTCTGGTTGCGGATGGCTTCTTCGAAACACTCGGTGTGCAACCCGCGGCCGGGCGGCTGTTCCGTTCCGAGGAATATGTGCAGCACGCGCGGCCGGTTGTGCTGCTCAGCTACCCATTCTGGAAGCGTGAGTTCCACGGCGACCGCAGCATCGTGGGAAAGACAATTGATTTGAGCAATGCCTCAGTTACCGTGGCCGGAGTTCTGCCGGATACATTCGATTTTGGTTCGGTCTTTTCGCCGGGAGCGAAGATCGATTTTTTCGTTCCGTACATCATGGATGATTTTCGGGACGACGGGAATGACCTGGCACTGATTGGCCGGCTCAAACCGGGAGTCAGCCTGGCGCAAGCGCAGAACGAAGCCGACCTGCTGTTTCCCCAGTTCTACTTCGACACCAAGCACCCTGAGTACGGAAAAGGCTATACGGCCCAGCTCACAGGACTCAAAGAATACGTGAGCGGCAAGCTGCGGCGATCGTTGATTGTGCTGTGGGGCGCCGTGGGACTGATCCTGCTGATTGGCTGCGTGAATCTCTCCAACCTCATGCTGGCTCGGGTAGCCGCGCGGAGCAAGGAATTTGCCATGCGCAGCGCCCTGGGTGCAGACCGCGGCCGGCTTGTGCGCCAGCTGCTCACGGAAAGCCTGGTCCTGGTCTCAGGTGGAGCCGTCGTGGGGCTGCTGCTTGCTCAGGCAGTACTCGCCTATCTCGCGCATCAAGGCTCTGTTGCTCTACCGCTCCTGAGCGCGGTGCGCATCGACGGCACGGTGTTGGCATGGACGCTCATGATTGCGCTGGGGGCCGGCGTTCTTTTCGGACTGGCGACCGGGCTGCGAGTATCAGGCGGCAATCTCCAAGAGAACCTGAAGGACGGTGGGCATGGATCCAGCGAGGGGAAGAAGCATGACCGTATGCGCTCCACGCTGGTGATCACGGAGATTGCCTTGGCATGTGTGTTGCTGGTTGGCGCCGGCTTGCTGTTGCGCAGTTTCCTGAATGTTCTTGACGTGGACCTGGGCTTTGAGCCCAGCCATGCGGCGGCAGTCAGCGTCGACTCCGTCGATGGGGGAGCGGCGAAGCAGGTCGCAAACTGGCAGGAAGTTGTACGCCGCGCTTCCATGATCCCCAGTGTTGTCGCTGCGGGTATATCTGACAACCTGCCGATGAGCCGCAACCGCAGCTGGGGAATCGCTGCGAAGGGCGCACAGAGGCCTGCCAACGGTGATTTTATTGACGCCTTCGTCTATATCGTTTCGCCCGGCTACTTCAAGGCAATGGGAATGCGCCTGGTTCAGGGCCGCGATGTCAGTTGGGATGACCTGGTTAACAATCGCAGTGTTGTGGTCATCAATGAGACGCTGGCCCGGAAGCTTTGGCCCGGACAAAACCCGATTGGCCGCACCGCGGTTGCGGGCGGGCAGGACGTGGAAGTGATCGGGGTGATTGCCGATGTCCGCGAAAGCAGCGCAGAGGACAGTGCCAAAAGGCAGATGTATCTTCCGTTAACGAAGCAATTCGGGCCAGAAGGGTCATACCTTGTGGTGCGTTCCAGCCTGCCTCCCAACGCACTAGCTACGACGGTGATGAGAACTTTGCGGGAAATCAATCCTGGGCAGCCGGCCACGGAATTCAAGCCGGTTCAGGGTCTGGTGGATCACGCTACGTCGCCACGGCGTTTCTTTGTTCTACTGGTGACCATCTTTGCCGGGTTCGGGCTACTGCTGGCTTCGCTGGGAATCTACGGCGTTATCTCGTATTCGGTTACCCGGCAAACGCAGGAAATCGGCATACGAATGGCGCTGGGCGCAACGCAAACCCGGGTGCAGCTCGACGTGATTTCGAAGACACTTTGGCTGGCGTTGATTGGCACTGCACTCGGACTGGCGGCTTCCTTCGTTGTGGCGCGTTTGATTGCTTCTCTCCTGTTCCACACTGCGCCAACAGATCCACTTACTTTCATCGAGACCGTAGTTCTGTTGGGAGGTGTTGCGCTGCTTGCCGGCTACTTACCAGCGCGAAGAGCTTCAAAGGTGGATCCAATGGTTGCGCTGCGGGAGAACTAACTGCCTTACAGTGCGCTGTTCGATTAACTGCCACTTGGGCCTACTGCGTGACCACTCTGCCAGTTGTGGGGTCCAGGATGTAGGGCCTCATGTCCGGATGGGTGAAGTCGAACATCGCGTTCAGCGAACCGGCGATGGCATCAAAGGAGCCTCCGCCAACTCGTTCTCCATGGAGAAAGTTATCTTCAATGAAGCGCAGCACGGACGTCTGATCGGTCAGGCTATGGTCGACAAAGTTGCGCCGGGCAAATGGGGAGATCACCAGCAGGGGCAGCCTGGGGCCGTAGCCGCAGCGGCCCTGGGCATGGTCCACTGAGGGACCGGGAAGGGCAGTTGACCCGTCGCCACATTGTCCGGCTCCGCTGAGTCCGTCGGCCTTGCTGGTTGACTGGTTGGCAATGGGTCCCATCTGGTGGTCGTACCAACCGTCGGAATCGTCATACGCAACAATCACTGCGGTGTTTTTCCATTCAGGACGGCGCTCGAGGAAGTTGATCACCGTCACCAGCCAGGTCTGCTCATCGATCGGATCGGAGTAACCGGCATGCGCGTCCTGATAGCCGGGCGCCTTCAAAAAACTTACGGCAGGGAAGTTGCCGGCCTTCAGGGCGGCGAAGAAATCGTTGGTGTCGTACTGATGATTTGCTTTGTCTCCGTCCTTCCCGATGGCCCGCACGGACGACGGCCGGATGTGGAGCAAATTTGCTGTCGGCAGGTAGTACTGGAAAGGCTCATGGTGAGGAATGTAATCGGTGGGGGACTGCAGCGTTATTTTGGAATAGGTGCTGCGCTGGCAGCCCGTGGTGCCGTTGCGGTTGGTCTTACTTAAGTCGAATCCGGCTTCGAACCAGCCCCAGCTTATGGCGTGCTTACTCAGCATCTGGCCGATGTTATTTCCCGTGTATCGCAACTCACCGCCGGCAGGATTGGAGCATTTGTCGCCAATGGGATCGCCATCATCGACCTCGGTGTAAGTCCCGTTGCCGCCATCGACCAGCAAACTTATGCCGTTAATCTGATCGGTGACGCCGTTGGTTTGGCCGGAGATCAACTCGATGGCTCCCTGTGTCGACTGCCCGAAGGTGGATGCGAAGGAGTTATCGTTCAGCGCAAACCGCTGGGCGTAGTTCCACAGCGCAGTGACGGTGTTGCCGTCGAAGTAGGCCATCACCAGGCCCTTGGTCTGATGCACGTATTGCGGCGGCGCACCGGCCATGCTTGTGGGCGGAAACTTCTGGGTTGGCGGAGCGGGAAGGCCGGTGAATTGCGGAAAAGAATCCATCAGGCCGGCGTGGAAAGCTCGCTGCTCCTCGGTATAACCGTGGTTCTGATCCGCGGTCGCTGCTTGTGCAGGGCCCAGCCGGAAGGGATTGGTTGCGAAACTTTGGTTGACTTTTACATTGAGAGAATTTGGGTTGCGCTCAAGCAGAAATGGCGTGAGTCCGTTGACTCGCGGCGTGCCCGGAAGCGCCTTGAAAGGAGTTTCATGGGGCGGGTTAAGCGCGATTGGGTAGGTCCCGAAGTAGTGGTCAAAGGAGACGTTCTCGTCGAAGATGACGACCAGGTGTTTGATCGGGGTTGCTGTCTGAGCCGGCAGCTGGGGCGCGTTCATACAGGCTGCCGCCAGGAGGACGGTAATCTTTAGCGAAAAGCTTGTCAGTGAATCTCTGCTTCGGATTGGAATCATTCGTGAAGTTTGCCTGCTGAGTTTTGGAGGAGCACGTTGGAAAGGATGGCTGTGTCGGACTTGTCCGGAAGGTGCGAGCAAAAGCCAATGCCTACGTAAAAAGGGGCGTCCAGATGCAGGAGAATCGGTGGTCCAAACTGGTGCATTGGTTCGCCTTCGAGACTGACCCACAGCGTGAAGGAATCGCCACGCTTTTCAATCCCGACACGCCTGGCAAACACCGGCACCAGGCTGTCCGGAGTTTTTCCGCCCGGCCGGCCGCGCCCGCCTACGCGATATTCCATATCGGTTACGCGGATGTCTTTCTCAGCGCGCTGCGCCAGCTGAATCATGCCGGCGCCATGGAGGGCAACAATCGCTTCTTTGGAATCGTCATCCAGGTTCTGGCGGATGATGAGAACGGCCTTGCGGTCGCCGTAGCCATTGGGATCAGGAAAAGTGATATCGGCGGCAAGTGAGATGTCGCCGGACATCTTCTTCCACAAGTAGCGAAATTCGTCCCGGGTGTACCAGACGTTGTATCCAGCAGAATGGATCGTGTACTGGCCTGTGCTCTTGTCATAACTCGCGCTCCCCGGTACCACAGCGCTGCCGATATCGGACTGCCCCTCGAAGATGCCGATCGGCATATCGAAGTTGGTGCTGGGGCGGTGAAAATCGGGCGGCGGCGCCACCTGCGTGTGGGTTACGGAACCCGGTTGTGCCCACGGCGGCACAGCCGGCGTTTGCGCTTGCACCGTGAGTCCAAGCAATAGCAATGGGGCGAGGCGGCAGGCCGTCTTCATGGTTGGCTACAGGCGAAGTTAGCGGCGTCGTTGGTATCCCCCGAACCCTTGTACTTGGCCACTTCCGGATAGGGACACAGGGGCCGGGTCATCAGGACCTTGTTGTCGGGGCCGTATTTCGTCGCAATCACTGTATCCGGAGGAGTACCTTTTTCCACCCAGCCGACCAGCGCGTCGAAAGCGCCGTACTTCGGATCTCCGGTAGTTGCAATCCCAAGCTGTCCGAAGGCGGAGGGGCCGGGCCCTCCGACGCAATGTTCCATGCCAGGCACCATATACAGACGAACAAACTTGCCGGCCTCGGCATCGCCCATCTTCTTCTGTACGTTTTTGTAGTAAGCGATCGTGTTCCAGGGCGAAATCGCGGGATCATTCCAACCGTGGTAGAGAATTAACTTGCCGCCACGCGCGTGAAGCCCGCTCAGGTCCGCGTTGGTCGAGTCCAGGTCCGCTGCTGTTTTGGCGACTGCTTCCTGCAATGAGCTATCGACATTGGCGGTCAGGATATTCCACTTCGGATCGTCGGTCACCATGTAGCGGAAGTAGTTTTGTACATACTGAACGCCGGAGCCGGCTCCGGGACCGTTGCCCAGTACCCAGTCGCTCCAGCTGGTTTCATCTCCCATGACATAACCGGGAAAGAAGGACTTTCCCTGATCATCCTTGCCGCCACCGTAGAACGTTTTGAGCGAGTGCAGCTGCGGTTCCGTCAGGCAATCGAGGGTGTCTGAGCCTTTGCATAAGAGCACGCTGGGGTCGAAATGGCATTTTGCCGGATCACTGAGGAACCCGTCTTTGACGCCATCGGAGGCATCGCAGGCTGCGAGCGAGGCCCTCTGGATGGCTGACAGCTTAAGACTCGAAATGTAGGCCGCCGGGTTTCCCATGGTGTTTTGTGTGACACTGATGCCCGCGGAAATCAAATGGGTCCAGGCGTTTGCGGGAGCACCGGCGAGGATTCCGTCATAGTCCTCGGGGAAGCGCTGGGCTTCCATAAGGGCTTCGCGGCCGCCGTCGGAGCAGGAGTCAAAATAGGACTTCGAGGCGGGTTTGGAGTAGTAAGCCTTGATGATGTCTTTGGCCCGCTCCGCCGTCAGGTGAACTGCGCGCCAGCCAAAATCCTTGACCTTCTCCGGGTGGTGAAAGGCCCAGCTTGCGTCCTCGCCGACCGCCTGGTGGCCGGTGTCCGACCCGGCGGTGGCATAGCCGCGCTTGAGATTCCCAGCCAGGCTCTGGTAGCCGATACTGCCGGCAAATCCGCCATTGCCGACACCGAGATAGCGCTGGTTCCAGTCGTTCTCCGGGAGCCAGACTTCGAACCGAATTTCGGAATCGTCAGAGGGGCGAAACACTCCGGCTACGCGGCAAAATGGCGGCAATTCCCGCAGAGGCTTATTGATCCCAGCGCCACTGACCTCTCCGGAGGTTACGCTTTCCGCCATTCTAATGGTAGTGTCGGGAAGCTTGAGCTGCCTGAGCGCGCTGCAGTCGGCAGCGAAGAGCAGAGAAGTAGACAGAGGTAGTCCGAGAAGAAAGGCTCCGACTGTTGCTGTTGTTCGCATGGCAGTGATTGTAGCGTGACGGTTGGGGCTATATTGGACACCATGAAATGGAACCTGATGCTTGCTGCCCTGGTGTTCCTTACTCCTCACGGGTTCTCGCAGATGAGCCAGCCGATGCTGGGTGAGGACACGACGAAGATCTCGGAACACGTGTGGGCGATCATGGGTTTTCCTAACATCGCCATCGTGGTGGGCAGCCGGGCGACGCTGGTGGTCGATACCGGCCTGGGCCCAAAGAATGGCGCTACGGTCGCGCGTGTCGCGGCGAGACTGGCGCCTGGCAACACCCGGCTGTACCTGACCACGACGCACTTTCATCCGGAGCATGCCGGCGGTGAGCCGGGCTTCCCCGCCGGAACTATTTTGATTCGCGACGCCGTACAGCAGCAGGAAATGGAGAAGCACGGACAGGAAATGCTGGATATGTTCAGCAGCCGTTCGCCGCAGATTAAGGAGCTGCTTGCCGGCGTTGTCTTGCGCTCGCCGGACGTTACATTCAGCCAAGAGGCTACCGTCGACCTTGGAGGGGTGACCGCGCGGCTTCTGTGGTTCGGCGGAGCGCACACCAAAGGCGACGAATTGACCTTTGTCGAGCCGGACCGCACCCTGGTCTCCGGGGACGTGGTCCAGAACAAAACGATGCCCAACATCTTCGGCGATGGCGGTACCCCGGCAAGTTGGCTGGAGGTGCTGGATAAGGTGCAGGCCCTCAATGCCGCGCATGTGCTGCCTGACCATAGTGCTCCCGGGGATGGTTCGCTGGTAGCGGAGGAACGAACACTCATTTCTACCATTCGCACGCGTGCTCTCGCGCTCAAGCAACAAGGCGTGCCGGTGGAGGATGCGGGCAAACAAGTCAGCGCGGAACTGAAAGCGCAACACCCGGATTGGCCTAATACCAATGCGGCTGGGTTTGTGAAGAGTGTGTACGCCGAGCCCTAATCAAATAGAGCACTTTGCTGGGAAGGTTCCGCCGGTTCGCGAAAGTTACCGACTCCTACGCCTACCAACCGAAAGCGCTGCTGGGGGCCCAGGCTCACCTTTTCCCGCAGATTGAGTGCAATGGCCGCTAGTTCCTCGCCGGAAGCAACCGGGGAAGGCGGGGTATGGCTACGGGTGAGCGTTTGGAACTCCGCAGTCTTGAGTTTGAGGACGACGGTGCGTGGGATACGTATTTCTTTGCGTAAAGCTGTCCAGACCCTCTCCGCCAGACGCAGGATGACCGGCGCCGTGTCGGCCAGAGGTACATCCGTGGCAAAGGTATCTTCGGCGGAGATAGATTTTGCCGGCCGGTCCGGAACGACGGGACTGTGATCGATGCCGCGTGTCAGCTCGTAGAGGCGCAGACCCCAGCGGCCAAAATGCTCCTCCAGAGCCTGTAATTCCAGGGCGCGCATGTCCCCCACGGTTTTGATGCCGAGTTGCTGTAGCCTCTTCTCGGTAACCTTGCCCACGCCGGGGATGCGGCCGATGGGCAGCGGCGGGAGGAACGTGTCCAGGTCTTCCGGTTGAATCACAAACAAGCCGTCCGGCTTGCGCCAGTCGGAGGCGATCTTGGCCAGAAACTTGTTGGGAGCAACACCGGCGGACGCGGTCAGGTGCAATTCCTCGCGGATTTGCTCGCGAATGGTTCGAGCCACGCGCGTGGCCGTCGGCAGGCCGGCTTTGTTTTCGGTTACGTCGAGGTAGGCTTCATCGAGAGATAGGGGCTCGATCAGATCGGTGTGGCGCTTGAAGATCTCCCGTGTGCTCTGCGAGACAGCACGATAGCGCGTGAAGTCCGGCGGAATAAAGATAGCTTCGGGACACAATCGCTCAGCGCGGACCGCGGGCATAGCCGAGCGCACACCGAAGCGCCGTGCTTCGTAAGAAGCTGCGCAGACTACGGAGCGGTTGCCCTTCCACGCGACGATGACGGGCTTGCCCCGCAGGTTGGGATCATCCCGCTGTTCTACCGAAGCGTAGAACGCGTCCATGTCGATATGGACGATTTTGCGGGGTTCCATCTCGATTCCATCTTACTGGGGGCGGTGGGGCGAAAGCGCGTGGCGGCAAGGGTTGACGAGCACTTTATCGAAGTAAGGACGATAGGGTTTTGAAGAGTTCATGCGGTGTAGCGATGCGCAAACCTGTGTTGCGGGCCACCGAGGGGGTGAACTGCCTGGTGTTGTGAGTCAATAACCAATCAGGTTTTGCGCTCATCGCGGACAACAAGACCGGTACATCGGCTTCGTGGTGGATCAGATGATGGTTGGCGCGGACAGCATCTGTTTCTGGATATGGAATCAACTCAGGTTTGGTGAGCCGCACGAGCCCGCGATAGCTCTCGATCAGGTTGTCCGCCTCCTGAGAGGAGAGCCGTTCCGTGTGGAGCATAAGGTTTGCTTCGACTTGCTCCTGCACCACCTGGGCCAGAAGCAAGCGGCAGATGCGCGCGGCGCAAAGAGAAAGCACCGCTTTATCGAGTCCCCATGGGGAAACCAAGCCACCTGTGAGAACATTTGCGTCAAGAAATAAGCGCAGTTTCCGAGAGCTTGTCACTTATCACGGCGTTTGGAGATGCGGCGGGGGTTGGAGTTCAAACTGCTCTGCTGGCCATAGCGACGCTCGTAAACGCGCTTCCGGGTTTGCGGTAACGTCGTCGCACCCGGTCCAAACTTGTCTGCCTTCCAATGAAACCTGCTATTCACACTTCTCCGCACCCAAGCGCCTTAGAATCTGAAACGTCACCAGAGGAAAAGACTATGGCTACCACCGTAATGGCGTCGATCGGCGATCACGGATCCCTTAATGCTGAGCTGCCCATGGATCTCCAGGGAGTCTGGATCGATCGTGATCTGAGCTGGCTCGATTTCAATGACCGCGTGCTTGCCGAGGCCCTCGACGATCGCACCCCGCTGCTGGAACGGGCGAAGTTTCTTGCCATCTTCACTTCCAACCTGGACGAGTTCTTCATGAAGCGGCAGGCAATCCTCCGCCACGGAACGACGGATGCGCAGCACACGTTGGCGCAAGAACTGCGTGACAAGATAGTCAGCGCACTGAGACTGCAGGCGGAGTGCTATCGCCAGACCATCATTCCCGGTCTTGCCGCTCACGGTGTTTTTCTGCGTAGGTGGGACGACCTAACCCCTGCGCAGCGCGAGGAAGGAAGCAGGTACTTCAAATCCGAGCTTTCTCCTGCCCTCACTCCGTTGGTCATCGACCCTGTTCATCCATTTCCGTTTCTCTCCAATCTGTCGGTGTCTCTCGTCTTCCGCTTACGCGATATGGCTCGCGGCGAGACCATGTTTGCCCGGGTGAAAGTTCCCGGCGTCATCAATCAATGGGTATCTTTGCAAAGCGATCTCCAGCCGGGACAAAAGGTGCTGGTGCCGTTGTACGACGTCATCTGCGGCAACCTACACAACCTCTATTCCGGGATGGAAATTTCCGACGTGACGATCGTAAGGCTCACACGGGATGCAGAAGTCGAACTCGACGACGAACCTGCGGCAGATTTCCGGGCGATGGTGCGGGAACAGATTCGACAGCGTCGTTATGAACCTGTGGTTCGCCTGGAGTTCGGGCCGGGCGCCGACCCGGCCATAACCGAAATGCTCCGGGCGCGCTTCGATCTGACGCCCCTTGATCTTTACGAAATGCCGGAAGAGGTGGATTACACCAACCTTTTCGAGCTGATGAGCCTGCCTCTGCCTACATTGCGGGATCCGGATTGGACCCCTCTTTGGCCCGCGGCGCTGCCTGAAGCCGTAGGTCCAAGTGCCATCTTCAGCGCGATGCAAGCCGGCGACTTCCTGGTGCATCATCCATATGAAAGCTTCGACGCGTCGGTGGAGCACTTTATCAGTTCGGCCGCCGACGATCCCCAGACCGTCTCCATCAAAATGACGGCCTATCGCATCGGAGACGACACACCGTTTGTAAAGTCCCTGATACGCGCAGCGGAACGTGGCAAACAAGTAGCCTGCGTCATGGAAATCAAAGCGCGTTTCGACGAAGAGCGCAATTTGCACTGGGCGGCAGAGCTGGAACGTGCGGGGGCCCACGTTACTTTTGGTGTCAGCGGGCTCAAGACGCACGCGAAGACGGCCCTGGTTGTGCGGAAGGAGTCAGGCGGCCTCCGCTGTTACGTGCATATCGGAACCGGCAATTATCACGTGAAGACCGCGCGCCTTTACGCGGATGTCGGCCTCTTCACCTGCGACCATCGGATCACCGAGGATGTCGTGAATCTCTTCCACTATCTCACCGGCCACGCCGAGCAACCGACGTTCGATTCATTGCTGGTGGCGCCGGTCAGTATGCGGCCGCGTCTGCTGGATCTTATTCATCGCGAGATCAACAACAAACGCGGCGGCAAGCCGGCCCGCATCATCGCCAAGATGAATCAGCTCGAAGACCTGGAGATAATCGAGGCCTTGTGCGCCGCCTCCAATGCAGGAGTGCCGATCGACCTTGTAATTCGCGGATTCTGCTGTCTCCGTCCCGGGGTCGCCGGCCATACGGAAAACATTCGCGTACGCTCGATCATCGGCCGGTTCCTGGAGCACTCCCGCATCTTTTACTTTGCCAACGGAAACCAGGATCCAGCGGAGGGCGAGTACTTCATAGGATCCGCAGATTGGATGTACCGCAATCTCTCGAAGCGGATCGAGGTCGTCACGCCTGTGCGGGCAGCACATTTGCGCCAGCGCTTGTGGGAGATTCTGGACATCCTGCTGCGCGATCAACGGCAGGCATGGCTGCTTGAGTCCGATGGAAAATATGTGCAGCTGCGCCCGAACCCCGGAGCCATTGGGCCCGAAGCCAACGGAACGCACCAGACGCTAATGGATCTGGCGCGAGCGAGGGCGGCTAAGGTTTAACTTGCTTTAGCAACTCTTTGCGAATCACAAGCAATTCTTCCCGCCGCCGCGCGGTAACTTTGGGATGAGACAGCCTGAGGTTTTCGAGCGCATCGAGCACAATCCTGGCGACGATTAAGCGCGCATTCTTCTTATCATCCGCAGGCACCACAAACCACGGCGCGTGCCGTGTGCTTGTGCTGTGCAGGCAAGCCTCATAGGCTTTCTGGTAGTCGTCCCAATATTTCCTCTCCTGGATGTCCGCCATCGAGAACTTCCAGTTCTTGCTGGGTTCGTCGATGCGTGCCAGAAACCGCTTGCGCTGTTCTTCTTTTGACAGGTGCAGGAATATTTTCACGATGCGCGTCCGGTTGCGATGCAGGTGATGCTCCAGGTCCACGATTGAGCGATAGCGGTCTTTCCATAGCGATTTCAGATCCCGCATTTCGTCCGCGAGACCCGCATTGCGCAGAAGCTCGGGATGGACCCGCACGACCAGCACATCTTCGTAATAAGAGCGATTGAAGATCCCGATGCGGCCGCGTTCCGGAAGACGGCAGACCGCGCGCCAAAGAAAATCGTGCTCCAACTCATGGACGCACGGTTGTTTGAAGCTGGAAACTTCGCAGCCCTCCGGATTGACTCCCGACATGACGTGCCCGATCGCGCCGTCTTTGCCTGCCGAGTCCATTCCCTGAAAAATCAGCAGCAGCGCGTATTCGTTGCCAGCCCAGTGGAGCCGCTGGAGGGACGCCAGTTGATCTTTGTGTTTCCCCAGGGTGTCCTGGTACTCCTCTTCACTGGTCCAGTAGGGTTTGACCAGCGTGGGCCATTTGGAGAGGTTTACCTTCTCTCCTGGTTGCACTTGGAAACGCCTGGCATCGATTTTCATATTGTTTCTCTCCACTCGTCGCGGCGCGGCGGGTTTCAAAAACCCTACCAAAGAGTGCCCCCTGCACGGCACGAATTGGGCTTACCGGTTTGCGGAACAAGACCTACCTTATTAACACAGATCCGACTCGCCTCGCCGGCGAGGGAATAAGAAGGGCGGGATTTGGGTTATTACACCAACGGAGGGAGGCCGAACATGATGGGCAGCACAGAGTTCCAATCCGACAGAAACGAGTACCACGACCCGGATTGGGAACAATTAAAACGGGAGAATGGTTCACTTCGAGCGATCATCGCTGACCTTTTGGTCAAGAATCAGAATCTGCGTTGGGAGCTATTGGGGAACAGCGATGAGCCGGCTCACTGCTTCAGGTCCATGAGTGCTTCTGAGGGAACACCGTTGTGCAGGAACTCTCTGATGGTGGGCATACCGTAACGGGCTCGCAGGGAAGCCGCCATGCGGGCTGCGACCTGGTGGGCATGTCGCGATTCAGCCGCGCCGGCGGGGTGAGCCAACGCAACATCCACAGCAGCCGGCGGCAAGTCCATAGGCGTAGCCTTCTCCTCTTTTGGATTGGCCAGAACTTCAACCAGGCCTTCACGCAACCAGAGCGGAGCCTTTTCTCCCGCCTGTTGCTCCACCAGCACATGCAGGAATTCATGCAGCAGCACCGGTTCGGTTCCCCCGTTTTTTTGCCGCACCGAGGCGGGTTGCAGAAAGACATCGCTGCCGCGAGTCGAGGCCAGCATCCAGCCCGGCTCTCCCGTCGTCTGCCGGAAGAGCTCTGTAGTTGGGAGTTCCTGTACCAGCGGATCCTGAGAAGGCTCCGGACCGCCCAGCAGCAAACGTGCTTTGGACCAGGCGGCGTTGCCTTCCGCAAGTAGGTCTCTAGCGGGGTCAGTCGTTAGGAGCGTCCAGCCGGCCCCGGCGACTTTCTTCCAACCGTGATCCCCAAGGGCAACCGCCGCTTCGGTTCCGGGAAAGTAGAACCTGAGGATGTCTTCTGCGCTGTGCCCTTCCACCGCCATTTCATAGGCGCCGGCCTGGCAAAGTCCCACTCCATGCCCGTAGCCTTTTCCGCTGATCTGCACGACGGGCCCGGACACTGTCACTTCATACCAGTCGCTGCGCATCTGGTTCCAGCCCAGGGCTCGATCTACAGCAAACCGGAAGCTGCTGGCTGAAAGCTGGGCGGGAGCGCCGCGGCCGGTGACTTCCAGCAGTTGCGCCCGGCCCGCTGCGCTGCGCCGCACCACACGAATGGCGCCGATGGGGGCGGGAATTCGCCATCCTTGGTCGCGAAAGATCTGACTCAGTTGTGCCAAGGGAATCTGTGTGTGCCACTCGGCAGGAGAACGGCGGACGCAGTAGGGATCGGCTCGATCTCCATGAAGATAGGCGGCCGACTCAGCAGGCCACACAACGGATGCAGACTCGGACATGCCTCCGCAGTGTTGTGTGTAATAGATGTGCGCTCGGAGACCGCCTGACCACAGGGTTTCCCCTGCTGTCTCACGCACTGCGCGCACGACCTCAGGACGGGGATTACTTAACCGAAGCGCCTGGCAGTGGGTGCTATCGCACAACCCGAAACCCTCGGCCCGGTGCCGGTCCGCGTTTACGAGGGCGAAGGTGCGCATGCTGATTGCCATTGCTTTGAGCGAAGCCATCGGCTCGTCGGGTGCAGCTTCGCCGTTGAGTGCGGCGATCACATAGTCCTCACTGGGAAGGGTGAGAAGGATTCGCAGGCCATGCGACTGCCACTCGATGCTCCAGATGCCTGCGGCTTCAATTTCGGGGGCGCCAGAAGCTTGCAGCCGGAACCTTCCGCTGAGCTGGAGCTGTTTCAATGTCCTTTCCTGCGAGAGATGGAGGCCGTCCTGCTGCCACTCGATTTCCACCGGGTTTTTCCGGTCGCTCAGCGGATTTGCGGTCAGGCGAGTGATCGACCGGGTAGTCCATAGTTCCACCTTTAACGTTCGGGCACTCTCCGGGGCGGGTGGGTCCGATCCCAAAAAGAAGTGCTGCGCGAGGCCGGCAGCATCTGCCCCATTCCCTCGCGGCAGGTAAACAACGATCACTACGTTTTGCTTATGGAATTTGCCAATGCCGGCAAACCATCCTGCTGCATTGACGGTTCCCGTCTTGCCCGCAATCTCAATGCCTTGGACGTCGGCGTTGTGCGCCATTCCAAAACGGACTGAATCTTCGAGTCCCTTCCGCACCGGCGCAAGGACGTGATCGTCGAGCTCCAATGCCAGCTTGCGATAAGCTGCAGCCACTTGCATCGGGGTAACCGCAATTCCAGAAAGACCCAGCACGAGGAGTTCCTTCTGTGATTGATTTTGTGGAGCCTGGGCGGCTAACCCGTAATGTGCCAGAGTGGCAACTGCCTCGACAGGAGAAATCCGGTCCGCCAGGCTCGCGAAGTAGCGGTTGCAGGAGTAGGCGAGCGCATCCTGCGCCGTGAAGGAAACGTCGCTCTGCGGGTGGGTGCAGGCCAGACGCCACTCCCGGGTTCCGTCATTGATTTGCAGATCGCGGCGGCAGAACACCGAAGTTCCCGGGAGTATTTCCCCTCTCTTAAGCGCGCCCGCGAGGAACAGAGGTTTGAGGATCGATCCCGGCGCACTCCTGCTTGCGCCCTGGCTAGGTTGTACCGCAGCAAGCTCTTTGCCTGTGCGGACGTCCAGAACGATACCCGAAGCGGGCGTATTTTGAAGGGCAGAGATGAGATCGGATTGGGCGGAGGTTGTTGACCCCCACGCGGCGGAAGACGATAGCAACGCGGTCGAGAGCAGAAGACCGCGAATACGTCGCTGCCTGGTTAAGAGAACCGCAGGTTTCTCCACTAAGCTATGCTCTGTCGGGAAGGCCATCAGCCGGGAAAAAAAACTGCAGATCCCTCCACGGCACGCCGGGACAGGTCGGCTTCGCTCGGGATGAGAAAGGGAGGAGTTGCGGCTTGCATTGGGAGTTGCTGCTGGAAGGTCGAGCATCCGCTGTTCATTGTTCCCTTAACTTGCCGCGAGGCAAGTCGGTGGTCGGGATGACAATTCATTTGTGGTATTTTCATCCCATTCGCCAGGCCGAAGGGCCCATGGTCTCCCCGGTGGCGAGGCTACAGTTTCAGCTCGCGGCGGCCTTCCATTGCGCGGGTCATGGTGACTTCGTCCGCATACTCGATGTCGCTTCCGGCCGGCACTCCTGTGGCGATGCGGGTTATGCGCACCGGCGTCATCCTTAGCAGGTCTGCCAGATAAACGGCCGTGGCCTCGCCCTCCACGGTCGGATTGGTCGCGAGAATCACTTCCTCCACTTCACCTTGATTGACCCGAGCCAACAGACTGTCGGTCCGCAAGTGCTCCGGTCCTACTCCATGCAAAGGTGACAAGGTGCCGTGGAGCACGTGATAAACGCCGTTATAACTGCGGGTTTTCTCGATGACCGCGATGTTTCCCGGCTCCTCGACCACACATACCGTCCGCTGGCTCCGCGTTGGGCTGGCGCAGTAGACACACGGATCGACGTCGGTGATGTTGTTGCATTGGGAGCACAGCAGCAGTCTGGCTTTCACCTCGCGGACTGCATCGGCCAGGGCGCCTGCGTCTTCGTTGCTGGCGCGAAGAATGTGGAATGCCAGCCGTTGTGCGCTTTTAGCGCCGATACCCGGCAGTTTGCGCAGCTCTTCGATCAGCCGAGCCATCGGTTCTGCGAATTGAGACACTAGAAAAGTCCAGGAGGGAGATTCAGTCCACCCAGCATCCCGGTGAGGTTCGACTTCATCGCTTCGTCGGCGCGCCGGCCAGCTTCATTGAAGGCTGCCGTGATCAGGTCTTCGAGCATTTCGACATCCGACGGGCTGGAACTGAGGCTCATCACCGCTGAAGCATCAATCTTGAGCTGCAATACCTGCTTTTGCCCGTTCATTTTGACCGTGACCGCGCCTCCGCCAGTAGAGGCTTCGACCACCGTCTGACTGAGCTTCTCCTGCATCTGGTTCTGCATGTTCCGCGCTTGTTCCAGCATTTCCTGCATTTTCAAAGGGTTCACAACGGGCTCCTTCAGTTCTTGCCTTTCTCTCGCAGGTCGAGCACGCTGCGCACTTCAGCATGGAATAATTCCTGCGCCTGGCGGACCAGCGGATTCCCCAGGGCAACCGCCTCAATGCTATCGCGCGACCAGGAACGCGGGGCGCTATTGGCCGGCTCCCCAGCCTCGCCCGGCACCACGGTCATCTTTTGCGTGCCACCTGCTGTCCGTAGCGTTTCGCGCACAATCTTCCAGGCCTCGCCGTTCATCGTCAGTCCAAGCATCGTCTTCTTGACCCCGACTTCGACCTGGATCGCACCATCTTCGTCCAGCTTCCAGCGTCCGGCGGACAACAGGGAAGCAGCCGTGTTGTGGCCCTGCTCATCCAGAGCCGCCGTCACCGCATCGCGCAGCGTATCCAGATTTGTTTCCAGCCCGTTCGCAGCCGGCTTTTGACTTGCCTCGGGCGATGCAACTGTTGGCGATGGCTGGTTGACCGCCGGTGTTTCGCTGGTGCGCTGCCCTATTCTCTGAACCAGCGGCTCAGCGCTCTTTTCTACCTCTATTTCCTCATTCTGCTTGCGCCGGCGGTCGAGTTCGAACGGCGAGGGCGTCGTCGGTTTAGAGACTGCTTCTATGGGGCTGGCTGGTCGTGGAGGGGGGGAGAAAATGCCAGGCCGCTCCAGTGCGTTTCCACCGCCCGCGGGAGCTGGTCGCTCGGGCTCCACGGATTGCGGGGGCAGGGGGGATGATAAGTCATTTTCGGCGGCAGGTTTTGCCGGAGGCGTCGCAGCAGCCGATGGTCCGGCTGGACGCGTTGAGGCCGGGGGCGCCGGCGTTGGTTTTTGTGTCGTGCTTCGGCCTGCCGCACCGGCTCCAGAGAGACCGCTGAGAATCTGCTCGAGTGGAATCAGCCGCTGCAGATGCACCAGCTTCATCAACCCCAATTCCAGGTGCAACCGGGGTTCCTGGCGGTAGTTCAGATCGTCAAATGTGCGCAGCATCACCTGCAGAAACCGAGTCAGGTCCTCTTCACTAAACAACGTCGCGGTACGCGCCGCACGGGCTCGCTCGTCCCCGGAAATCTGCAGCAGCTCCGTACTTTCGCCACCCAACTTGGCCATCAGGGAATTACGCAGATAGCGCACCATCTGACGCGCCATCTGGGAGGGACTGTTTCCCGCGTTGAGTAAGCGGTTCAGCTCCTCCATCACCGCCGCGCTTTGCCCCTCGCCAATGCCTTCCAGGATGCGTTCAAAAACTGCATCCGGTACAGTGCCCATCAGCTCCCGGATTTCTTCGCCGTCTAGTTTGGCCTTGCCATCGACCAGAGGCGCGCTGGCAATGGCTTGATCCAAGATGGAAAGCGCATCGCGCATGGAACCGTCGCCGGCTTCGGCAAGCAGTGCCAGCGCCTGTGGATCGGCAAGAATACCTTCTTCCCCGGCAATCTGGGTGAGCTGGGCCACTATGTCGTCAAACTTGACAGCGTGGAAGCTGAAGTGCTGACACCGGGAGCGGATGGTCTGAGGAATATCCTCGGGCTGGGTGGTCGCCATCATGAAAACCACGTGCTCGGGCGGCTCCTCGAGCGTCTTCAGCAGGGCGTTGAACGCCGCATCCGTGATCTGGTGGGCTTCGTCGAGGATGTAGATTTTGTAGCGATCGCGGGCCGGAGCGTAGCGGGCGGCGTCGCGCAACTCTCGAATTTCGTCGATGCCCCGGTTGGTGGCCGCGTCGATCTCGACAACATCGAGCGAATTGCCGGCGCGTATCTCCCGGCAGGAATCGCAGATCCCGCAGGGCTCGTACGAGGGCCGCTCCGCGCTGCCTATCTGGTTGCGGCAATTAAGCGCCATGGCCAGAATTCTGGCGATGGTCGTCTTGCCAATGCCCCGGTGACCACTGAAGATGTAGCCGTGGGCAATGCGCTGCTGCAACAGGGCATGACCCAGGGTCCGAGTAACGTGCTCCTGGCCGGCAACGTCGGAGAAGCGCTGGGGACGGTATTTGCGGGCGAGAACCTGGTAAGCCATGGTGCGGAGACTGTCTGAACTAGATTGTAGACCGTGGCGTCGCTACGTGCGCCGCGGCCCCGCCCGCTTGGTCGCGGCCTTCCTGGCCTTCCGTTTTGCAATTTTTTCCCGCCGCTCAATCTCAGCCGGTGAATACATGGTCTTGCGGCAGTTGCTTGCCCCGCAATAGCAACGGGCGTCGTCTTCGTCGCCGTCGTAGAGGTTGTAATCGTACGTAAGTTCTTCTCCCGGCGCGATGCTGCGCAGCGAAATCACCCACACCCGTCCGCGAACCTCCTCTGTCTCGCAGTTGGGGTCGCAGGAGTGGTTAATGTACATTGCCATCCCGTGGCCATTGATCACCCTGGACCCGTCGCCGATGCCGAACAGATAAGTGATTTTCGAGTCCTTGTAGAGCTTATCGGCCTGCTTTTTCGTGATCCGGGGGCCGGTGTACTCGACTACCTTCACACCCTTGGGAATGCGGCTCGTAGTGTAACAGCCGGCTGCATGGATGGAGGAAGAACGAATCATCAGGGCCATATCAGATTTTTAGCACAGCCCGCAGGTAGAACAGGAGACGAGCCGGGCTTGTTCCAGGCTCTGTCGAAAATCCAAATGATGAGCACCACGTGAGAAAGCCGGCGCTAAAGCGCGGCATCGGACCGGAGATCCTTCCCGGCGTGCTAAAGCGCTCCTTCCCCCGCATAAATGCGGGGGCTCCCTCCGCTACACCCTTTTCATCCCCCTCGCTCGGCCGAAGGCCCATGGTCCCTCCTATGAACAGCCACCCAGGTCCCGCTGGAAAGCCCAGAGGCGGAGGTCTAAACTTGATAGAAGGACGATGCGTCGCTCATCTTTCATCGCGGCCTCGATCGCCGCTGTACTCTCCGCTCCGCTGCTGCCGATAGCGGTGCTGGCTCAGCAATCGAGCCAGTCTGTCCCTGAGGCACCGCAGCCGCAGGCCCAGAAAAAGCCGGTGCCCAAGCCTGACTCGAGTTCGAGCACGAACGATGCCGGGCCCGGAATCCGCTCCAAAGAAGTTGACCCCGCTACTGCCCCGAGCAGAGACGGCAAACCTTCCGGCAAGGACGACAATCCGTTTCCTGAGGATGTTTCCAAAGCAGCTGCCGCCAAGGATGCGGGGAACTCCTCCTCCAACTCGAATGCTCAGTCAGGCAGTGACTCAGGCAAGAGCAAAGACAGCAGCAGACCTCCTACGGCTGACGACAACCCTTTCCCCGAAGCGCAGTCGAAGGCCGCTGCAACCTCTGCAAATGGCGGCCAGCAGGGAAGTAAGAACTCGACTTCCGACGACAATCCTTTTCCGGAAGCTCAGTCGAAAGCTGCGGCCAAGGCGGCCGGTAATGATGTTGAGCCGGCGGCTCCTGCCGGGCACGACCTGCCTCCAGGGGTCAGTTCAAGCCGATCCACCAGCCTGGAAGACATCGAGCCCGCAACTCCCGGCACTGTTGAACCCGATCCGGCGCGAGCCAAGAAGGATACCGAGGTAGGAGGCTTCTATTTCAAGTCCGGCGATTACAAGGGAGCCCTACTGAGGTTCGAAGACGCGATGGCCTACGACCCCACGAATGTCGACGCGATTTTCGGTCTGGCCGAGAGCCAGCGCATGCTCAAGCAAAACGGCGAAGCTGCGCGGAATTACCAGCTCTATCTTGACATTCTCCCCAACGGCCCCAAATCCAAGCAGGCTCTCAAAGCTCTCAAAACACTTGGCTCAGGTGGTTAGGTACCTGAGAGTAGGCGCGGCAACCAAAGTTGTAGTGCCATCGTTGGTGCGACCCATGTTTTATATGGTTTAAAGCGACTTGCGTGTTTTAAACTTCCGCGAGGTTCGGGAGTTGCGCCCACTGCTCCCAAGAGGGTTTCCCCCCATGCACGCGGTGTTCGAACAGGTTGTTTGCCAGATTGCGGAAGAACTGAACGGCCTGAATGCCGACTCGACCCAGCTCCACCCTTGTGGACTCACCTACAAGTGGAATGCCCAGCAAGTCGTGGAGCATCTCGTGCTCTCCTGCCGCTTCACCGCCACCGCGCTCGAAAACAGGTTGAGCAAAGGACATCTACCGCGCAATCGAAGGCGAACGTATCTGCAATGGTTACTGCAGTTGATGATCCTCAGCTTCGGGAAGCTTCCCAGCGGGGTTCCGGCATTGGACGAGACGATGCCTGTCGCAGGGCGCTTTCCGGCCATGAGCGGGCGGCAGCTCAGCGAGCTCCTACGCGAGGAAATGGACACGATGGACGCCGCACTGGATCGCTGCCGGCGTAAATTTGGTATGGAACGCGTAGCCCGGCATCCTTTGCTCGGACCGTTGCGCGTTGACCAGTGGCGGCGCTACCACGTGGTACACGGTTGGCACCATCTCATTCAGTTGCGGGCCGTGATCGAGCAAGTGGCTCCGTCGGCCGTCCCGGTTCGCGTGGCTGGCCCGACTCTAGTGAAAGAACTGCAGGTACCAGTCCAGCGTCCTTTCGCCTAAGAAAACGCTGTACAACCCCGCCAGGCTGAGCATTGTCCCGAAGGGAACTGGCAGCAACCCCGGGGGCAGGGGATCGCTCCTTTTCTGGCGGCGATTGAGCACAATCGTTCCCACTCCATACAAAGCGCCCCCAATGACGGCGATGAACAACACCAGTCCGGTTTGCCTCAGGCCGAGCCAGGATGCCAGCATTGCCAGCAGTTTGACATCACCCAAGCCCATGCCCATTCGACGCCGTGCCAGCCAATAGACTCCGGCGATCAGCAGGAGCAGGGTCGCCGCTATTCCCGCGGCGAGAATTGCGAACCCAGCAGAGCGAAATGCGGTGCTCCAACTCCATACTCCGTCTCCCAGGCCGGGTCGCAGGCCAGAAAAAAGTACTCCGGCGACAAGACCCGGCAGCGTAAAACGGTCAGGGAGCAGAAGGGTTTCGGCATCCATCACCGCCAATCCAAGCAGAAGGAAGCAGAGCAGCGCCCAGCCGCCAGCAATCCAACCGAATCCGAAGCGCAGGCAACACATCAAGAAGAGAAGGCAAGTTGCTGATTCGATGAGGGGATAGCGCCACGATATGCGGTTTCCACAGGCCCGGCAACTAGCTCCCAGCAAAATCCAGCTCAGGACGGGAATATTGTCCCAGCTCGCAATCGGATGGTCGCATTGGCGGCAATGCGACCGCGGCCACACGACGGACTCGCCCACCGGCAGCCTCACGATGCAGACATTGAGGAAGCTGCCCACCAGCAGGCCGAGCAGCGCGAAAAAGATGCAAAAGATCATGGCGTAAAGAATTGTGAAAGCGGCGGTGCCTCAGGGTCTGGTTAGAAATACTCCAGTTCGCGTTGTTCCCAGGCTAGCAGTGCCCAGGATTTCATCCTGGGTAATTTTCAGCCGTCCCTTCGGGACTGACTCGCCTCCTAAACCACGCTATCAGCGGTTGGGGAATCCTCATCGGCATCGTTTACAGTGGTTTCATGAGTTCCGAGCGCGACCCGGCCATCGATTCGGCTGCGCTTTTCCGGGAAGCAGTGAGTATCATGGCCCGACTGCGCGGTCCTGACGGCTGCCCCTGGGACCGTGAGCAAAGCTTCGACACCATCCGAAAATATACGTTGGAGGAGACCTACGAGGTCTTCGATGCCATCGAGCGCCGCAATTGGGCGAATCTCTGCGAAGAGCTAGGCGACCTGCTGCTCCAGGTGCTCTTTTATGCCCAGATGGCGGACGAATCGGGGTACTTCACCATCGCCGAAGTGATCAGCGGGCTCA
>Ga0335073_10003451_pt1 | contig 22029 bp, 23 predicted proteins | sample Lox_Sample_22_FD_207093 | JGI IMG/M metagenome (GOLD analysis project Ga0335073, IMG submission 207093) | Soil microbial communities from Loxahatchee National Wildlife Refuge, Florida, United States - Lox_Sample_2.2 | ecosystem: Environmental > Terrestrial > Soil > Wetlands | place: USA...
GCGGCTGCAGATCCACATGCGGGCGATCCGGCAGGGAACCATCGGAGACGAAAACCGGATGGCCCATTCGGTGGTTGACCACGCGGACATCGTCGAGGCGCTCGAGGCCCGCGACGCTGACGCCGTCGAGGCCCGGGTCCGTCAGCACGCCTTCGACCTGGCCGAGCACGTAAGGCTCAACGTCTCGCATCTCAAGTAGGGCTGCCGCGGGACGCTGACTGGGCGAGCAGCGAGCCTTGCGGTTCGGTTACCCGGGGCAGGCTGTGCTCGCTTGGATGGCTGGCTGACGCGCACCGGAGCTTTGCGGCCCGGCGACGGGGAAGGCTGTGCGGTGAGGGGGGCCGGGAGGCGCGGCGGGTGCCTATGACCGGGCGACGAATCATGGCCGTACGGTAAACGGAACGCGAACGGACAGGTGTCCGGAGCCGAGCGACGGGGAAACACCCCGACCGGCGGCTGAGGCGCCAGCGGGTCTTCACATGCGGCCGGCCCGGACGTACCATCGCCCTCATCCGTCCCCATCTGGGCGGGTTAGCCCGTTGGCCGGTTCGGTCGCTCACTCCAGGGAGGCGTGCCGATGAGCAGGAGCCACACCGGGCCGCCCGCCGCCGGCACGCCGGAACGGGATCAGACGGATCAGATAGTCCGCAGTGCGGCGGTCGCGCTGCGCTCCATCGGCGAGCCGAACACCTTTGCCCACCGGTACGATTTCTGGGACCCCCAGCACGAGCCGCGGCGGATCTTCGCCGAACTGCTCGGCACCTTCTTCCTTGTGCTCGTGGCCGCGGGCGGCGGGATGGTGAACGCCAGGTTCGGCGGCCACGTCACCGGGACGGCCGCGCTCGTGGTGGCGCCCGCCCTGATGGTGACGGCGATCATCCTGTTCATGGGGGCGGTCTCCGGCGCTCACCTCAACCCGGCGGTCAGCATCGCCTTCGCCATGCGCGGCGACTTCCCGTGGCGCCGGCTGCCGTGGTATATCGTCGCCCAGTTCGCCGGGGCCGTGCTGGCCACGCTGCTGCTGTGGGCGCTGATCGGCAGGCACGGCTCGGCCGGGATGACGCTGCCCGGGCCGGGCATCTCGACGCTGACCGCGCTGTTCTGGGAGGCGCTGCTGACCGTGGGCCTGGTCAGCACGATCCTCGGCACCGCGTCCGGCGCCCAGGCGGTCGGGTCGTTCGCCGCGATCGCGGTCGGCAGCTACATCGCGCTGGCCGGGCTGTGGGGTTCGCCGGTCAGCGGGGCGTCGATGAACCCGGCGCGGTCGCTCGGCCCGGCGCTGGTGCTCGGCGACTGGACGTCCTGGTGGGCCTACCTGGTCGGGCCGATGGCGGGCGGGGCCATCGCGGTCGGCATCGCGTACGTGCTGCGCGGCCCCGGCGGCAGCAAGCTGAGCGCCGAGGCCGCCCAGGGCAAACTGGCCCCGGTATGGATGCCCAGGCGGTTCATCCTGCAGACACGCCCCGGGGACGGGCCGGGCACGGCGGCCCGGCCACGGGGCGGCGAGCCCGGGCCCGGCGACGGCGGCCCGCCCGGGCCCGGTGCTGGCGGCCCGGCGCGTGGCTAGCGAGCCCGCCGCCTTCGGCCCGGGCCGCGCCAGGCTCGAGCCGGTGCCGGCCGCGCTCTCGGCGGCCAAGCGCGCCGCCAGGGGCCGCGCCGCCCGGGACGCCGTGCCCAGGGAGAGCCACGCTGCCTTCCGCCCCGCGCCCGGCCGGCCAGACCCGGTGAGCCTCCTGGAACGTCAGGCCGCGTCGCGGCTGCCGGACCTGCTGCCCATCCGCTATGGCCGCATGCTGGCCTCGCCGTTCGCGTTCTTCCGCGGGGCAGCACTGCCCATGGCCAGCGATCTGGCGACCACACCCAGCACGGGCCTGATCGTTCAGGCTTGCGGTGATGCGCACCTATCGAACTTTGGCATCTTCGCCTCGCCGGAACGGCGTCTGGTATTCGACATCAATGACTTCGACGAGACGCTTCCCGGGCCATGGGAGTGGGACGTAAAGCGGCTGGCGGCGAGCGCCGAGATCGCGGCGCGCGGCAACGGCTTCGGGCGCAGGCTGCGGCGCGAGATCGTGCTGGCCGCGGCGGCGCGTTACCGCCGGGCCGTGCGCCGCCTGGCGGGGATGGGCGAGATCGACGCCTGGCAGTCACCATCCGAGGTTGACGAGCTGCGGGAGCGCTACCAGGCCATCCTGGACCGGCGCGAGCGCAGGCTGGCCGACGCCGACCTGGCCCGGGCCAGGGACCGGGCCGGGCAGCAGGCGCTGGACAGGCTGACCCGGATCGTGGACGGCTCGCCGCGGCTGGCCGCCGACCCGCCGCTGCAGGTGCCCGTGGCCGACCTGCCCGCGGGCGCGGCCTCGGCCGGCCTCGAGGCGCACCCGCGCGCCGTCATCGCCAACTACCGCCGCACGCTCGAGTGGGACCGCCGGTTCCTCATCGAGAGGTACCAGGTGGCGGACATGGCCAGGAAGGTCGTCGGCGTCGGCAGCGTCGGGATGCGCTGCTGGATCGTCCTGCTGACCGGCCGCGACCCGCAGGACCGGCTGTTCCTGCAGGTCAAGGAGGCGGTGCCGTCGGTCCTGTCCGGGTTCCTCGGCGACACCCCGTACCCGTGCCAGGGCGAGCGGGTGGTGGCCGGCCAGCGGCTGATGCAGGCGGCGGGCGACGTCTTCCTCGGCTGGCACCGGGTTCGCGGCACCCGGCCCCGCGACTACTACGTCCGCCAGCTGCGCGACTGGAAGTTCTCGCTGACGGTGGAGGACATGGACCCGCCGGCCATGCGTACCTACGCCGAGCTGTGCGGACAGACCCTGGCCCGGGCACACGCCCGGTCCGGCGACCGCATCGCGATCGCCGCCTACCTGGGCAAGTCGGCCGCGTTCGAGGATGCCATCGCGCACTTCGCCGCCTCCTACGCCGACCAGAACGAACGGGACCACGCCAGCCTGGCCGCCGCGGTGCGTTCCGGCCGGGTGCCGGCCGAGACCGGCGTGTAACGACGTGGCCCACGATCATGAATCCCGGCCGTCTGCGGCAGCACACGGCATGGCCGGGTCAGCGCCGCGGGCGGCGAGCCGCGCAGGCGATGCAGGTCGAGGCGGCGGGGCGGGCCGCCAGGCGCTCGGCGGCGACCGGCCGCCCGCAGCGCTCGCAGCGGCCGTAGCTGCCGTCCTGGATCCGGGCCTCGGCCCGCGCGATCTCGGCCAGGTGCTGCGCGGCCTGGTCGAGCAGGGCGGCCACGTGCTGGCGCTCGAAAGCCGTGGACGCGCCCTCCGGGTCGTGCTCGTCGTCCGACCCGGCCGCCGACGCCGAGGAGGACACGATCGCGTCGAAGTCCCGCCGCAGCGCCGCGAGCCGTGCCTCGGTGCTCGCCCGTTCCACGGCAAGCCGCCGGGCGGCCGCCCGCGAGGATGGCGAGGTTGCGCTCACCGCGGCAGGCCGGCCGCGAGCTTGTCGATGATCTCCGCCGCCGGGCGGTCGCAGGCGGCGCGGAATCCCTGGCCCGCGTAGAGGCTCATTGCGTCGGGGTCGCCGGCCGCCGCGGCCGCGGCGCGCATCGGCCGGGTTGCGTTGTTGATCTCCGGGTACCCGGCGGGGGCGTCGGGGTGGGCGAGCACGAACCCGTTGACGATGGCCCGGGCCGGGCGGCCGCTGAACGCCCGGGTGATCGTGGTGGCGGTGCGGCCGGGGTCGGCCAGCGCGGCCTTGTGCAGCGGGTGCGCGCCGCTTTCCGGACAGCGCAGGAACGCGGTGCCGAGCGAGACCGCCGCCGCGCCCGCGGCGAGCGCGGCGGCGACGTCGGCCGGGCCGGCCAGGCCGCCGGCCGCGACCAGCGGGAGGCCGGCGGCGGCCGCCTCGGCCAGCAGCGCGCGGAGCCCGGGCCGGGCGTCTCGCCCGGCGTTCGTGAACGCCCCGGAATGAGCGCCAGCCTCGCGGCCCTGGACGATCAGGCAGTCGGCGCCGGCGGCCGCCGCGAGAGCCGCCTCGGCCGCGCTGGTCACCGTGATGCCGACCAGCGTGCCGTGGCGCCGGAACTCGGCGGCCAGGTCAGGCGACGGGCAGCCGAAACTGAAGCTGACCGCCGCCGGCGGGTCGTCGAGCAGCAGAGCGATCTTGTCCGCCCAGCCGTCGTCGTCCCAGGCCGGCTCGCCGGGCTCCGCAGCGCCGGACCGCTGCGTCTCCAGGCGCAGCGACGCGACGTAGGAGGCCACCGCGCCCGGGTCGCTGGCCGGCGCGCCAGGCACGAAGAGGTTGACCCCGAAGGCGGGCGCGCCCGCGGCGCGCAGCTCCGCGATCTCGGCCCGGAGCGCGGCGGTCTTCTTGTAGCCGCCGGCCAGGAACCCGAACCCGCCCGCCCTCGCGGCCGCCGCGACCAGGCCCGGCGTGGACGGGCCGCCGGCCATCGGGGCCACCCAGATCGGCAGCGGGCTCAGCTCACGGATCTGGCTCGCGGGACCGGCCACCCTGCGACCTCCTTCGTGGCACGCCAACGCGGGTCGCGCTCCGTGCGCCCGCGGCGCCTTGTTCCATCAGATCACCGCGCCGCCGCTATGGCACCCGTGCCGCGGCCCTGGCGCGGGTGATATCGATCACGACCCGGTGCTCGCGGTCGCGCCGTCGCCCGGCGCGGCCGCACCCCGATGGCGCCGTAAGTGCCGGCGATCAGGCAGGCTTGAGGTTATGGCGGACACCCTCACCCTGATGGCGGTGCATGCGCACCCTGACGACGAGTCCTCGAGCACCGGCGGCGTGCTCGCCCGATATGCCGACGAAGGCATCCGGACCGTGGTCGTGACCTGTACGAACGGCGAGTTCGGCGACACGCTCGACGGCGTGAAGCCCGGGGAGGACGGCCACGAGGAGCAGGCCGTCGCGCAGATCAGGCTCGCCGAGCTCAGGCAGGCCTGCAAGCACCTGGCAGTGACCGACCTCGAGCTTCTCGGCTATCACGACTCGGGCATGCCGGACTGGGATTACAGGAACCGTCCGGACGCGTTCTGCAACGTGCCGCAGGACGAGGTCGCCGGGCGCATCGGCGGCCTGATCGAGCGCTACCGGCCCCAGGTCGTGATCACGTACGACGACCTGGGCGCCTACCAGCACCCCGATCACCTGCACGCCAGCCGGTGCGCGCAGGCCGCGGTGGCGGCGACCGGGATCCCCGACAAGCTCTACCTGACCGCGATGCGCCGCAGCGACTGGCGCAAGCTGTGGGACGCGCTGCGCGAGCAGGGCGTAGAGGTGCCCGACGTGCGCCAGATCGACCCGGAGATGCTGCGCCAGATGGAGGAGCGCGAGAGCAAGATCACCACCAACGTCGATATCCGCCCGGTCCTGGAGCGCAAGCACGCGGCGCTGCTATCGCACCACAGCCAGATCCGCGAGTCGTGGTTCAGCAAGATCCCGCCCGGTCTCAGCGTCGAGGTGTTCGGCCGGGAGAGCTTCATCCGGGCCAAGGACCGGACCGGCGCGCCGGTTCCCGAGGACGACCTTTTCGCCGGAATCCGTTCCCCGGCGGGGGGCTAGCTGTACCGGCCCGGGCTGGCCGCGTCGGCCCGGGCCGGCCGGTGGCGCGCCGGCTCAGTGGGAGCCCGCTCCCTGGGCCGCCGGCCGTTCCGGGCCGGTCGCGTCCGGGAGGTCAGCGCCTGCGGGCCAGCGTGACGCCGTCGCGCACCGGCAGCATCACCGAGTCGACCCGCTCGTCGCCCGCGATGATGTCGTTCATCTGGCGCATGACCACGGTCGAGTTGCGGTGGAAGGATGGGTCCGCCACCTCGCCGCCCATCAGCACGTTGTCGAGGACGATCAGGCCCCCGGGACGCAACCGGGTGACCAGCTCCTCGTAGTAGAGCGGGTAGCTGCTCTTGTCGGCGTCGATGAACGCCAGGTCAATGACCGGATCGGCCGGCAGCGTCCGCAGCGTGTCGAGCGCCGGCGCGAGCCGAAGCTCGATCTGCTCGTCGAGGCCGGCCCGCTGCCAGTAGCGCCGGGCGACCGAGGTCCACTCCTGGCTGACGTCGCAGGCGAGCAGCCGGCCGCCGGCGGCCAGCCCTCTGGCGATGCAGATCGAGGAGTAGCCCGTGAACACGCCCACCTCGACCGCCTGCCGGGCTCCGACCATCCGGGTCAGCATCGTGAGCAGCTGGCCCTCGTCGGGCGAGACCTGCATGCCCGACGGGTCCGGGAACGCCCTGCGGGTCTCGTCGGCCAGGTCGCGCAGCAGGTCGTCCGCGGGCGTGCAGTGCGTGAGCAGGTAATCGCTCACCGCCGGGTCGACGATATCCATGGGGTGCCCTCCGTGCGTTGCCCGAAGCGTCTACAGTTCTCGACGCTAAGCTACCGATCTGCACCTTGCCAAAGCAACTAGATTCCTCGACTCTTGTGGCATGGACGCGGGACGCCCGGCTGGGCGGAAGGCGGATGCGAAACGCCCGGCGGGGCACGGCGGGCCGGCCGGGCGTGGCGGGCCGGCCGGGCGTGGCGGGCCGGCCGGTGTCGGCGGGTCGGCCGGGAACGGCGGGTTGCCCTTGCCCGGGGAGGCGGCCGGTGTCGGCGGGTCGGCCGGGAACGGCGGGTTGCCCTTGCCCGGCGAGCCGGCCGGCCAGGCCGCCTCCCCGGACCACCTGGTGCTGCGTTCGCCCGCGCACTTCCGGGCGCTGGGACATCCGCTGCGCCACCGGCTGTTCAACCTGCTGCGGCAGCGGCCGGCCACGCTGGCCCAGCTGGCGGCGGCGCTGGGATCGACCAAGGGCACGGTCGGCTACCACGTGCAGCTCATGATGGACGCCGGCGTGGTGCGGCTGGCCGGCACCCGGCGGGTCCGGGGCGGCACCGAGCGGTACTACGAGCCGGTGAGCGGCGACCTGCGGCACGACCCGGAGGCGGAGTCCCGGACCTCGTTCCTTGTCCAGGCGGCGCTGGACGAGATGCTGCCGCACCGCCCTGGCGACGAGGATTTCGCGATGCTGCGCCACGTCCGGCTGACCCCCGCCCAGGCGCAAGAGGTGGCCGCGCGGATCGAGCGGTTCGCCAGCCAGGAGCTCGAGACCGGCGGCGAGGCCGGCGAGGCCGGCGAGGCGCGCGAGGACGGCGAGGACGGCGAGGCCGCCGAGGCCGGCGAGGCCGGCGACCCGCACGGCATGCTGTTCTGCCTGTTCCGTGCCGACATCCCGGTGCTTCCCCCGGACGCGGCCGGGTAGGGGCCCGTCCCTCCTGCTCGCTCAACGCTCGATGAATTTATTGGTTAAGCTTTGTCCGGCTGTTACCGGCCAAAACCAAACCGCTAATTTCAGCCTCCGTTGAATTTGGTGCGCACGTGGCGGGCGGGACCTATGAGTCCGTATCGGGCCCAATCAGGCAGCGGACGGCAACGGGCGGCGCGGGGGCCGCGCCAATCTCGATCACGCGGGGTCTTCCGGGCCGGACCCGGCCAGCACGTCGGCGATCGCGCCGCGGATCTCGGCTTCCCCGGCGCCGGCGTCGGCCAGTGCCCGGGCAGCGGACCTGTCGCTTACGCGGAACATCGCGAGCAGGAGGTGTCCGGTGCCGATGTGATCATCGCATTGCGCCGCCGCCTCGGCCAGCACCGCCGGTATCACGTCCGGAGCCGGGCGGGGAGCCGGCGAGGCCGCGTCTTTGCCTTGCCCGGCGGTGATCTGAGCAGCCAGCCGGCTTACGTGCGGCTGGCTGAGTCCGAGCCGCCGCAGTGCCCGCGCGGCAACGCCGTCCTCTTGGCCGGCCAGGCCGATCAAGAGATGACCCGGGCCCCAGTGGGCGTGGCCGAGCCGGCGGGCTTCCCGCCAGGCAACGCCGACCGCCCGGCGGCCGGGGAGGGTGAACGGCAGAAACCCGGCAGCCCGGGTGTGGATGCCTACGGTGTGCCTGCGCGCCGGGCTGAGGGCGGCTATCTGGGTGCGGACCCGCCATCTGGCCCGGGACCGCAGTCTGGGCGTCGTCGACGGCATACCGGCCTCCCTTTGTGCTGGATGCCGGGCAGTGGGGATGCCCGGTCCCCGCTCATCCGAGCAATGTACTTACCAAGAGTATACACCTTGAGTATTCTCTTGGTTATGAGTGTTCCGCTGACGCTGCTGGGCCTGCTCGAGCGAGAGCCGAGCCACGGCTACGACCTCAAACGCGACTACGACGCCTACTTCGGGCGGAGCAGGCCACTGCGGTACAGCCAGGTGTACGCGACGCTGTCCCGGCTGGCCCGTGACGGCAAGGCGATCGCCGGCCCGGCCGAGCAGGGGGCCGGCCCGGAACGCCGGCGCTACGTGATCACCGATTCGGGGGTCGCGGATGTCGAGCGGTGGCTGTCGGAGCCCGCGCCGCCCGAACCGGACCTGAATAGCGAGCTGTTCGCCAAGGTGGTGCTGGCGCTCATGCTCGGACGTTCTGCCGGAAGCTACCTAGACATACAGCGCGCGGCGCACCTGCGGCGGATGCGCGAGCTCACCGAGCTGAAGAAGCACGGCGACCCGCTCGACGTGCTGCTCGCCGGCCACGCCCTGTATCGCCTGGAGGCCGACTTGCGCTGGATCGACCACACCGCGGCCCGGCTGGACCTGCTCGCGCGGGTGGTGCGGGGTTGAGCGCCGGGGGCGCGCCGGTGACCGCCGGCCGTCCGGCCCTCGTGGCCGGCAAGCAGAAGAGGTTTATCGAGGCCCGGGGCGTGGTGAAGTCGTTCGGCCCGACGCCGGCGCTGCGCGGCGCCACGGTCGGAGCGGGCCAGGGCGAGATCCTCGCGGTCATGGGCCCGAGCGGGTCCGGCAAGTCGACCCTGTTGCACTGCCTGGCCGGCATCCTGGCCCCCGACCAGGGCGAGGTCTGGTTCGGCGGCCGGCGGCTGGACACCCTGGGTGATGACCGGCGTAGTGAGCTGCGCCGCAAACAGTTCGGGTTCGTTTTCCAGTCCGGCCAGCTCGTGCCGGAGCTGACCGCGGAGGAGAACGTCGCGATGCCGCTGCTGCTCGGCGGCGTGCGCCGCGCCCCGGCCCTGGCCGAGGCCAGGACCTGGTTCGGCCGGCTCGGCCTGGACGGGCTGGAACGCCGCCGCTCGGGTCAGCTGTCCGGCGGCCAGGCGCAGCGCGTCGCGCTGGCCCGCGGCCTGGTCGCGCGGCCGGAGGTGCTGTTCGCCGACGAGCCGACCGGGTCGCTGGACTCGGTGTCGGGCGAGCTGGTGATGGACCTGCTGACGGCCGCCGCCCGCGAGCACGGCACCACGGTCATCCTGGTCACCCACGAGGCCATGGTGGCCGCCTACGCCGACCGGGAGGTCATCGTCCGGGACGGCAGAGTCAGCTCGCTGACCGGAGCCGAGCCGTGATCGGCCTCGGGCTGCGCCTGGCGGTCTCCGGCGGGCGTGAGGCGGTCGTGCGCCTGCTGATCCTGGCGGCCGCGGTCGCGCTTGGCGTCGGCCTGCTGCTGACCGCGCTATCGGCGATCAACGCGGTCAACGCGCAGAACGGCCGTCACGCGTGGCTGTGGACCGGAACCACGCAGGAGACCCCCGGGCAAGCACCGGCGGGCACGGACCCGCTGTGGTGGAGCACCAGCGCCGACGACTTCGCCGGCCGGCTGGTGGTCCGCGTCGACGTGGCCGCCACCGGGCCCACCTCACCGGTTCCGCCGGGCCTGCCCCGCGACCCGGCACCGGGGCAGTACTACGCCTCCCCGGCGCTGGCCAGCCTGCTGCGCAGCACCCCGGCGGATCAGCTCGCCGACCGCTACCCCGGCCGCATGGCCGGCACGATCGGCGACGCCGCGCTGCCCTCCCCCGACTCGCTGTACATCGTGATCGGGCACACCCCCGCGCAGATGGCCCGCACCCCGGACGCGATCGCGGTGACCGCGATCGCGACCAGGCTGCCTGGCAGCTACGAGGGCGGCATGAAGAACCCCGATGGCCTGCGTGTCCGCCCGCCCGACGAAGGAACCGAGGCCAGCGGGATCGACCTCGTCCTCTCGGTGGTGGCGCTGGCCCTGCTGACCCCGGTACTGATCTTCATCGCGACCGCCACCCGGCTGTCGGCCGCCCGCCGGGAGCAGCGGTTCGCCGCGGTGCGGCTCACCGGCGCCACACGACGGCAGATCTCGGTCATCGCGGCCGTGGAGTCCACCGTGGCCGCCATGGCCGGCGTGGCAGCCGGGTTCGGCATGTTCTTCGCGCTGCGGATCCCGCTCGCGGCCCTCCCGTTCACCGGCGAGCCGTTCTTCCCCGCCGACCTGTCGCTCAGCCTGCCCGACATCCTCGTGGTCGCGGTCGGCGTGCCCGCGGCCGCCGCCGTGGTGGCCCGCATGGCGCTGCACCGGGTACGCATCTCCCCGCTCGGCGTCAGCCGCCGGATGACCCCGAAACCGCCGGGGGCCTGGCGGGTGCTGCCGCTGCTGGCCGGCCTGGCCGAGCTCGGCTTCTTCGTCGTGCAGGGCCGGCCGGCGACCGTGCCGGGTCAGATCCAGGCGTTCCTGCCCGGTTTCCTGCTGATCATGATCGGCCTGGTCACCGCGGGGCCGTGGGTGACGATGGCCGGCGCGCGGGTCATGGCGGATCGCACCAGCCGACCGGGCGCGCTGATCGCCGCGCGGCGGCTGGCCGACGACCCGCGTGCCGGGTTCCGGGCGGTCAGCGGCCTGGTCCTGGTGCTGTTCATCACCACGGTGGCGGTCGCGGACATCACGACCCAGGACGCCAAGGACCTCCATCCGATCGGCGGCGCCGCGGCCGCGAACGTCCTGGTGGACGATCTGCCCGGCCGGCCGCTGCCCCCGGCCCACGGCCGAACCAGGCACCCGGCACCGGCGCCGCCGCGGAACCTGCCCGCTTCGCTGCTGGCAAGGCTGGGCCGGATCGACGGCGTCCGGGGCGTGATCGCGGTCCGCGCGGACAGCGCGGTGAGCACCCTGCCAGGCCGGCTGCTCGGCCCCGGCGTGCCGGCTGGCGTGGTCTCGTGTGCGCCGCTGGCCCGCGTTCCCGCCCTTGGCCGCTGCCCCGCGGGGGCGGCGGCGGTGGCATTCCCCCGGTTCCTCGACGCCGCGCCGTCCGGCCGGAGCCTGGAGCGGATCACCTGGCCGGCCGCGGACATCTCCGCTCGCCTGCTGGGCGGCCTGGGCCTGGACGGCATCGACATCGCGACCGATGGATCGCAGTCAGCGGTCGAGCAGGCCAGGACCGTGCTCGAGAACGCCAGCGCCTACCCCACGCTGGGCACCCCGTTCACCCTCGGCGAGCTCAGCACGATGCAGAACTCGCTCAACAACGCCTACCAGCAGCTCGCCGACGTGGTGATCCTGGCCAGCCTGGCGATCGCCGGCTGCACCCTGGCCGCGGCCATCGCGGCCGGGCTGGCCGACCGCAGGCGCCCGTTCAGCCTGCTGCGGCTCACCGGCGCCCGGCTCAGCATGCTCCGGCGCGTGGTTGCCCTGGAAAGCGCCGTCCCGCTGCTGGCCGTCGCCGCGGTCGCCATCGGCGTCGGCTTCGGCGCTTCGGCGATGTTCACCAGCGTGCAGCTTCAGCACCCGATGGTGGCGCCGGGCGCCGGGTACTACCTGCTCACCGCGGCCGGGATCGCGCTGGCCCTCGCCGTCATCGCCGCCACGTTCCCGTTGCTGCGCCGCATCACCGGCCCGGAGACCGCCAGGAACGAGTGATCCGCGTACCCGGCGACCCAGACCCGGCAACTCTGACATCCGCGGCGACCCGCACCGGAACGATCACGCTCACCGCACCACGAGCCGCTCGGTGATCAGGTAGGCGCCGAGCAGGACCAGCGCGACGGCGGCCAGCCTTTCGGCGCGTTCCCGGAACCGTTCGCTGATCCGCTGCCCGAGCGCCAGCCCGAGCTGGCTGGCCAGCAGGGCCTGCACGGCGATCGCGATGATCACCGGCGCGACCGGGAGCCGCGCCAGGCCCAGGCTGAATCCGATCGCGAACTCATCGAGGCTGATGCTGATCCCCAGGGCGATGATCGCCAGCCCGCGGGTGCCGGCCAGCCGCCCGGCCTTCCGCTCGTCGCCGTCGCTGTCCCCGGACGCCAGCATCCAGATCCCCAGGACGATCACGGCGGCACCGGCCAGGTAGTCCGCCACGCCGCCGACCGCACGGGCCAGCCCCGCGCCGGCGGCCAGGCCGGCCAGCGGCATCCCGGCCTCGAAAACAACGAAGATCAGCGACACCCGCAGCCGCTCCGCGGCCCTGGTCAGCCCGGACGCCCCCAGCGCGGCGGCGACGGCGAAGGAGTCGACGCCCAGCGGGAGAACGAAGGCCAGCAGCCGGAGCATGACATCGACTCTCTCACCCGCCGGCGCCGCCGGCGCCGCAGGCCGCCGCCGGCCGGTCCGCGCCGGCCAGGGGGAGACCGGCCAGGCCGCGCAGGATGCCCGGCAGCCCGCGCGAGGTCAGCCCGCCGGCCTCCGGGGTCCGGTGCCGGGCGCGACAAACAGCCGATCTTTCACGCTCCGACTCACAATGACCGGGCCGCGCCGGCCGGCCTGGGCGCCCGGGGCCGGCGTGAGCGCAGGGCTGAGCAGGCCGTCCGGCGCCGGCGCTGCGCCAGGCCCGCCCCGGGCCGGCCGTTGCTCGCGAGACCCGGGGACAGCGGCTGACGGAGCGTAAAGACTGCGACCCGCCGGGTGCGCGACGATAGGGGAATGAACCAGCGGGTCAGGACCGCGGTCCGCGTCGAGGGGATCGTCCAGGGCGTGGGCTTCCGGCCGTTCGTGTACTCGCTGGCCACCAGCCTGGGCCTTGGCGGGCTGGTCGGCAACGACTCCGGCGGGGTGTTCGCCGAGGTCGAGGGGCCGCCGGCGGCCGTGGCGGCGTTCCTGGAGTCGCTGGCCAGGGACGCGCCGCCGCTGGCCAGGATCGAGCGGATCACCACGTCGGCCATGCGCCCCGACGGCACGGCGTCGTTCACGATCGCGTCCAGCGAGGCCGGCCCGCGGCGCCGGACGCTGGTCTCGGCGGACACCGCGACCTGCGCCGACTGCCTGGCCGAGCTGGCCGATCCCGGCGACCGGCGGTTCGGCTACCCGTTCATCAACTGCACCAACTGCGGCCCGAGGTTCACGATTGTCCGGGACGTGCCCTACGACCGGCCGCTCACCACGATGGCCGGGTTCGCGATGTGCGAGCGGTGCGCCGCCGAATACCACGACCCGGCGGACCGCCGGTTCCACGCGCAGCCGGTCTGCTGCCCGGACTGCGGTCCGGGGTTGTCGCTGCTGGACCCGGCCGGTGCGCCGCTGCCCGGCCCGCCGCTGGAGGCCGCGGCGGAGCTGCTGCGGCGGGGCCGGGTGCTGGCCGTCAAGGGGCTGGGCGGGTATCACCTGGCCGCCGACGCGTCCGGCGAGCCGGCCACGGCGGCGCTGCGGGCCCGCAAGCACCGCGAGGACAAGCCGTTCGCGGTGATGGTGGCCGACCTGGCCGCGGCGGCCCGGCTGTGCGAGGTCGACGAGGCCGCAGCCGGGCTGCTGACCAGCTCCCGGCGGCCGATCGTGCTGCTGCCAAGGCGGGCGGGCGCCGGCGGCGTCGCGGCGGCGGTCGCGCCGGGCAACCGGCAGCTCGGGCTGATGCTCCCGTACACCCCGCTGCACCACCTGCTGGTCGCCGGCTTCGGCCGGCCGATGGTGCTGACCAGCGGCAACGTCTCCGATGAGCCGATCGTGTACCGGGACGGCGAGGTGGCCGAGCGGCTCGGCGGTATCGCGGACGCCTGCCTCACCCACGACCGCCCGATCCAGATCAGGGCCGACGACTCGGTCGCCCGCTCGTTCCGCGGCCGCCCGATGGTGCTGCGCCGGTCCCGCGGCTACGCTCCGGAGCCGCTCGGCCTGGCGTCCGCCGCCGCGCGGCCGGTGCTGGCCTGCGGAGCCGAGCTGAAGAGCACGTTCTGCCTGACCAGGGGGAACCACGCGTTCGTCTCGCAGCACATCGGGGACCTGGAGAACGCCGAGACGCTGCGCTCGTTCACCGAGGGCATCGAGCACTTCCGGCGGCTTTTCGACATCACGCCCGAGGTGGTCGCGCACGACCTGCACCCGGAGTACCTGTCCACGAAGTACGCGCTGGACCTGGCCGAGCGGGCCGGGCTGGACCTGGTCGGCGTCCAGCACCACCACGCGCACATCGCCTCCTGCCTGGCCGACAACCGGGCCGGAGGCCCGGTCATCGGGGTGGCGTTCGACGGGACCGGCTACGGCACGGACGCGACCCTGTGGGGCGGCGAGTTCCTGGTCGCCGACCTGGCCGGCTTCGAGCGGGCCGGCCACCTGGCGCCGGTGCCGCTGCCCGGCGGCGCGGCCGCGATCCGGCAGCCGTGGCGGATGGCGGCGGCCTACCTGGACGCCGCGTTCCCCGGCGGCCCGCCCGCCCGGCTCGCCGTTGCCGACCGGAACCGGCGCCTCTGGCCCGCCGTGCTGGCCATGGCCCGGCGCGGCGTCAACGCGCCGGTGACGTCCAGCGCCGGACGGCTGTTCGACGCGGTCGCGGCGATCCTGGGCGTGCGCGACGAGATCAACTACGAGGGCCAGGCCGCCGTGGAGCTCGAGCAGCTGGCCGACCCGGCCGAGCGCGGCTGCTACCCGGCCGCGATCACCGGCGCGGGGCCGTTCCTGGCCGCGGGCGCCGACCTGGTCCGGGCCGCGGCCGAGGACCTGGCCGCGGGCGCCGCGCCCCCGGCCATCGCCGGCCGGTTCCACAACGGGGTCGCGGGCCTGATCCGGGACGGCTGCCTGCTGCTGCGCGAGCGGCACGGGCTGGGCACGGTCGCGCTGTCCGGCGGCGTGTTCCAGAACCTGCTGCTGCTGGAGACCGTCGTGGCGCGGCTGGAGGCGGCCGGGTTCGAGGTCCTGGTGCACTCGCGGGTGCCGTGCAACGACGGCGGGATCAGCCTGGGCCAGGCGGCGGTCGCCGCGGCCGCGACGCGATGACGCTGGCGCGTAAGCGACTCCGGCGGCCGGCTCCTCAGGCGGGTCTGGCCGCGGGCTTCAGCTGCGCGGGCGGCTCACGAGCAGGCTACTCCCGCGGCGGCGGGATGCGGCGCCGCAGCCAGTCGTACCACTCCTGCATGCCGGCCCCGGTCGCCGCCGACACCTGCATCAGCAGGGCGTCGGGGCTGGTCCTCCTGACGTCGGCGGCGTGCCGCCTGCTGTCGAAGTCCACGTAAGGCAGCAGGTCGGTCTTGCTGACCAGGACCAGGTCCGCCCGGCGGAACATGTGCGGGTACTTCAGCGGCTTGTCGTCGCCCTCGGTGACCGAGGCCAGCACCACCCGGGCCTGCTCGCCGAGGTCGAACAGGGACGGGCAGACCAGGTTGCCGACGTTCTCGATCATCACCACCGAGCCGCTCGGCGGGTCCAGCAGCCGCAGGCCCCCCGCGACCATCTCGGCGTCCAGGTGGCAGCCCGCCCCGGTGTTGATCTGCACCACCCGGCAGCCGGCGGCGCGGATCCGGGTCGCGTCGAGCGCGGCCGCCTGGTCGCCCTCGATGACCGAGATCTCGACCTTGCCGGCGAGTTCGCGCGCGGTGCGCTCGAGCAGCGTGGTCTTGCCGGCGCCCGGGGAGCTCATCAGGTTGACGGCCAGGACGCTGCGCTCGGCCAGCCAGTCCCGGTTGAGCTCGGCCAGCCGGTCGTTCTTGGCCAGCACCTTCTGCTCCAGCCGGATCGTGCGCTCGTCGGACTTCCCGGCCAGGCGCAGGACCCGCTCGGTGCCGTTCTGCTGCTCGTGCTCGGCGTGCTCGTGCTCGTCCTCGTGCTCGTGCTCGTGCTCGTGCTCGTGCTCGTGATGCTGGTGCCCGGGGTGCTCGTGATCGTGGTCGCTGTGCACGCGCAGGTGCCCGTGGCCGGCGTGGCTTGCCATGTCGACGGGGAAGAGCCGGACCACCGCCGGGCCCGAGCAGCCGCAGGTCGCGCACATCGCTCAGGCCACCTGAACCGACTCGATCGTGAGTTCCTGGCCGGCAACCACCTTGACCTCGATGCTGCCGCACGGGCAGATCGCGATCGGCCCGTCCGGCTCGAAGTCCTGGCCGCACACCTTGCAGTGGCAGCAGCCGGCGGTCTCGGTGATCTCCAGGCGGGCCCCCTCGAGGTTCGTGCCCTCGGTGACCAGGTCGAAGCAGAATCGGACCGAGTCGGCCACGACGCCGGACAGCGCGCCGATCTCCAGGCACACGCAGGTGATCCTGGCGTCGGGCAGACGCTCGGTCACGGCGTCCACGACGCCCTCGGTAATCGCCAGCTCGTGCACCTTCGGTCTCGCTTTCGTTCGCTCCGCCGATAAATCTGGTCGGTCAGCAGATCCGTGGCAGGGGGTCGCCCACCAGCAGGTCGACGATCCGGGTACCGCCGAAGGCGGTCTTCAGCTGCACGATCCCCGGCGGGTCCGCGGTGACGTGGCCGATGACGGCCGCCTGCGCCCCGAGCGGGTGGGCGCGCAGCGCGGCCACGGCCCGGTCGGCGGCCTCACCGGCGGTGACCACGACCAGCCGGCCCTCGCAGGCCACGTACATCGGGTCGATGCCGAGAAGCTCGGCGGCGCCTCGCACCTCGGTGCGCACCGGGATGTCGTTCTCGTTCACGGTCACGCCCACCCCGGCGGACCTGGCTATCTCGTTGAGGATCGTGGCCACGCCGCCGCGGGTCGCGTCCCGCAGCGCGCGCACCCCGGGCACCGACGACAGCAGGCCCGCGGCCAGCCCGTTCAGCGGCGCGGTGTCGGAGGTGATGTCGGCCTCGATGTCCAGCTCACCCCGGGCCAGCATGATCGTGATGCCGTGGTCGCCGACCGGCCCGGACACGAGGATCGCGTCGCCGGGCCGCGCGCCCGCCACGCCGAGGTCGAGGTCGTGCTCGATCAGGCCGACGCCCGCGGTGTTGATGTAGCAGCCGTCGGCCTTGCCCCGCTCCACCACCTTGGTGTCGCCGGTGACGATCTGGACGCCGGCCGCGTCGGCGGCCTCTCGCATGGTGGCGACGATCCGGGCCAGCTCGGCGACCTCGAACCCCTCCTCAAGGATGAACCCGGCCGACAGGAACAGCGGGGTGGCGCCCGAGGTGGACAGGTCGTTGACCGTGCCGTTGACGGCCAGGTCGCCGATGTTGCCGCCGGGGAAGAACAGCGGCGACACCACGTAGGAATCGGTGGTCAGCGCCAGCCGCGCCCCGCCGACGGACAGCCGCGCGGCGTCCTCGAGCGGCTCGAGCAGCGGGTTGGCGAAGGCGCTGGCGAACATCGCCTCGATCAGGGTCTGGGTCGCCTTGCCCCCGGCCCCGTGCGACATCGTGATCCGCTCTTCCTTGATCCGGGGGCGGCTGCGCCGGGCCCGCTCGATGCGCTCGAGCACGAGTTCCTCGCGCACCGTGCCCGGCAGCGGCTGCGGCGAGCCGCGGCGGGCCTGCTGCTCTTCCTCCTCGTGCACCCGGAGCGCCTCGGCCACCCAGCCCCCGCGGGCCTGGCCGGCGCCTCCGCCCTGGCCGGCGCTCACGTCTGGCTCGCCTCCATCTTCGGGGGGGTTTGGGGGGGTCGTCCCCCCGGGACGGCACTGATCCGATGGCGGGTCAGCCGGCCGTAGTTGTAGTAGGCCGCGCACGCGCCCTCGGGCGACACCATGCAGGTGCCGATCGGGGTCTCCGGGGTGCACGCGGTGCCGAACACCTTGCACTCCCAGGGTTTGAGCACGCCCTTCAGCACCTCGCCGCACTGGCAGGCCTTGGGGTCGGCGACCCGCACGCCCGGGACCGAGAACAGCAGCTCGGCGTCGAACGCCGCGTACTGGTCCCTGACCTTCAGCGCGGAGTGCGAGATGAAGCCGAGGCCGCGCCACTCGAAGTACGGGCGCAGCTCCATGGTCTCGCCGATCGCCCGGAGCGCGACCGGGTTGCCGTTCCACGGCACCACCCGCGAGTACTGGTTCTCGACCTCGGCCCGGCCCTGCGACAGCTGCAGCATCAGCATGTAGATGGACTGCAGGATGTCCAGCGGCTCGAATCCGGCCACGACGACCGGCTTGCCGTAGTCGCGCGCGATGAATTCGTAGGGCCGGCAGCCGATCACCGTCGACACGTGCCCGGGCCCCAGGAAGCCGTCGAGGCGCAGGTCGGGCGAGTCGAGGATGGCCTTGATGGCCGGGACGATCGTCACGTGGTTGCAGAAGATCGAGAAGTTCGTCAGGCCCTCAGCGGCGGCCCGCAGCACGGTCATGGCCGTCGACGGGGCGGTGGTCTCGAAGCCGATGGCCATGAACACGACCCGCTTGTCCGGGTTCTTCCTGGCGATCTTCAGCGAGTCCAGCGGCGAGTACACCATGCGGATGTCGGTGCCCTGCGCCTTGGCGTCGAAGAACGAGCCGTTGCTGCCCGGCACCCGCATCATGTCGCCGAACGAGGTCATGATGACGTCGGGCTCGGCGGCCAGCGCCATGGCATCGTCGACCCGGCCCATCGGGATCACGCACACCGGGCAGCCCGGGCCGTGCACCAGCGTGATCTGCTCAGGCAGGTAGTCCTCGAGCCCGTGCTTGTAGATCGTGTGGGTGTGCCCGCCGCACACCTCCATCAGCTTGTACTGGCGCCCGGGCTGGCACAGCGCGGTGATCTTCGCGGACAGCGCGTGGGCCGTGTCGGCGTCACGGAATTCGTCGACGAATCGCATGACCGCCCCCCTATTCGATCCCTGATTCGGCCAGCGCGGCCAGTTCGTCCTCGTAGGCCTGGCCGATCCCCTCAAGGAACTGCAGTGCCGCGGCGGCCTCGTTCTCGTCGATCTTCGACAGCGCGAAGCCGACGTGGATGAGCACCCACTCGCCGGGCTTGGGCGGGTCGTCCGACAGCAGGCCCACATTGATCACGCGGCGCACGCCGCTGACGTCGACCCGGGCCAGGTCGGGCTGATCCGGGAGGAACTCGATCACCTCACCGGGTATACCGAGACACATAGGACCAACCCTTTCGCTGCTTATCGTCCGCCCTCGGCAACGGCTTGCGTGCCGCTGCCGGATCCGGAGGCCTCCGTCGTGCGCACGAGATCGCGCACGACCCGCACGGCCTCATCGACTGCCGCGGCGACCGGCGCGCTCAACCCCATCCCCGGTTCGGTGCTGGCAGGCTCGCAGCCGACCAGCAGCACCCGCCCGGCGTCGGCGCCGAGCAGATCAAGCATTCCGAACACAACATCTGGCTGCATGCCGTGTGCGTCAAGTTGGGGGATACCCCTATCCGGCGCCCCATCCCGCCCGGCCTCCAGCTCCATCACGTACACCGTGCCGGGCTGCTCGCCGCGCGGGGAGGCGTCGACCAGGATCGTGGTCTCGTAGCCCTCGGCGAGGTCGTAGGCCAGGTGCATGCCGCTTATCCCGTAGTCGGCGACCCGGACCCAGTCGGGCAGCCCGGCCGCGGCCAGGCGGCCCGCCACCTCGACGCCGAACCCGTCGTCGCCCAGGAAGATGTTGCCGACCCCGGCGATCAGCATCCGGCCGGTCACCGGTCCGCCTCCGCCGCGCCGGGCCCGCCGAGCTCGGCGAGCGTGAGCTCCCAGAGCACGTGGTAGACGGTGGTCTGCGCCTCCTGGATCCGGTGCACCGACGACGAGGGGGCGACGAACAGGTAGTCGATGCTGTCCAGCTCGGCCATCTTGCCGCCCTCGTAGCCGGCCAGCCCGATCGTGAGCATCCCGCGCCTGCTGGCCTCGTCGAACGCGCGCAGCAGGTTGTCGGAGTTGCCGCTGGTCGACAGCCCGACCGCGATGTCGCCGGCGCGGCCGAACGCGGCGACCTGGCGGGCGAAGATCACGTCGACGCCGATGTCGTTGCACAGCGCGGTCACCACGGAGGTGTCGTTGGCCAGCCCGAGCGCGGGCAGCGGCCGGGCGCTGCCGCCGGGGTTCAGGAACAGCGTGGCCAGCTCCTGGGCGTCGGTCGCGCTGCCGCCGTTGCCGAAGGCCAGCAGCCGCCCGCCCGCCGCGAACCTGGCCGCCGCGTCCCCGGCGCAGGCAAGCAGCCGGAGGCCGTCCCGGGCACCGATCGCCCGGCGCAGCTCGATGATCTCCTCGGCCTTGGCCACCGTGGACCTGCGCACCTGCTCCAGCACCGCGGGCAGGTCGGACGTGTCGGCGTACAGGAACGGGTAGAGCGACTCCACCGATCCGGCGGCCGGCTGCCCTCCCGTCATCCCGGTCATCTCCCCACGACCGCGATTGCTTCCTTGGCGTGCACGAGGATCGTGTCCCCGACCCCGGCTCGTACCAGCGCGACGCTGACCTCTTCCTCGCCCTGGCCGGTGTCCACCACGGCCAGGGCGTCGTCGAGCAGGCGCACGATCGTGACCGGCACCGCCGTGTCCGAGCAGGTGATGCAGACCTCGTCGTGGCATTCGCTCACCGGACCACCCCCGGCGCCAGCACCCCGGGCTGCTCGAAGAACACGTGCACCAGTTCCCACAGCACGTGATACGCCGTCACCTGCAGTTCCTTGACGATCCGCGGGTCGGCGGACCGGGCCAGGATCAGGTGATCGACGTCCGGGCTGGCCGCGATCGCGCCGCCATCGCCGCCCGCGAGGGCGATGGTCAGCAGGCCCGCCGCCTTCGCCGCCTGCAGGCCGGCCAGCACGCTCGGGCAGTCACCGCCCGCGCAGATGCCGAGCGCGATGTCGGCGGGCTCGGCCAGGTAGCGGATCTGGTGCGCGAAGATCCCGGCGACGCCCTCCCGGGCGGCCACACCGGTCACGGTGGCGACGTCGGTGGTCAGCGAGATCGCCGGCAGCGCGCGCTTGCCGACGATCACGGGGTGCACGAACTCCACGGCGACGTGCTGGGCGTCCGTGCTCGACCCGCCGGTGCCGAACGTGATCAGCTTCCCGCCCTGGTGGAATCGCACGGCCATCGCGTGACAGGCGTCGGCTACCGCGCCGGCCTGGCCGGCGAGGTCCCTGACCGGGGCCTCGCGCAGCCCGAACAGGCGCCCGGCCCCGCCATCGGCCGCCGCAGCGGCGGGCGGCGAATGCCTGGGCAGGTCCGGGTTGGTGGTCATTGCCGTCGCGCTCCTGCCCCGCCGTCCTGCTCCGCCAGGTCCACGTCAACGTCCACGTCGACGGCGTCGCGCACTCGCAGCGCGCCGAGGAAACCGGTGTAGGGCTTGATCCCGTGTTCGGATTGCACCACCGATGCGCTGGCGTGGTAACGATCCTGCCCGGTCTCGGCGACCTGCAACCGCAGCGGCCGGGACTGGCCGGCCAGCGTGAGCGTCCCGGTGATCGTGCCGCCGCCCCCGGCGGCGGGCTCGAACGTCGTGGCCGAGAAGGTGGCCTCGGGGTGGCGATCGGTGCCGAGGGTCTTGCGCGCGGTCACCGCGATCTCGCGCCGGTCGCGGTCGGTCAGCGGCTTGATCCCGCCGGTGCCCTCGCGCACGATCAGCGAGCCCAGGTCGACCCGCACCTCCAGGCCGGCCGGGGTCAGGTCGTCGTTGACGGTCAGCTCGCCGGACCACCGGCCGACCTCGATCGTGAGATCGTGACCGGCCTGCGCGGCCAGGCCGTCACGGGACGTGTGCAGCACAATCCGGCCACGGTCAGTTCCGAGCTCGTGGCGTCCAGCATGTACCGCCATGGAAGCACGGTAGGACACTTGTGAGGGGGCGTCCAGTGCTCCGACCAGACAGAGGTGGCCATGTCGGGCCCGGTTGGGCCAGGATGGGCGTTTTGGGCGCCGTTGCGGCACTCCAGCGGACGGTGCCACGGGGGCTCCTCAGGGAAGCGGCACCTGGCCGAAGACCTCCTGGATCCGGCGCAGGTCCCGCATCCGGGGCTCGGTCGCGCCGCCCACCCAGCGGCTGACCGTCTTCACCGACACGCCAAGCTGGCGGGCGGCCGCCTCCTGGGTCAGCCCCTCCCGGCGCAGCGCCGTGGACATCCACTCCGCGAACGTGGCCGGCTGCCCCGGCTGCCCGAGCACGACCGGCTCGGCCGGGGCGGGCGAGGGGAACTGGCCGGCCGCGGCGCGGCCGGCCGGGACGCCCCCCGGCTCGTCGGCGCC
>Ga0335073_10003452_pt1 | contig 22025 bp, 16 predicted proteins | sample Lox_Sample_22_FD_207093 | JGI IMG/M metagenome (GOLD analysis project Ga0335073, IMG submission 207093) | Soil microbial communities from Loxahatchee National Wildlife Refuge, Florida, United States - Lox_Sample_2.2 | ecosystem: Environmental > Terrestrial > Soil > Wetlands | place: USA...
TCAAGAACGGCCAGCATGGTCCGCCGGTACATCATCTGGCGCTGCAACCCACGCCTGCGGCGAACGGCTGCGCTGCATCATCCGCCGGGCAACCGTTGCGCGGCGCAGCGCCGCCTTGGCGGCGATTCGCGCCGGGGTAACCCGCACGACAAAGGAGGGCCGGTCAGGTGAGCCGCGGCTGGCTGACTCAGTCGCCTGCGGTGCCTCCGGGACCTGGCGGGGGATCATGCTGACGGGCCCACGCCTGGTAGGCCTCTACTGCGGTGGGGAGGGTGGGGAACAGGTGCTCTACCCCGATCTTGTCGGCCAGCCCGAAGGCCTGCAGCCGTGCTAGCAGGTCGTGTTTAACGCGGGCGAGGGCGAAGATGGCGCCCCTGCGGTTGATTTCCTCCCGGACTGCGTCTAGGGCCTCCAGCGCGGTGAAGTCGACCTCGACGTTGGCTTCGACGTTGAGCACGAACCAGCGGATGGGACCACGGCACCGGTCCGCGGCGGCCAGGGCCCGCTGGCGGAAGTTCTCGGCGTTGGCGAAGAACAGCGGCGCGTCGTAGCGGTACACCACCAGCCCGGGGATGGTCTGTGCATCCGGGTAGTCCTCGATGTTGTGCATGCCGGCCAGGCCAGGCACGAGCCCCTGGATCGCGTCGTGCGGGCGGGCCGCCCGGACCAGCAGGTCGGCCACCGACAATCCGATCGCGACCAGGACCCCATAGAGGATGTTGAAGGCCAGCACGCCGAGGCAGGTGGCCAGGGCGATCGCGAGTTCGGTGCGGCGGAAAGCAGCCAGCCGCCGCAGCGCCGGCAGGTCGATCAGCCGGATAGCGGCGTAGATGACGACCGCGCCCAGCGCGGCGGCCGGGAACCGCGAGAGCACCGGCCGTAGGAACAGCAGCACGGCCACCACCGACGCGGCCGCGGTCACCGAGTACAGTTGGGTCCGGCTGCCGGTGGCCACGCCGATCGCCGTCCTGGTCGCGCTGCTGCTGACCGGGAAGCCGCGCATCAGGCTCGCCCCCGCGTTGGCGACGCCGAGCGCCAGGAGCTCCTGATTGGCCCTGATCTGCTCGTCGCGCCGTGCGAAGGACCGCGCGGTCAGCACGTCATCGCTGAAACCCACGACCAGCACGGTGAACGCGGGCAGCAGCAGCTCGCGCAGGACATGCGTGGAAACGCCGGGCAGCCGGGGGACCGGCAGGGCCGCCGGGATCGGCCCGACAATGGCAATCCCATGGCTGCTCAGGCCGAACACGACCACGGCCGCGGTGGCCAGCAGCACGGCCAGCAGCGGGCCCGGCGCGTGTGGCCAATACCAGCGCACCACCAGCAAGAAGGCCAGCACCGCTGCCGCGAGCGCGACCGTCACTGGCCGCATGTGGCTGATACCGCGGGCAAACGAACCGGCTTGCGCGAAGAACTCCTGCCCGGAGACCGGCACGCCGGTCACCCGCCGGAGCTGATCGGCAATCATGATCAGCCCCACCGCTGCCATGTAGCCGATCAGCACCGGCCGCGACAGCAGATCCGCCACGAAACCCAGCCGCAGCAACCAGGCGGCCACCGACATCGCCCCCACCAGCAGGGCAAGCGAGGCGGCCAGGCCCGCGTACCGCACCGGATCGCCGGCCGCCAGCGGCGCGATCGCGATAGCCGTCATCAGCGCGGTCGTGGCCTCCGGGCCCATCGACAGGGAAGCCGACGAGCCCAGCACCGCATAGACCACCAGGGCAGGCAGTGCCGCCCACAGCCCCACGACAGGCGGCAGGCCCGCGACCGTCGCGTACGCCATGACCTGCGGAACCAGGTAAGCCGCCACGGTGACGCCAGCAACCAGGTCACCGCGCAGCCACGAACGTCGGTAGGCACGCAACGTCACCAGCCCTGGAATCACAGCAGATAACTACCCACCAGCGCCCCGCCGACCTGGCAACACCGGGCCCTGAAGGGACGCGGGCAAACCAGAGGTCGCCACCGGCAAGGCGTCGTGTCGGTCATGCTTTTTGGTGTCACCGGGCCTCAGAGCTGCGCGCGAGCGGTCGGCTTCGCCGGCACAGAAGCACCCGCTCCCCGGCAGCGACCGCTTGCTGAGGAGGGAGGACTGGCGTGCCGTGATCGGGCGGGTCAACGTTCAAGCGGGGATGTCGGGATAAGCCCGGCGCTTCCGGAGGGCTGTTCCCGGCTGCCCTGAGGCCAGATGCTCGGGGTAAACGGAGGATCATTCTGGGCGATGCGGGGGTCGATGGTGATGAGCGGTCACGGGAGCGTTTACAAGCGGTGCGGCTGCGTCGATCCGGTGACCCGCCGCCAGCTTGGCGGGCGGTGTCCGCGGCTGGCGGGCAGCCGTCACGGGAGCTGGTGCCTCGAGCTGGAGCTGCCCGGCGGGCCGGACGGCCGGCGCTGGCGGATCCGCCGGGGCGGTTACCGGTCCCGGGCGGCCGCGACAGCGGTGCTGGCCAGGCTGCGGGGTCCGCGTCACGGCGATCAGGACGGCCGGGTATTGACGGTGGGGGACTGGCTGGCGCACTAGCTGGCCTCGCGGACGTCGCCGGCCACGTCGACCATGCGCGGCTACGCCGCGCACGTGCGGCTGTACCTGGTCCCGTACCTGGGGCCGGTGCTGCTGGCCGAGCTGTCCGCCGGGCACGTCCAGGCCATGTTCACCGCGATCACCCGCCAGCACCAAGCCCTCGGGTCGCCGGTGACGTCAGCGACGCTGAACCGGATCCGCGCCACTTTGCGGCTCGGCGTTTAACGCCGCGGTCCGCCGCGGCCTGATCGGCGACAACCCGGCCAGCCGGGCCGAGCTGCCGCGCGCCCGCCGGCCTCGGGCGGTGGTGTGGACGCCGGAACGGGTCGAGCACTGGCAGCGCACCAGCGAGCACCCCGCCGTGGCGGTGTGGGCCGCCGCCCAAACCGCGACGTTCCTGCGCTCGATTCAAGATCACCGGCTGTACGCCGCCTACCACCTGATCTCGCTGCGCGGCCTGCGACGCGGCGAGGCAGCCGGGCTGCGCTGGTGCGACGTAGACCTGGACGGCAAGACCGCGACGATCAGCCAGCAGCTGCAGCAATACGACGGGCGCCTGACGGTCTGCCCGCCCAAGACACCGCACAGCATCCGCACGATTGCGCTGGACCACACCACGGCCGCCGCGCTGCGCGCGCACCGTGACCGCCAGCGGGCCGAGACGGCCAGCTTCGGGCCCGGCTACTGGGCCACCGGGTACGTGTTCACCAACCTCAACGGCCACCCGATGGCCCCGACCGGCTCAGCCGCACCTTCAAGAAGCTCGCCGCCGACGCCGGGCCGCCGCCGGTACGGCTGCACGACCTGCGGCACGGCGCGGCCACGCTCGCCCTGGCCGCGGGCGTGGACCTGCGCACCGTGCAAGACCAGCTCGGCCACTCCAGCATCGTGCTGACCGCCGATACCTACATCTCGGTGCTGCCCGAGGTCGCCCGCACAGCCGCGGAGAAGGTCGCCGCGCTGATCCTACGGGCCGGGTGCCTGGTCCCGGGAACCAGGCGCCGGCGCCAGCGGCACCGCAGGCGGGCCAAAAGCCGACGGCATAACCGGCCGCCGTCGCGGGCGCACCCTGGGCGGCAGATCGGCCGGCCAGCCCGCCGCAGCCGAGCAGGTCCCCGCTGACTGCAAAGTAACCGCGCTTCCCGCACCCACAAGGGATCCAGTCCGTATCAGCCGATGCAGAAGGGAAGCTAACCGAAGACTGGGCGGGATCGAGACCTCGGCCAGGCTGAATGCCGCCCACCCAACGGACCGTGCGGATGACCGTCACCGACGCCTCCGCGGTTCACGTGGACCGCCCTGGGACGGCCCTGGGACGGCCTCAGAATGGCCTCAGTCCGGACCCATACAAGATCAACGCTGACGCCAGATCCAGGTATCGGTGCAGTCAGGACGGGTGCGCCGCCAGGGACTTGAACCCCGAACCCGCGGATTAAGAGCTTGACCGGGCCAAGTTCATTCCGGTTCGCGGAAGGCCGTGGCGCAGCTCAGGCTGGTGGCGCGTACGTCTGCGGACATGCACGTACGAGGGTGAACTGCAACTAAAACTGCAACTGACGGGCCTGGCTGGCTTTTGCCGCCACCGCCGTCGATCAAGTGCCGGGGCCCGTGCGTCGGCGTTGCTGCTCGGGTTGCTGCTCGCCGTTCTTCGCGCCGGTGGTCTTGATAGTTCAGGCGGCCGGGGCCATCAGGGTGCCCCGATCGACCCTCGACTCGTCGCGGTTGCCGTAGCGCTCGCGCAGCGCCCGCCAGGCCTCCAGCTTCCCCGGGCGCATCCGCTGACCGTCATACAGCTCGCCCACGTAGCAGTAGAGGACGCTGTCCCCACTTGGGCCCAGGAACTGGACCGTCAAGAGCTCCGGGCCGGTGTAAGAAGGGAACGGTTTGGGCTGGCGTATGAAACGCACCCCGGTGATCTCATCGACCCGCACGTCCATCGTCCAGCTCGCCGCGTCGTCGCCGAGTTTGACGTGCCACCAGCGCCGGTCGGCGGGTCCGCGGAACACCGGCGTTGTCATTCCGGCGAGGTGCGCCCCGCACCAGCCGTTGCCGGCGCCGAAGACGAAGACCAGCGGTTCCGACTCCGACAGGTCGGCGATCAGGCGTTCCAGTTCGCTGGCGGGCTCGCTGATATCTGCGGTCTTGCTCATCTCGCGGCTCCTCATCACCCGAGCCGGTGCCGTTAGTGACTGCGAACACGGCGCTGCGCAGGATCGATAGCCTGGCCGTCCGCCAGATGACCAGCTGATCCGAAAATCAGAAGCCTGTGACCCGGCGTTCCAGGACCAGCTGATGGACCGGCTGGCCGCGCTGACCGGCGTCAAGCTCTTCTGGCGTGCGCGGGGCTGCACCGCGCGGGGTTGCCGGCGGGGCGGCATCTGGCCTGCTCAGTCGAGGAATGCGGCGAGGATGGGGTTGACCTGGTCGGCGGCCAGCAGGGGGGCACCGTGGCCGAGGCCGGGTAGCTCGGTGTACTGGCAGCTGGGAATGCGTTCGGCTGCCTCGCGCACGGCGCGCGGGGGGAACCAGCAGTCATGCTCGAATGCCATGGCCAGGCAGGGGGACTTGATGCGATCGAGCCGGCCGGTGTGGCTGCTGTCCTGCAGCCAGGCAAGGTCGGCCTGGTACTGGCCGAGCCGCCCGGGGTTGGCCCACGGTTCGGCTGCCTCGATAAGGCTGATGGTGACCTTGACGGCGTCGTCGTCGTTTTGGAGCTGGGCCATGGGATGCAGCGACAACAGCAGGTCGGCGACGTCGAAGCTGGGCGGGAGCGGGTCAAGGACGCGGGCGAGGTCGACAGCGGCACGGCAACGTGCCACCGCGTAGGCCGGCGCCGGGCCTGCTCCGGCCAGGAGCACTAGCCGCCGGACCAGGTCAGCGCGGGTCACGGCGAGTTCCTGGGCGATGTAGCCGCCCAGCGAGTAGCCGATGACATCGCAGGGCCCGAGCCCGAGATGTTCGATCAGGGCTGCTGTATCGGCGGCCATGCCGGCCACCGAGTAGGGAGCCGGCGGCGCCTCGGACCGCCCGCAGCCTCTGTTGTCGAACGTGATGACGGTATGCCCGGCGGCGGCCAGGTCGGTTACCTGAGCGAACCAGAGGTCGGCAGGCTGGCCGGTGCCGCAGATGAGCAGCACGGGCGGGCCATCGCCGGCCGTTGAGTAGTCGATGGTGATCCCGTTGACGATTGCGTTCGGCATGCCGACAGCATCCGGCGGCCCGGCAGAAAGAACATCGGCCGGATGGGGGATCACATCCCCGGATGGCTGGAGACGGCGGCGGCCAGTTCGGCCCGGGTGCGCACGCCGAGCTTGCGCAGGGCGCTCGACACGTGATCCTTGATAGTGCCCGCGCTTACCCCGAGGCGGGCCGCGATCTCGGGATTGGTCAGGCCGCGGGCGACGAGATCCGCGACGTTACGCTCCGTCGGGGTGAGGCTCGACCACCCGAACGCAGGCCGCCGTCGAGGGCCCCGCCCCCGGCGGGCCATCGCAGCGGCTTGTTCGATGATGAGCCCGGCACCGCGTTCCCACGCGGGCTGTGCCTGCTCGCCGAGATGCTCGCGGCCGGCCGCGACCCAGCCCGCGACCCGGTCGGCCTCCATCGGCCGCAACGGAAAGCCCAGCCCGTCCCGGGCGGTAGCCGCGGCCGCCAGCAGTGGCAGGCCACGCTCGGCGCGTCCTTCGTCGATCAGTAGGCCACCGAGAGTCTCCAGCGTTTCGACCAGCCCCAGGTGATCGCCAGCTTGGAGTTGCGCCGCCAGCGCCTCGTGGCAGCCGTTGACCGCCGATGCCCCGTCGCCCCGCGCCCAGGCCAGCCGCCCCAGATGATGGCGGGCGCGGGCGGCATCGGCCGCCAGGCCGCACCCGGCCGCGTGATCGGCGGCCTGTTCGTACCAGCTTCGCGCGTCGTCGTAGCGGCCTTCCAGCTCAGCAAGCTCGCCCAGTGAATCGAGCCACCAGGCCAGCAGCGGCCGTACCGCGAAGGCGCGGGCGAGTTGCACGGCCTGATCGAGGTGCAGGGCGGCGCCGGGTTCGCCGCGGGCCAGCAGGACGCGGCCCAGGTGACCGGTGGCGATCATCATGCTGATGGCCGAATTGGCCCGCCCGCCGACTTCGATGGCCTCGGCCGCATGGCGGCCGGCCGGTCCCAGCCGGCCGCGGGTGCGGTCAATCTCGGCCACGATCGCCAGCGCCGCGCTGGTCCAGGTGACATCGCCGATCTCCCGCAGCACCCCCAGCGCGTGGCGCGCGGATGCCTGCGCCGCCGCGAGCTTCCCGCGCCAGAGCTCAACCGCGGCGCGGCCAAGCAGAGCCATCGCGAACTGCTGCCGCCGCCCCGAGCGGGCGGTCAGCTCGATGGCGTCCTGCAACGGACCGATGGCCGCGTCGAAACGTCCGGCGTAATAGCGGGCCCAGCCCAGCCCCGCCAGCCCGGTACTCCGGGTCCAGCCATCACCGCCGCGGTCGGCCGCCGCGAGGCCCTCCTCGAAAAGCGCGGCGGAGCGCTCTGGGTCCAGGAACCACCAGACGTAACCGGAGGTCGCCAGGCACCGGGCCAGCACCACATCGTCGCCGAGCAACCGGGCCGCCGGCAGTGCCGCCTCGACAGCCGTGAACGAGGCCAGGTAGTCGCCAGCGATGAACGCCAGCTGGGCCAGCCCGACCTCGGCCCGCAGCCGCACCAGCGGCTTGACTGGTGCCTGCGCCGCCAGCGCCGCACGCAGCCACTGCAACCCGGTGACGAACCAGCCGCGTGTGTACCAGAAGAAATACAGTGCGGCTGCCAGCCGCTGCGCCTCCCCGGCGGCCCCACAGGACAAGAACCAGCCAAGGGCCGCATCATGATCGGGCCGGTCGAGCTCGAGCAGGTCGCAATGCTGCTCGGCCTTCGGCTCGAACAGCATCGGCTCGATGGTTTCGGCCCGGGCCAGGAACGCGCGGGCGTGCCGCCACCGGGCCGAGTCCTCTTCGCCAGCGTCGGCCAGGCGTGCCGCGGCATACTGGCGTACCGGCTCAAGGAACCGGAACCGGGTCCTGGCCCCGCTGGTGTCCGCTTCCAGCAACGACGCGGTGACCAGCTGCCCAACGAGCGAACCAACCTGGCCGGCCCCGACCGGCGGTGCCCCCGCCACCTCCCGCGCCGCGGCCAGGTCGAACCCCGCGGGGAATACGCTAAGCCGCCTGAATATCGCCGCGGCATCAGCCGGCAGCAGCGCATGACTCCAGGCCAGGCACGCATCCAGCGAGTCGTGGCGCCCCGAACCCGTGCCCCTGGCCGGCCATTCCGAAGAACCCAGCTCGGTGGCCAGTTCGGCCAGCGAGGCAGCCCGCAGGCGATTGGCGACCAATTCCAGCGCCAGCGGAAGCCCGCCCGCCTGACGGCAGATGCCGCCCGCAAGCGCCAGCTCTCCAGGCCCAGCCTGCAGGGTCACCCCCGCCATGGCAGCCCGGTCATAAAACAGCCGCACCGCCTCCGTAGCCACCGTATCGTCGGCCTCGCCGGGAAGAGCCATGGGCTGTACCCGCCACACACACTCCGGCTCGATATCGAGCGGGATGCGGCTCGTCACCAGAATCCGCAAATCCGCGGCCCGCCCGGCCAGTTGATCGCAAGCACCGCGGGCTGGTTCCAGAACGTGTTCGCAGTTGTCGAGAACGAGCAGCGACCGGCCATCCGACACCGCCTCGGCGACAGCATCAAGGCCAGCCGCCGCCTCCTCCCCCCGGATCCCGACCCCTTCAACCAGGGCGGCAACTACCTGCTCCTCGGTGCGGCATGGCACCAAATCGACGTAGCACGCCAGCTCCGCCCGCCCGGCCGATACCTCGGCCCATGCCGCCTCAATCGCCAGCGCGGTCTTCCCGACCCCCCCGACGCCGGTCAGCGTCACCACCGGGTGACGGCCCAGCCTGGCGGCAACCTCAGCGAGGTCTGCGGTCCTCCCGACAAAGGAGAACCGTCTCGGTGGCAGCCGCACCGCACGGTCCCGGCCAACGTCACCGTCACGACCGGCCAACTGCCCGGGGACGTCCGCCACCAGCCAACCCTAACGCCCTGGTCGGAAGCCAGCCAAGCAAGCAGGACGACTCCTGCTCACGGGCGTCGGCATCTCCACGAATGGGTGGCCATCAGAGAATGCTCACGCTGGGTAGCGAGCAACGCCATGCTGCTGCGTAAGGGGGGCTTGCTGCAGGCCGGATCGGGCCGGTGAGGGCGTCTGCACCCCTTCTCTTCCGCTTGGATGCCGGAGCTGGCCACGCTCACCGTGTTCTCGCCTGTGCCGGGCGGCGGTTGCTGAGCGAGGGAGGGCTGGCGCGCGGTCATCGGGCGGGTCAGCGTTCAAGCGCTGCGGACGCCGGGATCAGCCCGGCACTTCAGGACGGCTGTTCCCGGTCGCCGTGAAACCGGATGCTCAAGGTGAACGGAGGGTCATTCTGGGCGATGCGGGAGTCGATGGTGATGACCGGTCAAGGGAGGGTTTACAAGCGGTGCGGCTGTGTCGATCCGGTGACGCGCCGCCAGCGGGGCCCTGAACACGGCGTCGCCGATCCCGGCCTCGCCCCACCAGTGCAGGTCCGAGCCGCAGATGCCGATCCCGGTCACCCGGACCAGGCTCATCCCGGGTCTGGGCGCGGGCACTTGCTCGTCGCCGACCCGCAGGTCACCGACCGCGTGCAGCCGGGCTACCTCCATCCGCTCGCTCCTTTGCCTGGCCTGGCTCAGATGGTGTCCTGCGGGGCGGCGGCCAGCAGCTTGGCCGCCGTGGCCAGCAGGTCGCTGCCGGCGGGCAGCCCGACGCCGTCGATGCTGGCCACGGCGGCCAGGCCGTGGGAGTTGGTGACGAACGCGCCGTCGAAGGAGGCCACGTCGGCCAGGCGCACGGGCGCGTGCCGCCACGGCACGCCGGCCCGGCTGAGCTCGCGCTGCAGGACCTGCATTATGACCCCGCGCAGTGCCGGGGCGTCGGGCCAGACGACGGCGTCGCCGGCGATGAAGCCGACGTTGGTGATGCTGCCCTCCGCGATGGCCCCGTCCGGCCCGGTCAGCAGCGCCTCGTCGTAGCCGTTGGCCCCGGCCAGCCCGCCGAAGTAGTTCTGCCCGAAGCCGCCGGTGAACTTGAGGTGCGCCTGCGGCCGCAGGTAGCTGACCGACTGCAGGCGCTGCGGCCGGGCCGGAGGAGCGGCCGGCGGGCGGGCGCTGACCAGGACCGAGACCGGGCAGCCGGCCGGCTGGTACACGTTGACACGGACCGACGCGTCGCTGATGTCGTCGCCGAGCGCGTGCCTGATATAGCCGCGGACCAGGTCACCGTCCAGGCCGGCGCCGAACATCTCGCGGGTGGCCGCGTCCAGCCGGGCCAGGTGGAAGGCGAGGCCGAGCGTTGCGCCCCCGCGTACCTGCATGGCGGTGAAATGGCCGCGTGGGCTCAGGTCGATGGCCCAGACCTGGTCCAGCGTGGCCGGGCGGCCGTCGACCTCCAGCCGGGGCGTGAAATCCTCGCGCACGCCAGCCAGCGTAGTCGGCGGCCCGGCCGGGCCTAGAACGCCCCGATACCGTCCGGGGTGACCTCGCGGGTACCTCCGATATACCTCGCGTGTACCTGAGGGCGCGGGCCTGGGCCCGCTAGCTGCGCAGTCCGGTAGATATCACGCTGTGTAATGTCATCGGTAGGGCCGCTCTGGAGCGGGCGCCGCGGCCGGGACGGCACACTAGGCCGGGCGGAACGGGCGGGTGCGAGGCCGACTAGGACGGCCCGATGGACTAGGTCCGGACTGACGAGCATGACGAGCAAACGTGGAGCAAACATGGCCCCGAAACGGGCTTCACGAGGGGACCGGGATCGGGTATAAGCCCAGGTCAGAACGGGTGCGCCGCCAGCGACTTGAACCCCGAACCCGCGGATTAAGAGGTTGACCATCGCCAGTACGTGCCCGTTCGCATGCGGTCGCCGCGCAGGTCAGGGAGCACGACCGCACGCCAGTGAACGGGAGCGACCGAGGGTGAACTGCAACCCAAACTGCAACCCCACCCGGAGCTGACGATCACCCTGCGGACCGGGAACCTGATAGCTCAACAGCGGTAGATACTCAGGGAGAACGCGCCAACCCTCCTCGGGCGGCCGCGTCGGCGAGCTTTGGGCGGCCTAGCGGTTGTGCAGATCAGGATGTCCGGTGCGCGTTCACCAAGTGGGACGGGGTTGTTGAGTACCTCGCGGCGGGCCACAACCTCCTTTCAGAACTGCGATTCTCCGGGTGGGATGCGAGTCCAGGGCGGCTTTAGGTTGTGAGCTTTGCCGTCTTTTCTTTGATTGCCGTCAGGAGCGCGGCCCAGTCCGCGGTGAAGGCGCCTGCTCCCTGGCGCTGCAGGTGTTCAGCGAGCGCATCGGCGTCGATGCCGGCGTCGGCGGTCGCCGCGACGGCCTGTTCCGCGGCGGCGTAGTCGGGCGCCAGCCGGTCGTCGAGGCTTCCGTGGTCGGCGAAGGCGAGCAGGGTCTTCTCGGGGACGGTGTCGATCGTGTTGGGGGCGGCTAGCCGGCCGAGATAGTAGGTGTCGGGCAGGTCGGGGTTCTTGGTGGAGGTGGAGGCCCACAGAACCCGCTGCGGACGGGCGCCCGCTTCGGCGAGCGCCTGCCAGCGCTGGTCGGAGAGCAGCTGCACATGGGAGGCGTAGGTCTTTTGCGCCATCGCCAGCCCCAGGCTGCCGTGCAGCGCGGGCGGCAGCAGGGGGTCGGCGGCGGAATCCCAGCGGGAGATGAACAACGAGGCCACCGAGGGCACCGCCAGGTCCAGGCCGGCGCGGCGGCGGCGCTCAAGGGCCCGCAGGTAGGTGTCGGCGGTGCGCAGGTAGTGGGTATCGGAGAACAGCAGCGTCACGTTCACTCCGATGCCGGCGGTGATCGCCTCTTCCATAGCGGTCAGGCCCTGCGGGGTGCCGGGGATCTTGACCAGCAGGTTGGGGAAGCCGGCCTGGTCGTGCAGCCGCCGGGCGAGCGCCACCGTCGCCGTGGCGTCGTAGGCGGCATCGGGCGGGACCTCCAGTGACACGTAGCCGTCCACACCCTCGGTCTGCTCCCACGCCGGGCGGAACAGCGCCGCCGCCTCGGCCAAGTCCTCCAGCGCCAGCGCGTACACCAGGTCCTGAGCATCGGTGACACCGTCGGCCACCAGGCGGGCCAGCAAGCTGTCATAGTCCGACCCGGCGGCCATGGCGTGCCCGAGGATCGTCGGATTGGACGTCAGCCCGCTGACCGCCAGGTCATGTACGTATCGGGGCAGTGTCCCGGTGCGCAGCATGACCCGGTTGATGCTGTCCAGCCACAGGCTCTGCCCCAGCGTGTGCAGCCGCTGCGCGGGATTCAGCTCAGCGTCCATGCCCACCTCCCCGATCGACCGGCACGGCCATCTTCGCCCAGTCACGTAGTGGGCGGAACGCCGCGCGCAGCTCTTCGGAGAACAGTTGCGGTTGTTTCCAGGCGGCGAAGTGGCCGCCTTTCCCGGCTTCGTCGGCGCGCGCCGGTGAGGTGATGACCGCCTGCAGACGACGTACGGCGTCAAGGTGGTCGCCGGTCCAGATCACCCGGACCGCAGCGGCGGTGGCCTTGTCGTCGTTATCGAGCAGGTCGCGGCGTACGGCCCGCACGAGGCGGCCGTCGGCGGCCTTGTCGTGAGCCAGCGGCTGGGGCAGCTCACCGCCGGCGATCAGGGTGGCGGCGAGACCGTCGTACCAGCCCGTGATGCGTTCAGCCGTGTCCAGGATCTCCTGGCGTGCGGCGGCCAGGTCGCCGCCTGCCTGGCCGTCGCTGCCTTGCCACAGGTCCAGTACCGCGTCGGCCTCCAGGCGCAGCCCGGCGACCCCGGCAACCAGCCCGGCCATTACGGCCAGCGGGACCGGTTTCGCGCCGCGCTCGGCCAGGTACGTGCGGAAGCCGCGCCCGGCCAGGTACGTGCGGAATGCGTCATCGAGCCGGCGCGATGCCGCCGCGGCCCGGGCCGCGTCGCCGGCCAGAGCGGGGAGCGCGGGCGTGCGTGGGTCGCCGCGTGACATCCCGAATCGCACCGTGCTGGCCAGCGCCCGGCAGGTGGCGGCCGCGGCGCCACGCAGCCGGTCGCGTGCTGGCGCGGGCCACAAGAGCGCCGTCGCAACCAGCGCGGCGCCTGCGGCCATCCCCCAGCCGGCCAGCCGGGCCGGCAGGGCCGACGCCGGAGCGGCCAGCGACACCGGCAAGATGAATGCCACCAGCAGCGCCGTGGCCGCCCCGGCCAGCACCGAGCTGACCACGCCAGCAAATATCACGCCGAACCCGACCACCGCCATCGCAACGGCCGCGAGCCACACGGTCTGCGAGACCAGCGTGGCAATGCACACGAACACCCCGCCCGTCACGGCGAGCGCTGCCTGCGCCTGGAGCCGTTCGGCCATGGGGCCGCCGAAGTCGACCAAGAGCAGCATCGCGAACGACCCGAACGCCGCGAAAATCGCCACCTGAGCGTTGCCGATAACCTTGTCGCCCAAGGCGAACATAGCCGGCATGATGATCGCTGTCCGGGTAGCACGGCGCAGTGCGGTGAATCCGCGATCGCGCTGGCCAAGCCATCGCAGGGAGCGCGGTACCATTTTGGCTACCAGTTCACCCTGGGAGGTCTTCCGGACGCTTTTTGGCGTGAATGCCGTGCAGGATGCCGGTGGCCTGGCCGACTTCGATCAGGTAGCCGTGCGGGTCGCGCATGTAGCAGCGGATCTCCGCCTCGCGGTCGATCGGTGGCGTGAGGAATTCCGCGCCCTTCGATTTCCATTCCTCATAGCAAGCCTGAATGTCAGCGACCCGCAGGTTCAGGAAGATCGAGGTCGTGTCGCCGGGCTCGTAGTTAGCCACCGTGATGCCTGGCTTGTCCGGCGTGGGCGGACCGCCGGGGTTCATGAGGATCCACGAGTTGGCCAGCTTGACCAGGCACGGGTTCTCCTCCAGGACCACGGTGCCGCCAAGGACGCGCGAGTAGAAGTCCCGGGACCGCGCGATGCTGCGAACGGTGATGAACATGGTTACCACGAAGCCCTCGGTGGGATTCGGCAGGTTGGTGTAGTCAATGGAGGGCGCATGTTCTGCCGAGGCCTCGCGTGGTCCGTTGGCCTCGACGGACCTGGCCGGGGTGCTGTGGTCGTCGGAGGTCATGCCGAGCCTTCCTTTCGTGCAGCGGAGCAGTGCAGGCGCCGATGGCCACGGCGTCGTTGTTCCTGTCTGGGTTTAGGCGACCGTGGCGCGCGGAGGAGCACTGGAGGTAGATGGGCCGCCTGACGCTGGCTGTGGCTTTCACTGCGGTGGTTGTCTGACTCTTCGATGCGACCTGACTGACACCGATGTGCGCCGATCAGCGCAGCGGCCTGAACGCCGCTCGCATCTCGCCCGCAAAGAGTTCCGGTTGTTCCCAGGCGGCGAAGTGACCGCCCTTCTCGAGTCTGTTGAAGTACACCAGGCTGGGGTAGGCACGCTCGGCCCAGCTACGCGGCAGGGGGATTATCTCCTTCGGGAACCTGCTCACGGCCGCAGGGATCGAGACTTCGCCGCCGACCTTGGTCTTGTGGGCGCTGTCTTCCCAGTAAATGCGGGCCGAGGACGCCGCAGTGTTCGTGAGCCAGTACAGCGTGATGTCGTCGAGCATCTCATCTTTCGTGAGGACGCGTTCGGGTTCGCCGTCCGTGTCGGTCCATTCCACGAACTTCTCGTAGAACCAAGCGGCCAAGCCGGCCGGCGAGTCCGCGAGCGAATAGCCGATCGTTTGCGGGCGCGTGCCCATAATCGCCCGGAAGCCCGAGCCGCTGGCGGCAAAGTTTTTGGAGGCTTCATAGGCGATCTTTTCCTCGTCCGAGAGGCCCGCCGGCGCCGGCTCGCCGTTCTTGAGCGCGTTCGCGACCTCGGGAGGCACGGCCGTTTGCATGCCCGGCGCTGGTGGCCGTTCGATCGCGCCGAGCAACGTGGTGACGTGGATACCCACCAGACCCGCCGGCGCCTGGCGGCCCATCACGTCCGTGACGACCGCACCCCAGTCGCCACCCTGGGAGACGTAGCGCCCGTAGCCCACTCGCCTCATCAGCTCAATCCAGGCGCTGGCGATGCGTTCGGGATTCCAGCCTGTCGCCTGCGGCCTGGCTGAGAAGCCGAACCCGGGCATTGAGGGCACGACGAGATCGAACGCGTCCTCCGCGCGAGCTCCATGGGACTCGGGATCGCTGAGCGGCCCGATCACCTTCACGAACTCGAGGAACGAGCCCGGCCAGCCGTGGGTCATGATCAGCGGCAGCGCGTTCGCATGCGGCGAGCGGACGTGGATGAAATGGATATCGAGCCCGTCGATCTCCGTGATGAACTGGGGAAGCGCGTTCAACTTGGTCTCAAGCTTGCGCCAGTCATAATCAGTGGCCCAGTAGTGGACGAGCTCCTGGACCTTTGCGAGCTGCGCGCCCTGGGTGCGATCGCTGACGGTCTCACGGTCGGGCCAGCGGGGCGCCGCCACCCGGCGGCGGAGCTCTTGGAGCGACTCCTCCGGGATGTCGATCTTGAAAGGGCGAATGCTGTCATCCGCAGACATCTGAGTCTCCTTGATTCGAGTTACCGTGCTAGCCCGGGTCGGCTCAGGTCATTCGGCCGCCAGCTCGCGCAGGTTTGTCTTGGTGAGCTCGATGAGTTCTTCTCCGCCGCCGGACAGGATCGTCCTGGTCGCGTACAGGGTGAAGCCCTTGATCTGGCCGAAGGTGAGCTTGGGCGGCAGGGCGAGTTCTTGCCGGGCGGTGCGGACGTCGACCAGGGCCGGCCCGTCGTGCCCGAACGCCGCGCGCAGCGCGTCCTCGAGTTCGTCAGCCTTGTCTACGGTCGCGCCGAACAGCCCGGCGGACTTCGCGATCCCGGCGAAGTCGGGGTTGTCCAGGTCGGTGCCGTAGGTGGCGATGCCAGCGGCTTTCATCTCCAGCTCCACGAAGCCCAGTGCGCCGTTGTTGAACACCACGACCTTCACCGGAAGATGCTGCTGGCGCAGCGTGAGCAGTTCGCCGAGCAGCATGGCGAGGCCGCCGTCACCGGACAGGCTGATGACCTGGCGGCCTGGCTGGCTTGCTTGTGCCCCGATGGCCTGGGGCAGCGCGTTGTCCATGGACCCGTGGTTGAACGAGCCGATCAGGCGGCGGGTGCCGTTCATGTGCAGGTACCGCGCGGCCCAGATGCAGGGCGTGCCGACGTCGGCGGTGAAGATCGCGTTGGCCGCGGCGAGCCGGTCGATCGTGGCGGTGACGTACTGCGGATGCAGTGGTGACTGGTTCCGCCTGTCGTGGGCGAGCTTGTCCAGCCGGCCGCGGGCCCGCTTGTAGTGCGCGGTCATCCGGTCCAGGTGGGCCGAATCGGTCTTGGGCGTGATCAGCGGGAGCAGCGCGTCGATCGTGTCCCGCACGGTGCCGACCAGCGGGATCTGGACCGGCACGCGGCGTCCGATCTGCTCGCCGCGCACGTCGACCTGGATCACCGGCACCCCGGCCGGGTAGAACGGTCGGTAGGGGAAGTCGGTGCCGAGCATGACCAGGGCGTCACAGTGCTCCATGGCCCGGTAACCCGAGCTGAACCCGATCAGGCCGGTCATCCCCACGTCGTAGGGATTGTCGTACTCGACGAACTCCTTGCCGCGGAACGCATGCACCACCGGCGCCTGCAGAGCCGCGGCGAGGTCGATGAGCTGCTTGTGCGCCCCGGCGCAGCCGGCGCCCGCGAGGATCGTTACCCGGCTGGCGGCATTGAGCGCCTCGGTCGTGGCGGCCAGGGCGGTGTCCGCAGGGCGGATGACCGACGACGTCGGCCTGATCGGCGGGCGGCCGGCGCCGGCCGGGGCGTCGGCGAAGAAGATCTCGCCGGGCACCACGACGACGGCGACCCCGCTGCGCTCCACCGCTGCGCGCATCGCGATCTCGAGGACCCACGGGAGCTGCTCGGGGGTGCTGACCAGCTCGCGGTAGACGCTGCACTCGGCGAACAGCTCCTGCGGGTGGGTCTCCTGGAAGTAGTTCCCGCCGATCTCCTCCCGCGGGATTTGCGCGGCTATCGCCAGTACCGGGACCCGGCTGCGGTTGGCGTCGAACAAGCCGTTGATCAAGTGCAGGTTGCCGGGGCCGCAGCTGCCCGCGCAGACCGCCAGCTGCCCGGTCACGGCGGCTTCCGCCGCCGCCGCGAACCCGGCGGCCTCCTCGTGCCGTACGTGCTCCCAGCTGATCTCGCCGTCCCGGCGCAGTGCGTCCATGAACCCGTTGATCGTGTCACCCGGAATCCCGTACACCCGCCGCACGCCGGACGCCTTCAGCGCGGTCACCATGACATCAGCCACTGTCTTGGCCATGATCTGTTCCTTCCGTGGTCAGCCACCGGGCTGGTGGCCGTAGTGTCGGTGCCGCTCGCGGGTGGGGTTACCCGGCGGCCCAGAACGCGCAGTGGTGCCGGGCGGCGAAGTCTGTCTCGACCTGCGGCCGTGGCGGCACGAGCGACAGCATCTGCATGCTGTCCGCGTCGAACGCGGGCCAGGGCAGGTCCGCGGTGGACGGGTTGCCGGTGGCCGCGAAGCTCGCCCAGGCCGCGCGCATGCTGGCCGCGAGTTCCTGCTGGCCGGGACTGAACGGTTCCTGGAACGGCGCATCCGGCAGGTCGAACAGGGATGGGTACTCGGATTTGTGCGTGGCCACGGGCGGGCCGGTCAGTGCCGGCGGATAGCGCAGCGGCGTGTTGTCGTCGTTGAACTCATAGGCGAAGGTCGGCACCCACTGGGAGGTCAGCAAGTCCAGCTGGAAGGCCGGGCAGGCGAAGCTGGCGTCGCTGACCAGCGCGCTGACGGCCACCGTCGGCGACGGGTACGCGTCCAGCGGGTACTCGGCCGCGATCGCCGCGGCCCGCGCGGCGGGCACGTCCAGCACTGAGGCAATCACCCGCTGGTAGCTCTCGGCGGTCACCGGCTGGGGTACCGGCACGACCCCGGTGGTGACGGCCAGGTGGAAGCCGTCGACGAAGAGCCGCTCCTCGTCGTGGTTGGTGCCGTTGAGGATCGGCACGCGGGCGAACCGCCCTGCGGCCAGCGCGGTCCCGATCGGCTCTTCGAGCACCTCGCCGTCGACCACGGCCGGGACCGAGGCCCCGGGCTGGTTGCTCACCACGTCCGCGACCGACAGGCGGCGCAGGCAGCCGGCGGTCTGGTCCGGGCAGCCCGCCTTCGCGGCGAAGGCCTCGCCGTCGGCCTCGCCGGCGGCCAGGGACTTCTGCTGCAGTGCCCAGGGCCCGACTCCGCTTTGCAGGATCGCCCGGTGGAACAGCCCGCGGGCACCGCGCGAGGTCATGTGCGCGAGCACGGACAGGCCACCGGACGACTGGCCAGCGATGGTGACATTGTCCGGGTCACCGCCGAACGGGCCGATGTTGTCCTGCACCCAGCGCAGGGCAGCCTGCTGGTCCATCAGCCCGTAGTTGCCGGACGGACCGCCCGGCTCCGACGCCAGCGCCGGGTGGGTGAGGAAGCCAAGAGCGCCGTGCCGGAAATTGATGGTGATGACCACGGTGCCGTTAGCCGCCAGCTTGGTGCCGTCGTAATCCCGGCCAGCTTCCCTGTTGAAGCGGCCGCCGTGGATCCACACGAGTACCGGCAGACCGTCTCGGCCATTGCTACCCAGCGTCGGCGTGTACACGTTGAGGTACAGGCAATCCTCGCTGGTAGGACCCGTCAGCGCCGGGTTGGGCGGCTGCGGGCTGCTCGGCCCGAACCGGGTAGCGTCGCGCACGCCCTCCCAGCCGGACGGCGGGCGCGGCGGACGCCACCGCAGGTCGCCGGTGGGCGCAGCGGCGTAGGGCAGCCCGCGGAAGACGTAACCCCCGGGCACGACCAGGCCGCGGACGGCACCGCCGGCGATGGTCACGACCGGGGCGGCACCAGAGTCCGCGGACGGTTGCCGGCTGGGAGTTGCTTGCCGCGATGAGTGTGATGCGTTCATGATGTTGACTCCTTGACGTGTGGGCTGTCGTCAGCCAAGCGGCATGAACGCCGCCTGGATCTCGGTCGTGAACGGCTCGGGTCTCCCCTTCTGTGCGAGGTGACCGGAGCCATCGGCACTACCAGCGGTCCCGGATCGCGCAGGCCAGATAGCATCGCGCTCAGCTCCTGGATCCTTGTCGTCCCGTCAGCAGCACCGTCATGCCGGGACGTCGGCGATCGCGTCCGCCAAGTGCACAGTGTGAGTGCGCACAGGTGACCGGCCAGGGGCCGGCCAGCCGGCAGATCTAGGGCAGGCCGACGCTGGCCAGGTCACCGCCCATGGCCCGGTGAAGCTGGCCGCGCGAGCGAATGCCGAGCTTGGTAAAGACCTTGCGCAAGTGGTATTGGACCGTTCGAGAAGAGATGAACAGCCGGACGCCGATCTCGGAGTTGGATAGACCGTCGAGGGCCAGCCGGACGACCTGGGTCTCCTGGGCGGTCAGCGTGTCGATGGCCTGGACGGGACTTGTGCGTGCGGGCTCGACGCCGCGCTTGCGTACGGTCTCGCCGGTAGCCACCAGCTCGCGCCTGGCCCGCTCGGCGAACGCCTCGAAGCCCATCGCATCTAGCATCCCGTGAGCGGTCCGCAGCTGCTCGCGAGCGGCAACGCGCCGATGCTCGCGGCGTAGCCACTCGCCGTAGAGCAGATGAGCACGGGCTAGCTCGGCGCGCAGGCGGGTGCGGCCGAGCCGACCGATGGACTCCCGGTGGCCGCGGTCAGCGTCCTCTCCCTGACTGAGCAGGGCGCGGATGCGGGCCTCGATGCCGAGTACCCATTCGGAAGTCACGACGCGGGTGCGTTCGGACAGCCATTCGAGCGCGGTCCTGACCACGGCCATGTCCCCCGTCTTGGCCGCCGCCTCGGCCAGTTCGGAAACCACCAGGGGCCCGTGCGCCAGCTGGCCCCGCTCGAATGCCTGCCAGGCCGCGTCGCGGGCGGCGTCAGGCCGGCCAAGGCCGTTGTACAGCACGGAGCTCGCGTAGGCGGCGAAGCCGACAAGCCTGCCCGAGCCGCGTGCGGCAGCCTCCTGCACGGCGGCCTTGATCAGGTCAGACGCCTCCGGTTCCCGGCCCCGCCAGGCGGCGAGCATTACCTCGGTATCCGCGACAGGCGGGTTCCCGGTGGCCTCGGCGATCAGGTGATTTTCGTCGATCATCCGTTCCGCCGTGGCCGGCTCGCCGACCAGAAGGTGTGCCCTGGCCAGGTAGTTGAGGGCGAACTGCAGGTGCACCAGAGCACCCGCCGCACGGGCCAGCCGCACCTGCCGACTGGCCAGGGCGTACCACGATTCGAAGTCCCACAGCTCGACCGCGACGATCTGGCCGATTCTTCCGCCGGAAGGCAACAACCACCGGCTGACCTCGCTGCTGTCGCCGTCCAGGCCGAGGACCAGCTCCAGGGCGATGGCCAGGGTCGGCGCGGCCGCCGCGTATCCCTGCGTGAAGCGCAGCGCGAACGCGTCAAGCAGGTGGTCGACTGCTCGCGGCGGCTCGGGACCCGGGGGGGCCGCGCGCGCAGCCTCGGCCGCCTCTCGCACTGCGTTGGCGTGGTCCAATTCGCCGGCCCACATTGCCGCTTCCCAGAGGGCCTCCAGGTGGGTCTCGCGGGCCAGGCCAGCGTTGAGTGGCTCGAAGCGCCGGGCCGCGCTGAGCAGCAGCCTGGACGCGTCGCTGCCACGGCGCTGGTCCAGGGCGATCTGCCCGCGCAGATGCTCCACCTGGGCCATTCGCAGGGCCTCCCTCGGCCCAGCCTCGGCCGCCACCAGCAGCCGCAATGCGGCATCCAGCGCGCCGGCGTCACGCTCGGCCCGGGCCGCCGCGAGCAGCCGCTGTGCCCGCCGGGCGGGCTCGCGGGTCAGCAGCGCCGCGCGCTCCAGGAACGCGGCCGCCGCCGCCATGCCTCCCCGGGCCTGCGCCCGGCTGGCCGATCGCTCCAGCTCCGCCGCAACGTCCTCGTCCGGCCCCGGCGCGGCCTGTGATTGGTGCCAGGCCCGACGATCGGGATCGACCTGTGGGTCGGTGGCTTCGGCAAGCGCCCGGTGCGCCTCTTGCCGGTCTTGCAGCGAGGCTGACCGGTACGCGATCGAGCGCAGCAGCGGATGCCGCAACCGCACCTGGGCGCCGAACTCCAGCAGCCCTGCCTCAGCCGCGGCCGTCGCCGCCTCGACACCGATCCCGAGGCACTCCGCGGCCCGCCACACCAGCACCGGGTCCCCGACCGGATCGGCTGCGGCGAGCTGTACCAAGCGCCTGGTCTCGGCCGGAAGAGCGTCGAGCTGCCGCTGAAGGCTTTCCTCGATCCGTCCCGGCAACGGAACCGCGCCCGGCAACCCGAATCCGCCGGCCAGCTGACCAGGCGTCAACCCGCGCGGCAGTTCCAGCAGCGCCAGCGGATTCCCCCGCGCCTCGGCGACAATCAGGTCTCGCACCCGCGAGTCCAGCGGCGCAGCGAAAACCGAGTCCAGCAGGACCCGCGCATCATCGTCCCGCAGGGCCTCCACCGCCAATTCCGGCAGACCGGCCAGCTCCTCGCCAGCCGTGCGGGCCGCGAAGACCAAGCCGACCGATTCGGCCTCCAGCCGCCGGGCCACGAACGCGAGAACCTGGGCCGAGGCCCGGTCGAGCCACTGCTGGTCATCCACCAGGCACAGCAACGGCCTCGTCCTGGCCGCATCAGACAGCAGGCCCAGCACGGCCAAGCCAACCAGGAACCGATCCGGCGTCGGCCCGGTATCGAGGCCGAACGCGGTTCCCAACGCCGCGCGCTGCGGGTCCGGCAGGCGCTCCGCGTGATCTAGCATCGGCGCGCACAACTGATGCACGGCCGCGAAGGCGAGCTCCATCTCCGACTGGACACCGGCGGCCCGGGCCACCCGGCATCCTGGCGCATGTCCGGCCAGGTAATCCAGCAGGGCCGTCTTGCCCATGCCCGCGTCTCCCCGCACGACCAGAGACCTGCTCTCACCCCCGCGCACCGCGTCGACCAGCCGCGCGAGCTGTGCCTGCTCCGCACGCCGGTTCGTCAGCTTGGCCGTGCGGCCATCCAGCCTCCCGCCTGGCTCCACCCTGCCTCCTCGCCCATGCGGCCGAATCAGCAGCCACTCATAGGACGATGCGATCATCATCCCCGCCAGAGCAGAAACCGGACAAGTGTCTGTGATGAGCACGGCGCAGATGAGCGATCGCAGCGCGGGCAGGTGCCGCATCGCCCGGCCTTCGGCGTGACGTGCTCGCCGGCCAGACAGTGAGGCCTCATGCACGCACGCACGCGGGAATGGCCAATCTGGACGCCTCCGCAACGAGGGGGTTTAACAGCCTGGTAGCGCAGAGTCGGCGTTATACGGGTGATCCTGTCAAGTGCGCTCGCCGCACCGGATTGGCTGATCATGGCGTCGGCTCGCCGAAGAGTTCTTCGCCGTCGCTGACGCCGAGGAGGAAGACGAACCGGTGCAGGT
>Ga0335073_10003453_pt1 | contig 22021 bp, 15 predicted proteins | sample Lox_Sample_22_FD_207093 | JGI IMG/M metagenome (GOLD analysis project Ga0335073, IMG submission 207093) | Soil microbial communities from Loxahatchee National Wildlife Refuge, Florida, United States - Lox_Sample_2.2 | ecosystem: Environmental > Terrestrial > Soil > Wetlands | place: USA...
GCGAACATCGAGACCGGCCTCGCGGTGCGCGATCGCCTCGCTGAGCGCTGGGCCCAGGTGCCCGTCGTACTCCGCGTGTTCGACCGCCAGCTTGGCAACCGCATCGAGCAGAGCTTTGGCTTCCGCCACGTCTGGTCGACCGCCGCGATCGCCGCCCCCTGGTTCGTGGGCGCGGCGCTCGGACTCGACGTGCTGTTCACGTTCTACGTCGGCAGCCATCCCTTCCTGCTCGCTCGGCTGCGCGTCAGGGCGGGAGGCCAACTGGACGGCATGGCGATGCGCGAGCTACCTGGCACCGTGCGCGTCGTCGCGATCAGGCGCGACGCGGGCACCGGCGCGAGGGACGATCCCGCGGCGCTGGAGCATCCACCGCGCCGAGACACGACGCTCGCCGCGGGCGACGACGCCTACCTCGTGGGGCCCTACGCCGAGCTGCTCGAGGTACTGCGCCACGACCGCGAGGGCCAGGCGCCTGCCGTGGGCGGCGCCGCCTGAGCACGGCGTCAGCCGAGCTCGACGCCCGGCTCCACACCCTCAACCCGCGCGAGGATCATCGCGACCAGCCGCTCGATCGTCGGGCAGCGCAACCCGTGGCGCGCGGCGGCGCGCAGCACAGAGCCCGGGATCGCATCGACCTCAGGTGCGCGCCCCGCGGCGATGTCTCGCTGCATCGAGCTACCGAGCGTGGCGTGCGCATTCTCCAGCTCTGCGATTGCCCTCTCGGGGTTGACGTTGTCCGCGCCCTCGGCCTGCCCCGCGGCGCAGGACTCCTCGATCGCGCCGACGAGGTCGGCGCGCAGCTCGGGCGTGTCGCGAATCTCACCAAGCAGCTTGTCGTAGGCGCTGGTGGTGCAGGCGAGGGCGTTGAGCCTGACGAGCTTCGACCACATCACCTGGGCTTCGGCCTGCGCACCGATCGGCCGGTCGGCACGCGCGGAGACGCCGGCGCCCGACAGGGCCGCGATAAGCGCGTCCATTCCCTGCCGCGCGGACTCGTAGCGACTCGCGGCCTCGACGAGCAGGAATGGGCTCGTGTGCACGACGACGCCGGGCTCAGGGCGGTCGGCCTCGACGCGGATCGTTCCAGCAAGCACGCTCTCGGGCGCGAAGCGCTCGCGCAGCAGCGCGATGTGGTCGAGCCCGTTCAGCAACGGCAGTACGACGGGCGGGGCGGTCGCGATCCGCTCCAGCGCCACCTCCAGCCCAATCGCCTTCGTGGCGACGATCAGCGCGTCGACCTCCTCCTCCAGACGTGTCGCGGTTCGTGGACGGGCGACGAAGTCGCCGTGCTTGACGCTTGAGATGCGCAGGCCCTGCTCGACGATCGCCCGCGCGGTGGGCTCGCGCGCGACGACGATCACCTCCTCACCCGAGCGCTGAAGCGCTCCGGCGAGCAGGCCGCCCACGCCGCCGGGGCCCAGTACCGCGATCTTCATCGCGCGCTACCCGCTTGCGCTGCGGGCGAGGTTCCTATCCAGTCGGCCCAGTTCACTTAGCTGGCCCCGTTCACGTAGCGCCAGCGCCAACGCGCGAGCCGGGGTCGATCAACACGCGCGGGTCGAGCAGCACGCCAGGATTCATCACCCCACGTGGATCGACCGCGGCCTTCGCGCCGGCGAACGCAAGCGCGAACGGCTCGGGGCGTTGGACGTCATACCAGGGCCGGTGATCGCGCCCGACCGCGTGGTGGTGGGTGATCGTTCCTCCGGCCTCCTCGATCGCGTCGGAAACCGCGCGCTTCACGGCGGCCCACTGCTCGACCTCCTCGCCGCGCCGAGCGGGGGCGATCGCAGTGAAGTAGACCGCGGGCCCGTCGGGGTAGACGTGCGTGAAGCGCGCGGTCACCCGCCCGCCTTCGCCACACACCTCGCGCAGCGCGTCCTCGCCGGCGGCTTTGACGCGCTCGTGGAAGGAGACGAACCGCTCCCAGGTGATCGCTGTCTCGAACGTCTCGGCGAGCACGCCCATCGCGACGAGCACGTCGCGCACGTAGGGCGCGCCGAGGAACGCCTCGCGCCAGGAGCTGACGGCGTCCTCGCCGCCTGCGCCCTCGGCCGAGCCGCCCTTGCCCGCACCGGCGCCGGACTCGGGCACGATCCCGCCGTGCGCTGAGCAGATCTCAAGCGCCCGGGCGAGCGCGTGATCGACGGGGTGGTCAGTGGACTCGAACCCAAGCACGAACAGCGCTTGGCTGCCATCGCCCGCCATCGTCATCGCGGCCTCGCGCGCGTCGATTAGGCGGCAGTTCGCGGGTTGCAGGCCCGACTGCGAGAGCTCGCGCACGCATTCGGCGCCCGCGAGGAAGCTCGCGAAGCGCACGCCCGCCGAGCCGCGGTGCTCGGGGCGCGGCTGGACGCGCATCCACGCCTCGGTGATTACGCCGAGCGTGCCCTCAGAGCCAGCGAGCATTCGATCGGGGCTGACGCCCGCGCCAGAGCCCGGCAGCCGTCGCGACTCCCACACCCCGGCGGGCGTTATCGCGCGCGCGGACTCGACGTAGTCCTCGATGTGTGTACGCCCGGTTGCGAAATGACCCGCGGCGCGCGTGGCGATCCAGCCGCCGAGCGTCGAGTACTCAAAGGACTGCGGGAAGTGCCGCAAGGTGAAACCGTGCTCGGCGAGCTGCGCCTCGAGCACAGGTCCCACGGCGCCCGCTTGGATCCTCGCGGCACGCGAGACCGCATCGACTTCGAGCACGCGGTCAAGCGCCCGCAAGTCGAGCGTGATCGCACCGTTGAACGAAGATGGGACTTCGGGAGTGACACCGCCCACGACCGAAGTGCCGCCGCCGTAGGGGATCGCGGCGACGCCCTCGCCCGCGCACCACTCGAGCAGGCTCTCAAGCTCTGACTCCGTGCGCGGACCGGCGACGAAGTCCGGGGGGTGAGAGAAGCGCCCGCGAAAGCCGTTGACGACGTCGCTGTAGGACTTGCCAAGCGCGTGCGCGGCGCGCGCGTGGTCGTCGCTCGTGCAGATCTCCGCCAGCTCGGCGGGAGGTCGCACACGCGGCAATGCGAGCTGCAGCTGATCGACGGCGACGGGCTCCTCGAGACCATCGAAGGCGATCGCCAGGTGAGCGGAGGCCAGCTCCGCGGTCTGCCGCTGCGCCTCGGGCGTAGGGCGCTGATCCTCATAGCCCCAGCCCCAGTGCTTGAAGCGACGAATATTCACGCGCGCGAGTCTATGCTCACTAGCCTTACCCACGCCTCGCCCGAGCGCATCGCGCACCGCGAACGTCCGCCTCGGAACATCCGCCTCGATCAAGGAAATCCCGTCTCGATGTCCACGCAGCCCGACCAAACGACGAGCGAAGCGCCCGAGGTACTCGCGCGAGGTCCATGGGAGCTGGACCAGGTGAAGGCGAGCTGGCGCACCGAGGAGTTCGAGCCCTCGGCTCGGCACACGCTCGCGGCGGACGCGGCGATCGAGAGCCTGCGTGAGCGCGGCTCGCCGAGCCATGACGGCGTGGCGGCGCGGCTGGTCGACTTCCACGTAGACGCGGAGGGAATCGCGATCGAGCTGCAGCCGCTGCGCTGGGCGCTGCGGCTGGTCGCAGGCGACGCTTCGCACAGCATCGCGGCGCTGTGCGTGACGCGCTCGTCAGACGGCCGCTGGCTCGCGGGACGGCGCGCGCCCTGGGTCGCCTCGTGGGCTGGGCGCTGGGCGCTGGGCGCCGGAGGCGCGGTCGATCTGGGCGAGAGCCCCGCCGAGACGCTGGTCCGCGAGCTCGATGAGGAGTGGTCGATCTCGCCCGAGCGCGTGCGTGGCGAGGCGCTGATCTCGCTGCCGCAGAAGATGATCATGTTCGTCGGCCAGGCTTGGCTCGCCGAGGGTCAAGAGGACGCGGTGCAGCCGGACTCCGAGCACGACGAGTACGCCTGGTGGCCGCGAGAGATCGACCACTGGCCGGCCGAGGCGGGCGAGGCGCTGCCACGCATGGCCCGCTGGCTGGGCGAGTGAGGGGAGCGGCGGTTCCCGAGCGCGAGCTGCCGCCAAGCTCGCCCCCGGCGGCGAGCTCGCTCCAATCGCCCGACTCGTCCGGGCTGTCGAGCTTGCAGCCGCCCCTGCGAGCAGCGGCGGGCCCGCTGACGTTCACGCGGTTGAAGTGGACGTCGTTCTTTCACTCTTGTGTCTATGTCGCGCTGTTGATCTGCGCGTTCGCCGCGGGTAATCCCCAGCCGCTGACATTCGTGCTCGGGCTGACCCACGGCCTGCTGTGGATTTTCATGTCGCTGGCGTGTCTAACCGCGGCGCGCCTGCGGATCGTCTCGCTTCGGCTGGCAGTCGCGGTCGCGGTGCTGGGTGGGGTCGGACCCTTCTTTGGCAGCTATGAGTTCATCCGTGAGCAACGCAAGCGGGCCGCGCTAGAGTAGGGAATCAATGGCCACAGGCACCACGGCTGAGCAGATAATCGACGTCGTGACCCCTGCCGCCGGCGAGTCGGTCACCGAGGGAACAATCCTCGAATGGCATGTCAAGGTCGGCGATTCGATCGCCGCGGACGCGACGATCGTGGAGATCTCGACCGACAAGGTCGACGTCGAGCTTCCCTCCCCTGCGAGCGGCGTCGTGACCGAGCTTTTGGTGGAGGAGGGCGACACGGTCACGGTGGGTCAAGTGATCGCGCGGATCGCGGTGGGCGCGAGCGCCGGCGCAACTCCCGCCGCCGTGGGCAGCGACGGCAACGGCTCGGCAACGGACGGCAACGGCCTGAGCAACGGCGCTGCACGCCCAACTGACGAGCCGAGCACGTCGGCTTCGGAGACGGCGCCCGCGGCAGAGGCACCAACCGAGACCCCGTCATCCGAGGCGCCTTCGAGCGGCAAGCTCGTCGACGTGCTGACGCCCGCGGCGGGCGAGTCGGTCTCGGAGGGCACGATCCTCGAATGGCGCGTCGGCGTGGGCGACGCGATCAAGGAGACCGACACGATCGTTGAGATCTCGACGGACAAGGTCGACGTGGAGCTTCCCTCGCCCGCGAGTGGGACAGTGGCGGAGTTGCTCGTGCAGGAGGGCGACACGGTGACGGTGGGTCAGGTGATCGCGCGGATCGCAGTGGGCGACGCGGCGGGCGGACAGCCGACGCCCGACGCTTCGACTCCAACGACAGGCAACGGCACGAAGACTGCGGACACGGAGGGACTGAAGGTTTCCCCAGTCGCTGCCCGCGCGGCGGCGGCGGAGGGCGTGGACCTCGCCCAAGTGAAGGGCAGCGGCCCCTCGGGCCGGATCACGAAGTCAGACGTCTTGTCGGCGGCGAGCAGCGAGAGCGCGGCCACAGGCGGCCCGAACGGCGCCTCGGCTCCGGCGGCGCCACCGCGCATGGCGGAGTCGCAACTGATGCGCGGTGGAGCGGCGGCGCTGGCTCGCTACATGGAGCAGTCGCGCGCGATCCCGACGGCGACGAGCTTCCGCACGTTGACGGTGACGATGCTGGACGCGCGGCGCAAGGAACTGAAGGCGGCGGGCAAGAAGGTCTCGTTCACCCACCTGATCGCCTATGCGATCGCGCGGGCAGCGGAGGACATGCCGGTGATGGCAAACCACTTCGAAGAGGTAGAGGGCAAGCCGCATCGCGTGCTGGACGGCCAGGTGAACCTGGGCCTGGCGGTGGACGTTGAGAAGAAGGATGGCTCGCGGACGCTGATGGTGCCGGTGATCCGCAACGCGGGGTCGATGCCGTTCGAGCGCTTTCTCGCGGCCTATGACGAGTTGGTGGAGAAGGCGCGCACGAACACGCTGACGGCGGATGACTTGCAGGGCGCAAACTTGACGCTGACGAACCCGGGCGGGATCGGCACGATCGCCTCGGTGCCGCGACTGATGCCGGGCGGAGGGACGATCGTGGCGACGGGTTCGATCGCCTACCCACCGGGCCTTGCAAACATCGGCGAGATGATCGGGGCGGAGAAGGTCATGACGATGACCTCGACCTACGACCACCGGATCATCCAGGGCGCAGAGTCGGGTCGCTTCCTCGCGCGAATCGAGGAATACCTACAGGGCGAGCGCGGCTTCTACGAGGGGGCGTTCAGCTCGCTGAGCGTCGAGCTGGGCCCGCCGCCCCGCCCGCCCGCTCCGGTGGCGGCGGCAACGGCCGCTGCGGCACAGGCAACGCCAAGCCCGACGACGGCGGGCGGCGCTAGCGAAGAGCTGCTCCGCGGAGTGCAGGCGGCAAGCACGCTGGTGAGTCGTTACCGCAGCCACGGCCACCTCGCGGCTCGCCTGGACCCGCTGGGCACGGAGCCAGAGGGCGACCCGGGCTTGGACCCCGAACCGCTGGGGCTGACGCCGGAGATCCAGGCGCGGATCCCGGCGAAGGTGCTGAACATGTACGTGCCGGGGGCGACGCTCGCGGACGCGCTGCCGCACCTGCGCGAGACCTACTGCGGCACGATTGCGTATGAGATCGAGCACATCGCCTCGCACCGCCAGCGGGTGTGGCTGCGCGAGCACATCGAGTCGGGGGCGTTCCGCGACCCGCTGACGAACGAGGAGAGCCGCTGGCTCTTGCGCCGCCTGGTGAAGGTGGACGCGCTTGAGCGCTTCATGCATAAGGCCTACCTGGGCCAGCACCAGTTCTCGATCGAGGGGCTGGACATGGCGGTGCCGATGGTCGACGAACTGATCAAGCTCTCGGCAGCGCACGGCGGCAAGGAGGTCGTGATCGGGATGGCCCACCGCGGGCGGCTGAACGTATTGGCGCACAACCTGGGGCGCCCGTACGAGACGATCTTCGCGGAGTTCGAGGGAGCCTCGACGCTTGAGGCGGTGACGACGATCCCTCAGGGCGGCACGGGCGACGTGAAGTACCACCACGGCACGCAGGGCTCATACGACCTGGAAAACGGCGAGACGATCCGCGTGAACCTGGAGTCGAACCCGAGCCACCTGGAGTACGTCTACCCGGTGGTGGAGGGGGCGACGCGTGCGGCGCAGACCTCGCGCCAGGGTCCGCACGCTCACCAGGACACGGACGCGGCGGTGCCGATCGTGATCCACGGAGACGCGTCGTTCCCGGCGCAGGGTGTGGTCTCAGAGACGCTGAACCTGCAGGCACTGGACGGCTACAAGGTCGGCGGAACGGTGCACATCATCACGAACAATCAGGTGGGCTTCACGACGGACCCGGACGACGCGCGCTCGACGCGCTGGGCCTCGGACCTGGCAAAGGGCTTCGACGTACCGATCGTGCACGTGAACGCGGACGATGTGCAGGCGTGCATGAGCGCGGTGCGCTTGGCGTTCGCGTTCCGCCAGGAGTTCGGACACGACGTGCTGATCGACCTGATCGGCTACCGCCGTTTCGGCCACAACGAGTCCGACGAGCCGGCCTACACCCAGCCGGAGATGTACGCGAAGATCAAGAGCAAGAAGCGGGTCTCGGAAATCTGGGCGGACCGCTTGGTGGCAGAAGGCGTGGTCTCCCAGGAGGAGGTCGACAAGCAGGCCCAGGAGATCTGGGACAAAATGACGCTGCTGCACCAGCGCCTGAAGGCGAAGATCCAAGCGGCGAGCGAGGAGCATGGCGAGCAGCCGACGGGCGAGTACGAACTGGACCGCTCGCCGAGCCCGGAAGTGGACACGGCGGTTCCGGCGGAGCGCCTGCGCGAGCTGGGCGAGCAGCTGCTGCGCGTACCGGAGGGCTTCACGGTCCACCCGAAGCTGGTCAAACAGCTGGAGCGCCGCCAAGAGGCGCTGGGGGCGTCGGAGGCCCACGTGGACTGGGCACATGCGGAGGCGCTGGCGTTCGCATCGCTGCTAACGGAAGGCACGCCAATTCGTCTGACAGGACAGGACACGGAGCGCGGCACGTTCAGCCAGCGCCATATGGTCCTGCATGACGCGAAGACCGGGCAGTCGGTGTGCCCGATCCAGAGCCTGCCAGAGGCGCTGGCGCCGCTTGAGCTGCACAACAGCCCGCTCTCGGAGCTGGCGTGCATGGGTTTTGAGTACGGCTACAGCCAGGAGGCGCCGGAGACGTTCGTTCTGTGGGAGGCACAGTTCGGCGACTTCGTGAACTCGGCTCAGGTGATCGTGGACCAGTTCATCGTGTCGGGCCTGGCGAAGTGGGGACAGACCTCGCGGCTGACGCTGCTGCTCCCCCACGGCTACGAGGGCTCGGGCCCGGAGCATTCCTCGGCGCGCCTTGAGCGATTCCTGGCACTGGCGGCGGAGGGGAACATCCGCGTGGCTAGCCCGACGACGCCGGCCCAGTACTTCCACCTGCTGCGCCGCCAGGCGCGGATCGCGAAGCAGCGTCCGCTCGTAGTGATGACGCCGAAGTCACTGCTGCGTCTGCCCCAGGCGACGAACACAATCGCGGACATGGCGGAGGGTACGCGCTTTCACCCAGTGCTCGCGGAGCCGGGCGTGGATGAGGCAGAGGTCACGCGCCTGGTGCTCTGCACGGGCAAGGTCTACTACGACCTGGTGGGCCACCCCGACCGCGCGGCTCACCCGGGTCTAGCGGTCGGCCGCGTCGAGCTGCTCTACCCCTTCCCGGAAGGCCAGATCCTCGAGCTGATGCGCCGCTACCCGAAGCTGAAAGAGGTCGTCTGGGTGCAGGAGGAGCCGCGCAATGTGGGCGCCCGTGCACACATGTTCCCGCGACTGATGCAGATCATGCCCCCGGAGATTCACTTCGGCTTCGTTGGCCGCCCCGAGCGGGCCAGCCCGGGTGAGGGCTACCCCGCGGCGCACATCGCCGAACAGAGCCGGATCATCACGACGGCAATCGACCTAGACAAGGCGATCTCGCAGTACCCACGCAAGACACCGGGGCAGCGCTGATGTGGGCGCTGTTCAAGCGGTGGCTGGCGGTTCGCAAGCAGAAGAAACGCAAGAAGCTCGCCGGGCGCTAGCTCGCCGCCCGACGCCGCTCAGCGGGCCACTAGCGCCCTTTCCATACAGGCTCGCGCTTTTCCTTGAAAGCGCTAGCCCCCTCCTTGGCGTCCTCGGAGGTCATGACGGGCCCGGTGATCTCGCCCTGCTTCTGCCACATGTCCTCGTTGCTCCAGTCCCATTGTTCCTGCAGTATCCGCTTGGAGCCGATCAGCGCAAGCGGGCCACTCTTGGAGAGCTGCTCGGCGAGCTCGATGGCGACGTCGACGGCGGAGCCGGGCTCGGCGAGACGGTTGACAAGCCCGAACTCGTGAAAGCGCTCGGCGGGCATGGGATCGCCGGTCAGGGCGAGCTCCATGACGACGTGGTAGGGCATCCGTCGCGGCAACCGCAGCAGCGCGCCGCCGGCGGCGATCAGCGAGCGTTTGGCCTCGGGGATCCCCATTTTGGCCCCCTTGGCGGCGACGATGAGATCGCAGGCGAGCGCGACCTCCATCCCACCGGCGAGCGCGAATCCCTCGATCGCGGCGATCAGCGGCTTCTGCGCAGAGCGCTGCGCGATCCCGGCGAAACCGCGATCACCGAACCAGGGCGATTCCCCCTTGACGAACGCCCCGAGGTCCATCCCGGCGCTGAAGAACCCACCGTTGCCGGTAAGGACTCCGACGGCGAGGCCGTCTTCGTGATCGAGAACGTCGAGCGCACGGCCAATGCCTTCGGCGACAGCGCCGTTCACGGCGTTGCGGACCTCCGGACGGTTAATCGAGATCAGCATGATGTTCCCGCGCCGCTCGGTGGTGACGGCATCGGTTGAAACGGCGGCGGCATCGGCGCTCATCGGCGGTGGCTCCTTGGTCGGTACGGACGCGTCAAGCCTACCGGCGCTCGGGCTCATCGCCATGTGTGGGCGGCGCCGCGCCAGCGGGTGGCACGTGCTCGTCCTCGCGGGCACCGAGATCGAGTGACTGGCGGAACTCGCGAATCCCCTGTCCGAGTGCGCGGGCCATCCCGGGCAGTCGCTTGGGGCCAAGCACGAGCAGAGCGACGATCGCGACGAACGCGAGATGGACGGGACTCTCGATGCCCACGAACCAAGGCTAGCTGCTAGCCGACGCCGGTCGTAGCCTCTCGGGGCGTGGCGAGCGAACAGGCGACGGGCTTCACGCGCAGGTATCCCCCACCGGGGGACCCCGAGCCGTTCTGGCCCGCGCAGCTGACGGTGCTTGCGGCGATCTGCGTGCAGGTCTTGCTGCCGGCACGCCTGACGGCGGGACCAGAGTGGCTCGTGCCAGGTGTGGAGGGGGCGCTGTTGATCGGGATGTTCGTAGTGACGCCGAACGTGGTCGAGGAGGAGCACCCCCGGCGGCGACGGATCGCGCTGACATTGACTGCGCTGGTGGGCGTGGCGAACGTGTTCTCGCTGGCGGAGCTGACGCACTACCTGCTGCACCACAACGTCCAAGATGGGCGCGGCTTGATCTTCTCGGGCGTGCTGATCTGGCTGACGAACCTGCTGGTGTTCTCGCTGTGGTTCTGGGAGATGGACCGAGGCGGGCCGGGCAAGCGCGCGGAGGGACGCGACGGCCCACCGGATTTCCTGTTCCCGCAGATGAGCGACGACGCAATCGAGCCGCCGAACTGGCGGCCAAAGTTCGTGGACTACTTCTACGTGGCGCTGACGAACAACACGGCGTTCAGTCCGACGGACACGATGCCGCTGACGGCGGCGGCGAAGCTGGTGATGGGGATCCAGTCGACGGCTTCGTTCCTCACGGTGGGGCTGATCGTCTCGCGTGCAGTGAACATTCTCTAGCTGCGCGCCTGCGCAGTCCGTGGCGTCAGTCAGTGAGCCTCGGCCATGCGCGGCTCAAGCGCGAGCGCTTGTTCGATCAGCTCGCGCACCTCCCCACCCGCGCCGAGCTCACTGGCACGGCGCAGTGCATCGAGCGTGCCCTCACGATCGGCGAGGCGTAGTCGCAGGCGGCCAAGACGCTCCCAGGCCCCGGCGTCGCTAGGTCCACGCTCGGCGGCGCGCTCGGCGGCCTCCTCGGCGAGGTCGACGGCCCCCATGTCCTCGTAGATCCGCGAGGCGAAGCGGTGGGCGGCGGGGCGTGCGCCGTCGACGCGAGCCCAGTCGCGCACGGCACGCGCGGCGGCATCGAGGTTGCCGGCCTGCCAGAAGGCGAGCGTCATCAATCGCAGCACCCCGACGTTGTCGGGTTCGGAGTCGCGCGCGTAGATCAGCCGCTGAGCAGCGAGCTCATACTCGCCTTCGGCCATCGCGCGCTGGGCGGCGAGCGTGAAGCGTTCGACGCGCTCCTCGGCGGGGTCGGGCTTTGAGAAGTCCACGAAGCGCAAGCTGCCCGCGGGCACGGTGCGGATTCCATGGCTGAACTTGACCCGGGCCCACTGCTGGACGTCCTCGCCGCCGTCGGGGTCCTCGGTGAAGTAGATGCCCGCGACGGTGCCGACGCCCCACTCGGGGTAGGAGAGGCAGCGGGCGTAACGGTGCACGACGGAGTGGTCGGGCACGCGGCTGGCGAAGGGGTCGTTCTTGGCTTTGTCGGCGGCGGCTTCGCGGGCACGCTGCTCGGCTTCGTACGCCCGCCGCCCTGCCTCTTCGCGCTCGCGCCGTGCGGCGCTTGCGGACGCACGCGCAGCGGCCGCGGTGACTTTGCCCCCGCGCGAGCCCTCGGCGAGGCGCTCGAGCTGGTCGGCGGCCTCATTAATCGCCTTGAGGTGGCGCTCGTGCTCGAACTGGCGGCCCGCGGGCGCGATGTCAGGGTGCCAGCGCTTGGCCATGCGCCGCCGCGCCATCTGAACGTCGCGCTTGTCAAACGGCGCCTCCAGCTCCAGCAGGAGCATGTGCTGCTCGATGTCGAGGACCGTGACGGGCATGACCCGACAACGTTAGCGACCGATGCGACCTCCTATGCTGCCTGCCAATGTCCTCTCAATACATCTTCACGATGCACCGGCTCTCGAAGCTGCACCCGCCGGACAAGACGGTGCTGGAGAATGTCACGCTCGCGTTCTACCCAGGCGCGAAGATCGGCGTGCTGGGCTACAACGGCGCGGGCAAGTCCACGCTCCTGCGGATCATGGCGGGGACCGATCAGGAGTACCGGGGCGAGGCGCAGCTCGCGCCCGGGGCGAGCGTAGGGATGCTGGAGCAGGAGCCCCAGCTGGACGAGTCCAAGGACGTGAAGGGCAACGTGGAGGACGGGGTCGCGGAGACGAAGGCGCTGCTCGATCGCTTCAACGAGCTGGCGGCCAACTACTCCGAGGAGGTCGAAGAGGAGTTCGGGCGCCTGCAGGCGCAGATCGAAGCAGCGGACGCCTGGAACCTCGACACGCAGCTGGAGTACGCGATGGACGCGCTGCGCCTGCCGCCGCCAGACGCAGACGTGAGCGTGCTCTCGGGCGGGGAGCGCCGCCGTGTGGCGCTGTGCCGCCTGCTGCTAAGCGCGCCTGACCTGCTGCTGCTGGACGAGCCTACGAACCACCTCGACGCGGAGTCGGTGGCCTGGCTTGAGCAGCACCTCGCGGAGTACAAGGGCACGATCGTGGCGGTCACGCACGACCGCTACTTCCTGGACAACGTCGCGGGCTGGATCCTCGAGCTGGACCGCGGCCGGGGGCTGCCGTATGAGGGCAACTACTCGAGCTGGCTGGAGCAGAAGCAGGCGCGCCTGCAGCAGGAGGAGCGCTCGGAAAAGGCTCGCCAGCGGACGATTGCGGCGGAGCTTGAATGGGTGCGCACGAACCCGAAGGGGCGGCGGACGAAGTCCAAGGCGCGCCTGGCGCGCTACGAGGAGTTGGTGGCCGAGGAGCGCAACGTAAAGCTGGATGAGGTACAGATCCACATCCCGCCGGGGCCGCGCCTGGGCGAGAAGGTGCTGACGGCTAACGGCCTGCGCAAGGGCTTTGGCGAGAAGCTCTTGATCGAGGACCTCAGCTTCGATCTGCCACGCGCAGGGATCGTGGGCGTGATCGGGGCAAACGGGGCGGGCAAGACGACGCTGTTCCGGATGATCACCGGCGAGGAGTGCCCGGACACGGGCACGCTGGAGCTAGGCGAGACGGTGCAGCTGGCCTACGTGGACCAGTCGCGCGACGCGCTCGATCCCTCCAAGACCGTGTGGGAGGAGATCTCCGAAGGCTACGAGCACTTGAAAGTGGGCGATCGCGAGGTCAACTCGCGTCAGTACACGGCGGGCTTCAACTTCAAGGGATCAAGCCAGCAGGCGAAGATCGGCGACCTCTCGGGCGGCGAGCGCAACCGCGTGCACCTGGCGAAGCTCCTGCGCAGCGGCGGCAACCTGCTGCTGCTGGACGAGCCTACGAATGACCTGGACGTGGACACGCTGCGCGCGCTGGAGAACGCGCTGCTCGAATTCCCCGGCTGCGCGGTGATCATCTCTCACGACCGCTGGTTCCTGGACCGGATCGCGACGCACGTGCTCGCGTTTGAGGGTGACTCGCAGGTGGCCTGGTTCGAGGGGAACTTCGAGGCGTATGAGGAGCACCGCCGCGAGGTCCTGGGCGAGGCAGCGGACCGACCGCACCGGATCACCTACAAGCGCCTGGTCCGTGGCTGAGACGGTCGCGCCGGCGACGGCGTTCGATCGCGACAGCGCCGTGAAGCTGCAGTCGCGATCGACCGAGGACGGCCTTGCCCCGACGGCCAAGTTCACGGCGGATGTCTCGCCGGATTGGCGTGCGGGGCGCGGCCCGCATGGCGGCTACATCGCCGCGATGCTGCTGCGCGCGCTGGTCGAGGCGATTGACGACCCGGCACGCTCGCCGCGCTCGCTGACGATCCACTACGCACGGGCGCCTGAGCCGGGGGCGGTGCAAATCCTCGTGACGATCGAGCGCCAGGGACGATCGCTCAGCACGCTGTCGGCACGGATGGAGCAGGAGGGCAAGCTGATCGCGCTGGCGCTCGCGGCGTTTTCGGTGCCCTGGAGCGCACCGGAGATCCTCGAGCTGCCGATGCCGGAGGTCGCGCCGCCGGTGCCCCAGGAGCAGGCAGGCCCACCGTTGTTCGAGGGCGCGCCACCGTTCACGCGCCACATCGTGATCCAGCCGCGGATCGGCGCGGTCCCGTTCACAGGGTCCAAGCACCCGATGGAAATCGGCTCCTGGCTTGGGCTGTCCGAGCCGCGCGCGATCGACGCGATCTCGCTGGCGTTCTTCTCAGACGCGCTGTTCTCGCCACCGTTCATCAGGCTGACCGAGCCAGCGACGACGCCGACAGTGGACTTGACAGTCCACTTCCGAGCGCCATTGCCGGCGGCGGTCGGAGACGCGCCCACGGCGGGTGAGCTGTGCTTCGCGCGATTTCGCTCGGGCCTCGTGCAGGACGGCTTCTTCGAGGAGGACGGCGTGATCTGGGCGCCGGACGGCACGGTGCTCGCGCAGTCGCGCCAGCTCGGCATCGTGATGGCGCTGTAGTCGCTACGCGTCCCGCGACTCGCCGAAAGGCGCCCTCGACGCGAATTAGTTAGTGTTGACTAATGAGCGATTTCACAGCGAAGCGCATCAATGAGATGGAGGCCGGCTACGGCGGCGGATTTGTAAAGGTCCGTGCCGAGCTAGGCGTAACGGCGTTCGGCATGCAGGTGATCCAGCTGCCGCCGGACTATGGCGACTACCCCGAACACGACCACGCCGAGAGCGGCCAAGAGGAGGTCTTCTCGGTGCTGGGTGGTTCGGGCTGGATGGACATCGAAGGCGAGCGGGTCGAGCTCGACCCCGAGACGCTCGTCCGTGTAGGCGCGGCGACGAAGCGCAAGGTTCACGCGGGCGCACAGGGATTGCGGATGCTCGTCACGGGCGGCTGCCCGGGCGAGGCATACAAGATCTCACCGGGTACCGAGCTCGAGGCCGCGGCCTGAGCAAGCGATCGCGCGGCCGCCGCTAGGCCCCCCTGCGGGAGGGCCGCGCGGCGGCCGCGCGGATCGTCACCGCGGCGCTCGTCGTGTGCGCGAGTCCCGCGGGGTCGTGCGCGGAGACGACCGCGCTCGCTTTCAGCAAGCGGTCGCGGGCGAGCAGCGCGCGGGCGCGTGGAGTGAGCCGCAGCGCGAGCGTGCGGGCCTGGCCCCCCGCGAGCGAGAACGACCCCGCGGCGAGGGTCAGCACGCGCCCAGAGCGGGCGCCCACGCGGATCCTCAGCGTGACCGTGCCAAGGCAACGCTGCTCCCAGGAGGGGCAGGCGATTCGTACGGCGACCGTGCCGTGGCGCGAAGCCGCGAAGGCTGTCCGCGCGAGCGTCGCGAGCGGCCCGCGCGCAGAGGGGCTTTCGCGCACCCCGGCGACGCTCTGCAAGGGAGCGGGCCCGAATGCGGCGCCGCCGGTCGCCGAGCCGCTGACGCCGTTGCCGGACGACCCCGCCGGAGGCGAGCTGGCGCTCGTGCCGATGCCCGCGAACAGCACGTGGTGCAGCCCGCTTTCGTCTTCGCCGTTAATCAGCCATTCGCCTTCGGCGGGCCCGACTTCGGTCGGGATGAACGCGACCTGCTCGGTGACGCTTTCGCCCGCCTGGATCGTCGTGCCCTCCTGTAGCGAGCCGACCGCGGCGAGATCCCTACTTCGCGTTCGCCGCCGCTCGTCCTCAGCACGAGCGCACTGTCGAACACTCCCGCGCTCGTCGGGTCGAACGTGACGGTCACTGTGATCGAGGAGCCGGGCTGGATCTGCGTGCCTGCTTTCGGCGCTCCGCTCACGCCAAACGGCGCGGCCGGCAGCTGAACTTCTTCGATCGTGAGGGGCTGCCCGCCGGCGTTGCTGAATGTGGCAGTTTCTTCGCGCTCCTCGCCTATCGCCGTCGCCTGGAAGGAGAGCACGGGTGGCGAGCTTTCAAGTTTCGCCGCGACGGCCTGGCCGGTCCCGGAGACCGCGAACTGCACCTGTTCGCCGGTGCCGGTCGTCGCGGTAATCGTGCCCCCGACGAGGCCGGTCTGCGTGGGGGCGAAGGTCACGGGTACCGAGATCGTCTGCCCGGACGTGAGTTTCGCGGGTAGCGCGGGCGTCGAGTTACCGAGCGTGAACTGGCTCGAGCTCGAGGTGAGCCCCGTCACGGTGAGCGCTTCGCCCGCGGTAAGCGTGAGCGTCTTCTGTTTGCTTTCGCCGAGCGTCGTCGCCGGGAAGGACAGGGGCGTGCCCGATAGCGGGGGCGTGACCGGCGAGCCGAACGCGATCACCTTGCCTTCGCGGGTGCCGACGAAGATCTTGCTCGCGCCCACCCCGGGAACGCTGTAGTTCGAGGCCGTGCCGATCGAGGCGCTGAAGCGCAGGACCGGGTGGCCGTTCACGGGCACGGGGTCATACGCCCGCAGCTGTCCGCCGCTGCCGGTGCGGTTCGCGGCCCAGATGATCCACACAAGCGCGCTGCCGGAGGTCGTTCCGCTGGAGGTGATCACCGGCGCGCCCGAACCCTGCCCGAACGCGTCGGTCGAGGACCCGGCGAACGACAGCGAGGGCGCGCCGCTGCCGGAGAGCCCGTACTTGTAAACGTCGAGGTTGCCGCCTTCGGGCGAGCCGCCCGATGTGGGGATGTAGATGTAGCCGCCGTCACCTGGCCAGATTCCCGGGCGCGACCACACCCCACCGCGGGGTCCAAGGCGCTGGATCACATTGTCCGAGCCGCCCGATCCCTGGCTGACGCCGCCGAGCGAGTCGCGGTTGAGCAGGTAGACGTAGCCCTGCTTGCCGTCGGCGACCGCGAGATGAGGCAACGCAGCGGTGCCGAAGAATTCTGAGGGGAGCCCGGTCACGCCGCCCGAGGCAAAGTCCGCGTCATGCAGGTCGAGCGTCGGGGCGTTGAACGGCGCGAAGAAGTCGACTGGCTTCAGCGAGCCGTCCGGCTGCACGTTCACGCGGACGACGGACTCGCCAAGGTTCGCTGGCGGTTTGTTACCCGGCGCAGGTTCGCTCGGACCCCCGCCGTTGCCGGTCGTGAAGAGGATCGTGCCGGGGCCGTCGGAGGTCAGCCCCGAGCCTGACTGCCAGATTCCCGCGCCTTCTTCGGTCGTGTTGTCCACGTAGCGGGCGGTGACTTTGCCCACGGTCGAGACGCCGAAGATCCAGCCTTGCCACGGTTCGCGGTCGCAGTGGGCGCCGAACGCCGCGTAGACGACGCCTTCGAGCAGCAACAGCCCCGGGCGCTGCAGTTGGGTCGTGGGCGAGAAGCTACGGCCCGGCGCGTTCTGCGCGCTGCCGCTCAGTTCCACAGGGAAGCCAGGCTGCTCCTGGCCCGTGGACATGCTCACAGCATCCATAAACCACTTCGCGGGTCCGCTCGTGCCCGAGGCGTAGGTCTTGTGCGTCATGTAGGCGATCCCCGTCGAGCTGTCGATCACCGGCGTGGACGTCACGCCAATCGAGGGAGTCAAATCGGCGCAGCCGATATCGGCGGGGTTCCACGGCGTGCCGAGATTCAGCGGTTTGGCCCACTTCAGCGCGCCAGTCGCGGGGTCCAGCCCGTAGACCTTGTTCAGCTCGGTCGCGACGAGCAGCGTCCCATTCGCGACGAGCGGCTGAGCGTAGACCTGGCCTTCGACGTTCGCGGACCACATCTGCCCGAACGAGCCACCGCTCACCTGCTGCGGTGTGATCGAGGAGCTTTCGGGATACCAACCGGTGCGCAGGTCTTCGCTGCCGCCGGTGACGATCGCGGCGCTCGCGCCGGTCGCGAGCGCGAGAGCCCCGCACACAGCGAGGAGCGCCACGAAAGCGACATGCACTGCTTGCCTAGGCACGCGCATCCAGCGCGTCGATACCAGTCTCATCCCGGCTTCCTTCCGTGTCCGGATCCCCCGAATCTCTGGAAGATACCGGGCCGCGGGCGCCAGGGCCAGGGATCCGCGCGGGAGCGCGGACCGCTGCCGAGCCCGATCAGCGCGCGAACGAAGTCGCTGAGTCGAGTCGCAGCGCGAACGCGGCGATCAGGCGCGCAGCGTTCTCGACGTCCTCGAGCTGCACGAGCTCGACGGGCGAATGCATGTAGCGCAGGGGGATCGAGACCAGGCCCGTCGGGATGCCCCCGCGGCTGAGGTGGACCGCGTCGGCATCGGTTCCCGTCGCGCGGCCGCTCGCCTCCACGGTGAAGGGGAGCTGCTCGGCCTCAGCGGTCTCGTGCAGCAGCTCGAATACCGCGGGATTCAGCGTGGAGCCGCGGCTGATCACGGGCCCCGAGCCGAGCGGGTGCTTGCCCATCTCCTTGACCTCGATCCCGGGGGCGTCGGTGGCGTGGGTGACGTCGAGCACGATCGCCGCGTCCGGTGCGAGCGAGAAGGCACTCGTGCGCGAGCCGCCGAACGTGGTCTCCTCCTGCGCCGCGGCTACTGCCGCTAGCTCCCAGCCCGAGCCGCCGGCCTCCGCGACGAGCCGCGCGGCCTCCAGTGCGACGTAGGAGCCCAGGCGGTTGTCGAGCGCGCGGGAAATCAGACGCCCCCCGAGCAGCTCGGTCGGCTCTGCGTCAATCACCGCTACGTCACCGACCCTCACCTTCGCGCGCGCCTGCTCGCCGTCCTTCGCGCCGATGTCGATGTGCAGCTCGCGGATCTCCGGCACCTTCTTGCGGTCATCCGCGCGCAGCAGGTGGATCGGCTTCTTGCCCACTACGCCCTTGACCGCGCCCTCGCGCGTGTCGATCACGACGCGCTGGCCGACGAGGATCTGGGGATCCCAGCCGCCGACTTCCGCGAACCACAAAAAGCCGTCGTCATCGATGTGCGTGACGATCAGCCCGATCTCGTCGATGTGGCCCATCACGAGCAGGCGCCGCGGCTGCTGCTCGGCCCCCTGCTTCGGCGCGACAAGCGCGAGCGGCGTGCCGATCGGATCGGTGCTCACCTCCGCGAACGAGGCCGCCGCGTCGCGCCAGACCGCCGCGGGCAACTGCTCATATCCGGAGGGACCCGGAGCGAGCAGCAGGTTACGCAGGACGGGCCGGATGCCCTGCGGGCTGTCCGCGGGGCGGGGCTCGGGGTGCTCTTCGTCGCTCATCGAGCGAGCAGCGTCCTCAGCACGTACTGCAGGATCCCGCCGTGGTGGAAGTACTCCGCCTCACGCGGCGTGTCGATTCGTACGCGCGCGTCGAACTCGATCGCCTCGCCGCCGTCGCGTATGGCTTTGACGTGGACGACTTGTCCGCCGCCCTTGCCGTCTTCGACCGCAGCGACCGCGCCTGAGATGCCCTCGATCGAGAACTCCTCCTCGCCGCTCAGCCCGAGCGACTCGGCACTCTCGCCGTCGGGGAATTGCAGCGGCAGCACGCCCATCCCGACGAGGTTCGAGCGGTGGATACGCTCGAAGCTCTGAGCGACCACGGCACGGACGCCGAGCAGCTTCGTGCCCTTGGCAGCCCAGTCGCGCGAGGAGCCCGAGCCGTACTCCTTGCCCGCGAGCACGAGCAGCGGCACGCGATCCTCGGCGTAGCGGATCGCGGCGTCGTAGATCGACTGCTGCTCACCGTCGGGCAAGTGGCGCGTCACGCCCCCCTCGGTGCCCGGCGCGAGCAAGTTGCGCAACCGGATGTTCGCGAACGTCCCACGCATCATCACCTCGTGATTGCCGCGGCGCGAGCCGTAGGAGTTGAAGTCGCGCGGCGCGACGCCCTGTTCCTGCAGGTACGCGCCCGCCGGACCATCGCGCTTGATCGCGCCCGCTGGGGAGATGTGGTCGGTGGTGACGCTGTCGCCAAGGAGTGCCAGCACGCGCGCGCCCTCGATCTCCTCGACCTCGCCTGGCTCGGCGGGCATGTCCTCGAAATACGGCGGCAGCCGCACATAGGTCGAGGCTTCATCCCACGCAAAGCGCTCTCCCTGTGGCACGTCGAGTCCGTTCCAGCGCTCGTCGCCCGCGAACACCTCGCCGTAGCTCTTGCGGAACATGTCCGCCTGCACGGCCTCGCCGATCGTCTGCGCGATCTCCTGCTCCGAAGGCCAGATGTCGCGCAAGTAGACGTCCTTGCCCTGCTCGTCCTGCCCGAGCGGGTCGTGCACGAGATCGACGTCCATCGTGCCCGCCAGCGCATAGGCGACACACAGCGGCGGGGAGGCGAGGTAGTTCATCTTCACGTCCGGGTTGATCCGCCCCTCGAAGTTGCGGTTGCCCGAGAGCACGGAAACGACCGCGAGATCTCCCTCGTTCACCGCCGCGGAAATCTCCTGGAGCAGCGGACCGGAGTTGCCGATGCACGTCGTGCAGCCGTAGCCCACGAGGTTGAAGCCGAGCCGCTCGAGCGGCTCGGTCAGCCCGGCGTGGTCGAGATATTCGGTGACGACCTTGGAGCCGGGGGCCAGCGAGGTCTTCACCCAGGGCTTGCGCTGAAGCCCGCGCTGAAGCGCGTTGCGCGCGAGGATCCCCGCGCCGACCATCACCGACGGGTTCGAGGTGTTCGTGCAGCTGGTGATCGCCGCGATCACCACGTGCCCGTGGTCGAGCTCGAACGTCTCGCCGTCGACGGTCACGTTTTGTGCGCTGCCGTTGTGCGGAAGCATCGTCGTCGCACCCGCGGGCGGCAGCTGCGGCTCGGCGACCCCGAGCCGTGTCGGGACATGCCCAGGCTCGTTGGCCGGGGGGTCCGAGGCGGGGTAGGACTCGGCGACCGCCTCGTCCTGCGCGTCGGCCTGCTCGCCGTCGTCGGGCATGTAGTCGCGCAGCGCCTCCTGAAAGATTTCCTGGGAGTGGCTGAGCGCGACGCGATCCTGCGGGCGCTTGGGCCCGGCAAGGCTCGGTTCGACGCTCGCGAGGTCGAGCTCGATCTCATCGGAGAAGGTCGGCTTCTCGGAGTGCTCGTCGTGCCACAGGCCCTGCTCCTTGGCATAAGCCTCGACGAGCGCGATCTGCTCGGCAGGCCGACCCGAAAGCTCCAGGTAACTCAAGGTCTCGGCGTCGATCGGGAAGATCGCGCAGGTCGAGCCGAACTCGGGCGACATATTCCCAATCGTCGCGCGGTCTGCGAGCGGCAAGCCCGCGAGGCCTGCGCCGTAGAACTCGACGAACATGCCGACGACGCCGCGCGCGCGCAGCAGCTCGGTGACAGTTAGCACGAGGTCGGTCGCGGTCGCGCCCTCGGGCAGCTCGCCGTGCAGGCGGAAGCCGAGCACCTGCGGGATCAGCATCGACATCGGCTGACCGAGCATCGCGGCCTCAGCCTCGATACCGCCGACGCCCCAGCCGAGTACGCCGAGCCCGTTGACCATCGTGGTGTGCGAGTCGGTGCCGACGAGCGTGTCCGGATAGGCCTGGCCGGTCTTCTCGTTTGGAAAGACCACGCGGGCCAGGTACTCAAGGTTGACCTGATGCACGATGCCCGTGTCGGGCGGGACGACCGAGAAGTCGTCGAACGCCCCTTGGCCCCAGCGCAGGAACGAGTATCGCTCCTGGTTTCGCTCGAACTCGCGCTCGGCGTTTACGCGGAAGGCGTCGCTTGTGCCGAAGGCATCGACCTGCACGGAGTGGTCGATCACGAGCTCGGCCGGAACGAGCGGATTGATCTTTGCGGCGTCGCCCCCCATCGCGGCGATCGCGTCGCGCATTGCGGCGAGATCAACGACCGCGGGCACGCCGGTGAAGTCCTGCATCAACACGCGCGCGGGCGTGAACGCGATCTCCTTGCTCGGCTGGGCCTTCGCGTCCCAGCTCGCGAGCGCCTCGATGTCGGCGGCCTGGACTGAGCCGTTGCCCTCGGTGCGGAGCAGGTTCTCGAGCAGCACCTTCAGCGAAAAGGGCAGCCGCGCGACGTCGTAGCGCTGCTGCAGAGCGTCGAGCCGGAAGATCTCATAGCTCTGTTCACCGACTTCGAGCGTGCTCTTCGCGCCAAAGCTGTTCTGCGTCATCGCACCTCCCTGGGCGTGGCTCTCTCCGTGGGCATACCCGCAGTCTCGCAGAGTCACGCGAAGCGGCGGGCGGCCCGCCCCGGGCGCCCTGCGCTTCGGGCCGAGGTAGCGCGTGAGGACGCTAGGAAGGCAGCTCGGCCGCGCGCGTGACGCGGCCCTTGCCCTCACGCTTAGAGCGCAGGAGCGCTTGGTCGCACGCTGCCAGCAGCTCGTTCACGCCCATCGGGGCGTGCCACTGGGCCACGCCGATCGAGGCCGCGATGCCCGACTCCGCGCCGGGGCCCTCAGCCGTGCGCAAGTGTTCGAGCGCACGGTTTGCCGCAACC
>Ga0335073_10003455_pt1 | contig 22018 bp, 16 predicted proteins | sample Lox_Sample_22_FD_207093 | JGI IMG/M metagenome (GOLD analysis project Ga0335073, IMG submission 207093) | Soil microbial communities from Loxahatchee National Wildlife Refuge, Florida, United States - Lox_Sample_2.2 | ecosystem: Environmental > Terrestrial > Soil > Wetlands | place: USA...
GCCCGAGTAGATCGCGCGGGAGAGGATCGTGACGTTCAGGCCGGCCCTGGCGTACGCCAGACCGGAGATCGTCAGCTTCGCGCCCGGCTTCACGGTGGTCGAGCTGAGTCCGATGGTGAACGGTGCGCTTTTCGCAGCGTGCGCGGCCGGGGTCACCGGGGCACCTCCGGACGTCGCGGCGAGCGCGGTCGGGGCGGCGGCCAGCGCGGTCGCCGCGATGGCGCCCAGGCTGGCGAGCTTGAGGGGCGAGATGAGGGAGCGATTGGGGAACATCGGAATCTCCGTTCGTTTCAGAAGATGTGCGCCTGCCCGGCAGACGCGTTTTCAGTGATGCCCACGGTCCCACGGCCGCGCGATGGTGCCGTCCGTACTCGGGTACGACACTTCGCTCGCGTCACTACTGACGCGGTACGTACGCGGGCTATCGGCCCCGGCTTACGAAGCGATCCGGCGCGCCCCCGGCGCCGACGTTCCCCGAACCGCACGCCCCAGATCTCGGCGGTCGTTGACACCGAGCTTGTGCATCGCGCGGTACAGATAGGTCTCGACCGACCGGACCGAGAGGACGAGACGCTCGGCGATCTCGGCGTTGCTCAGCCCCTGAGCGGCCAGTCCGGCGAGCTCCGCCTCGCGCGCGGAGAGCATGGTCGCCGGACCGGCGAGACCGTGGATTTGTGGCGCGCTCGCGCCTTCGCCCTCGACGAACAGGCGCCGGCTGCGCGCTGCCGCACGGCGCGCCGAGCCCTCCTGGCCCTCGGCGAGGAAGGCGGCGGCGGCGTGCGCGGCCGCTTCGCACGCGTAGCGAAGCGCCCCGATCGCCTCGAGCTGCTCGGCGGCGTCGAGAAGCGCCGCTCCGTCGCCGTCGAGCAACCCGGCGGCGTGGGCCGCCGTGGCGATGATCAACCGCGCATCGGTCCGCGCGTCCAGGTTGGCCAACAACGGGGCGACCTCCGCGGACGGGGCGCCGATCCGGAGCGCCTCATAGCCGAGGAACGCCGCGTCGTGTGGAGACGAAACGAGCGCCGCGGTGTCCAGCATGACGCGCCATCCGCGCGCCGGGTCACCGTCGGCGACGGCCGTCCACGCCTCCGCCCACCGGAGGTGCGGCAGCTGGTTGGCCGGAGGTGGTTCCCCCCGCACCGCGGCCCGGCACCGCTCGAGCGCGACGCGGGCCGCGGGCGCGTCACCGGTGATCGCCGCGACCGCGCACTGGTATGCGTGGGTGATGACCAGGAGTCCGAACGCGTCATGAAGCTCGTAGTGCAGCTGGGCCTCCGCGAGCCACCGGCTCGCGTCCCGGAACCGGCCCTGGGCGTAGCGGAGCGTTGAGAGCCCGAGACCCGCGATGCCCGCCGCGCTGTGGTCGCGGCTCCGCACGGCCGCCTGCATCGTGGTCTCGCACCAGCGCTGTAGCTCATCCCAGCCTTCGCCCGTGTTGATGCATACGCCCACCCCGATGGCGGCTGCGCCTTCGTCGTACACGTCCCGGAACGGCACTGCCGGACGCAGCGCGACCGCCAGCCGGTACGCATCGCGGCTACGACCGTCGTAGGCGAGGCGCCTCAGCTGCGCCGTCTGAACCGCGCGCTGGCGATCGGGATCGGAGCCCGTGGCATCCGACAAGGTCGAGGCTTGCAGTCCACCGGCGAGCGGGGGCTCGCGCGGTAGGTGCGCGTCGATCAAGTCGCGCAGCGGATCGAGGCGGCGCTGCCACGAGGTGTCCGGCCACCACGTGCTCGCACGCCCGAGCAGCGCTCGCAGGTCCGCGACGCGATTCAGCCCCCAGAACAGCACCCCGGTCTGCTGCTGGAGGTAGGCGATCGCCAGGTCCGGCTCGATCGCCATGTTCGGTGCCTCGATCATCCTCTCGGCGTCGGCGAGCACGGCGGCGGCCTCTTCGAACCGGTTTCGTGCCGCCAGCGATCGCGCGAGTAAGAGCTGTGCCTCGATCCCCCCGCCGGCCTCGAGTGCACGCTCGGCGAGCAACCCCCCGAGCTCCGGATCGCCCGTTGCGATCGCGTCTCCGGCTGCGTCGCCGAGCAGCTGATGCGGGACCGGTTCGCCGGCCTCGGTCAACCACCGCGCGACGCGCAGCGACACCTCCGGCGTCAGTGAGGGGTTCTGCTGGAGCGACTGCGCCAGTCGCAGACGCACTTGGCGAGCGCGCAGGACCGGTAGCGATGCGCGGATCGCCTCCCCGTAGAGCGGGTGCGCAAGACGCAAGACCGGGTCGGTCATCGCCTCGTCGACGGTGATCAGCTTCTCGACCTCGGCGGTGACGAGCGTGTCGAGCGGCTCGAGCCGCGTGAGCTCGGACAGGCGGAGCGGCTCGCCGAGCGCGAGCAGCTCGAGGCTCCGGCGGACGCCGTCGCCAAGGCGTTCGATCCGGGCGGAGACGAGCTCGGCCAGCGACGGGGCCACCTGCGGGCGCCCGGCCATCCACCACAACCCGTCTTGCTGGGTAAACGCACCGCCGGCGAGCAAGCCGCGCAGAAGCTCGGTGACGTACAGCGCATTGCCGCGGCTGAGCTCCCAGATCCATTGGCGCACGCCGGCCTCGACCGGGCCACCGACTATCGCCTCGAGCAACTCGTCGGTCTGGGACTCGTCGAGCGCCCCGAGCCCGAGGCGCTGTGCGCCGGCATCCTTCCACAGGGCCTCGATCGCATCCGGGCACGGCTCGCCGGTGCGCAGGGTAACGATGATGAACGCCGCCGACGTTCTCGCGAGGTGCAGCACGAGCGCGGCCGAGGTCTCGTCGAGGTGCTGGGCGTCGTCGACGCCGAGGACGAGCTGTCTGCGCCCCGCCCGCTCCGTGAGCGCCTGCGCGCTCGTTCGCAGCACGGTCAGCGGATCATCCGAGCCGACGCGCCCGGGCAGGACTCCGGCCAATGCGCCGAGCGGGATCGTCGCCGCACTGCTCGTCGCCTGGACCCAGAGCGGCGCGGCGCCCGCCCCCTCGGCCTCGGCGAGCGCCGCCCGGGCGAGCCGCGTCTTGCCGACTCCGGAGGGACCGGTTAGGACGAACCCGACGCCGCCGGCCGCCCGGTCCGCGGCGATGGTTCGTAACTCGAGTGCGCGCCCGACGAGTGGCGGACCAGCCTCCTCGATCACAGGTCCCGCCGGTCGGTCACGCCGAGCTTGTGCATCGCACGGTAGAGGTGCGTCTCGACCGTCCGAACGGACACCGCGAGTCGCGCCGCAACCTCGGCGTTGCTGAGGCCTCGGCGGACAAGCTCGACGATCTGACCCTCGCGTGCGGTCAGCCCGACCCTGAACCCGTCGAGCCCGTCGACCGCCGGGGGGTTGGTGCCTTGATCGGCCACGTGGAGATCGCGGGCGCGCGAAGCGGCGCGGCGCGCCGAATCCTGGCGTCCCGCGTTGAGGAACGCCGAGGCCGCGTGAGAGGCCGCGATCATCGCGAACCGGAGCGCGCCGATCCGCTCGAACCATTCGCTGACGGAGGCCAGCGCCTCCCCGTTCCCGTCGGCCAGAGCCGACGCATGAGCGGCGTAAGCGTTAACGAGCGGCGCGTCGGCCCGCTGCGCGAGGGGAGCGAGCGCGGCGCTCGCCTGGGTCGCCGGCGCGCCGGCGATCAGCCCGTCGTAAGCAAGCTTTGCGGCCATGCCGGGCATCGTCTCGCCGAACAGATCGGCGGCGGCGAGAAAGCCGGGCGCGGCCGCCGGTCCGTCCCGCGTGCAGGCCGCCCAGACTTGTGCGCGGGCGAGGTAGACCTGGCGCGCGAGCGGCCGCATGCGGGTGTGGTCTTCGATCACTCGCAGGCGCGCGAGCATGGCGGTTGCGCGCTCCGGATCGCGGGTGACGTACGCGATACCGACCCGGAGCACGAGCACCTCAGCGACCGTCCCGAACGCGTCCTCGTGGTCGAAATGCGATTCAGCCTCGGCCAGCCAGCGCTCCGCGTCCCGAAAGCGGCCGCGCATGAAGGCCAGCTGCCCGAGCCCGAGTGCACCCTGGGCCGCCGCCTCATGATCGTGTCGCCGCACCCCTTCCACGAACATCTGAGTCAGCTCCGGCTCGAGCGTGGACCAGTCGACGCCCGACTCGACGCCCGCCAGCCGGAACGCCCCGAGGCCCACCAACCCCGGGTAGTCACGCACCGGGATCGGCGGGCGACAGCGCCGAGCGACCGTCCGAGCCTCAATCCAGTGGCCGCCGTAGAACAGCGCCAGGGCGAATCGCGGCTCGAGCGCGCGGCGCGTGTCCTCGTCGATGGCGGGATCCTCGAGCGCGGCGCGCACCGCCCGGATCGCTCCGGGCAGATCGTCGACGACCGCGCTCGGCATCGACACCCCGAGCAGCTGCCACGCCCACGCCGGATCGTCCGACCACGACCGCGCGCGCTCCAGCAGCGCGCGGGCACTCTCGATCCGGCCGAGGCCCCAGAACAGCACGCGCGTGCGCTGATCGAGGTAGTCCAACGCGAGCGCGTGTCCGGCGGCCTCCCCCTCGACCGGGGCCAGCGTCTGCTCCGCATCGAAGAACAAGCCCCGCGTGGCGAGGGCGCGCCCCAACGCGAGCGCGGCCGGGAACCCCGCGCCATCGGCGACCGCGCGCTCGGCGAGGTTGGCGGCGAGGTCCGGGTCGCCGGCGAAGTTGGCGGCGTCGGCGCCTTGGACGAGCAGCGCGGACGGGATCGGCGCATGGGCATCGAGGAGCATCCGGACGACGCGCACGGTGTCCTCGGGCGTCAGGCCCTCGCGTTGCTGGAGCGTCTCGGCGAGTCGCACGCGCAGCCCCCGCGCCCGCAATGCGGGAAGCGACGCGCGGAGCGCCTCTCCGTACAAGGGGTGCGCGAGCCGAACTTCGCCAGACTCGGGTGCCACCACGATCAGCCCCTGCGCCTCGAGCTCGGCCAGCGCGTCGTACGACGTCAGCCCCGCGATCTCGTCGACCTGGAGCGGTTCGGCGAGCGCGAGCAGCTCGAGCGGCGCCTGGTGCTCGGACGGGAGCGCGGCGATCCGATCCCCGACGAACTCGACGAGCGAGTCCGCGATCGACAACGGGCCCGAAAGCCGCCAGAGGCCACCGGACCAGGCCAGGTTGCCGGCGCTGACCGCTCCGTGGACCAGCTCGCGCGCGTACATCGGGCTTCCCCCGCTGCGATCGATGATCCAGCGGACGACCTCCTCCTCGACGGGCCCCTCGAGCGCGGTCTCGATCAGCCCCCGGATCTCGTCGTCCGCGAGCCCGCCGAGGTCGAAGCGACGCGCGCCGGCGTCCTTCCACAATGACACGACGGCGTCCGGACACGTCTCACCGGCACGAACGGTCGCGATCACGAACGCATCGCCGGCGGTCGCCAGCTGGAGCACGAGCGTCGCCGATATGGGATCGAGCCATTGCGCGTCGTCGACGCCGACCACGATCGGCCGCCCGCTCGCACGCTCGTGGAGCGCCTGCACGGTCGCCTGGAGCAGTCGGAACGCCTGATCGGACGGGACCTCATCCGGCAGCAGCCCGGCGCAGGCGCCGAGCGGGACCAGACCGGCGCTCCTCGTCGCCTGCACCCACTCGGTCATCGCGCCGGTTCGCTCGGCGGTCGCCAACGCTTCGCGGCCGAGTCGCGATTTGCCGATCCCGGCATCGGCGCACACGACGACGCCGCAACACCCGTCGGTGCGGGCGTCGGCGATTCCCGCGAGCTCCTTCTGTCGGCCGACGAACGGCCACACAGAGCCGACGCGAGCGTCTGCGGCGGGATTTCTGCGCATCACGGGTCCCCGCCGGATCGTACCGAGCCGGGCTGCTGACTCTAAGAATCCTCAGCGAATACGTACAGGCGCACACGAGGTGTCGTAGGCCGGTACGCACGACCGCGCGCCCCGCCGGCGCGAGTCTCCTGCTCGCACCCACCGAACCGCGCCACGTGAACAGGAGCCTCCGATGAGCATCACCGCCACCGCACCCAAAGTCGCAGCCCCACCGCAGAAAGTGCTCGCCGATGTCGCGGGCGACGGCGAAGGCCTCGAGCGTGGCATCGGCTTCCTCGGTCTGTTGTGGTCGTCGGTCGGGTCGATCATCGGGTCCGGCTGGCTGTTCGGCGCGCTGATCGCGGCGACCGTCGCGGGACCGTCGGCGCTGGTCGCGTGGATGATCGCGTCGTTCATCGTGATCTTGCTCGCGCTGGTGCACGCCGAGCTCGGCGGGCTGTTCCCGGTCAGCGGGGGCACGAGCCGGTTCCCGCACTACGCGTTCGGGAGCTTCGCCGGGATGACGTTCGGCTGGGCTTCGTACCTGCAGGCGGCGACCACGGCGCCGATCGAGGTGCTCGCCGTAATCCAGTACCTATCGACCGCGCACTGGGCGCACGGCTTCTACAGGACGAACGGGACGTTGAGCCCGGACGGGATCATCGCCGCGGTCATCCTGATGGCCTGCTTCGTGGTTCTGAACCTGATCGGGATTCGCTGGCTGACGCGCGCGAACACCGCCATCACCACCTGGAAGGTCGCGATCCCGGTGCTCACGATCATCGTGCTGCTCGCGACTCACTTCCACTCGGAAAACTTCACCGCCGGCGGCGGGTTCTTCGTCCACGGCGCGGCGGTCAAGAGCATCCTGATCGCGCTCCCCACCGGCGGGATCGTGTTCGCGCTGCTGGGGTTCGAACAGGCGGTGCAGCTGGGTGGCGAGGCGGCGAATCCCGAGCGCAATCTCCCCCGCGCGGTGATCCTGTCGATCCTGATCGGGTCGGGGATCTACATCCTGCTCCAGGTCGTGTTCATCGGGTCGGTCAGCCCGAGCCTGCTCGCCTCCCAGCACACCTGGACCAACCTCGGCTCCTCGAATCCGAACCCGGCGGTGGTCGCGTTGAACGCCGGTCCGTTCTACACGGTGACGAAGGTCGCCGGGCTCGCGTGGCTGGCGTTCGTCCTGCGCCTCGACGCGGTCATCTGCCCGTTCGGCACCGGCCTCCTGTACGCGACTACGTCATCGCGCATCAGCCTCGCGCTGGCGCGCAACGGCTACGTCCCGGACGAGTTCGAGCGGACCAGCAAGCGCACGCACGTGCCCGTGTTCGGCGTTCTGTTCGCCACCGGCATCGGGCTGCTGTTCCTGCTGCCGTTCCCTAGCTGGAGCAAGCTCGTCGGGATCGCCACGAGTTCCTCGGTGCTCATGTACGCGGGCGCGCCGCTCGCGCTCGCTGCGCTCCGGAAGACCAAGCCCGACCTCCCGCGCGTGTACCGCCTCCCCGCCGCCCGTGTGTTGGCGCCGCTCGCGTTCGTGTGCGCGAGCTGGATCATCTACTGGTCCGGGTGGCAGACACTGACCACGCTGATGGTCGCGATGCTGATCGGGTACGCGCTCGTCTCGCTGTCGTACCTGTTCGGACTCAACCCGGCGGCGCCCAAGCTCGACTGGCGCGCCGCCGCGTTCATCGGTCCCTACTTCCTCGGCATGCTCGTGATCTCGTACTTCGGGGACTTCGGGCCCGGGGGGATCATCGGCGGCATCGGGATCTTCAAGCATGTCCTCGACCAGGGCGGCAACGACGACCTCGGCCTCGTCGGCGGATTGATCGCCTCGGCGGCGTGGAGCCTCGTCATCTTCCGGATCGCAATCGCGTGCCGGCTGCCCGAGGCGGACGTCGATAGGTACGTCGCCGACGTCTGGCCGCCGCCCGTCGACTAGCTGATCGATCCAGTACGTAGCCGCTCGCGGCAGGTGTCGTAGTCCACTACGAACGACCCCGCGCCGCACCCGCGAGAGGCTTCACACCACACCAAACGGCGCGCCCAACGACCGCGCCACCTGAACAGGAGCCTCACGTGAGCAACACAGAAACTCATGCAGTGACCGGGCGCTCCGTCCGCCGTCTCACCGGCCGGCCGGGTAGCCCGGGAGAGCATCTCGGGCGTACCCACGCCCCCACGGCACACACGCCTCGCAACGAAGCGGCTGTGCTCGAGCTGACGCTGGTCGACGTCTTCGAGGCGACCGTAGCCACGTGGGGCGAGCGCCCCGCGGTCGACGCGCCGCGCGGTGTCCTCACCTATAACGACCTCGCGGCCGAGGTGCACGAGCTCGCCGATCGGCTCCGCGGTAGCGGAGTCGGCCCGGGCGATCGCGTCGGCGTGCGGGTCCCGAGCGGCAAGGCCGACCTCTACGTGGCGATCCTCGGCGTGCTGTTCGCCGGGGCGGCATACGTGCCGGTCGACGCCGACGATCCCGACGCCCGCGCGGAGCAGATCTTCACCGACGCCGGCGTATGCGCGGTGGTCGGTAAGTCGCTCGAGGTGACCTGGCGCGGATCGGCCGGCGGCCGCGTCGGGCGTCCGACCCCAGACGACGACGCGTGGATCATCTTCACGTCGGGTTCGACCGGGAAGCCCAAGGGCGTGGCCGTGCCGCATCGGGCCGCGGCGGCGTTCGTCCGGGCCGAGGACGATCTGTGGAACGTATTTCCCGAGGACCGCGTGCTTGCGGGCCTGTCCGTCGCGTTCGACGCGAGCTGCGAGGAGATGTGGCTCGCGTGGGCGCACGGCGCCGCCCTCGTCCCGGCGCCGCGCGCGCTCGTGCGCTCCGGCGTCGAGCTCGGCCCATGGCTGAAGGAGCACCGGATCACGGTGATCTCGACCGTCCCCACGCTGGCGGGAATCTGGGACGACGACGCTCTGTCGAACGTCCGGCTGCTGATCCTCGGCGGCGAGGCGTGCCCCGAGCACCTGGTCGAGCGCCTGGCCCCGGGCCGCGAGCTGTGGAATACCTATGGCCCGACCGAGGCGACCGTCGTAGCCACCGCGATTCGGCTCGAGCCCGGCGCGCCGGTGACGATCGGCAAGCCGCTGCGGGGCTGGGAGCTCGCGGTCGTCGACGACGATGGTCACCTCGTCGCCGACGGCGAGCCGGGCGAGCTCGTGATCAGCGGCGTCGGGCTCGGTCACTACCTGCGGCCCGAGCTTGATGCCGAGCGGTATCGGAGCCTGCCGGCGAAGGGATGGAAGCGGGCGTACCGCACCGGCGACATCGTCCGCCAGGGCGAGCACGGCCTCGAGTTCGTCGGGCGCCGCGACCACCAGGTGAAGATCGGTGGACGCCGGATCGAGCTCGGCGAGGTCGACGGCGTGCTGAATTCGGTCGCCGGCGTGCACGCCGCGTGCACCGTCGTGCGCGAGTCGAACGCCGGCAACAAGATCCTCGTCGGGTACGTCGCCGGGGACGTCGACGCCCAGGACGTCCGGGCCGTGGCCGCCGAGCGGATGCCGGCGAGCCTGGTGCCGCTGATCGTCGTGCTCGACGAGCTGCCGATGGCGACGTCGGGCAAGGTCGATCGCAAAGCGCTCCCGTGGCCGCCACCGGGCACCGAGGGGACAGCCGGCGATCACGCCTCGCTCACCCCCGCCGAGCGCCAGCTCGCCGAGCGCTGGCGCGAGCAGCTCGGACCCGTGGCGATCGACGCCGACAGCGATTTCTTCGCGCTCGGCGGCACGTCGCTCGCGGTCGCCAAGCTCGTCTCGGTGTTGCGGGCCGAGCATCCGGCGATCGCCGTTGCCGACGTGTACGAGCACCGCACGCTGCGCGAGCTGTCGGCGCGGCTTGAGTCGGTCGGCGGCATCGAGACCGACGCCAAGCCCGAGTTCTCGTTCGGGGCGATGCGGCGCCTCGGCCTGATGCAGTTGATCGGCGTGTTCGTACTGTTCGCGGTGCAGTCGGTCCCGTGGCTGCTCGCCGCGCTCGCCTACGGCGACATCGCCGATATCGGCACGCCCCACGTCGGTTGGCTCTGGCTCGGCGCGGCCTGGGTCGTGTTCGCGAGCCCGCCCGCGCACATCGCACTCCAGTGCATCTGCACCCGCGTCCTGTTGCGCGACCTGAAGCCCGGCCGGTACTCGCGGTACTCGTCATTGGCCGCGCGCCTGTGGTTCGTTGACCGGCTCGCCGAAGTAACGCGCTTCCAGCGGCTTGGCGGGACGCCGTGGGCGGATCGCTACGCCCGCCTCGTCGGCGCCGACGTCGGCGAGGGCGCGCGGCTGGCCACGGTGCCTCCCGCCGGCGCTCTGCTGCACATCGGCGCCGGCGCGACCGTCGAGTCGAACGTCGACATGCGCGGCTGGTGGATCGACGGGCAGGAGCTGGTCGTCGGCGAGATCCGGATCGGCGCCGGCGCCCGGATCGGCTCGCGCGCGCTGCTCAATCCCGGGGCGGTGATCGGCGACGGCGCTGAGATCGAGGTCGGCACGGTGGTGTCCGGTGAGATTCCCGCCGGCGAGCGGTGGGGCGGCGCACCCGCCCGTCGTACGGGCGCGGCCGGCGACAACTGGCCGGCCGAGCCCCCCGCGGCGGTCACTAGCTCCCGCGGCTGGGCATGGCTGTTCGGTGCGAGCCTCGTACTCGAGCTCGGGATCGCGCTCGCCGCAATCGCGCCGGCGGTCGGCTTGCTGGCACTGCTGGGGAGCGACCTCCCGACGCTCCAGAGCTCGTTCGTCTCGGTCGTGATCGAGGCGGTGATCTTCACCGCCGTGATGGTCCCGATGACCGCGATCCTCGTCGCGCTCGCGCTGCGGCTCGTGTGGCGGCTCGTCCAGCCGGGGTGGTACGACGAGCACTCCCCGGTCGGCTGGGCCCTGTGGTTCGGAGAGGAGCTCAAGCAGAGCTCGAGCACGCTGCTGTTCCCGCTGTATGCGTCGATGTACACCCGCCCCTGGTTCCGCATGATGGGCCTGAAGATCGGGAAGGGCACCGAGATCTCGGTGACCACCGGACTGAACCCGCTCGTCTCGTTCGGCGAGCTCAGCCAGTGCACGGACGACATCGGCTTCTGCGGCGTGCGGGCGCGTGACGGTTGGATGGCGATCGAGCCGATCGAGGTCGGCGATCACAGCTTCCTCGGCCCGGGCTCGATCCTGCGAGGCGGCACTCGCCTCGACGACGACAGCCTGCTCGGGGTGATGACGCTGTCACCCAGGGGGCCGGCCGCCGGGACCTCGTGGCTCGGAACGCCGGCGCTGGAACTGCCGCGGGTGCCGGACGCGACCGATCCGTCGCGCACGGTCAATCCGCCGCGGCGGCTGAAGCTCGCCCGGGGCGTGATGGATCTGCTGCGGCTGCTGGTGCCGAACACGATCGTGCTCCTGATCGAGGGGCTCGAGATCATCGGGCTGGCCACGATCGGCGCCCACTACGGGCTGGTCGGGGCGGTCCTGGCGGCGCCGTTCGTACTCATCGCCGGCGCGCTCGTCTCCACGATCGTGACGATCGCGATGAAGTGGATCCTGATCGGCCGGTACCGCCGGAGCGAACATCCGCTGTGGTGCAGCTTCGTCTGGCGCGACGAGATGATGAACGCCGCGCAGGAGCAACTGGCCGACGAGCGGCTGCTGCGCCTCGCGATGGGCACGCCGGTCATGTCCATGTACCTGCGGGCGATGGGCTCCCGGATCGGCCGCGGCGTGTGGTGCGAGACGACCGCGGTCACCGAGCACGACATGATCACGCTCGACGACGGCGCGGCCGTCAACCGCGGCGGGTGCCTGATGACGCACCTGTTTCACGACCGGCTGCTGCGCATCGGCCCGACACACCTCGATCCCGGCGCCACGCTCGGACCGACAGCGGTGGTCCTTCCGGACACCCATATCGGCGCCGGCACGCGTGTGTTCGGCCACTCGGTCGTGCTCCGCGGCGAGGAGCTCCCCGCCGGTACCCGCTGGCAGGGCACGCCGGTCATGGCGATCTAAGGCGCCGCCGTCAGGCGCCGCCGAACAATGTCGATCCAAATGGTCACGCGGCTCGACATAGACGCGCCAGGCGCCCCGCAGGTCGCACTCATCGACGCCGCCCTCGAAGGACTCGATGAAGCGGGGCTGAGGACCCGAGCCAGGGACCTCGGGACGGCAGTAGGAGCCGGCGCGGTGTCGCGCTCCTACTGCTACCCCTATGCCCTCGTCGGTTCGCACGCCGGGCCGATCGGCGTCGACGTCGAGCGTGTCGTCGCGTGTCCGGAGGAGTTCGGGCCCTCGATCTCCACGCCGAGCGAGCAGGCTGCGGGGCGCTGGAGCACCGACGCCGAGATCGTCTCGCTGTGGTCGAGCAAGGAGGCGCTGTCCAAGGCGCTCGGAGACGCGCTCGATTACGACCCCCGCCGGCTCGACTCGCCGGCGGGGTGGCCCGGCGGCGTCAGCGGCCCGTGGCGGGCAGCCAGCCTGGATCTTCCGGAGGGCTATTGCGGATGGGTCTGCTGGCGAGCGCGCTCCGACCGCGACTCGCCACTCGATTAGACCGCAACGCCTACCGGGTCACCCACGCCTCGGGGTCGTCGGCGAGCACGTTGATCGAATCAGGCAGACCCCCATTGGCCAGGTCGGCGACGGTCACATGCTCGACCACGCTGCGCAGGTTCTTGCGGACCGCGATCCAAAGGCGCGGTAGCTGGCTGGCGACGCCGGGGTATTCGGTTTCCTCGGGCTTGCCGCCGCGAACGGTGGCGAGCGGGCCCTCGACGGCGCGGATGATGTCCGCGATCGTGATCTGCCTCGGGTCCCGGGCGAGCCTGAAGCCGCCCTCCGAGCCGCGTTGACTGCGGACCACGCCTGCGATCCGGAGCTCGGAGAGGATGTGCTCGAGGAAGTTGAGCGGAATCCCCTGCGCGGTGGCGATTCGCTCGGCCGGGATCGCCTTGCCGTTGGGTGCCGCGGCCAACTCGATGGCGGCTCGCACCGCGTAGTCCGCTTTGGCGGAGACTCTCATTGCGGCCCCCTTTTCCTTGACCCTTGAGCGGGTCGGAGTATCTCGATGATCTGAGCAACTGCCTGCCTGACGCCGGTGATCGCGGTGTCGACCCTGAGCTCCGGATGCTCGGGTGGCTCGTACGGAGCGTCGACGCCGGTGAAGTGTTTGATCTGTCCCGCGCGTGCGCGCGCGTATAGGCCCTTGGGATCCCGCCGCTCGCATTCCTCGACGGGGGTATCAACGAACACCTCGACGAACGGAAGGTCGGCGTGTTCGTGGACGCCGCGCAGGTGCGCGCGGTGAGCCGCCATCGGCGAGATCAGCGACAGCAGCGCAACCGTGCCGGAGTCCGCCATCAGTAGCGCGACGTGTCCGACGCGTCGAATGTGCTCGGCGCGGTCGCCCGGGGAGAAGCCGAGATCGTCCGAGAGGCCGTGCCTGATGTTGTCGCCGTCGAGCACGTAGGCCGACTGGCCGGTGTCGACCAGGCGACGCTCGAGCGCCCGTGCGATCGTTGATTTGCCCGACGCCGGCAGTCCGGTCAGCAGCACGGTCGCGCCGCGTTGATCGATCGCGGTCCATCGCTCTTCACGGGCGAGCGCTGGAGGCTGCCACGTGACATCGCGGACGCCCCGGCGCCGCATCTCGATCACACGCGCGGCTGGGATCACACCTGTCCCGGTCTCGCGGAGCGCCTGGGACGGCGCGGTGCCGCGCCGCGCCGCGGCGGACCGCCGGCATGCCTGGAAAATGGGCGGAATCCGAGTAACCTCACTAAATCGATCGACAAAAGCATATAGCCGTGGCCGACGGACGTCCACTCACGTTTCCCCACAAACTCAAGCAAGTCCATCGACTTGCCCGAGAAGCCTGGTAGTCTGACCCAGCAATTTTGATCGAAGTTGTGGGGATTGACCTTCGATGGGAAAGGAATGAGATTGAGATCAAGGGTCAGAGGTCTGGCTGCAGTTAGCGTCGTCGTCGGCGCGGTTGCCCTACCGGCAACCGCCGGCGCGCAGACGCTGTTCGGTTCGGGATCGAGTGCCGAGCAGCCGATCCTGCAGGTGCTGTTCAGGGCGTACAACCGGCTGCACCCGAGCATCAAGTTCAACTATCTGGCCGACGGCGGGAACGCCGGCGTCCAGGACGTTCAAGCCGGCCGCCGGCTGTTCGCTGTAAACACGCGTCCGCCGCTGCCGAGCGACGCCGGCACGACGTACTTCAAGCTGTTCCTCGACGGCCTGTGCGTGGCCGTCAACCCGTCGAACAGCATCAGTGGCCTGACGATCACGCAGGCCAAGGACATCTTCACCGGTGTCGCGACCAACTGGAGCCAGATCGCGGGCTCGAATCTGACGACGACGATCGATCCGGTCGGACGCAACTCGAGTGCCGGCTCGTACACGTTCTTCCAGCAGGCGGTGCTCGGTGGACAGACGCAGTCCTCGAACGTGCACCCGGTGACGTCCGACGGCCTGGTCGCGACGTCGGTGTCGAAGGACCAGAGCGGCATCGGTTACGTCGGGCTGGCCCACACCGGCAAGGGCAGCGGCGTCAAGACCGTGACCCTGAACGGCGTGGCGTGCAACCAGGCGAACATCAAGAACGAGACCTACCCCCTGTTCCGCTACATCTGGGGCGTCCTGCCGACGAGCAGCACGAGCCGCACGGTCGAGAAGTTCTTCGACTGGGTCCGGACGAACAAGGCGGCCGGGCAGATCATCTCCCGCGCCGGGGCAGTCCCGGCCTTCAACAAGAAGTAGCCGAGGGCCCCGCGCGGGATGGACGAGGACGACTTCCTCGAACGGGACCGGGGGCTTAGCCAGGACCAGCGCGCCGAGCTTGGGCTCGGCGCGCTGGTGTTCGTGGTGATGGCGTTGCTCGTGGCGTTGTTCGTGTTCGTGCTGCACGAGGCGTGGCCGTCGTTCGCCCACAACGGCCTCGGCTGGTTCGGCGGCGGCGGCAGCGTTGATCAGGAACTGCAGGCGATCGCCAGGTCGGGCGATTTCAAGCAGGCGCCCGTATACACCTTCCACGCCTGGCCCCTGATCTGGAGCACGATCGTGATCACGGTCGGCGCGGTGGCGATCGCGTTCGTCTCCTCGCTGTTCATCGCGGTGTTCATGGTCGAGTTCGCGCCGGCGTGGTTGCGGCGGATACTCGAGCCGGTCGTCCGGTTGCTCGCGAGCATCCCGTCCGTGATCTACGGCCTTGCCGCGGTGCTGGTGCTGGTGCCGTTCATCGGCAACCACCTGATCACCCAGGGCGAAAAGGCGTCGGTCACGCCGACGATCCAGTTGAGCGGTTCGAGCCTTCTGGCCGCGATCGTGGTTTTGACCGTGATGATCGCCCCGATCATGATCGCGGTGTTCGCGGACGGGCTCCGGGCGGTTCCGCGCGGATGGCTGGAGGGCTCGCTCGCCCTCGGGATCAACCGGTGGCGGACGTTCTGGAAGGTGGGCGTCCGGACCGCGCGGCCGGTGTTCGTCGCCGGTACGGTGCTGGCGACGGCGCGCGCCCTGGGCGAGGCGATCATGCTCAGCATGGTCTCGGGCGGTGTCGGGTTCGCGCCCAATCCGGTCGACGGGCTGATGTTCTTCTTCGAACCGTCGCGCCCGCTCGCCGCGACGATCATCGCCTTCGACGAGGAGCTGAGCTCCCCGCCGATGAAGCACACCCTCTACGCGATCGCCGCGGTGCTGCTGTTCTCCTCGGCGATGCTGTCGGTGATCGGGTGGGCGGCCAAGCAGCCGATGCGCCGCTACGGGGTGGTCCCGTGAGCACGGTGACGGCAGGGCCGGTCCGCCGGCCCGAGCAAGCGGGCTCGTCGTGGCGAATGACGGATCGACTCGGGCTCGGCCTGGCGTGGCTGCTCGGCTTGTTGTTCTGCGCGATCGCCGCGGCGATCGTCATCTACTTCCTCGTGGAGGGGATCCGGTATCTGCGCCCGGACCTGCTCGTGACCAACCCAGCGCCCGGGGTGGGCGAGAGCCAGACCGGGGGCTTCCTCGACCCGCTCCTCGGCACCGTGATCGTCGGATTGCTGGCGATGGCGATCGCCACGCCCGTCGGGATCGGGATCGCCGTGTGGCTGAGTGAGTTCGGACGCCCGACGGGGTTCGCCCGCCTGGCGGAGTCGTCGGTCGAGATGTTGGCCGGCGAGCCGTCAGTGGTCCTCGCCCTATTCGGGGCGGTCCTGTTCACCGTGCGTGAGGTGGGTTTCCTCAGCCAGACTTCGCACAGGATCGTGCTCGGGCAATCGTTCTTCGCGGCGGCCGCAATGCTGTCGCTCGTCGGGCTGCCGATGGTCGTGGCGAGCACTCGGGAGGGACTCCAGGCGATCCCGAGCCACGTCCGGGAGGCGTCATACGCGATCGGCAAGACCAAGATTGCCACCACCCGGCGGGTGCTCCTCCCGGCCGCGCGGCCGTCGATGATCACGGGGACGATGCTCGGCCTGGGTCGGGTGATCGGCGACACCGCGATCGTGCTCCTGTTGCTCGGCGGGACGCTGACGTTCCAACCCGCGAACTCGGTCCCGGTGCTCGGCCTGTTGCGAGGCACCGGGGACACGCTGACCGGCTACATCTACTACAACGCGCCGACCGGCGACGGAAACCAGCCGTCGAAGGCGTACGCGGCGGCGTTCGTGTTGATGCTGATGGTGCTCGTGCTCAACGTCGGCGTCGACGCCGTCATCAGGCGGTCCCAGAGGGCGGTCAAATGGAGCTGAGAAAGCCGCCGCCGGTCAGGCGCCTGACCGGGAACGAGGCGTACACGGACGAGGTCCCGGTTCAGGTCGCCCCCCCACCCGCCGGGATCGAGCGACACGCCGCCGGGTCGAACGGCAACGGCCACCGCCCATCCGCCGCGTTCGCGCCGGCGGCGCGGCGGTCAGTGCGCGACAGCGCGATCGCGATCGACCGCATGCACGTCGAGGAGCTGTCGGTCTCCTACGGCACCAAGCCGGCCGTCAAGTCGGTGTCGCTGCCGATCCGCCAGGGCGAGGTGCTCGCGCTGATCGGACCATCCGGCTGCGGGAAGACGACGCTGCTGCGCTCGCTCAACCGCCTCACCGAGCTGACCCGGGGCGCGTCGTTCTCCGGCCGGATTACCCTCGACGGCGCCGACATCGCGACGCTCGAGCCGACCGCGCTCCGCCGCCGGGTGACGATGGTGTTCCAGCAGCCGAACCCGTTCCCGATGAGCGTGTTCGACAACGTCGCCTACGTGCTGCGCGAGCAGGCCTCGCGCCGCCCCCGGAAGGCCGCCATCCGGGGCGCCGTGCGGGACGCGCTGGCGCGCGCCGGGCTGCTCGACGAGGTCGCGGACAACCTCGACCACCCGGCGCTCCGGCTCTCGGGTGGGCAGCAACAGCGGCTGTGCATCGCGCGCGCGCTCGCCGCCCACCCCGAGGTCCTGCTCCTCGACGAGCCGTGCTCGGCGCTCGATCCGCAATCGACGAGGCTGATCGAGGAGCTGATCATCAAGCTCCGCGAAGACGTCGCCGTAGTGATCGTCACGCACAACCTTCAGCAGGCGTACCGAATCGCGGACTACGTGGCGTTCATGTACCTGGGCGAGCTGGTCGAGTACGGGAGCGCTCAGAAGATCTTCGGGGCACCGCAGGAGCGTCGAACCCGGGAGTACATCAGCGGTGCGTTCGGTTAGGCGCACCTCGGCGGCCTGTGCCGCCACGCTCCCGTTCGCGCTCGTCCTCACGGGTTGCGTGTCCACTCAGCAGATCGCCGCGCGTGCCCGCCTCGTCAGCGCGCGCACGCTCGCGAGCCAGAGCCCGATCGAGATTACGCGCGAGAACCCGGATGTCAGTGTCGGCCGGTTGACCGTGATCCGCGCGCGCGCCGGTACCGCGATCGTGGTGCCGCTTCGCAACGACACATCGAGCACGCTCACCGACCTCCCGATCTCGGTCGCGGTGCGCACCGCGCGTCACCAGGTTTATCTCAACCGCTCGGCGAACCTCGACTACTTCCAGACCCACGTCGCGGCGATCGGTCCGCATGCATCGACGGACTGGGTGTTCACGACCGACGCACGAATCGCCAGTGGCCGAGCTGTCGCGCTGGTCGGGGTTACACAGCTTCACTCGTCGGCGGCCCGCACCCTGCCGCAAATCGAAGTGTCATCGCACGTTCCCGGGCTCGTCACCGTCGCCAACCACTCCGGGATCCCGCAATACGACCTCCAGGTGTACGCGGTCGCGATCCGCGCCGGACATGACGTAGGCGCCGGGCGCGCGGCGGTCACTCACCTCGGCTCGAACGCGACCACGGCGCTCAGCGTCACCCTGGTCGGGGTCGACCGAGGAGCCGCGCTGCGGCTGATCGCAGTACCGACGATATTCAGTTAGGAGCAGCGAGCATGAGCGTGACTGACAGTGAGCAAACCCTCGAGTCACCGGTGGTGGCGACGCCCGCGGCCGCGTATGAGACGTGCGAGCAGTGCGAGGCCCCGGTCGACGCCAACCAGCGCTATTGCGTGGTGTGCGGAACCCATCGCAGGCACGTCTATGACCCGGCGGCCCGGTTTCTCGCCGACGCGACGAGCCGGTCGCGGTCGGCCTCGCGAGCCGGTCGCGGAGCGGGCGCGGGTTCGTCCAAGCGCCGATCGCCGGGGCTCGGGCTCGCGCTTGCGCTTGCCCTGATCCCCGTTGCGGTCGCGGTCGGCGCGCTCGTCGCCAACAGGGGAAACGACTCGAACAGCAAGCTGCTGGCAGCGCTCCGCGCCGAGAAGCCGACGGTGGTAAACGTCGGAGGCGCCGGCACGGCAACCGGCGCGGCCACGGCCGCGAGCGCCGCCGGCGGGGGCGGCACGGCCACGCCGGCCGCCCGGGTGACGAGCCGCTTCGCGCTCGGTCAGGGTTACGCGGTCGAACTCGAGACCGTGCCGAGCGCCGGGGCCACCGAAACGAGCGTCGCCGCGACCGAAAGCCACGCCCGCACGCGCGGTGCGCCCGGCGTCGGTCTGCTCAGCCAGGCCGATTTCAAGATCACGCCCGCGCCCCCGTCAGGTGACTACGTGATCTACTCCGGGCAGTACCACACGAGCGCGCAGGCAACGGCCGCACTTGCGAAGCTAGAGCACGCGTTCGCCGGCGCCAAGGTGATTGCAGTCCGCCCCGTCGGCAGCTCTGGGCCTACCCAGGTGTTGTCCTCGACCTCGTACGGGTCCGCGCATCAAGTGTCAGGGTTCAAGCCGAGCTCGGGGCAGCTCGCCACCGGCGGCCAGGTCGCCAACCAGGAGAGCAAAGAGACCAACGGCAGCTACGTGAAATCGCAGCAGGGTCTGCCGGACGCGATCTCCGTGCCATGACGGCGCTTCGTCGCAAGCGGTCGGGGGCGCCGGCGCAGCACGCCGGTGGCGCGTCGGCGATCGCGACCGACCCTGAACTACTCGCCCAGCGCGATCGGCTGACCGAGCGGTTCGCGATCATGCAGTCCGAGCTCGGCGGGCTGTTCTACGAGATGGCGATCCGCGATCACGTGCGGATGGACGTTCTGATCCCCAAGGCCGCCGAGCTGCAACGCGTCGACGCCGAGCTCGGGCAGCTCGAGCGGATCATCGAATCGGGGACCGCGAGCGCCGGTGGACAGTGCCCCTCCTGCCAGGCGGTGCACGCGCACGGCGCGGCGTTCTGCGCGCAGTGCGCTCACCCCCTCACCGCGCCATGATCTCCCGGCTGCGTTCGGTCCGCCTGACGTGGTCGCAGATCGCGCTGATCGCGGCGGCGTCGGCGGTGGCCACGGTCGTCGTGATCCATGCGGCGACGCGCCATGACGGCGTGCCGTCCGCGACGCTCGCGGCTTTGCGCCGAGGCGTCGTCGTGCACCGTGTCGCCTCCGGGCCGCCGAGCACGCCATCCGTACAGTCCTCCTCCGAGGGCGCTCCGTCGGGGGCGGTAGACAATGCGCTGCCGCCGTCGTACGCACCGCCCGAGAGCGCGGCGACGACAGCTACGTCGGGTGCGACGGACCAGAGCGCGGGCAGCGGATCCGATAGCGGGTCGGGTGGCACCACCGACACCGGCGCCACCGCGACCACGCCCACCACCGCGCCGGCAAGCACCACGAGTCCGGTCAAGCACGTGTTCGTGATCGCGCTCACCACACCGAGTTACCGAGCCGCCTTCGGCCCCGGCTCGGTCGCGCACTATCTGAACGGCACTCTTCGCAAGCGCGGAGCGCTGCTGAGCGGCTACCGCACATTGGGTGAGACCGAACTCCCCGACTACCTGGCGATGGTCAGCGGCCAGGCTCCGAACGCGGACACCAGGAGCGACTGTGCGATCTACTCGGAGTTTCCCTCATCGGCCAAGGCCGCAGCCAACGGTCAGTTCTCCGGCGCCGGGTGCGTCTACCCGAACACGGCATTGACCGTCGCCGACCAGGTCACGGCTGCCGGAAAGCAGTGGAAGGCGTACCTCGCCGGCATGGGCTCTTCGACGTGCGTGCACGCGGACTCGAACGCGGCCGACGACGCGCCGCTCACCGGAGCCGGGAGTGACTACGCGACGAGACACAATCCGTTCATCTACTTCCACTCGCTGCTCGACCTGGGTGGATGCAGCAGCAACGACGTCGGAATCCAGCATCTGGCGGGTGACCTGCGCGCGGTCAAGCGCACGCCGACCTACGCGTATATCGCGCCCGGGTTGTGCGACGAGCCTTCCGCGAGTTCGTGCCCGGGCGACAAGCCAGGCGGACTTGCGGGGGAGGATGCGTTCCTAAAGCGCTGGGTCCCCCGGATCCTCGCGTCTGAGGCGTACAAGCAGGACGGGGTGCTGATGATCGTGTTTGCCGATTCGGAGACGGCCGCCGACGCGAGCGCCGCCCGCCAGGGCCCCGTCAAGACCGGGGCGCTGATCCTGTCGCCGTTTGCCGCAAAGGGTCGAACGGTGTCCGGCGCATACGGTCCGTACTCGGTGCTCCGGACGATCGAGGATCTGCTCGGCTACACGCCGCTCGTGCACGCGGGCAACGCGCGCGCGTTCGTGAAGACTGCGCTGCCCGGCGCGTAGGGCGCCGGGCAGCGTCGGCGCGCTTCGGTCGGGCCTAGATGTGCGCGGCCTTCCGCATGTTGTGCTTGACCGAGGTCTTCTTCGTCTTCGTCTTTGCCTGCACCTTCGCCGTCGGACTGGGGCACTTGCCGTCGAGGCGGAGGCGGAACGGCCCGTCCTCGGCGCCGGTCGTGTCGCTGACCACGAGCTCGACCACCGCCGACGGGTCCGGCTTGGCGCCGGTCGGCGAGCCCGGCGGGATGTTCGCGCAGTATGGCTCGGTCGTGTCGAGGGTGCCCTCGGCCCAATCGGGCGAGGCCATCGAACCGCCCGCGCCGGCGTTGCAGTTGATGCCGTCGCCCGGGATCTCTCCCGTGCAGTTGAAGCTGGCGGTTGACAGCGGGTTGCCCGTCGGGTCAAACACGGACACGCTGCTGGCAAAGTCGTCGACCGTGTTGAAGTCGTTCGCTTTGCGGAGCACGATCAAGGTGTAGGCGGTGATACCGCCGTTGCAGTTGAACTTGTAATTGAGCAGGTTGGGATCGTCGATGGTGGGCTTGGCGCGCTTCAGAGTTCCGCCACACAAGGTCGAGGATTCCGGCGTCGGAACGGCCGCGACCGCCGACTGAACGAGCACGCAACCGAACAGAGCAAACGCGAGCGCCACCAGGGCCGACCGTGGGCTTCCGGTGCGGCGCTCTGCCTTGCGATGCAACACAGCTAGACCTCCGTCTATCGGGCGACGCGGCGGGTCGACCGCGCCTTGCGAGTGCTCCACGCTTTTGAGGGATTGCCCGACCCGGCAATCCTCAGAATTCTTACAGACTTTGTGAAGTTTATGCCAGCCGCCGTTAGCCCGGAGCGAACTTCGACACTCGAGCCGAATCGTGGCGTGCTCAAGAAGGCCCCATAGTGGGGCCAAATCGCGCACGCCCCGGCTGGCGGGGTTTCTGGCCCTCCCCCGATTCGATTGACAGCGCAACTCAAACTCGATAAAGTCGATCGACATTGTTTCGCACATGCCTGATCGATACCCGGACCGCTCCGGTCCGGGACATCACCGCGGCCAGCGGCCGGCTGGCCGTCGCGGGCATGCAGGCTCGATGTAGGGCGTAAGACGCCCTCGTTCTACTCCGGGCTCGAGCCCCCGCCACAAGGCGAGCCCGGGCCTCTCCTCTTCGCGGCCAGGGCGGCTTCCGTGCCGTCCTGGCCGCGACCCAGGCCGCGAGCGCGACGACGTCCCGCCGCGGCAAACCCTGATCCCACCACGAGGTGATGCGATGAGTGCCGGACCGAACGCCCGCGGGC
>Ga0335073_10003456_pt1 | contig 22017 bp, 20 predicted proteins | sample Lox_Sample_22_FD_207093 | JGI IMG/M metagenome (GOLD analysis project Ga0335073, IMG submission 207093) | Soil microbial communities from Loxahatchee National Wildlife Refuge, Florida, United States - Lox_Sample_2.2 | ecosystem: Environmental > Terrestrial > Soil > Wetlands | place: USA...
CCCGCCACGTACGGCGCGAGGCCGCCGCCGATGAACCGGACGAAGCTGTAGGCGGCGGATGCAACCGGCCGCTCGACCGGCGATATCGTCATCACGGCCTGAGTGGTGATGGTGTTGTTGACCCCGCAGACGACGCCCGACACGATCACTGCCGGGATCAGCACCGCCCGGTCTGTCGTCCATGCAGCGATGACAAGAATGATGACGGCGAACAGGAACAAGTTCACGTACATGGTCCTGGCTATGCCGAACCTGGCCTGCAGCCGTGCCGCTCCGAAGACCGCGAAGATGGCGACGAGGATGCCCCAGGCGGTGAAGACGAGGCCCAGCTTGATCGGGCTCAGGTTCATCGGGAACGGCGCGTACCCAAGCACCGTAAAGAATCCCCAGTTGTAGCAGAGCGCCGTGAGCGACAGGGTCAGCAGACCGCGGTGCTTGAGCGCGCGCAACGGAGCGGACAGCCCGGTTTTCTTCGCCGGCAGCGGCATCGGCCGGACCAGCGTGATCGTCGCGATCAGCGCGATCGCCATCAGCGCGGACACGCCGAAGAACGGGCCGCGCCAGCTGACCTCACCAAGCGCGCCGCCAAGCAGCGGGCCGACGGCGATGCCGAGGCCGAGGGCGGTTTCGTACAACACGATCGCGCCGGCGAAGCCTCCGGTGGCGGAGGCGACGATGACCGCCAGCGAGGTCGCGATGAACAGTGCATTGCCGACGCCCCACCCGGCCCGGAAGCCGATGATCCCGCCGATCGACGGTGATGCGCCTGCTGCCGCACTGAAGGCGACGATCAGGATGAGCCCGGCGATCAGCGTGCGCTTCGCGCCGATCCGGCTGGATACGAAGTTCGTGATGAGCATCGCCACTGCCGTCACCACCAGGTAGCTGGTGAACAGCAGCGTCACCTCGCTGGGCGAGGCATTCAGCTGGTGGGAGATCGCCGGCAGGATCGGATCGACGAGCCCGATGCCCATGAACGACACGACGCAGGCGAAGGCGACGGCGAAGACCGCCTTTGGCTGCCGGAAGGGGCTGGCTACAGTCCCGCTCATTAATGCTCCGTTCGATCTGCTGGTCCGGTGGCCTCGGCAGGGAGATCCTCGCCGACAAGCGCGGTGATGGCCGGCAGAGCGGCGGCAAGAGCGTCCTGATCGGCCTTGCTCAGCCGGGCGAGCATGCCAGATAGCCGCTCGGCGCGGACGGCGCGCCTGCGGGCGACGAATTCGCGGCCCTCGTCGGTGAGCTGGACGTGCACGACACGGCCGTCTTCGGGATCAGCGCACCTCGTCACCAGGCCCGCCTCAGTAAGCCGGCCCACCAACTGGGTCATGGCCGGCTGAGTGACGCCCTCGGCTGCGGCGAGTGCCGTCAGCCGGCACGGGCCGGACCGCTCGAGTGTGTTCAGTGTCGCGGCCGAGGTCAGCGACATGCCCGGAGGGCTGAGCCGGCGAATCAGTGACACCAGCCGCTCCAGGCCGGCCACCACGTCACCGGCATGCGGATCAGGCACCGGGGTATTCATAACAGATTTATATTAAGAACTTATATACTTGCGCGTCAAGCGCGCGCCTCCTTGCTGGCCTGCGGCCACATCAGCTCGGCGCCCGGCGGGACGGGCACCGCGAAGGCGTTGAGCAGGTAGGAGATCAGCGTGTAGTAGCCGCAGAGGGAGACCAGCTCGACCATCCCGGCGTCACCGAGCAAGCCATGCGCTGCCGCGTAGCCGTCCTGGCTGAGCTGACCGGTCACCGTCAGCTCTCGGGCTACCGCGTAGACGACCCGTTCGTCATCGGAGGCGAACGGCGGGTCGTCGCCACGGCCGATGGCGTCGACGACTGTGTCCGGCACGCCGTGCTCGCGGGCCATCCGGGCGTGTGCCCACCACTCGAACTCGGCCTTCCAGCGGCTGCCGACCGTGATGATCGCTACCTCGGTCAGCCGGCGCTCGATCGAGGTGCCGAACCGCACGGCGGCGCCAAGCGCGGTGAGATGACGGCCGACGCCAGGCGCGTGCACGAACGCGTTGAACGGTCCGATGAGCCCGCCAGCGGGAGTCAGGAGCTGATTGCCCCTGGTGCCGACGACGTGGTCGAACACCTCCTGGCCGGCTGGGTCGAGCTGGTCACGGGGCAGATCAGGAAGTCGGCTCACCCTCCGACCATAATGTCCGCTCAGCCGCCGTTCAGCTGTTTCGAAACGTGCGCGCCCAGGTCGTGGTGCACGTTCGCCCAGTACTCGATCACCCGCGGCTGCACATCAGCGTGCACGCCTGCGTTGACGTGGTTGACGATGTTCGTGATCAGGTGCTCCCGGTCGGTATCGCTCATCACGTCCCGGTACAGGGCGCGGGGCTGGGCGAAATCGTCGTCCCCGGCATGCTTCTGGTAGGCGTACCGCCCGATCTCCGCCGCATCGACTCCCCAGCCCAGCTCGCTCGCCAGCTCCGGGTCGGCCAGCGGGCCGCCGTAGGAGTTCGGCGCGTATACCGGCTGAGATCCGGCGTGCCGGTACGTCATCGGCCCGTCCTTGTTGTAGGAGTGGACGGCCGACTTCGGCGCATTGACCGGCAGCTGCTGGTAGTTCGGGCCGATCCGGTGCAGGTGCGTGTCGTGGTAGGAGAAGATCCGGCCCATCAGCATCTTGTCCGGGCTGAGGCCGGTGCCGGGTATCAGGTTGGACGGGTCGAAGGCAGCCTGCTCGACTTCGGCGAAATGGTTGGCGGGGTTGCGGTCCAGCACCATCCGGCCGATCGTGACCGGCGGGTAGTCCGCGTGCGGCCACACCTTCGTCAGGTCGAACGGGTTGAACCGGTAGTCCGCGGCCTCGGCGAACGGCATGATCTGCATCTCCAGCCGCCACTCCGGCGGATTGCCGCTGGCGATGGCGTCCCACAGGTCACGCCGGTGGACGTCGGGATCCTCCCCGGCCAGCGCCTTGGCGTCGGCGTCGGTAAGGTTCTGGATGCCCTGAACGGTCTTGAGGTGGTACTTAACCCAGAATCGCTCGCCAGCGGCATTCAGCCACGAATACGTGTGGCTGGAGTAGCCGTTCATGTGCCGGTAGGTGCGCGGGGTGCCGCGGTCCGACATCAGGATCGTGACCTGGTGGGCGGACTCCGGTGACAGTGTCCAGAAGTCCCATTGCATGTTGTTGTCCCGCAGGCCGGTGTCGGGCATGCGCTTCTGGGAGTGGATGAAGTCCTGGAACTTGCTAGCGTCGCGTACGAAGAAGACGGGCGTGTTGTTACACACCAGGTCAAAGTTGCCGTCTTCGGTGTACATCTTGATGGCGAAGCCGCGCGGGTCGCGATTGGTGTCCGGGCTGCCGAGTTCACCGGCTACGGTGGAGAATCGCACAAAAACAGGCGTCCGCTTTCCCTTTGCGAACAATCCCGCCTTAGTCCACCCGGTGACGTCCTCAGTCGCCTCGAAGAAGCCGTGCGCGCCACTGCCCTTGGCGTGCACAACTCGCTCAGGTACCCGCTCGCGGTTGAAGTGCTGGATCTTCTGCACCACGTAGTGGTCATGCAGCACGGTCGGTCCGCCCGGACCGACGGTCAGCGAGAACTCATCGCTGGCAGCCGGGATCCCCGCGTCGGTTGTAGTCGCTGGTCGATGGTCGGTCATGACTGTCCGCCCCCGTATACGCCGGTCCAGCATGATGCCCTATTGACAGCTTCGCACAGCGGGGATAACACCCTGCGGCGCGGGGCCACGCCGCCGAGCGTAATAAAACAGACATTGCGGAGGTCAGTGATGGGCACTGCGGAACCGAAGGTGGCCGTGATCACCGGCGCATCTCATGGCATCGGCGCTGGCATTGTCGATGCTTACCGCGACCTCGGCTGGGCGGTCGTGGCGAACTCACTGAACATGCCGGCCTCCACGGACCCGGAGGTGCTCGTCGTGGACGGTGATGTCGCCGAGCCCGCGACGGCGGACCGGATCGCCGACGCGGCGCTTGAGCGCTTCGGTCATATCGACACGCTGATCAACAATGCCGGAGTCTTCGTGTCGAAGCCGTTCACCGACTACACCGCTGAGGATTACGAGCATGTGCTCGGCGTGAACCTGACCGGGTTCTTCTACCTGACTCAGCGGGCTATCCGTGCGATGTTGCCGAAGGGCAGCGGCCATGTCGTCAACATCAGCGCGTCCGTGGTGTACCACGCTCATTCCAGCGAGCCGTCGGTTCTGGCATCGCTGACCAAGGGCGGCATCGCCGCTGCCACCCGGTCCCTCGCCGTCGAGTACGCCACCAGGGGCATCCGGGTCAATGCCGTCGCGCCGGGCGTCATCAAGACGCCAATGCACTCGGCGGATGAGTACACAGCAGCGGCGCAACTCGCTCCGATGGAGCGGGTCGGCGAAGTCAGCGACATCGTCGACGGCATCCTCTACCTGGAGTCAGCCCCGTTCGTCACCGGCGAGATCCTGCACGTCGACGGCGGTCAGATCGCTGGCCGGTGAGGCGAACTGGCCGGGTTCCCGGCCGGGACCAGGCGGGCCGGCGAAGGCCTGGGCGATGGTGAGCCACTCACTAGCGACCGGGCCCGCTGCCTTGACCGTCACATCCTGGCGGTGCCGTCGCTGAGTTACCAGCAGGCAGAAGTCGATGGCCGGACCGGTGACGCGGTCGCGGGCGTCGGCCGGACCCCATGTCCACAATTCGCCTGCGGGCGCTACCAGTTCGACCCTGACCGGGTCGGCCGGCATCGGGATCCTGTTGGCGGCATAGCTGAACGCCCGGGCACCGACGCCGATGTGCGCGACGTGCCGCAGCCGGTGCGTCGGGACACGCCGGACACCGACGGTGTCGGCAATGTCCTGGCCGTGTGCCCAGGTCTCCATCAGCCGCGCGGTCACCGACGAAGCCACGCTCATCTGCGGGCCGAACCAAGGGACACGGCTGGCCGGGTCGAGGCCGGCGCAAGCCGCCAGCAGATCCCGGCGTGCCCGGCCGAACCAGGCCGCCAGCTCTGCCGGGGTGAGGTCGTGGTAGCGCCGCGCGATCCCGTCCGGGTCGGCGTCAGCGGCCCGTGCGAGCTCGGCGGCGAACCGGTCGGGGTCGGTCGCCGACATCGTGGCTGCATCGTCGAAGTAGGCGAGATGACTCACCTGATCTCCGATCGTCCAGCCGGGCGCCGGAGTCGGCAGGCTCCAGTCCCGGTCGGTCAGCGAATCCAGGATCTCCCGGAGCGCCTCGGTCTCAGCGGCGAGGTCGTCGAGCAGATTGCCGAGGTCGGCTGGCATCAGTGGCCTCCAGCGTCCGGCGCGCGGCCTCGGACGGGACCGGCATGCTGACCGCCGGTCCCGTCAATTCTGCCGCTGACTACCAGTAATGTCGTCGCCCGCCGATGCCGCGGCCGATCGCACCGAACAGTGCGAGCACCAATCCGACGATCAGCACGATAATACCGATCGACCAGAGGATGGCGACCTTGAGGATAAAGCCGATAATCAGAAGGATTAGCCCAAGTATGATCATGCGCACTCCCCGGCTTTCGTGATGTGTAATCCGCACCAGCTACCAGGGAATCCGGGGGCCAAACACCCGCGGCGCTAGCTGCATCATCCAATCTACTTGCGCCCGCGCCTGCTAATACGACCGCGGCAGCCCGAGCACGTGCTCGGCGAGATAGTTCAGCACCATCTCCTGGCTGATAGGCGCGATGCGCATCAGCCTTGCTTCGCGCCAGTAGCGCTCGACGTGGTATTCGGTCGCATAGCCGAAGCCGCCGTGCGTCTGCAGGGCAGCATCCGCAGTCGCGAAGGCGGCATCCGCTGCGAGGAACTTCGCGACGTTGGCCTGCTCGCCGCATGGCTCGCCGTTGTCGATCCGCCATGCTGCTTGCCGGACAGCAAGCTCCGCGGCCGCTAGCCGGGCATGAGCTTCGGCGAGCGGGAACGAGATGCCCTGATTCGCGCCGATAGGCCGACCGAAAACCACTCGGTTCGTGGCATAACTGACCGCTCGGCGCAGTGCTGCCTTGCCGATCCCGAGTGCCTCGGCCGCGATCAGGACCCGTTCGGCGTTGAGCCCGTCCAGCAGATACCGGAACCCGCTGCCTTCCTCGCCGACTCTGTCGGCGGCGTCGACGTGCAGGCCGTCGTAGCTGACCTCGCAGGATGCGACAGCGTTGCGGCCCAGCTTCGGGATAGGCCGGATGCTGACCGCCGGCTCCCTGAGGCTCGCGAGGAACAGCGTCAGACCGTCGGTCCGCTTCGCGCATTGCTCCGCGGGCGTCGTGCGGGCGAGCAGCAGGACCCGGTCGGACTCCAGCGCCTTCGACGTCCAGACCTTGCGCCCGGTGACGCGGTAACCGTCGCCGTCGCGGATCGCCCGGGTTCTGATGGCTGTCGTGTCCGAACCCGCGTCCGGCTCGGTGACACCGAAGGCCACGTGCAGCTGCCCGCTGGCCACCAGCGGCAGGTACCGTTGCTTCAGCTGCTCACTGGCGTACCTGACGACCGGCTGCATGCCGAAGATCGACAGGTGCACGGCACTCGCGCCGTTCATGCAGGCGCCGGAGGCGGCCACTTCTTCCAGGACGATCGAGGCCTCGGTGATGCCGGCTCCGCCGCCGCCGTATGCGGCCGGAATCGCGATGCCGATCCAGCCGCCCTCGGCTAGCGCGTCGTAGAACGCCCACGGAAAGGCGTGCGTGGCGTCCGCTTCGGCCCAGTAGTCATCGGGAAAGCGTGCGCAGACTTCCCTGATGGCCGCCCGGATCGGCGCATGCTCGGTGTCCTCGCTGAACTCCACAGCCCGCGGCCCGGTTACCAGTACTGAGTCGTGGCGCCCGAGCTGCTGACGATCCCCCCGCCCGTTTCCGGCGGCTCGTACACCGACTGGATGGCCACCCGGCCCGGACCCTGCAGCACCAGCCAGACTGACTTGGCCTGCCAGCGGGCTGAGCTGAACCAGTACTGCCCGCGCGGGTACTCGAAATGCAGATGCATCCGGACGCTGCGGTCTTTCCAGATCAGCCCGCCGGGCTGCACCAGGATCCGCTCACCATCGCGCAGGTCGCGGATGAAGGTGTTGCCCGGCGCGTGCAGCAACAGCAGGCCAGGAGCGCCCTGGGCGAAGAACCGGTCCATCGTCTGGCCGAGCGGGTAGTGGTATTCCTGATCGTCGCCGCTCTGCGTGGCGTACCAGACGCCGGCCCTCTCCCAGTGGTACCCGACGTTGCCGGTGGCGACCAGGAACCGGTGCTCGACCACGTCGACCGCGTGATTGGCCGGCAGCGGTACGGCCAGCGTCTCGCCTGGATGATCGGCCGAGATGGCGATGTGACCGGGTCCGGCGGCTGTCATCATCAGCAGCGGCATGCCGGCCAGCATCCGGTTCCAGCCGCCTGCCATCTTCATCAGGTCGAGCCGCACGCTGGGCTCGGAGTGCAGCAGCACGTGGTGGGAGAAGTAGACCGAATCCTGCGGGTCCAGTTGCATTTCAGCTACCGGCACGTACTTGCCGCTGATCTGGCAAGTGGACCGGTTGAAATGGATTCTGGCCATGTCCCTGATCGGCGGCTGCTCAGCCCACCCGGACTTGGTGACGCGCGCCCGGACGTCAGTCGGCGCACCGCAGTGCGGGCAGGTGGTGCTGCTGCCGTCGCTCGGGATGCGGCAGTACGGACAGGTATAGGTCGGCGTTGACATGTCCGCGGCCTACTCGGTGCCGTGGTGCACGTACATGGACTGGACGCCAACCCGGCCGGGCCCGGTCATCTCGGCGAGGTACATGTTGTGCGTGCCGAGCATGCCGGTCTTGAACCTCTGCTGCACGGTGTTCATCTGCACCGAAGAGTCCTTGTACAGGAAGCCGCCCGGTTCGACCAGGATCTTCTCGCCCTGCTGCAGGGTCTTCTGGAAGACGTTGCCGTAACCGTGCAGCAGGAGCAGGCCCTGATCCCCGCCGGTCACGAAGCGGTCCATGTACATGCCGCTGCCGCCATGCAGGACGTTGGCGAGGCCCTTGATCCGCACGAACGAGTAGTTCAGAGAGTGCGTGCCGGCCAGGAACGCGTGCTCACGCACGTCGATCTCGTGCGACGGGTGAATCGGCAGCACGACGACCTCGCCGGTGGCGTCCTTGGACAGCGCGATCCGGCCGGGCCCGTGGGCGATGCTGAGAATGTGCGGCATACCGCCGACCATCCGCCGCGCACCGCCGCCGGTGTTCATCGCCGATAGCGGGACATTGGGCTCTTTCCACAGCATGACGTGGTGCTCGAAGAACACCGAGTCGCCCTGAGCCAGCGCAAGCTCGGCGACCGGCACGATCTCGCCCTCGATCTGGCAGGTGGAGTTCGAGAACCGGAACTCTGTCATATCCCGCAGCCGGGGGGCCTCGGTCCAGCCTGAGTCGGAGACCAGGTTCTTCGTGTCGAGCGGGGCGCCGCAAGTGCTGCAGCTAGTCCGCTCCGGCTGATTCTGCGCCTTGCACCACTGACATTCGATCCTGTCCATCCGGGCAGGCCTTTCTGCTCAAGGGTGGGGGGTTTCTGCTCAAGGGCGGGGAGTTGTCCGTGATGCTAGGGCCTAGGCGGGCGGCGATGCGGTGGGAGTGCCGCATTCGGCGCAGAACTTCGCCGTCGCGGCCAGGCTGGCATTGCAGTTCGTGCAGTGCTTCTGCGTCGCGGTGCCGCACTCCGGGCAGAACTTCGATCCCACCTGGACCGGGCTCTGGCAGTTGCCGCAGGCCATCATCGCGGCGCCTGCGGCCGCCTCTGGCGCGGGTGCCGCCGCCTCTGGCGCTGGAGCCGCAGGAGCCGCTGCGGCCTGAGCCGCGTAACCCTGGCCGCCGCCGGCGAATCCGGGGCCGGGCGGCGGCGGGTTGTACGGAGCCTGCCCGGGCGCCTGCATCATGTTGCCGGCCATCCCCATGCCTGCCCCGAAGAACATCGGCGTGACGGCAGCCCCGCCCTGTGCCATGCCCTCGCCAGCGCCCTGCAGTGCCTCGGCCTGAGCTGCCTGCAGGAAGCCGCCGGCCAGCCGGCTGTAGGCCGTGTCGCCCGCAAGCTTCTTCAGCCGAGCGTTGTCGTCGTCGTCCAGGTTCACGTCGACGTTGCCGAGCCGGGTCAGCGTGATCCCGTAGTCGGCAAGCTCGTGGTTGGCGGACTCCAGCGACTGCGCCTCGATCTCGGGGCTGTGCATCGACAGGCCGAGGATCGGCCAGGCGCCGGACATCAGCTGGGTGGTGACCGTCGTGCGAGTGACCTTGAGCAGTTGCTGGGTCACCCAGCCGGTCACTGCCTGGTTGTTGGTCACATCGACGGTGCCGACCAGGTTCAGGATCAGCTTCGTCGGGTCGTTGACGCGCAGCGCGTACTCACCGAAGGTGCGGAGGGTGACGATCAGGCCGCTCTGCGGGTCCTGAACCTCGTCCAGCCGGCCGCCGAACCGGTTGTTCGGGAACTCGCGCGTGCCCACGAAGAAGATCTCGGCCTTGAACGCGTTGCCGCCGGTCGCCCAGTCGACGAACATGCCGAGGAAGGGAAGCTCCTTGGCGTCCAGGGTGTGCTGGCCGGGCGTGAGCACGCCCATGACCTGGCCCTGGCTGGTGAAGACGGCTACCGCGTCGGGCTCGACGATCGCCCTGGTGAACTTGCGGATGTTCTGGTCCGGCCACTTGAAGACGATCTGGCCCTTAGAGCCATCAGGCGCTGCGATGAACTCGCGGCGAGCCTCGTTCAGAAGTCCCATTGGTAGTACTCCCCTGTTACCCGGATGTGACGCTCGCTGGGCACCCTCGTCACGCCTAACCGGATCATACTTCGGGGAACGGAGGTTACTCGCAGAACAGAGTTAGCCCGATTGACAGCAAATCGTCCGCTAAACCGCGCTTAGCCGGAGTCATACTGGCGATAACAGGACTTCGAGCTGACGAGCTGTCGTGCTGACGAGCTGCGGAGGTGAGACGTGGGAATCGGCGGGGCGCTGACAGAGGCGCGTACGGAAGCCGGACTGACAGTCGCTCAGGTAAGCGAACGCACCCGCATCAGGGAAACGATCATCCGCGGCATAGAACACGACGACTACTCGGCGTGTGGCGGAAATTACTATGCGCGCGGCCACATCCGGGCGATCGCCCGAGTCGTCGGCACCGACCCGGTGCCGCGGATCGAGGAGTACGACGCCGCTCACCTTCCGCCGCAGCCCGAGCCCGCCAGCCCGGAGGAGGACACCGATAGGTACAGCTGGCGGTTGCCGGGCTGGCAGCGGATCACGGGCACAACTATTCCGGCCGGGAACGGGCACTCCGGCCCCCCGGCCGCCCGGAACGACGCGGATCCCGGCACCGGTGTCCCTGGCGGGATCACGGCGGCCGAGGCCTTCCGGCCGTGGATGCCGCTGGAGCCGAAGCGCCGGCTGCCGAAGGCGACCGTCGCGCTGGGCCTGATGCTGCTGGCGGCCATTGGCGTGCTGACCTATCTGCTGGTGTCCGGCGGATCTTCGAGCCCGCAAGCGCAGGCCAGCCATCACACGACCGGCCGCCATGTGGTATCCAGCAGGCGCGTCGTCCACCATCCCGCAGGATCAGGAGCTGCCATCCAGCCCGCGAGCGTGCCGTTAACGCCGGTGAGCGCGGCGGCGTTCGGGCCCGATGGCACCAGCCAGGGTGACGACCCGCAGCAGGCCTCGCTGGCAATCGACGGCAGCGACAGCACGGCTTGGCGGACCGACTGGTACGCCACGGCTAACTTCGGAGGCCTGTACTCAGGCACCGGGCTGTTGCTGGACATGGGTAAGCCAGTCACTGTGACCGGCGCCCGGATCCTGCTGGGCGCGGCAGCCGGCGGCAGGCTCGAGCTCCGCGCCGGTAACTCGCCGTCGCTAGCAGACTTGCCGGTCGTCGCCAGCGCCCACCTGCCCGGCGGCGCGGTGACGTTGTCAGTTGACTCGCCGGCAAAGGCGCGTTTCCTGCTGATCTGGTTTACGAGACTGCCGGCCGATAGTTCCGGGACGTACCAGGACAGCATCGCCAGCGTCAGCCTGTCCGGCACGACCTAGCATTGCCAACGACCGGGACTGTCAGCGCCGCCACCGGCGTGGTCAGCATGGTCCTGCTCAGCGCCGTCGTGGTGCTCGGCATCCTGCTCGATCGCCGCGTCCGGCTGCCGGGGCTGCCCCGGTTCGCCGGGCTGAGCTTGCACCGGTACATCTCGCTGCTCGCCGTCGGCTTCCTTGCCTTGCACATCCTTACGGCCGTTGTCGGGCCGTACATCCCTGTGGCGGCGATTGTCGTGCCGTTCATCTCTGGCAGCTGGCTCGGCCTGGGCGCGGTGGCCACGGACCTGCTCATCGCGGTCGTCGTCACTAGCCTCTGGCGACGCCATCTTAGCTACCGGGCCTGGCGCCTCGTGCACTGGCTGGCTTACGCGTGCTGGCCGGCAGCGCTCGCGCACAGCCTCGGAACTGGCGGCGGCATGCGCGGCGGGCGGCTTCTTGACCTCGCCGTCGTTTGCGCGGTCGCTGTGGTGGCGGCTGTTTGCTGGCGGCTGGCCGCTTCGCTGCGGAGGCCGGCCAGTTCACCCGGCAGGGCCACCGGCATGGTGCGTCCGCCGCTGCCGCGGCCTGGGCGGCCAGGCCTGACGACGACGCGGCTGCGCGTCGACCCGATCGCATGTACCGGCCACGGCTTGTGCGCGGAGCTGCTTCCCGAGCTGGTCGCTCTCGACCAGTGGGGCTATCCGCTGCTCGCCGATCAGCTCGTGCCGGCCAGTCTGGTGCGACGGACCAGGCGGGCTGTTACCGACTGCCCGGCCCTTGCGCTGAAGCTGACCAGAGAAGGGACCGCAGATGAGCTCACCAGGGCATGAGACCGGGGCGGCTGGACCGCCGGAGCTGGTCGAGGTCGCGGACCGCGTGTTCGCATACATCCAGCCGGATGGTTCGTGGTTTATCAACAACACCGGCTTTGTCGTCGCTGACAAGTCGGTTGTCAGCGTGGACGCCTGCTCCACGGAGCGGCGCACCCGGGCTTACCTGGACCGGATCGCCTCGGTCACCGCTGCGCCGGTGACGACGCTGATCAACACTCATCACCACGGCGACCATACGTTCGGTAACTGCTTCTTCGGCAACATCGCGATCATCGGGCACGAGCTCTGCCGCGAAGAGGTTGTCCGTGGCGGACTGCCTGCCTATGCCGGCATTTTCGATCCGGTCGACTGGGGTGAGCTGACGCTCGCGCCGCCGAACGTCACGCTCACGGACCGGCTCCAGATCTGGTGCGGCGACACGCCGATCGAGGTCAGCTATGTCGGGCAGGCCGCGCACACCACCAACGACTGCCTCGTCTGGCTGCCCGAGCACGAGGTCCTTTTCTGCGGTGACCTGCTGTTCAATGGCGGAACTCCGTTCCTGCTCATGGGGTCGGTGACCGGCGCGATCGACGTGCTCACTTCAGTGCTCGCGCCGATCCCCGCGCGCACGATCGTGCCCGGGCACGGCAGCCCGTGCGGCAGCGATCTCATCGACACGGTTGTGTCATACCTGACGTTCGTGCTGGAGACGGCGCAGGACGGCATCAGTGCCGGGCTGTCGCCTGTGGAGGCTGCGCGTGAGACCGATCTCGGTGACTATGCGGGGTGGCTGGACCGCGAGCGCATCGTGGGCAATCTGCACCGCGCCTACTGTGACCTGGGTGGCCCGGAGGTAGACATCAGGGGCGCGCTGGCCGACATGGTCGCCTACAACGGCGGGCGCCCCCTGGCCTGCTACGCGTGAAGCTAGCATTGCGGACTATGCGGTTCGCGATTTCGCTACCCCAGTTCTATGCCGACGGTGAGTTCGACCCGGTCACCTTCCGCGGCTACTGCCAGAGAGTCGAAGAGCTCGGCTTTGACAGTGGCTGGACCCAGGAAAACACGCTGAGCGCCTCGGCGCAGCTCGGGCCGGTCGAGACGATGACCTACGCGGCGGCCTGCACGCAGCGGTTGCGGCTCGGCTGCGTCGTCTTCGTGACGACTTTGCACAGTCCCGCGCACCTGGCGAAGAGCATCGCGACCCTGGATCAGCTCAGCGGCGGCCGGGTCGACGTGGGCGTAGGCACCGGCGGCAAGTTCCGGCCGTTCGGCGCGTTCGGGATCTCCGGCGATCGGTATATCGCCCGGTTCACTGAGGGCATAGCGCTGATGAAGGCGCTGTGGACGGAGCCGCGGGTGACCTTCGACGGCGAGTTCTGGCAGCTGACGGACGCCGCGATGGAGCCGAAGCCGGTCCAGAAGCCGTACCCGCCGCTGTGGTTCGGCGCGAACGCGGAGTCTGCGCTACGGCGGGCGGTCCGGCTCGGCGACGGCTTCTTCGGGGCGGGCTCGACTCCGACCGAGCGGTTCGCCGGCCAGGTGCAGCTGGTGCGGGCGGCGCTGGCTGACAGTGGCCGGGATCCGGCGGACTTCCCGATCGCGAAGCGGCTGTACATCGCGGTCGACGACGATGCCAGCCGGGCGCGCGCGCGGATCAACGACGCGATGGAGCGGCTCTATGGCAGGCGCGTGCCCGACATCGAGGCTGCGTGCGTGGCTGGTACGCCCGCCCAGTGCGTCGCGGAGGTGGCGAAGGCGGCCGAAGCCGGCGCCGGGCTGATCTTGTTCACGACAATGTTCGACCAGGCCGTGCAGGCCGAGCGGCTCGCCGCGGAGGTAATGCCGCAGCTTTCGTAAGTGCGGTCAGACCGGGTTAAGTGAGCGTACTGTTCGGCGACCCAGTGCGGTAGCGGCAAGCTCCACTATTTCAGGTCTCGCACGAGCCCGAGCAGGCAAAGCTGCAAAGCCGGCCTGAAGTCACCGACGACCAAGGCGCCGACCAGTCAAACGCCCACTGCTCGTGGTCGCTTTGAACCCAGTGCAGGCGGCCGTCGTCGGCTATGCGCCAGACCCGGAAATAGAGAATCACCTGGCTGGCCCCGGCGAGGTCCTCGATGACCGTCGTGAGGTCGGCGGACCTGAAAAGCTCCGTGCCTAGCGGTCGCGTTCGTCCGGTGCATATGGACCTAGGCGACGTATCGATGCCCAACGCTTGTATGCCCGGACTGGGTGTCTGAGTGAGCGAAGCCAATCCCAGTCGACTGGGTCGTACCAGTCCGCCGGGACACCGAGGGAGTGCTTCGGTTCTTCATCTTGTCTGGCGTGCGAACCTACGTCGGGGCGAGGCATTCCGAGGACTCTTTTCGGTTCCTCGCGATCACCTGGCACTGGACAATCCTTCGCGGCGGGCGCGGCAATCAAGTGGGCATGCGCAGGAACAGCATGACGTACCTGCTTGGTTGTCGCAACGACGCGGTGTCGTTATGACGTGCATCCCGGCGCGCTAGACCGGGTAGGGGTCGCCGGCTGTCTGGTAGCTGCGGCCGCTAGGCATTCGCCAGGTCATCTGGCCTGGCCGGAGTTGCTCGAGCTGCCAGCCGGGTGCTTGCTTCGCGCGATGGTGGCGGCGACAGCATGGGGCCAGATTGCAGAGGCAAGTCCGGCCGCCTTTGTCGAAGGCCACCGTGTGGTCGAGATCGCAGCGCACAGCGGGCCGGCGACAGCCGGGATAACAGCAGGTCCGCTGCCGCACGCACACCAGGTGGCGCAGCGCGGCCGGCGGCCGGTAGCGGGCGGACTGCTGCGCGTGGCTGCACTCCGTCGTGTTGAGCAGACCCGTCTCAAGCAGGCCGAGCCGTGCGCGCAGCCCGGCCACCCACCGCAGCACAGGCTCACCGGCCGCGGGGCCGCGGCGGGCGCACGCGTGACCGGCAGCCCGGCCGTCCGCGCCGGTCACCGTCAGGCACCAGCGGGTACCCGCGCTGGCGGCGAACAGGTCGGCCAGTTCCCGGCTGACCGCTGCATCGACTGGCCCATGGCCCGCGACGTCGCCGGGCTGTCCGCCGCCCAGCCAGGCCGACAGCGGCATGGTCAGGTGCACGGTCCCGGAAAGCGCAGGCCACCCGGACGTGCTGGCAGTGTCGGTGGGCGCGCTATCAGCCGGGCTGGCGGCTAAGCCGGGCAGCAGCGACTCGACGGGTCGGCCCTCGAGGAGCGCGGTGTACACGGCGGCCCGCAGCTGACCGATCGTCCCGGCAGCACCGTGGTCCTGCAGCCAGTGAGCCAGCGCATCGATCCGGGCCATCGCCGCGATCACCTGGGCCGGCGGAAGCTCGCGGCCGGCCAGCGCGGAGTTCCCCGACTGCTCGTCCCAGGACTGCACGTCGGCGTCCTCGCGGGCTTGGCGCCGGCGCCGGACAGCGGCGTCGGGGTCGGCGGCCAGCACTGCCTGGCGCAGCCGCACTCGCAGCTGCCCGGTCGTCCACCCGCCAGCGCCGGCCCGGCCGAGCAGCCTGCTGGCGATCTCTCGCGCGACCTTGTCGTCGGCCAGCACACCGAGTTCGTCCACGAACACGCACGCCTTCGCCCAGTCGATCTCGCCACGCTCCAGCGCAGCGCGTACGTCAGCCAGCCGCTCAAGCCCCAAGGCCAGCGACAGCAGCCGGTCCGCAGACCGGCCGGTCAGCGTCAGCGCTGCGGCCAGCTCATCACTGACATGCTCAGCCAGATATGCGGTGCCGGCCTCTTCGGACTGGGCAGCCCTGCGACGCTCGAGCGACAGCACGGTCGCTGCCTCGCCGGCCGCGGCCCAGGACGCCATCCGCCGCCACGCGCACAGAACGCCGATCAGCTCCGACTCGCCCAGCTGACCGTGTCCGTCGGCGGTAGCAGCGGATACTGCCTCGCTGAGCCAGGGACCGGGTGCCAGCGTGTCCAGCGCCCCTCCGGCAGCAAACCCGGCACCGCTCGGCCCGCCGCGCTCGTGATGCAGGAAGCCAGCCGGGATCGCCTCGCCGTCACCGGTCCACGGGCCGGCCAGGAAGTCGGCCCGCACGTCAGCCGGCAGACTCGCGAGCCATGCCTGCTCATCATCGGGATCGGTCTCCGGGTCGCCCCAGTCCCCCGGAATCCAGCCGTCATCCACCCACTCGTCGTACGACCACTCGTCACCTGCCGGCCGGGCAGCGGCGTCAGGCGGCAGGTTCGATGGCGGCGTGCCGCGAGATTCGGGGATCTCCAGATCAAGCTCACCCGAGCTTGTCAGCTCGAACTCACCCACCGCGCTCACCACCCCTCCGCAACCGAGCTAAGCCTGCTGCCGGGAACCTTTCGCTCAGAGTATCGAGAGCCTCTGACAGTTTGGCTGGCGTCAGACCGCTGCGATCGCGGCCAGCAGCGCGAGCAGGAACGTGGCAATGGCCAGCACACCATGGCCGAGCGGAATGAGCGGTCGCAGGTTCCAGTTGACCGGCCGTGTCGGGTTCTGACCGAAATTGCGGTTCAGCAGCTCATCGACGAGCTGCGCGGCCAGCTCCTCGTCAGCCAGCCGCCGTTTGAGCTCGTCCTCCCGCATCACAGCTGGCTGCGCCGCGACTTTCGCTGGCTCGGGCGCTGTCTCGGCGCGGCCGCCCGGATAGGGCGTCCAGATCGCGACCGTCGAGATGCCCAGGCCGATCGCAGGAGCCATGAACGCGAGCGCCAGCCAGGCCAGTGCCATCGCGCCGGAGATGACGAAACAGATCCAGAAGGTCAGGCCGATCAGATTGAGCCCGGCATGCCCGGCCAGCACCGGCAACGACATCGCGTCTGATCGCGCAGGTCGCTGTCGCGCCGCGCGGATACCGCCGCCAGCGATCCAGCTCCTGACCATGAGGGCTCCGAGCGCCTCGGTCAGCAGCCAGCTCGCCAGCGCGTAGAGCGGCAGCGCGTGACCGGACGGCATCGGGTCAGCTCCCGCCGAAGGCGGGCAATCCGGAACGGCCAGTCATGGCAGACTCCTCGTGGTTACGGGTCACGCTGTGTTGTGCCGTACCCGCTGGCGGCCCGGCTCGATCTGCAAGATCACGCGCTAGCTGCAGCTAGCTCGCGAACTTCCCGATCGATTGCCATCTGGAGATTCCTCTCTACGGCCCGCGCCACCGGCTTCGTCATGCTCATCAACGCCACCGTAGAAGGACTGACACCATAGAGCGAGAGGAAACGGGGCAGCATAGGCCCGTCCCGTCTAGACGAGAGCAGGAGTGCATGCGCATCGCGACTATCCGGCAGCGGCTTTGCCTGATCTCCGATGGCGGCGCCATCGACGTCGCCACCGCGAGCGGCGGCCGGTTCGGGCCCGACCCCGCAGCGGTCTTCCCGCACTGGCAGGAGTTCGCAGACTGGGCAGGATCAGCGACACTGCCGGCGCCGGTGCCGTTCGCAGTCGAATCGCTAGGTTCGCCATCGCCGTCACCGCGTCAGGTGTTCGGGATCGGGCTGAACTACAGCGAGCACATTGCGGAGTCCGGCCTCCCCAAGCCGGAGGCCGCGCCACCGGTATTCACGAAGTTCGCGTCCTGCATCACGGGACCCCGCGGCGAGATAACCCTGCCGGCCGGCGGTCACACCGACTGGGAAGTCGAGCTGGTCGTCGTCATCGGCCGCACAGCCGCGCACGTGCCGGCTAGCACAGCCTGGGATTACGTCGCGGGTCTGTCGGTCGGCCAGGACGTGTCCGAGCGAACCCTGCAGATGGCCGGGAACCCCCCGCAGTTCAGCCTCGGCAAGTCCTACCCGGGCTTCGGGCCCGTCGGCCCCTGGCTGGTCACGCCCGATGAGTTCAGCAACCCGGATGACCTCGAGCTCGGTTGCTCCGTCAACGGCGTCGAAATGCAAAAAGGACGCACCCGGGACCTCATCTTCACAGTCTGCGACCTGATCGAGCAACTGTCAGCCATCATCACGCTGCTGCCCGGCGATCTGATCTTCACCGGCACACCGAGTGGCGTGGGCATGGGCCGCAACCCTCAGCGCTGGCTCGCGCCGGGTGATGTGCTCACCAGCTACATCGAGGGCATCGGCGAGATGCGGCACACGTTCGTGGCCGCCTGAGGCCAACCCACAGGGCGAGCTGTCACTCTGCACTGAGAAGGAAACTCGGACATCCCGGGCTGACACGTCGCCAGGCTATCCCGGACGGAGAATGTCCGGGACGGGCGATAGCGTCGGCCAGATAAGACAGCCGACTCTGCGAGGGAGTAGATATGGCCGACGTCGTCCTGTTCCACCACGCCCAGGGCCGCACCGAGGGAATGCTTGAATTCGCCGGTCAGCTACGCGCGGCCGGCCACCACGTCACGGTGCCTGACCTGTTCGAGGGCAGGACGTTCGCGAGCATCGAGGACGGCGTGGGTTACGCCCAGGAGACCGGTTTCGGCACCATCATCGAGCGCGGCCAGGCTGCCGCAGCGGAGCTGCCAGCCGAGGTGGTCTATGCCGGCTTCTCCCTCGGGGTGCTGCCAGCTCAGATGCTTGCCCAGACTCGCGCCGGCGCGAGAGGTGCCCTGCTGCTCGAGGCGTGCGTACCGGTTTCGGAGTTCGGCACCGAGTGGCCACCCAGCGTTCCGGTGCAGGTCCACGGGATGGCTAACGACCCGTTCTTCGCGGAAGAAGGCGACCTGGACGCCGCGCGCGAGCTAGTCGCCACGGCGAAGGATGCCGAGCTGTTCATCTATCCGGGAAACGGGCACTTGTTCGCCGACAGCAGCCTTCCGTCCTACGACGAAGGGGCGGCGACCTTGCTCAGGCAGCGCGTGCTCGACTTCCTCGGCCGGCTGAGCTAACGGTGCAAGTCAGCAAGTCGCCGGCCGCGGAGCAGAGTGGCGGCGAACTGCCGGCGTGAGATCAGGCTAGCTCGAGCGGCTTGCTACCCAGGCCGTGATCAGGTCGGCAGCCCTGGCGCGCGCGTCGGCTGGCTCCTGCAGGTAGTGATCCGCCGTCACGAGGACGAGCTGTTTGTCTGCCGCGGCCAGCGCCTCATAGAGCGCACGGGCATCGCTCTCGTAGACGCACGCGTCAGCGGTCGCGTGCACGACGAGCGACGGCAGCGTAATCCGGGCCAGATGGGGCGCCGCAGTGCACTGGGACGTTCGCAGGCTCCACATCGACAGCCAGGTGCGCAATGTACTGACAGTGCCGACGCCGTAGACGCCATAGTTGGCCTTCACCGGCTCGCCGAGATAGCACCAGTTCGGCCGCCGGTCGGACGGCTCGATCGCCGGGTCGATCATCCGCAGGTCAGCCCAGCTGCGCGGAATCAGGAACAGCCTGTCCCTGGCCCGGCTGCCAGCAAGGGCCTCGAGCTGGCCGAGCGTCCAGTCAGTGATGCGCTCGTTCCGCGCTCGTTGCGCGGCCCGGTACCGGACCTGGAAGTCCGCACTGTACGGCGGGCCGTTGGCCGGATTGAACGGATCCAGCTCAGGATCGGCTGACAGCGGGTCGGACTCGTCCGTCACCGACGGGTCAAGCCAGTTCGTCAGCACCTCGGGGCGGCCAGAGTGAGCCGCGAGCGCGACGAACAGGTCACCGGCCGGCAACTGATCGACGGCGGCAAGCGGTCGCCCTCCGGCCACCGGACGGACGTTCGGCTCGACCGCCTGCGACTGGTAGGCGGCCATGAGCGAGCCGCCGCCAGAGTTGCCGAGCAGGACAATGCGCTCGATCCCCGCGCTCTCGCGTAGCCAGCGGACGCCGACGCCGATCTCCGCCAGTGCGTGATCGAGCAGGAAGTGCGCCTCGTTCCCGCGGAACCGCGTGTTCCAGCCGAGGAAGCCATAGCCCCGCTCGGCCAGCAAGTCCGCCAGGTAGTGCTCGGAGAAGTCCACGTTGTAGTGCGTGGCGATGAACGCCGTCGACGGCCGGCTGCCACCCGGCCGGTGGTAGATGCCCTGGCACGGATAGCCGCCTGCGCCCGCGCGGCCGACCGCCGGCGAGGGCAGGCCGACGAATTCCCTGACGGTCTGGGTCACAAGCGGCTCCGAGGAGGTCTCTAGCGCATAGCTGACAGTGAGCCTAGATTTAGCTCCGGGGCCAGCGCCTAACTAACTCCAGACTTGGACGGTGTTGCATGGAGTGGCGCAATGAGGAGTTCGACCTCGGCGGTGTTAATCACCTGGCGCTGGTCTGCTCCGACATGAAGCGGACTGTGGAGTTCTACACCCAGGTGCTGGGCATGCGCCTGATCAAGACGATCGAGTTGCCCGCCGGGTCCGGTCAGCACTTCTTCTTTGACATGGGCGGTGGCAACGCGCTGGCCTTCTTCTGGTTCCCGGATGCGCCTGACCCAGTGCCAGGCGTCTCGGCGCCGGTCACCGTACCGGGCCTCGGCGAGTGGACGAGCGCCGTCGGCTCGATGAACCACATCGCGTTCAACGTGCCCGAGGAGCGATTCCTCGAGTACCGCACCAAGCTGAAAGCGAAGGGCGTCCGCGTCAGCCCGATCCTCGACCACGATGACAGCGAGTTCGGCGTCGCGCGCGAACTGCATCCCGGCGTGTTCGTCCGCTCCTTTTACTTCCAGGACCCGGACGGCATCCTGCTGGAGTTCGCCTGCTGGCGCCGGGTAATGGGTCAGCCGGGCGACGTCCGGCACGAGCCCAGGACGGCGGCAGACCGGGCTGGCACACGGGCCTGACCACACGTGCTTTCCCTCATCCACGTGCTGGACTGGCGGGCTGCCGCCACGCCGGACATCGTCGCGCTCAGCGACCACCTTGGTGGTCAGCTGACTTATGCCGGCCTGGCTGCGGCCACCGATCAGCGCGCGGCCGAGTTCACCGCTGCCGGGATCGGCTACGGCGACGTCGTGGCGATCATCGCTCGCAACCAGATCGGCTGGGTGACCACGATGACCGGCCTGATCCGGGCCGGCGCACTGCCGGCGGCGGTCAACTGGCGGCTGACCGCCCCGGAGATCGCCGCGCTCCTGCGGACGATGCGGCCGGTAGCCATCATCACTGATGAAGACTGCAAGACTGCCGCTACGCAGGCAGTGGCGGGGCTCGATCACCTCGTTCCCGTTCTGATGATCGCAGCGGATGCAACGGGCGTTTCCGGCGCAGGCATCCTGCCGCCGCGGCCTGCTGACCGGCTCCGCGGGCCAGAGCCAGCCGTGCTGGTCCACACCAGCGGGACCAGTGGCCGGCCCAGGCTCGTGCCGCAGACGCACCAGCAGCTGATCGCCGCCGCGCTGTTCATGAAACTGCAGGTGCCCGAGGCGCTGCCCGGAGCACGGCACCTGGGCGTGATGCCGCTCTACCATGTCGCCGGTCTCTCTAACCTCAGCTACGTCCTGATGACTGGCGGTCATCTGCATCTACCCGGCGGCTTCGAGGTAGTCCGCTTCGTGGACGAACTCGCGGCGCGGCGGATTCAGCTGACCCAGCTCGTGCCAGCGCTCATCCAGGCGGTGACGGCAGAGGTGAGCTCCCGCGCGCTGCGGCCTAACCTGTCCAGCCTCGTGGAGGTCACTTACTTTCTGTCGCCACTGCGGCCGGATGTCCTTGGCCAGGCGGTCAGCGTGCTTCGCTGCCGCTTCCGGCAGATCTATGTCAGCACCGAGGCCGGCCCGCTGCCGATCAGCTCACTATCCCCCGGTGACCACGATCCGGCCCGCGGGCTGCTGGGTACCGCGGGCCGCGCTGCTCTCGGATGGGAAATAAGACTAGGGGAACGAGGTGAGATCCAGGTCCGTGGCGCCGCCTCACTGCCCCGTTACTGGGCCGATCCGGAAGGCACGGTGGCTGCGCTGACCCCGGACGGGTTCTACCGGACCGGCGACGTCGGGTCCATTGATGCACGCGGATATCTGACTGTGATCGCCCGCCTGAGCGATGTGATCATTACCGGCGGCGAGAACGTGTTCCCCGGCGAGGTGGAGGCCGTGCTGGCCGGGCATGCCGCGGTCGCCGACGTGGCCGTCATCGGCATTCCCGACGTCCTGTGGGGCGAGACCGTGCATGCGGTCGTCGTGCCGCGCACGGGTCCGTATACCGATGATCAGTTCACCGCCGAGCTGATTGAGTATGCCCGCGAGCGACTGGCGGGGTTCAAGTGTCCGACCGGAGTGACCCTCGTTCCCTCGCTGCCTAGAAACACGAGTGGCAGATTGCTGCGCGCGTCGCTGCGGGAGCCGTTCTGGGTAGGCCGGGACCGGCGGCTTTCCT
>Ga0335073_10003457_pt1 | contig 22008 bp, 18 predicted proteins | sample Lox_Sample_22_FD_207093 | JGI IMG/M metagenome (GOLD analysis project Ga0335073, IMG submission 207093) | Soil microbial communities from Loxahatchee National Wildlife Refuge, Florida, United States - Lox_Sample_2.2 | ecosystem: Environmental > Terrestrial > Soil > Wetlands | place: USA...
CAAGCTCGGCATCGCCGACGCCGAGCTGCAGCGGCTGTCGCACATCGCGCGCACCAGCCTGAAGTTCTATCGCCAGTCGACTTCGCCGTCGCAGGTTTCCCTCGAAGACCTCGTCGAATCCGTGCTGTTGGTCCATCAGGCGCGCATCACCACTTCGAGTGTCGAGCTGGTCCGCAAGTACCGTGACGCTCCCGAACTGCTTTGCTTTTCCGGAGAGCTGCAACAGGTCTTCACCAACCTCATCTCCAACGCGCTCGACGCGCTTGACAAGGGCGGACGCTTGTTCGTCGCCGTGCGTTCCAGTCACGGAGGAAAACAGCGGCAGAGCGAAGGAGTTCGCGTGACGATCGCGGACTCTGGAGCTGGAATGGACAGCAGGACCAAGTCGAGACTCTTCGAGCCATTCTTCACGACCAAGCGAGATACGGGAACGGGACTAGGACTTTGGGTAACCAAAGGCATCGTCGACAAGCATCGAGGCAGTATTCAGGTCGCGAGCAGGCCTGGAACAGGTACGGCGATTTCCTTATTTTTTCCGCGGGATGGAATCGGCGAAGCTACTGCAGCTTAGGCAATCGCATGGGAAGGATGGTGCTAAGCGAGCAATGGCAGCGAACTAGAATTTTCCAACCAGCGTTCGCGTATCCCATTGGCTGACAGGATTGGCGTGGCCGCAATCCAGGCACGGGGTCACGGGGAATTGCGCCGCACAATGCGGGCACTGACCTTGGGTGGCGAAGGTATCGAACGCCGAGCCGCAATTGGCGCATCGCCAGACCGCTCCCGCCGGTGGCGCACTCTTGCACCACGGACAGGCGAATCCTTCGCGCCGCGGAATCTTACCCAGCTTCAGCAGGTAGAGCGCGTGCTTCATACCGCTCCAGCAGTTCAGCAACATGAAGACTCCCAGCACGCTGAGCCAGATCGAGGCCGCGCGGAAGGCGAAGAAGAAAAAGGCCGCCACCCCGAGGAACCCGATCACCACGGCCACGAGCAGGCTGCGCGCGCGCCCGATGAAGAACCACAACAGCGAACGCAGAATCTGCCCGCCATCCAGCGGATAAATCGGCAGGATGTTGAAGACTAGCAACACCACGTCGATGACCAGCACCGCGCTCAGGAACGCCGCCAGGTTGGGCATCGTTACCGCCCAGCCGAGCGCGCCTGCCATGGTCGTCAGCATCAACAGGATCGGCAGCAGTACGACATTGACCAGCGGACCGGCAACCAGGCTCCATAGCGTAGCTCCCGGACGCGGCGGGGCGTCGACGTACGCCACGCCTCCCAGCGGCCACAGCACGATGTGATCGGCATTGCCTCCGACTTGCCGGCAGGCCAGCGCGTGCCCGAACTCGTGCATCAGCACGATCACGAACAGCGCCAGATACTCCAGCACATTCCAGTAGTAGGCGGTGTAACGGCCGGCGCGCGCGTTGATCTCAAACAACGCAATCAGGAACCACGACCAGTGGAGGAAGACATCGATGCCGCGAAAGCGAAAGAGATGGATCGATCCACTGCGGCCGGAGGGCATGTTCCGGTTATAGCACGTATGCCCACCGACTCGCGGATCGAGGCTAAGGCGTCAGCGATATCACGAGCGACAAGTGATCCACCCCCCGCCCCCCTCAATTTTAGTGTTGATTCGAGAGGGCTTATCGCAAAGGTAATTATCCCGCCACGTCACGTATAATGGGAGGCACCTTGGCAAGGTCGGAGAATCTAATCGTAGACGCCCCCGGTGGACGGGTGCCACTCGGCAACTCGCGCCCACCGCTCTGCAATGTGCATAACGGTGTCGTTGGTGACCGCTTGTTCGGTCGGCCACAAGACGGGCTTCCCATCTGGGAGCCAGATGGGTGTGCAAACAACGTCGAAGCTCTTGGCTTGTTGAACATAGGGAATAAACGGCGGGGGCTTAAGCAACCTGCTTCCCCAGCGATACGCAACCGCCTGAAGAAGAACAAAGCCGACAACGTAGGTGAGTACGTAGAACTTGAAGTGGCGGTATTTTCCCGTTTTGATTTCTCCGTAGTGCCCGCTATAGCTGCCGTGAACACCAGCACCTCGCGGGCGAAAAGAAGAAATCCAAACCTGGAAACCCGGAGGGATAGAGTGATCACCCTCGGAGAACCGTTTTCTTTCGGCTGGGGGAAAGAATGGCCCGGACGGGTCGCGCCTCGCGTGGTCGATAACGACCGCAGCCTTGTAGGCAAACCTCGCAATCGAGGTAATGCCAATGGGAAGCAAAGAAACGGCCGAGCCGTGGAGAATCATGTTTGACATCGTGGCAGACGCTTCGACATCAATGTCGTGCATCCAGCCTTCGTTACATGCTTTGCAGACCACCTTGGCCACGGCATCGATAGACTTGCTCTTCCACTGCCTTTCGTTTAAGAGGGTTCCCCATTCAACTTTGTAGGTGCCTTCGTATGGCGAGAAAAGACGGCCCATCCATTGGCTCCAGATGTGCTCTGCAGTCATTTTCGCTTGTCGTAGACAGAAGCAGCATTGTTCCATGGCGTACAATTCGGAATTATGAGTAGTGACGATCCAAAAATACTCAAGCCGAGACCGGAAACCGAGAAGAAAATGCAGCCCCTTAGCGAGGCTGCATTTGGTCAGCTTTTGCAGAGGGCTGCGGCTTCTCAACGGCGCGCTCCGCAACCCGCGACAAAACGTCGTGGAAAATAAGATTTCCGCGAGTACGACGGTTGTACCGGAACGAGTATTCGTCCAAGTACGTCTGTAGATAACCCTTACCTACATTGTGGTAGACACCCGAGATTCCGCGCTTAACAAGCGACCAGAATCCCTCGATGGTTTGCGTATGAACGTCGCCCATCACATAAATCTTCTCTGCATGCTTGATGCGCCGATGCGTGTACCCGTTCGTCTCGTTCGCAAGCCTGTCGTACACGGAGTACTCGTCCGTGAAAACCACGGACTCCGGCAGCACATGCTCGCGGATAATCGGGAACACGGTTTCAGCTTTTACGCTCGGGGTGACACGCGCAACCACGCGGCCCCCGCGCTCAACCATGCCGAGAACGGGACCCTTGTCGTCGCCCTCGCCGGGGCGTCCAAGCATTCCGCGAACCTTGGAGCGATGCTTGTTCTTGTGCTTTCCGCCGATGTAAGTCTCGTCGATCTCGACGCTAAGCCCCTCCAGTTGCATGTCGGGCTCGGACAACAACGAGCGAATCTGCTTGAACATCCGCCATGCAGTCTTATAGGTGACTCCGGTTTCGCGTTGGACTTGTTTGGCCGAGATACCACAGCGCGTGCTTGCCATCAGGTACATGGCATAAAACCACAGGCGGAGCGACGTGGTGGACTTCTCAAAAATCGTTCCAGCCATCGGGGAAACCTGCGTTCCACAATAGCCGCACGAGTACACCGGGCGGCCCTCAATGCGGTAGTGCTTGCGATCCTGTTCGCACTTTTCGCAGTAGGAAACCCCGCCGGGAAAGCGGAGCCGCATCAGGTAATCAAGGCAAGCGGCATCGTCGGGGAATCGCTCGTTAAAGTCCCGAATCGTGAATCGCAACTCTTTTGGAATCGTCTGTTTGCGGTCCATCTTGCAACCTCGACACCTATTTTGCCATTTGTTCTACGTGATGTCAAGGGATAATTACCATCGCAAAATATTCATAACAAGGGAGTTGCTGGACACATACGCCGGCGGAGCCGAGTCCCCCCTGCTGACAACTGAAAACAAATGACTTGGGGGATCTCCGAGGTGAGAGTCCAGGTACTGTCACCCAGTTCATGCTGGGCGAGCAGGACGAGATCGAATTTTCAAAGATCGCAGGCCGCGCGAGCACCCTCGCCGGCCATTGGACACCAAGCCCAACCTATCAGGCTACTGCGAATCCGGGAGCCGTCAAGATTACGAAAGTACATGTACCAAAGCAGCGGCACTAATGTAGCAGGCTAATCAAATTCTACTGGGCTGCCGGAGCGTCCTTCGCCTCTCGCAGTGATGCCGCATAATGCTCTAGCATCTTGCGATCCCAGACCGCAAAAACGCCCATCGTGTCTTCGAGCAATTCAAGTGGCTTTCGCTTGAATCCCTGATGGTATTTATTTAGTTCGTATGCCAATAAGTCGGCAGCTTGTAGTGGGGTGAATTTCTTGTCGTCCGCGAAAGACATCGACACAAGTTGGCTGCGATTCTTAAGTCCCTGCGATTCCTTAAACGAAGTGTAGAAGCCGAGCGCGTGCTGCCTGGATTCGCTGTTCTCATCAAGTACGAGTGCAATATCGTCGGCAATGCCAAACTTTTCACAGTACGCGAGAATGGCGCTAATGCAGCATTGGAACGCGCACCAGAAAGGGCTGATTCGACTGTTTTCTGGTTCCACTAAGCCAACGGTTTGTTGGTAGTCAGCACATGGAATTGCGGCTCCCACTCGATACATAACGCAGGATTTGATGACCCACGTCACTCGCTGCATAAGCCTACGGTGCTGTGCTTCGGGCCACTTGGTAAACTCGCCACGCGACTGGGTGAACTCCCGCATGTGAAGATGAGTAACCCCAAATTCCCTCATTGCCTTACGCCATTCGCGCTCAAAGCGGAGCCATTTGTTCTCGTTGGCGATATATCCAGCCATTGTGAGAACTGGCGTATCCTTGCTTCCGCTCTCATCTAAGTAGGCGATTAGCACGGCTATATACCTAGAGTTGTTACGTGGGCGGTTGGCCCACCCTTTCGATGCTGATCGTAACATCTAAACTCGGGTGCCCCATCCGAGCTTCGTTTGCTCGGGTGGGGCTTTTCGTCGTTAATGCCAAGGGTCAGATTCCCGGCACTTTCAAGCGCAGGCCGGGTGTGTCCCACATTCGAGGTCTTCGGGTGCGGGAGGGGAATGGCGTCGCCGGGTGCCCGGCACATCCGCGATGTTCGGATGTGTGGGAGGGCGCATGGATGTCGCCGGCTGAAGCCGGCTCAGAAAATAAACTTAGCCTGGGCGCTGGCCTGAGGGCCAGCTCTACCGGAGTGTGTCACTGCCGAAGCCGTCTCGGGATTCTTATTTGCGTCGCACTGCCTGAGCGCGCAATCCAACCAGGTGCCCGAGGGCTGTCTGGCGGGTGCCGGTCACGCCGAATCGATATGACATGGAGATACAAGAAAGGTTGTTATGGCTTCACCTGTGGTCTTGATTACCGGCGCGCTAACCGGGATCGGTCGCGCCACGGCTGTCATCTTCGCGCAAGAAGGTGCACGCGTTGTGGTTTCCGGCCGGCGGGAGAAAGAAGGGCAGGAGTTAGCTGCCGAGCTGCAAGCGCTCGGAGCAGAGGCGGTTTTCATCCGCACCGACGTCCGTAACGACGAAGACATGGGCAACCTCGTTGACCAAACGGTCAGCCGCTTCGGGCGGCTGGATATTGCCGTCAATAGCGCCGGCACGGAGGGCGTTCCAGGGCTGGTGACGGAGCAAACTGCCGAGAGCTACGCTGCGACGTTCGATACAAATGTGCTCGGTACTTTGCTGAGCATGAAGCACGAGCTGCGGGCAATGCTGCCACAGGGAAGCGGGAGTATCGTCAACGTTTCCTCAGCCTATGGAAGCATCGGCGCCGGTGGGGCATCCGTTTATGTAGCCAGCAAACACGCGGTGGTAGGGCTGACAAAATCCGCCGCGCTGGAGGTTGCAGGGACCGGCGTGCGCGTGAATGTGGTGGCTCCGGGGACTACGGATACGACCATGCTTACACGCTTCACCGACACCGATGCGAACAAAGCGGCGCTGGTTTCGACCGTGCCGTTCAAACGCCTGGCAGCACCAGAGGAGATCGCTCAGGTTATCGCCTTCGTCGCCTCGGCGCGCGCTTCCTATATGACCGGCGCCTCCATCCCAGTCGATGGGGGGATGATCGCGGATTGATTCTTGGTAACTAGTCGAACTCATCAGGGATTTTCCAACGAGTAGGAAAGGTGTCGCCGGCTGAAGCCGGCTCGGCAATCATTGGAGGGCTCGCACCCAGGGCTTGCGCCCTGGGCTAGTATTGTGCCGCCCTTCGGGCTCTCGCGTATCCGGTTCCAGCACCGATGAAGCGCGGGTCCTCACGCTGGGTGGTTCCCTAAGGTGTGTCGTCTGGCTGAAGCCGGCTCGGAATTTCTATTTCTGCCTACCCAGGGCTTACGCCCTGGGCTAGCGTTGTGCCGCCCTTCGGGCTGGCGTCGCCGTCTACGAACCGGGAGTAATTCCGGGCGGCACATACGTGTTGTCCGCAATGCTCCCTATCGGTCCGTAGTCGCGCAAGACCACGTCAAACTGTCCCTGCGGAGCCGGCAGCCAGTTGGACTGAGGAACTCCCGGCGGCAGCGTGGGCGAGATGTAGATAGAAACCGAGCCATCCTCGTTATATTGCAGCCCCGGAGTGTAGCTGGCCACCAGATACTTGTTGAGGTCGTTGTCGACCAGAGTAATGGAGTCGGGTGTGTACATGGTGAGCGACCAGAAGCGTCTGGCCTGCGGGATCTGATCGGCTGCGAAGGTCAGCACGTACACCGAATGGACGGTGGTATCGAGCGCATCGCCATTGACATCCTCGAATGCGTGATAATACGCGGCGGTGGCGTGGGTATTACTCAAGTCGAGATATTCGGTGGTGGCGCTGCGTGCCAGGTAGTCGGTTCCCCAGGCGCCGATGTTGGTAAACGAGATCCAGTTGGTAGGACCTATGTTTGCCTGGTAGCGCGCCAGGATCAAAGTATGTCCCGCCTGTGCGCCGCTGGCCATTTGCGTCTGGTATTGCTGCTGCGCGAACAACGAGTCGAAGGTGTCGGAGAGCTGCTGTTCGTACGAGGATAGCGCTGGGGTATCGGGCGAATGCACCGAGTTCTGCAGCTCCGTAAGAAACTGGATCGGATCGTCGGCAATCATCTGATCGGCAATCACCTTGTAGCGCGGAGAATAATAGGCGACGGGGACGATGTTTGCGGGTCCGGACTGCGGGTTTTGCAGGTACTGCGAAAGGGTTGCTGCGCGCAGATTGCGCCGGAACATGTCGGCCTGCATGGTCTGGTCCTGGCCATCTTTGGAATATTTGTCGGCGCGGAACAGCCAGATCGTCCAGTTAAACGGGACGGGCACAGGTATCACTCCGGCGGGCAGCGTACCCTGCCATCCGGGCGGGGTTAATCCATACGTCCCCGGCGGGATTCCGGAGAGAGCCGTGGGAGACGAGACGTTCGTGTTGTAGACGTTGCCATACGCGTCCATCACGAGCAGCGAATAGATGACGACGGTTTGCGGCACGGTGATGATGACCGGCTGTGAGCTCAGGTCCATGAACGAGCTGACGTAGAGCGTGTCATCGTTGGGGGCGACCACATTTCCGAATACTGGACTCATGTGGTCGGGTCCGACCCATTGATTCGAGGGCGAGGGTGGGCTGCCCAGCCGGAAGGTGAACCATCGCGGATAGAAGACAACCAAGTACTGCAGGGCGATGGAGAAGGGGTCAGAGGAGGCGGTTTGAGCCACGGCGGGGGCGGTTTCGCCAGGGCGTGTCTCGGCAACCGCTGCGTTGACGAAAAGGATTCCGGCACAGATGGCGACAGCCAGACGAGGTGAGCGCATAAGTTTTGATCCTCGGTTTAATTGGTGTCCTCACCGGTCTCGCATGACGACGGTTTCGCCTTTGGAAGTAAACCCAGAGCCCGATGGAACCTTGAAGCGGTGGCGCATGCAGCCGGGAAGTGACGAAAAAGCGACGCCATTGTGCTGTCACAGCCATTATGTGTCAACACACCTAGGTGGTGGTCAACTGGAATTTAAAGTGTGGCTGGGCACAGGAAAATTCTCGGATGAAGAGAATTCATCCCGGGCCAAATCTGTCCGCTGGCGACTGCGAACGGGCGACGAGAAGCGGACGACGACTCTTCTTGACCCTGACGCTCCTAAAATGCTATAAAAAAGCGCCTTTTGTGCGCGCCGGTGGTGTGCTGCAAGATGCACAGAAACTGGTGCAAAGTGTTCCCGACGCGGCCAAACCTCAACACTTCGCGTCTCGGCCACCCCATCGGTCCGGTCACGGGTTTTTTGGGGGCCTCCGGTTTGAAGTGGAAGCGCGTTTCCGGGATTCCAGCAAGTCCATCAAGCCCGGCCGGTCCCAATGGGACTTGCCGGTAGTCCGAGCCTCCAGCAGGGGAGTTTTGCCTGCCGGCGACCCGGGCAGATGCGCCCGACTTGCTGGGTGGTCAACGATCTCTAGGAAACGATGCTTGCGATGAAATCGCCGGCAGAGTGAAACAACAACGCCATCATTTATGGGTGCGGCCACGACCCGCCCATCGGAGGACTAATTGTATGCACACCTGGCTTGCGTCGGTACGTAAAGGCCCGGCCAAATACGTGATTGCCGCGCTGGCAATGTTCTTGATGCACGCATCCACAGCTTTCGCGCAACCGAGCGAGGCTGCCGGCGGCGAAGCGAACCTGCAGCTCCCCGATCTTTCTTCGGTCAACTTCCTGGGCATGAACGGCCACAACATTCTGATGATCGGGATTGCCTTCTGTGTCTTCGGACTGCTCTTTGGCCTGGCGATTTACATGCAACTGAAGAAGCTGCCGGTTCATCGCGCCATGCGCGAAATTTCCGAGCTGATTTACGAGACGTGCAAAACCTATGTCGTCACCCAGGGCAAGTTTCTGCTGATTCTCTGGGCCTTCATTGCGGTCATCATTCTTCTGTACTTCGGATTGCTGCTGCACTTTGCCGCGGGGCGCGTGCTCATCATTCTGGCGTTTAGCGTTATCGGAATTTTGGGCAGCTACGGCGTGGCGTGGTTTGGCATTCGGGTGAATACCTTCGCCAACTCGCGCACGGCGTTTGCCGGGCTACGCGGCAAGCCGTATCTGTGCTACTCGATTCCGCTGCGCGCCGGCATGTCGATCGGCATGATGCTGATCTCGGTCGAGCTGCTGATCATGCTGTGCATTCTGCTGTTCGTGCCGGGCGACTACGCCGGCCAGTGCTTCATCGGCTTCGCCATCGGCGAGTCGCTGGGCGCGGCGGCACTGCGTATCGCAGGCGGCATTTTCACCAAGATCGCCGATATCGGCTCCGACCTGATGAAGATCGTCTTCAAGATCAAGGAAGACGATGCGCGCAACCCGGGCGTGATCGCCGATTGCACCGGCGACAACGCGGGCGATTCGGTTGGTCCTTCGGCCGACGGCTTCGAAACTTACGGCGTAACCGGCGTCGCGCTGATCACCTTTATCCTGCTGGGGGTGAAGAATCCAACGGTGCAGGTGCAGCTGCTGGTGTGGATCTTCATCATGCGCATCATGATGCTGGTCTCCAGCACGGTGGCGTACTTCCTGAACGAAGGCATTGCCAAAGCGCGCTACGGCAACGCCGACGAGATGAACTACGAAGCGCCGCTGACGTCGCTGGTGTGGATCACCTCGATCGTGTCGATCATTCTTACCTACATCGTGTCATACCTGTTTGTTCCCGACCTTGCGGGCGATGGGACGCAGTGGTGGAAGCTGGCGACCATCATCTCCTGCGGTACGCTGGCGGGCGCGATCATTCCTGAGCTGGTGAAGGTCTTCACTTCTGTCCATTCCGCCCACGTAAAAGAAGTAGTGACCTCGGCGGAGGAAGGTGGCGCATCGCTAGACATTCTGTCGGGACTGGTGGCCGGCAACTTCTCCTGTTACTACTTGGGCTTCACCATGGTGGTGCTGATGGCCATTGGCTACTACGTCAGCACCTTTGGTTTGGGCGCGCTGATGCTGGCGCCGGCAGTATTTGCCTTCGGTCTGGTGGCGTTTGGCTTCCTCGGCATGGGGCCCGTGACCATCGCAGTTGACTCTTACGGACCGGTGACGGACAACGCGCAGTCGGTGTACGAGCTGTCGCTGATCGAGCAGATTCCGGGCATCGAGGGCGAGCTGAAGCGCGATTACAACATCAACGTCAATTTTGAGCGTGCCAAGCACCTGCTGGAAGAGAACGACGGTGCGGGCAATACTTTCAAAGCCACGGCCAAGCCGGTGCTGATCGGCACAGCGGTGGTCGGCGCGACCACAATGATCTTCTCCATCATCATGGCGCTGACGCACGGACTGTCGGAGAACGTCGGGAAACTGTCGCTGCTGCACGCTCCCTTTGTGCTGGGACTGATCAGCGGAGGCGCGATCATCTACTGGTTCACCGGCGCTTCCATGCAGGCGGTCACCACCGGGGCCTATCGCGCGGTAGAGTTCATCAAGGCGAATATTCGTCTTGAAGGCGTGGAAAAAGCTTCTGTCGAAGATAGCAAGAAGGTCGTGGAGATCTGCACGAGGTATGCGCAAAAGGGCATGTTCAACATCTTCCTTGCGGTGTTCTTTGTGACCCTGGCCTTCGCCTTCGTGGAGCCGTTCTTCTTTATCGGCTATCTGATTTCGATTGCGACCTTCGGCCTGTATCAGGCAATGTTCATGGCTAACGCCGGCGGCGCCTGGGACAATGCCAAGAAAGTCGTCGAGGTCGAGTTGCAGCAGAAGGGAACCGCGTTGCATGATGCGACGGTAGTCGGCGACACCGTGGGCGATCCGTTCAAGGACACCTCGTCGGTGGCGATGAACCCGATCATCAAGTTCACCACGCTGTTCGGACTGCTGGCGGTCGAGTTGGCGGTGCAGTTGACCCAGACCAGCGGCGAAGGCTTCAGCCATGTGCTGGCCATAGCGTTCTTCCTGGTGTCGTTCTTCTTCATCTGGAAGTCGTTCTACGGGATGCGCATCGTGAAAGCGCCCACGAGCAAGCAACAGCCGATGCCGGAGCTCACGGGCAGCGTAAGATAGTTAGAGATATAGTTCAGTAAGCCAGAACGCCATCCTGAAAGGGATGGCGTTTTTTGTTGCGCGTCGGACTTGTTGTCGAAGCGGCCAGCGGGGCGAGGAACAGTCCCTCCCGGCCACTGATGCACAGAAAAAAGTTTGCATCGCTGGCGACCTCCATTCATTCATAACCAGTAGCAGCGTAATATTCGCGGCACCGATCTTTATAAGCCGCGCAAAAATTGAATAGGAGAGATGAAATGGCTGATGCAGCAAAGCTGGCACTGTGGGTTCGCCTGGAAGCAAAGCCGGGAAAAGAGAAAGAGGTAGAGCGTCTTCTCCGCGCAGGACTCTCGCTTGTGGAGCAGGAGCCCGGCACGACAACGTGGTTTGCGATTCCCATGGGTCATTCGGTCTTTGGCATCTTTGATACGTTCGCCGATGAATCGGGACGGCAAGCTCACCTCTCGGGCAGGGTGGCTGCCGCTTTGCAGGAGCATGCCGATCTTTTTGCCAAAGCACCTTCGATCGAGAAGATTGATGTGCTCGCGGCGAAGCTTCCTTCAGGCAGAGCCGAGAGGGCGGCATAGGACTCTAGTCGGCGACCTGGGACAAGCTTCGAACTGACCGAGCTGAGTTGTGAAACGCGAATACTTTCCAGAGCGGAGTGTCTTACTCCCGACCGAATCGACTTCTGTGGCGGTTGGCGCTCACCGTCCCGTCAGTTAGGTCCCAAGAGTAATAGGCTTCGTAGAAATCGCCCTGCTCGACATGGTTAAGTACCGGCTTCGGCTGAGCATAACTCAGAAGGACGCGGAGCCCTCGCGATTGTTTGACAGTTCTTTGACAAGGTTGAGACACAAGGAAAATCCAGCTCGCCTAGCATTGTCTCCGAATCCCGCAAGGATAAGGATAGGTCTATCCTGCGGCAGCTCGTATGAAGGAGACAACCGACGTGCCCGACAAAGCCAGTTCACCACACTACACACATTTCGATGCTAATTACACGCAACATCGCCTCAGGCCTGCAGTACGCAGTATAGTTACCAGGTGCACTTCGTGCTGGCTGGCGCTGCTCGTATGTTTGTGCCTGTGCGGCGCTCAGGGATTTGCGCAACAGGGAGAGACTCAGCCCCACCCCGGAGCCGGTCAGATCCTGGTGCACAGCCTGTTCGGCGGGCAGATCTTCGGATTCGATATCGATCAGAACGGCACCGAAGGTTTACTGGCCGAATCGAAGCAACTCGCCAACGGCAACATCCTGGCAGCGGTCGAGACCTTTGATCAGGCGAGCGGCCGGATTCTTGACGTCGTGCAGTTGACCCAGCCATCTGCTTCCCAGGACGACTTCCTCACCATGGGCGTCGTGGGCATGAGTGTCGGACTCTTCGAGCACGAGCACGTGGCGCGCGGCTTCGTCAGCACTCGTACCTTTGGTACCCTCAACCCGCTGAGTTCGAACCGCGTCAATGGCAGCTGGACGCCCCCGATCGGATTGCAGCACATCATCATGCCGGCCGGCGTCAGCCGCAGCCAGGGCGTGCCCAACGTCGCCGTCTTCGCCTACGACAATAGCGACAACTTTATTCCCTGGGTGTTCAGCTCCAATGTCGTCCAGAATACTTTCGGTCCGGTCGCGATGATTACCGACTCGAACAATTTCGGCAGTGTGCCCCCGCCAATTGCTTATGACAGCGTCACCAACCAGGCGATTCTGGGCGGAGGTACGGGTGAGTTTGGCCGCGCTCCGGTCATTGGACTGGTGAATCTGACTCAGGCGACATTCACCGAATTTGTCGGCATCGGGTTCGGCTTTGTTAACGGGATCGCGGTCGATTCTGCCGACGGTATCTTCTGTACCGATACCGAAGATGACGCCAGTGTAGAGTTTTACGATCTGAGCACGCAGACTGGTTTCAGCGAAGAGCTCCCAAATTCCGGGGGAATACAGAACTTCAGTGGCGCCGATGTAGAGTTTGATCCCATCAACAAGCTATTCCTGGTGGCTCAGCCTACATCAAGCTCTGCTCCGAGTGGCAGCACGATTTACGTGTATGACATCCATGGCAACCTGCAGGAGACGATCAACGGGTTCAGCTTCTCCAATACCTTCAATGTGGTTCCCACTTACATTGCGCTGCATCCCAGCCTGCGCTCCGGGTATGTAAACGGTCCGAACGCCGGCGTAACCGAGCTGGAGTCATTTACCTACTGAGACCCCCTTTGCAGAGTGGGAGGACCGGATCAGTGCGCAATACGATAGATAGCCTTCGGCCGATTCGCGCAAAAGTAAACAGCCATCCCACAAGGGATGGCTGTTTGAGTTCGCAAACGTAGTAGAACTTTTATTTATTACAGCTGCCGGATACCTCCGACACGCTGTTGACGCGGAAAAAGTGCTGCCCGCTCGCCATGCCGTCGTTACCGCTGGCGCTGGGGTCGCGATTGTAGTCCGCAGCTCCGGTCAATTTCACTTTTTGGCCGACGTGCGAGCTCAGAGCCTGCGAATCGCCCATTAACATATGCCGCGTGCCATTACTTTGGACGAGTTGATAGGTTCCCGTATTGTGAGTAAGGCATCCTTCGATCGATTGCTTGTGCCGGATCATCTGACCGGCATCATAAGTTCTTTGGTCGGTCCTCTTGGTTAGACAACATGTCGACCGTCGCGGTTGTCATACGAAGCTGCGACGCGGGAGTGAAATTGCAGGCTGCTGGGCGGCGTCGTTAGCGACGCCGCTTTGCGGGAGCCGGAGCTTTCGCCTTCGGCTTGGCAGCTCCTGAAGCAGTACGACGTCGCCTCGCCGCCGAAGCAGAGCCGCCGGACAGAGCTTTCAGCAGATTCGCTCCATTTGGGCTGCCCCAGCCGCTGCATGCGTCCCATCCCGGAGCGGCGCTGTAGTCGCCATTGTTGCCGGAGGTGATATCGCGAAAAGCGCCGACGTTCTCGCCAATATTCTGATAGAGCGCGGTGTTCAGAAATCCGACCGGCTTACCCAACGACTGGTTGAGCAGAGCCACCAGTCCCGCCCACAGTGGAGCAACTGCGCTGGTGCCGCCGACGACGAAGCTGGAACCATCGACGGTGACGTTGTAGCCGGTTTCGGGATCAGCGTCGCCGGCAACGTCGGGAACGCCTCGGCCGGCGAAACCTTTGGGATTGGTAGATGGTGGAACCTTGGCATTGTCCTGATACGACGGCAGCGGAAAGGTCCCGCTCACGCCACCGCCGGTGGCGCCACCGCCGCTGGAGAGATCGTTCCATACGACTTCACTGGAGATGGATTGACCCTTCAGTTCAAGGCTGGTACCGCCGCAGGCCAGCGAGTACGGGCTGGAAGCGGGGAAGTCTACATGGTCGAGGCCATCGCTGACACCGTCGGTGGAACCATTGTCGCCGCAGGCGATGCAGACGGTAACTCCGACCGCCGCTGCCGATTGCAAGGCGCTGTTGTAGGACTGCAAATCCTGCGCTGTCCAGCTTGATTCCGGTCCGCCCCAGCTGATCGACACTACCGAAGGTTTGTTGACGGTGTCCATCACCGCCTGGTTGATGGCGTCCAGGAAGCCGGCGTCGGTATTGGGCGCGAAGTAGACGACAATGCGAGCGCCGGGCGCGATCGAGCCGGCGACCTCGATGTCGAGACCGACCTCGGTGTCAGGGCCGTTGGTGTCGCCGGTGGGCGAGTTCTGCGCGCCATCCACCGAGACGGCGATCACCGTCGGCGCCGGCGAGATTTTCAGGTTCTGGAAGTAGGTGGTGAGATCGGACTGGTTGTAGCCGCCGCCGAGTTCGATGATGCCGATGGTCTCGCCGCTGCCATTCACGCCGGTGGGAAAGCCATAGGCTTGCGCAATCTGCAGCGGTGTGTAGGAGACCGCCGCGGCAGCCGGAGCGGCTTTGCTCAAACGAAAGTGAGTTTTTGCCTGCGGACGGTTATCCATTCCCAGAACACTGACCACGATTCCGCTCAGGTCCTTTGGGATGTACACCGCGCCGCTTCGTCCTCGGAAGGTGCGGCCTTGATATTGATACTGCGCCAGCTTGACTTGAAAGGCGTTGGCGAAGTCTCTGGCCTTGCCGCTCAACACGACGCTGCGACTGGCTAGGTTCACGCTGGACATAGTCAGGCCGTACTCACTGGCGAAAGCCAGCACTGCCTGCACCTCGGCGGGATCAGCGCCATAACGTGCCGCGTATTCTTCGCGAGACAGACGCTTTCCCTGCGCGATCAGTTCGTTCAACGGCGGCTGGCCGGAACGGGGCCGCAGAACCAGCGTGACTTGAATGATTTCGTTGGGATTAACTGCGCCTGACTCGGTTGCACCCTTGACCGGCTGGCGTTCGCTACCGGGAAGCTTGACGAAGTTGTCGAATGGCATGGGTCCTCCTGTGCTGCGGCTGGATGAGCGCGCGAATTAAGACAGCCTATCAGCAATCGAAAGGATGTGCTTGGAGGACGGCGCCGATCCTTCCAACCAGCGCAAAGGAGACACCTTGCCGGAGAGACGGCCATGCGCCTACAGGGCGCCTGGCACAATTCCGAGTAACGGTGATAAGAATGACCGCTCACCGACTACTGGCTACTGCTTTACGGCCCTTTCATCTTCTCTTTCACATCCTTGGCCAGCTTTTCGATCTGGTCGGCTTTCCTGATGACATCGAGCGACAGCGTATCCTGGTTGCTCTTGTCCACGGCTTGCTTCAGTTGGGTGGCCAGCTCCAGCAGCTTTTCCGTCTCTTTCTTAATCTCTTGCTGACGCTGAAGGTTCGCAGCTTTTTGCATAGCCTTTTGTTGCTCGATTTCCCATTGATTGGGCTCATTAGTCTGGCCATTTGCGCCGAGTTGAGACGGCGGGGGACCGAGCTGGGCGAAGCCGGGGCGTGCCGGAACAGCCAGCATCAGCAGCAGAAAGCAGACGGAATGCAATCGTCGGGACGTAAGGAGAGCGTTTGCCATAGCACCTCGCGATTATATTGCGAGTACGCACATTATGGACGGTCCTGCGTCGCAGGGGAAAGCTGGCTTTCAAGCAGGCGGCGCTCGCCGTGTCCAGGCTTTATAATCCGCCAGAGTGTTCTCCTCTTTCCATCGCATGGCGGGAACGGTATTCGGTCCGGACGGTGCGAAGTGGAACCTGCTCCACATTCTTGACGGCTGGAGCGATGACACCTTCGACTTCGTACGGCACCAGGCGCCGCGCATCGTCGCGGTCCTGATCATCGCCTTTATCCTGACGCGGCTGCTGAAGGCGGCGGCGCGACACCTGACGGCGCTGAGCACCCGCGAGGCGCTGCCATCGGCGTTCCGGGCGCAGCAGATCCGCACTCTCTCCAGCGTGACCTACAGTGTCGGCGTCTTCGTGATTATGTTCGTCGCCGCTCTGCAGATCCTGCCGCTGCTGGGCATCAACATGGGTCCCCTGCTGGCCAGTGCGGGAATTGCCGGGGTCGCCGTCGGCTTCGGCGCGCAGACACTGGTGCACGACTTCATTAACGGCTTCTTCATCCTGGTCGAAAACCAGTACGACATCGGCGACACCATCAAGATCGCCGGGGTGCAGGGAGCAGTCGAAGAGATGACGCTGCGGCGTACCGTCCTGCGCGACGCCGATGGAACTGTGCACAATGTCCCGAGCAGCCAGATCACCGTCGTCAGCAATCTCACGCGCGACTGGACGCAGCTCTCGCTGCACATTTCCGTTGCCTACAAGACGGACGGCGACACCGTGGTCAAGCTGCTACGCGAGGTAGGCGATGAGCTGGCGGAGGATGCCGAGTTCTCGCCAATGCTGGTGGCGCGGCCACAGGTGATGGGCATCGACAAGGTCAGCGGTGACGCAATTGACTACCTGATGCTGGTGAAGACGCGACCGCGAATGCAGGACAACGTGCGTCGCGAGCTGCGGCGCCGGATCAAGGCGTGCTTCGAGAAGAACCAGATACCGCCGGGAAATCCCAATCGCGTGTACGTCGATGCGCCGGGAACGAGTTAAGGCGCGCTGGCACCGCGTAACTTCCCCAAAATACTCTATCGCTGCTGCTTCCTTAAGTATCGTTCGATAGCTTGAGCGGCAGCGATTCTCGCGGGGAGAAACGGGGCCCGCATTACCAGTAAAGTACAACTTAAGTGTTAATCTACAATATTTTCTTGACACCTTCCGGCGGGGCGGGCACACTTCGCTTGACTAGCATCCTCAAAGGCAAAGCCCGAGAAAGGACAACCCTCATGGTTGGTCGAATTCTTCTCTTGTCCGTAGTAGCGATGAGTCTGCTCTTGACCGTTGGTTGTGGCTCCAGCGCCCAGCTGTCCAGCATCAGCATTACGCCAAACAACATAGCCTTTGAGACCAATATTCCATCGCCAGACTTCCAGCCTACGACTGCGACTGCGCAGCTGACGGCCACCGGAACCTACTACAACGGTAAGACCAACCGCACCTATTACAACGACATCACGGACCAGGTGACCTGGGAATCCAGCATCACGGCCGTCGCCACCGTCAGTTCGACGGGAGTGGTAAGTCCCACGGGATGCGGCATCGACACCATCATTGCAAAGGGTGGCAATGGTGGCATCACGGCTACGGCCTCCGTTACGGTGTGCGAGCAAAATGGAGGTGACCTGGGTTCGTTGAGTTCACTGAAGGTCGTGGCTCCGCCACAAACGCTAAGTAACCGAGGCGAGAAGGCACAGTTCATTGCCATCGGAACCTATGTCGGCTCCAATGCCACCAAGGATTTGACGAACCAGGTGAAGTGGTCTACGAGCAACTCGGGCGTGGCCACGGTGGACTCGACCGGCCTGGTGACGATGTCGGCTCCTTGCAGCGACATTGGGTCCGGTGCTGAAGCAACGATTACAGCCGTTGCCCCGGGCAGCGGGGGATCACTCACGGCCGCGGCGTCGTTGGCGGCTGCACCGTGCGGTTCAGCCAGTGCACCTGCTTTGACTGTCCAGGAGGCGGGCGAGGGATCGGGCAAGGTCGTAAGCAATCCGGCCCGAATCGCCTGTAGTGGCGGAGAGGGTTGTACGGCGAACTTCCCACTGAACACGCCAATCGCCCTTACTGCGTCACCCAATCCCGGATCCGTCTTCGGCGGGTTCTCCGCCAACTGCGCGCCCGTTATCCCCGACCCGAGCGGTTGCCCGGCGAGTTGGAGAGAATCGAGCGTCAAGTCCTGCACCTGCACGACGAGGACGACCAACAGCGGTGCTGTCGGCGCGTTCTTCAACCTGCCTCAGTAAAGGCAGGGATCGGGGCGTAGGCCGAGTTGAGCGTACTCTTGCCTCAGTCCATACCGCCGCCCGTTGCTGCCTGGCAGCGGGCGGCGAATTGAAGAAATGTATTTCAGCCTAACGCGCCACTTTACCGAAATTAACCAACTCCAAAACCGCTCTAGCTCTTCGGCAGGACAATCAGACTTTGCGGGCTTGTGATGGTGTAAGGCGAGCCTGGGGCTTGGCTGTAGGTAGTCGTCGTCACCGTAAATACAAACAACTTATTACCCGGTGTGCTCAGGGCGTAGAGATGGTTCTCTTTGTCCCAGAAGACCTGGCTAATGCTGTCGTTGGTGAGCAGGCCCGTGTATTCGGTCGCGGGATTCGCGCCGTTGAAGTGAAACACTTGTAATCCTGCGCTGCCGCCAACCGCCAGCAGCGCGCCTGAGGGGGCCATGCTCATCGCCTGCACGTTGCTCACAGACGACATTGGCATATTGGCGGCGGTGCTGTGCGTGGTCAAGTTGCCGGAATTGTCAGCGGTGTAGACGCCAATCTGGGGCGGTCCGACTTGCGTCAGATCGTCGACCGGGGTAAGGGAGATCGCGATGTGATTACTGGGATCGGCGGCGGCGAGATTCGGACAGTACTCGCCCTGCGATGCCGGCGGAAGCTCAGGGTTGATGTTGAGCGCCGTCAAGGTGCCGTTGCCATTGCGCTTAAAGCCGAAGATGTCGGGAGTGCCGTGGTAGCAAGCGCCGCCATAGGCGTACTGGTTGTTAGCGATGAAGCTGAGCGGCTGGCCGTACTGCACGGTGAACGAGGGATTCAGGCCGCTGAAGCTGAGCGCGCCGTTGTGCTGGTCGAGGCCCCAGTACTGATAGCCGTTGTTGGCGCAGATGTTGGCGTAGATGTCGCCATCGTACAGCGTTGAGCCGGTGTGATCGAGAAAGAGCGAGATCGGACCGCCGCAGTTGCCGGGATCGTTGTGGATCTGCGCGTTCACCGACGACACCTGATGCAGCGCGCCGCCGGATGCAATCGAGAAGGAGTAGAGATTGACTCCATTGGTGCCGAACAGCCATTTCTCGTTCAGGGCCATTGCCGTGATTCCGCTGGTAGGGAAGGGCGAGCCGGTTATCGGCGTCAACTGGCCGTTGCCGGCGGCGGAGTAGGCATAGATTTGCGAATGATTGTTGCTGGAGTTGGAAACATAGATGTAAGCGGCGGAAGAGCCCACATTTTCCTGAGCGGCAATTCCAGTGGCGCTGACGAGGGCGAACAGGGCCGTGCAAACGGCGGCGAGCGTCTTGCTGTATTTCACAACGTGGCTCCCGGATTGATTTTGGGTAGAGGGGCGTCGGGCGTGCGTGACGGGGACCGCAACTACTGTTGCTCACTGTGATGAGCAAAGCTGCCGGATGTTTGCCCAGCTACGAAGGCTGAGATGAAAAGCCGGCGAACGGTGCGTGGATGGTCGCTTTTCTCCCGGCGCTCTTCGCTTTTCGCTAGACGGAGAGACGTCTGCCCCAGGTGTTCGGGTGGAAGAGTTGGCCTTGCGCAAGTGCAAGAAAATCCCGCCAAGCGGCGGGAGGGTTGTTACGACCTGGAGCATGTTCGCGAACAGAAGTGGATGTTCGCTTGCGAAACGCGAAACTGGAAACTTAAAACACGAAACCGGAAACCGCTGTTAAACCCGCTCGATCTTGATCGAATTCAGCACGACATCCTTGTTCGGCTTGTCCTGGCGGTTGCGCGGGAGCTTAGTGATCTTGTCGGCGACGTCCTGACCCTCGATGACCTCGCCGAAGATGGTGTGATTGCCGGTGAGCCACGGCGTCGCCGAGACAGTGATGAAAAACTGCGAGCCGTTGGTGTTCGGGCCGGAGTTCGCCATGGCCAGCTTGCCCGCCTTGTCGAATTTATGCGGCGAGCCTTTGGTCTCGTCCTGAAACTTGTAGCCGGGACCTCCCATGCCGGTGCCCGTCGGGTCGCCGCCCTGAATCATGAAGTCGGGAATAACGCGATGGAAGATGGTGCCGTTGTAAATCGGTGTGTTGCTTTTGGCTCGGGTGGTGGGGTGCGTCCACTCGCGCGAGCCTTCCGCAAGCTCGACGAAGTTCTGCACCGTGATCGGCGCGTCGTTTTCGAACAGACGGCAAACGATGGTGCCTTCGCTGGTATCAAATATGGCGTAGACGCCGGGTTCACGAGACATGAGGATGATTTCCTTTCGCAGGAGTTACTGCCAGCCTTTGGGCGGCCGCCAGATGTCGATACTTTCATTAATTCGGGTTGAAGCCCTCAGTCGGGATGATACTGCCTAAACCTGACCTGCATATTCAGCTGCTGGCCGCCAGTTCCTTCTGTTTGGCCGCTTCTTCTGCGCGATACCAAGCGACCGTTCGGCGCAGGCCTTCCTCGAAGGTCACGTCCGGGTGGTATCCCAATTTCTGCTGTGCGCGCGAGATGTCGGCGAGGGAGTGCTTGATGTCGCCCTTGCGCTCGGCAGCGTATGCTACTTCGCCGCTGTAGCCGGTCAGCGGCCTTAGCAGCGCCACCGTCTGATTCAGGTCATAGCGATTGCCGGTCGCGATGTTGAAAGTTTCGCCGGCGACGTCTTTCTCGGGTGCAGTCGCAGCCAGTAAATTCGCGGTAACCGCGTTCTCGATGTAATTGAAGTCACGCGATTGCGTGCCGTCGCCATAAATAGTCGGCCGTTCCCCGCGTAACATCAGCGTAATGAATTTGGCGAGTACCGCGGAATACTGCGACGTCGGATCCTGGCGTGGGCCGAAGATATTGAAATAACGCAGGCAAACCGTCGGCAACCCATAAACACCGTAGAAAACCTTCATGTACATTTCACCGGCGAGCTTGGCGACGGCGTACGGCGACAGCGGCATCGGAGTCATGTCTTCGCGCTTGGGCAGCGTTGGTGTGTCGCCGTAAGCGGATGAGGACGCGGCATACACCACGCGCTTCACGCCGGCATCACGCGCGGCGAGGAGTACGTTCATCGTGCCTTCCACATTGACGCGATTGCTGTGCGCGGGGTCAGCGACCGACTTCGGCACCGATGGAATCGCGGCTTGGTGGAGCACGTAGTCCACGCCACGGCACGCCACCTGCATCGCTTCAGGATCGAGGATACTGGCCTCGCGAAAGTCAACACGCGAGAGCACGTCCTGAATATTCTCGCGCTGGCCGGTCTCGAAATTATCGATGCCGCGCACCTGTTCGCCGCGCGCCAGCAAGGCGTGAACCAGCGAGGAACCAATGAATCCGGCCGCGCCCGTGACCAGATAAAGGGACATTCGTAAAGATTAACATGTAATTTTTCGCCACAGAGGTACAGGGGTACGGAGGCTAAGAGTTCGAATGTTCTGTGCCGGCGTCTCTGTGGTTGCAAACCTGTTGGTCAGCGGGGGACGGGCGCGAGCTCAAAGCGCTTAACCATCATGTCCACGATGTCGCGACCGATCTGGAGTGAAGCGGTTGCTGCCGGCGAGGGCACGTTGCAAACGTGAATCATCCTGCCGCTGTGCACGAAGTAGAAATCATCAACAAGATTGCCGTTGGCATCCACGGCCTGCGCGCGGACGCCCGAGCCTCCCTGCGTCAAGTCGGATTCCTGCAGCTCCGGAACCATCCTCTGCAGCGCTTTGGCGAATGCCGATTTCACCCATGAGCGATATTGCTCGGCCAAACCCCTCTGCCAATATTTTCGCGCCATTTTCCAGAAACCGGTGAAGCGCATCATTTCGACCGCCTCGCCCAGGTCAGGATCGGTACCGGTGTAGCCTTCGCGGCGAAAGGCGAGCAGCGCGTTGGGACCGGCCTCGACACTCCCGTTGACGCGGCGCGTGAAGTGTACGCCGAGGAAAGGAAAGCGCGGGTCGGGCACAGGATAAATCAGGTTGTGGATAAGGTAGCGGCGGTCGGGTCGAATCTCGTAGTACTCGCCGCGGAACGGGATGATCTCGAGGTTG
>Ga0335073_10003458_pt1 | contig 21995 bp, 21 predicted proteins | sample Lox_Sample_22_FD_207093 | JGI IMG/M metagenome (GOLD analysis project Ga0335073, IMG submission 207093) | Soil microbial communities from Loxahatchee National Wildlife Refuge, Florida, United States - Lox_Sample_2.2 | ecosystem: Environmental > Terrestrial > Soil > Wetlands | place: USA...
GGTCTCGTCACTACCCACGATCTGGCATTGGCCGAGATCGCTGAAGGCATCGGCCCGGCCGCGGTCAATTTCCACTTCTCAGATCGATTCGAAGACGGCAAGCTTTACTTCGATTACAAGCTCACGCCAGGCATCGTTCAGACCGCCAACGCCTTGCTGCTCATGCGCTCCATCGGCCTCGAAGTGTAAGTGGGCTTTATATATCGCTGCGCTCGAGAATCAGTTGTGCGGCGACGGGGAAGAGCAGCATCACTGCAGCCCTCATCACTAGTGATATGCCCAGTTGATTTGAGAGACTCACCGGGTCACGCGACACGGGCGAGGTCTGGAAAGCCCGCATAACCAGGTCAGGCAGCTCGATAGCCGGCCAATAATGATGTACCACGGCTGCCAGAATCAGATATCCCAGAATGATGCCTGCTCCAAGCATGACTCCACGAGCGTGCTTCATTGCGATGGTTGAGAAGTAGGTAACGCCGAAGATGAGTCCGGCGAAAAGCACGATGATCAGGAAGTTCAATCCGATTATCTCGGCCACAGGTACCGGTGAGGCCATGTCTCGCAGCATGACCGAGCCGCTGAACGGGTTGCCTCCGGCCCCGACTAAACGGTGCACGAGATATCCGATAAGAACGTTCACTAACGCAATCGCCCACACCAGTTGAAGGAAACCAAATCCCCAGTCGTGCCACAAAAACCACCGCCGTGGCCGTGGCCGCGTCAGCAGGTAGGAGCCGCTGCCCTCGCCCAAGTCTCGTCCGACTCCAAAGCTGCCCATTACCCAGGCCAGAAAGGCGGACACCGGCACCTGCAGATAGAGAGATATCATGAGCATCTTGGCGATCGCCGCCTGGTCAGGTCTGTCAAAGTGACTTGAATCGTCTATGTGCCAGACTCCTTTGAAAACGAGCCAGGCAAACAAGACAACGCAAAGCATGCTGACACAAAAGACGATCCGGCTCTCACGCCAATACTTCCACAGGTACATGGGACTCCTTTCCGACCAGCACAAGGAATATCTCTGAAAGATTCATCGGGCTCACATCGAGAATCGTTGCGCCCTGCCCGCGCAACGAGGCAGCAAAGCTCTCCGCGCCCGCGCTGAGCACATAGTCGAAAACGCCTTCTGTCGCCGAAACGGTTACAATCTCCGGACCGCGTTCCGGCAACCCCTGCCCGATTGCGCGCACTCGCCGGTAATTCCCGCGGATATCGTCCAGCCTCGCCTCCAGCAGCAGTTTGCCGTGGTCGATGATCCCTACCCAGTCGGCAACCCGCTCCACCTCCGACAGATGATGCGATGACATAAGAATCGTGCGCCCATCGTTCGCGAAGTCCTCAACCAGAACCCGCAGCAATTGATCGTTGACCACCGGATCGAGGCCCGCCGTCGGTTCGTCCAGCACAAGCAGCTCGGGATTCTGCGCCAGCGCGAGCAGCAGCGAGAGCTTCGTCTTGTTGCCGTGCGACAGCTTCTTGAATTTGCGGTCCATGGGGATCTCGAGCGCATCGGCGTAACGCTTCGCCATCTCGCTGGACCAGCGCGGGAAGAAGCCGCGGTTGAAGCGCACCAATTCATGGCCCGTCATGTACGGCATCATCGTTCGGTCAATCACGAATCCTGTGCGTTCCAGGATTCCCATCCGCTCCCGCCCTGGATCCAGACCGAGTACGCGAGCGGACCCGCTCGTCGGCGTGTTCAGTCCAGCGAGCATGCGGATGGTGGTCGTCTTCCCCGCGCCATTCCGACCGACGAAGCCGTAAATTGATCCGCGCTCGATGCGCATGTTCAACCCGTCCACCGCCTTCACCGGTTTCTGGCCGAGTCCGGTAAAGTGCTTCGCCAGCGACCGCGTCTCTACAACCAGCTCGCTCATGAAATTTCTCCAGCGCTCACACCTGTTCTCCCAGCTCCGCAAAAGATTCTTCGACCAATGTGATCGTGTCCTTCCGGTCGACCACCAGTTGCCTGGCCTCGACCGCAAGCTGCAATGCCAGCGGCCTCAGGCGCCGCATTTTTTCCGAATGCAGCAGCCCCGGAGAATCGCCGTTCACATAACAGCCTCCGCCGGGCACGGTACGGATCACGCCGTCGCGTTCCAGATTCTGATAGGCCCGCGCCACCGTGTTCGGATTAATCCGCAGATCGGCCGCCATCTTGCGAACCGGCGGCAGAGCGTCGTCGCGCCGGACCGCGCCGGCGGCAATCGCATGCTTCACCTGCGACTCAAGCTGTAGATAGAGCGGAACGCCCGACGCTGGAGATACCCGGAAAATCATTTGTACTAATACAATAATACAATTATGATTCTGTCAACTGATTTATATTTGAGCGGGAAATATGAAAAATGGTAGATTCTCGAAGCGTTCGATGTCCCTTAACGAAAGTCATTCCAGAGAAAGAGACTTAGCGACCAGGTCCATCTTGGGAAATTTCCCATTCCTGGTATCTTTTCCGCTAACATCTATGAAAAAAAAGGTTGACCCGGCACCGCCGACAGGTTTAACTTCAACAATGCCGATGCAACTGCGGCCCTGCGAAATGTAACTTTCCGCCAGAACTGCGCCGTCTGTAGCTCCAATCGACGACCCAGATGTTTCCGACCATGCGAGCTTCTCTTCAGGACTCCAGGCGAGTCACTGAAGCAGTTTGTATGAGGAATAGGTGCGCGAAGGTTTTCAAAACAAAGGGCATGATGCATCAGGCGTCGCGAACGCAAGGTCGACTCGGTCGCCATACGCCAGATTAGAAAAATGTTGACCACGAACGCTGTCTCGCGCGTCTAATCAGACAGATAACTAACAGGCCCATCCAAAATCAATTCGAGGAACCCAACCAGGGCAACCTGATCGATATCCACGCTTGTTGCTGCAGAGGAACGGTTGGATGGAAAAGGCCGACGATAAGGAGATAGAAATGAGATCCGACTTAATATTTGGGGCGCTTGCCCACGTAACCAACCGCTATCAGTTGTGCCAGCTTGCCTCGAAGGCGACACGTAAGCTGCACAAGCCGAACACTCGTCTTCAAGATACAACCAACGATGTCCTGGTTCGCTTCCACGAGACAAGCCCCGTGGCAAGCCATGTACGTAAATCTGAAGAGCACCCAACCCAGCAGCGCCGCGCAGCTTAAGCGCGGCCTGCTTCACCTTCAATTTCCCTCAAAAATCGCAAATTCCTGAGAAACAAGTTCCTGTGAAACACCTTTCCTAGAATCTCTTCTCCCAAAACAAACTCCTTCCTCTGAACATCCTCCAAACATCCCACCGCAGGTGAAGAATGACCATCTCCGAATTAAAAGAAAAAAACATCACGGAGCTGAGCCGTATCGCACGCACCCTGGAAATCCAAGGCGCGAGCGGTCTCCGCAAACAGGACCTGATCTTCAAGATTCTCCAGGCTCAGAGCGAAAAAGAGGGCCATATTTTCGCCGAGGGCGTGCTTGAAATTCTGCCCGACGGCTACGGCTTCCTACGCTCCCCCGACTACAACTATCTGCCCGGCCCCGATGACATCTATGTCTCGCCGTCGCAGATCCGCAAATTCGACCTCAAGACCGGCGACACCATCAGCGGCAACGTCCGGCCCCCGCATGAGGGAGAAAAATACTTTGCGCTGGTCAAGATCGAGGCCATCAACTTCGAGTCTCCCGAGGAGACCCGCAACAAGATCCTCTTCGACAACCTCACGCCGCTTTATCCGCAGGAGCGCATCAAGATGGAGACCGTCCGCGAGAACATCAGCGGCCGCGTCATGGATCTGCTTACCCCCATCGGCCGCGGACAGCGCGGGCTGATTGTCGCCCCGCCGCGTACCGGTAAGACCATGCTGCTGCAGTCCATCGCCAACTCCGTCACTGCAAATCATCCTGACGTTGTCCTCATCGTGCTGCTCATCGACGAGCGCCCGGAAGAAGTCACCGACATGCAGCGTTCGGTAAAGGGTGAGGTCATCAGCTCCACCTTCGATGAGCCCGCCGCCCGCCACGTGCAGGTGGCCGAAATGGTCATCGAGAAGGCCAAACGCCTCGTCGAGCACAAGCGCGACGTGGTGATTCTGCTCGACTCCATTACGCGTCTCGCACGCGCCTACAACACCATCGTCCCGCCCTCGGGCAAAGTCCTCTCCGGCGGTGTCGATTCGAACGCTCTGCAGAGGCCGAAGCGCTTCTTCGGCGCGGCGCGCAACATCGAAGAAGGCGGGTCTTTGACCATCATTGCGACCGCGCTCGTCGATACCGGCTCGCGCATGGACGAAGTGATCTTCGAGGAGTTCAAGGGCACGGGCAACATGGAAATCATCCTCGACCGGAAACTCGTCGATAAGCGCGTTTTCCCGGCGATCGATATCCAGCGTTCCGGAACCCGAAAGGAAGAGCTGCTGATCGTCAAGGAAGACCTCAGCCGTATCTGGGTCCTGCGCAAGGTGCTCAACCCGCTGTCGCCGGTTGAAGCCATGGAGCTTCTCGTCGACAAACTCGGCAAGACCCGTAACAACGCCGAATTCCTGTTGAATATGAGCTCGATCTAGTTACCAAATTTTGGCTAACGAAGCGCCCGCCGCGTGCGGGCGTTTTCTTTCGCAGTCAATCTCGCCCGCCCATTTGCGGACAGGATTGTTCGAGACTGAACGGCATCTGCTCACTGCCGCTTCCTACCCTCTTTGCTTTCAATACTCTGTCGTCGGCCGTTTGGAGCGCGGCATGCAGTAAGCTATGCACGTTCCAGTAGACGGAGAGCATATGAACGCCTTTTGGCAGGAAATCCTGCACAGCCTGCGGATGTTGAGACGCAATCCGGGTTTCACGCTGGTTGCCGTTTTAACCCTTGCGATTGGCATCGGAACGAATGCCACCGTCTTTCGATGGGTCGACGCCATCCTGCTGCACCCTCTTTCCGGCGTGCAGGACCCGGATCGACTCGTCTCTCTCGAAACCACCACGCCCGGCGGAGACTTCGTCACCAATTCTTATCCTGACTACATTGACTTCCGCGACAACCTGAAGCTGACGGAAGTTGCCATGAGCCGCCCGGCCGCCTTCAGCGTTGGCCCGCAGGATCATGCTGAGCGCGTGTGGGGTGAGCTGGTCTCGGGAAACTTCTTTGCTGTTCTCGGAGCAAAGGCGCAGGTAGGTCGTGTCTTCCTGCCCGCCGAATACGGCGACAAGCCGGGCGGATATCCGATCGCCGTCGTCAGCGACCGCTATTGGCGTTCGCATCTTCAGGCCGACCCATCGATTATCGGCAAGACAATCCGCGTGAACCAGCATGAGCTGACAGTTGTGGGCGTTGCGGCACCAGACTTTCACGGATCGCTCGCCGGAGAAGCCCTCGACCTGTGGATTCCGTACATGATGCAGCCCGAGCTCAATGGCGTGGCCGAGTGGATGTTGCGCGACCGCAAGGACCGCAACATGCTTGGCATCGCCCGCCTCAAGCCCGGCGTTACGTTGCCGCAGGCGCAGCACGAGCTCCACGCCCTCGCCGCCCGCATGGCGGTCGCCGACGCTGATACCAACGAAGGTTTGAATGCTGTTCTGCTGCCCATGTCGCGATCGCACTTTGGTCCGCAGAGCGTGCTTGTGGCGCCACTAAAGCTGCTGATGGGCGTCTGCGTTCTGCTGCTCCTGATCGTCTGCGCCAACGTTGCCAACCTCCTGCTCGCGCGAACGGCCGCGCGCCAGAAGGAGTTCAGCACCCGGCTTGCCCTCGGAGCCAGCCGCGCTCGTCTCGCCCGTCAGGTCCTCACCGACAGTCTTGTGCTTGCCGCTCTCGGCGGCATTGCCGGTCTGGGCGCAGCTCACTGGATGGGAAGGGCATTGAGCTTGTTATTGCCTCCGGGCCAACTCTCACTCGCCGCTCCTTTCACCGTAAACAGTCACGTGCTCTTGTTTACTGTCGCGATTTGCGCTCTGGTCACCTGCCTTGCCGGCGTCGCTCCTGCGCTGCAATCGGGCCAGTCCGGAATCAGCGAGCGCATGAATGAAGGCGGACGAAGCGGCACGGGTAGCGTGCGCTCCCACCGCTTGCGCTCCGTGCTAGTGGCCGCTGAGGTCTCGCTTGCGCTCGTCGCCATCATCGGCGCGGGTTTGTTCGCACGCGGCTTCGAAGCGGCCCGGCGCATCGATCCAGGATTCGACCCTAACCGCGTGCTTCTCTCGCAGTTCTATCTCTCCACCAGCGGCTACAGTCTCGACCAGCGGAAGGAGTTCTGCCTGCGGCTGCGCGAAAAGATGGAATCAGCTCCAGGAGTCGTTGATGTCGCCTATTCCGATGGTGTGCCGCTGGGCTTCGAGCCGAGCTGGTGGGAGGACCTTAACATTCAGGGCTATGCGCCCGGTCCCAGCGAAAACATGAAGATCTTTCGCAACGTCGTCTCCCCGGGATACTTCGACCTGATGCGTATCCCGATGATTGACGGCCGCGATTTCACCCGGCTTGACGACAAGAAATCGAATCCCGTCATGATCGTGAATCAGACGTTTGCCCGGCGCTTCTTTGCCGGAGCCAATCCCATCGGCCACAAGGTTCGCGGCTGGGGCGAGTGGTTCACCATCGTTGGCGAAGTAAAGGACAGCAAATATCACTACCCGGGTGAATCTCCCCTGCCTTATTTTTACGTTCCCTTTGAGCAGATCTATCGCGCCGACATGCAGCTTGCCTTCTATGTGCGGACAAAAGGCGATCCCTCGGTCGCGCTTCCCATTCTTCGCGAGAAGGTCGCCGAGATCGACCCCAACGTCTCGGTCTTCGACGCCGTGCCGCTGACGGAATATGTCGGCGCCTCGCTCTATCCACAGAAGGTCGCAGCCAGTCTGCTCAGCGTTCTCGGCTCGCTCGCGGTTCTGCTGGCCGCTGTCGGACTCTACTCAGTCATGGCCTACTCCATCGTTCAGCGCACGCACGAAATTGGCATCAGGATGGCGCTGGGTGCGCGCCCTGCCGACGTGCTGCGCCTGATGGTGTGGCAGGGGCTGAGGCTCACCGCTGCAGGTCTCGTCGTCGGGCTCGTCCTCGCGGTCGCCGCCGCGCGAAGCTTCTCGACCATTTCTTTTACCAGTGAGGCGATGGGCCAGGGCGGAAAGCTTCTCGGTGTGAGTGCGAGCGATCCACTCATTTACGCGGCAGCTGCACTGTTCCTGACCACCGTGGCCCTGCTCGCAGCATATATTCCCGCCCGCCGGGCGGCAGCCATCGAGCCGATGGAAGCTCTGCGCTACGAGTGACTCATGCTCGGTCCTCGTACTTCACGCTGACTCCATCCAGCGCCGGCAGATAGCAGGGATGCAGTTCAGCCACAAAGTGCCCGGAGATTACGCCCGGATTTTCATTGACGACTGCTGTCGCCTCTTGTGCGCTCGCGGCTTCAACAACCGCAACAGCGATCACCTCGCCATCATCGGTGATCGGCCCGGCAAATAGAATGCGCCGCGACTCAGTCTCGCGCCTCAGATAAGCCAGATATTCCGGCATAAGCTTCTCGTGGCCCTCGGTCACATTCCAGTTCGGACCTTTCTTGAGCAGGCAAAGGAAATACGGCTTCAGGTTGCGGGGAACGTCAGGCATACGCGGCTTGGTCGGGGGCACATCTTGATTATGACTTACCCTGACCATCCCCCAACCTATCCAAAGATTTCTCACTTTTCACGCAAATCGATGTGCCGTTGTAGCAGTCTATTCACTGTGACGAAGTGCGGCCGATCCGTCTCACTGCGCGCGGCCTTTTGCTGGACGCTCACGATCTTACTGCCAGTCCTGTGCTTCGGCCCGCTGGCCGGCGCGCAGAACTTGGCCACAGTGCACACCATCTTTATCGCGCCAGTGGAAGCCGGCAGCAATGGCGCCGCGATTGCCGGGCGTCTCAAGGCTCAGCTGGAACATTCCGGCAGCGTTCGCATCGTGTCCGATCCAGCCGCTGCCGACGCCGTTCTGCATGCCAGCGCCAGCATCTGGGTCACCGGCACTGTCTCGCCCAGCCTGCGTTCCAACAGCCTCCGGGACGTGAACTACGAGGGCCATATCTCCGCCGAACTGATCGGCAAAGACAGCCAGACGCTCTGGTCATATCTGGTCACGCCCCGCAGCTTCCGCAGCTCCGGCATTACGGACGACCTCGCGGACCAGCTTGCCGCGCGCCTGCTCGCCGCGATCCGTAGCGGCATTCCGTTTCCGGCTGCCGCCTCTGCCGCGCCGGGCGCGGTGTCTATGACCCTGCAGGCGGCCGGATCGACCCTGCCCGCTCCGCTCTATCTCAAGTGGTTTGAGTCTTATGCGCGCACCTCCGCGGGGACCGTGATCCTATATGATCCCATCGGCTCCGAGGCCGGCATTGAGAAGCTCAAGGCCGGATCCGTCGACTTCGCCGGCTCGGATATCCCGCCGCCCGACTCTTCAGTCTTTCTGCACTTCCCAACTACGCTCGGAGGAGTCGTTCCCGTCTACAACCTGCCCGCCCTTGGCGGCCGAACTCTGAATCTCACCCCGCAGGCCCTTGCCGGCATCTACTCCGGATCCATCCGCAAGTGGAACGATCCCCTTATCCGCGAATCGAACCGCGGCCTCCACCTGCCCGACGCCACCATCGCTGTCGTCCACCGTTCCGAAGGCAGTGGCACTACCTATATATGGACAAGCTTTCTCTCTGAGGCCAGTCCCGACTGGAAGGCTCACTACGGAGCGGCTCCCCGTATCGCGTGGCCGGTGGGATCTGGTGCCGAAACCAATGAGGGCGTCGCTCGCCTCGTCCAGAAAACCTCGAACTCCATCGGCTATGTCGAGCTGATCTACGCGATCCAGAACCAGCTCAACTATGCCGCCGTGCGTAACCCCGCCGGCCAGTTCGTCAAGGCCAGCCTGGACAGCATCATCGCCGCCGTTCCCGACACTGTAGACTCCAGCCGGCTTTCCATCCTGAACGCTCCCGGCCGTAACGCCTATCCCATCAGCGCCTTCACCTGGATTCTCGTCCCGGCGCAGTCCTCCGACGCCCGCAAACGCGAGGCTATCCTTCAATTTCTTCGCTGGATGCTCACATCAGGACAGAAGGAATGCGAAGCACTGGGCTATGGACCTCTCCCCCGTCGTCTCGTCACCCGGGAAGTCGACGCCTTGAATCAGCTCAACAAGTAGATCGACGCTGCTCAGTTCCTCGACTCGACCAGGTCGTCGCCCGAAAATCTCGGAATCCCGAAGTGTCCCCTCAGGTGCAACAGATCGAGCGGACTGAGCGTCCCGTTGATCGCCACCAGATTCAGGTTAGTCTGATTGGCCACCAGCAGCACCATGCCCTCGACATTGGCATGCTCAAACCGAACCCAGACATCCGTGCGTGCCTGGTTGGCTGTAGCGACATACGACTGCGAGGTCACCAGGTGCTTCCATCCCCGGTCGCGATACTGTGCCCGCACAGCATCGAGCGCCTGGGGATCATAAAGTCCAGGAGCCGAAAACCTGTAACTGTGGACCGAGATGCCCCGCAATTTCGCGATCGCCTGCCGGGTATCCTCGTCGCCCACAAAGTTGTTCGCCATATCCAGCATCGCCTTATCGAAGGTGAAGTCGGTGTGGAAAGTCGCACGCCGCCCCAGCGCCTCCATCCCCTGCGGAATCCAAGTGTCGTCCGGATACGCCTGCGAAGCGGCCACCGGTGCCGGCCCCGGCTGTTGGGCCCTGGTAATCAGCGGCGTTACACTGATCAGCGCCGCCAGGGCCAGTGTGGAAGATCGACGAAAACTCGGCATAATTTGGCCTGCCATCCTTATAGACCTAAACGCAGTTTCCGGCAAAAAGTTAGCCCCCTGCGCAAAAAGCCCATCAGGCAACTCCCCGGCGGCAATCCCATCCCAGTATCGAGGGGCTTGAATGAACTGGACGCGCGTGAAATATCTTGCTGCCATGATGCTGATCGGGGACGGCACTCTCGCCTTGCTTTGTCCTCAGCGTGACGCGCTTACATGGAACGCCGGCCCGGAAAGCTGGAAAGCCCTGATGGGCTACCTCTCTGACCATCCCCAACTTACCCGCGCCATTGGACTGGCCGAGATAACTGCCGGGCTCGCCCTGGTCGCTGGCCGCGGCAACTACGCTGAGCAATTCGAGGAAGGAGTAGCCTCACTGAGGGCCTCCATACGGCGAATTGTGCAATAGAAAATTGCGTGCTACTGTACATGATCCGATTCGGGCTCCTTGGTTAGACTGATCCCGTGAACGACCGGCTTTATTACGATGACTCCTTTCTGCGTAGCTTCAGTGCGCAGGTTGTCGACATCCGCGAGGCGTCCCGCACCGAGGGCGTCTCCCTGTGGCAAATCGCCCTCGACCGCACCGCCTTTTATCCCACCAGCGGAGGCCAGCCCGGCGACACCGGTACTCTCACCGCGACCTCGCGCAACGGAGCAGTTCTTGAGGTTCCCATTGAGGCCGTCGAAGAGGACGACTCCGGCCACGTCTGGCACTTCACCCGCAAGCCCCTGACTGCTGGAACAGAAGTCCACGGCTCCATCGACTGGCCTCGCCGCCTCGACCACATCCAGCAACACTCTGGCCAGCATCTGCTCTCAGCCGTCTTTGCCCGCGAACTCGAAGCCCCAACTGTCTCCTTCCACCTCGGCGAAACCGTCTCCACCATCGATCTCACTACCGGACCCCTCGCCCACCACAGTCTCGAGCGCATTGAACGCATCGCTAACGAAATCATCGCCGAGGATCGCCCCGTCACCGTGCGTACGGTTCCGCGCGACGAAGCCGAGAAGCTCCTGTCTGATGGAGCCCTCCGCAAGCTGCCCGAGCGCGAGGGAACCATCCGCCTCATCGACATCGCCGACTACGACCTCAACGCCTGCGGGGGAACCCACGTTCGCTCCACCGGACAGATCGGCTCGCTGCTCGTGCGTTCTACCGAGCGCGTCAGCCGTGGTGTCAGGGTCGAGTTTGTCTCCGGACTGCGCGCCGTCGCCGCCGCGCGCCATGACTTCACGCTGATGGGCCGGGCCGCCGCTGCGCTCTCGATTGGCCGCGACGACATCCCCTCCTCCATCGAGCGTCTTCAGTCCGAGATCAAGTCCTCAAGTAAAGACCGGCAGCGATTGCGGGAGGACCTGGCCAGCTATCACGCGACCCGTCTTGCTGTTGAAGAAATGATCCGCGACAATCTCCGTCTCGTCCGCCGCACCTTCACGGAACGTGATCGCGACTATGTCCGCCTGCTTGCCTCCCGCGTCTGCGCCACGGTTCCTCGCACTGTAGCGCTGTTCATTGCCGCTGAAGCCGAACCGGCACGCATCTTCCTCGCCTGCAGTCACGATATCGACCTCAACTGCGGCGATTTCCTACGCACTTCTCTCGCCGAGCACGGTCTGCGCGGAGGCGGCTCGCCCGACCTTGCCCAGGGAGATCTGCCCACTAGCCAGGCCGAAGAGTTTGTCGTCAGCATGGCCGAAAAGCTGCGCCAGTTACTTTCCCGCTCTCACATTGAAGACGATTAATTGGCCGCCTTGAACAACTTCGCCAGCTTATCGATACCCGCAGGTTCAGCGTCGCCGATCACGAAAAATCTCAGCCCCTGCGACTGCCATGTCTCGATGCTGAAAGCGTCGCGATGGCGCACACCCGCAGGCACGGCGAACGCGCGGTCCATCTCCGGAGAATCCTGAAAGATCAGCACAGAAATCTTGTGCTGGCCCATCCCCACGATTAATTGCGCTCCAGGCCTTTGATGGAGATAGACCAGCCGCCCGCCCACAAGATTGAAGTCCGTCCCCGCCATCTCCGGCAGATTGAACGAAAAGGGAATCTTGCCCGCAAACCACGGCTTCACCGTGTGCCTGTCTGTCGAAACAACGTCCACAGGATTCGCGCTGGCCAGCGCGCCGACGTGCATATCGGCGACCTCGACAAACTCATCGGAGCGGTGCGAATAGAGCGTCCACGCCACCGCCACCAGCAACACCGCGGCTGCCAGAACCGTCACCGGTATAAGCCGCCAGCCCAGTGGGCGGCGGCGGGACAGTTGGATCTGCCGTTCGACTGTCCTCCGGAACTCGGTACTCGGCGTAAACATTCCCCGCGCCGAACGCAGCGCGCGCCGCACGATGACCAGATCTGCAAGCTCCGCCGCGCACTTCGGACAGCTTCCGACATGCTCCCGAATAGAGCCCGCCTGCTCCGTCGCCAGTTCGCCGTCCAGGTAGGAGCTTAGCGTGACGGGGTTTTGATCACAGTCCATTTCGAAGCCTTTTCCGCAAATTTCGTCGTCAACGCCTGACGCAGCATCTTCCTTGCCCGCGCCAGCCGAGACATTACCGTTCCTATTGGTACTGCCAGCACCTGCGCAATCTCCTTGTAAGACATCTCCTCGATCTCGCAAAGCAGAACAATCTCGCGGTAGTGCACGGGCATCGACGCCAGCGCGGTCATCACCTTCTGCTCGCTCTCCCTCTGCAATAAAAGAAGTTCAGGCGTCACGCTATGCGACGTCGCCACCTCGAGCTCGGGATCATCGTCATCATCCAGCGCCATCATATTCTGCGATCGCAGCCCTGCCCGTGAAGTCAGGAACGAGTTCCTCAGAATGCGATACATCCACGCACGCAAATTGGTTCCTTCCTCAAACGATCGAAATCCCTTCAACGCCTTGGCGTAGGTTTCCTGCACCAGGTCTTCGGCATCGGTTCGATCGCCGGTCAACCAGTGGGCGAAGTTGTAAAGTTGGTCGAACAGCGGCATGGCCGCCGATTCGAAGAACTCGGGATTCATCCCTTGCCTTTCGTCCCGGGACTTATTTCCCCGAGGATAGTCGAAGAAAACGGATGATGTCTGCGCGCTCACTGGCCTTGGGCACATGGAATTCCATGTCGGTATCGGGAACCAGTGACTCCGGATCGGTCAGCCACTTGTCCAGAGAAGCATCACCCCAGGTGATGTGCGCCGCCTTCAGGCCATCGGAATATTTGAACGTCGGCACGCTGCCCGCCTTGCGCCCGTACACATCGCGCAGCCGTGGGCCTTCCCGGTTCTGATCGAGAGAATGGCATCCCGTGCAGCGCTTTTCGAAGAGCTGCTTTCCGCTTTCCGCGTTGCCGGTGCCGTTAGCAGCTTCCGCTCCATTTTCCCCGGCGCGCAAGGGAGAGATCGCAGGCAATACCACCATCGCCAGCAGGAAAGCAGAGGAAAAGAGGATCAGCTTGGTTCTAACCGTAACGTATACCTTGGCAAATTGGCCCATCATGGTTCTTACTCTCCCCGTGAAATATTGCCTGGCTTCATGTTTTGCGAATGGCCGGTCTGCTCGTCTACGATCTGCCGACGGATTTGCTTCCGTTCCGACTTCGCCCAGCTATAGATAAGCTGTTGCTCGCCAGCCGAAAGTCTGGCGCTGGGATGAAGCACAAGGTATTGCCGCAGCGGCATCTGCTCATTGCGTGTTTCGGCTGCGATTTGCGACAGCAGATCGACGCGGGTCTCCAGCGTATAGTCCTGCCATCGTGACAAATTCAGGTGCTCGCGCCCCTCCTGTACATCGTGTTCGATAACCCAGGAAGTCGGCGCGAATCTGCTGTACGCCGGCCACTTTGTCCTTTCTGAATGGCAGTCGGCGCACTTGGCTTCCAGTACCTGAGCCACGTTGGCCGGCACATTGCTGCCGGCCAGAAGCGGCGCCCTTGGATCTGTACCTGACCGTGGATTGCCCCCGGGATGCACAAACGAGGAACCAAAGCTTGCAACGAACAGACCCACTGCAGCGCCGGCTATGTATGCCGGCTTCATGCTGATACCGTGGAGTGGTCTTCTACCGGCGCGCCCGACAGCGTCGCATCGACCGTTGCGAGCGAACGCCTCTGCGGCACGAACTCGACATGAGTGATGCCCAGCACGTCGCGCAGCTTCTCCGCCGGAACCTTCATCGGCCCCGGTGACGGTGCCGATCCAGGTGCAGGCTGAGGAAACGCCGTCGACATCGCGGTGTGAAACGAGACATTTCCTTCCACTTTCTGCATCACCTGGTGAATATGGCCGTTCAATACCGTAACCGACCCGAACCGCCGCAGCATGGCAAAGGCCTGCTCGCTGTCCGCCGTGCTCCATCCCCACGTGGGATACACAGCCCAGAGCGGGATATGCGCAAAGACCACGATGGGAGTGCTGCTCTTCACGCCGCTCAGGTCCTGCTTGATCCAGTCCAGTTGCGGCTGCCCCAGTTTGCCCATCCCCTCCAGCTGCACTACGTTGACCAGTCCCACGAAGTGCACGCCCTTGTGGTCGAAGCTGTACCAGCCGTTCCCCTTGGAACCCTTGCCGTATCTTTCCAGGTACAGCTTGCCGTCGTCGACTGACGTGTCGTGTTCGCCCGGCACGTAAAACACCTGCCGCTTCGCTCCGCTCAGCACCTGCTCCAGCGTGTCGAACTCTGCCGGCTTCGACGAATGTGAAAGATCGCCAGTATGAATCAGGAAATCCGTCGTTCCCGGATAGCTATTGATCTTGCCGAGCGCCGCTTCGAGCGTCGCCGTCACGTCGGCGTTGGCCGGCTTGTTGAAGCCGATATGGCTGTCGCTGATTTGAACGAAGCTGAAGTCCGCCTGCCTCGCTGCGTGGTGAGCCTCGCCGAAAACGCGCGACACCGGCACCCCTCCCGCAAAGCTCCACACCAGCCCCGTCCCGGCCCACGCCATGCATTTCAGAAAGCCGCGGCGGTCGATTCCGTCTGAACTGGTGTGCTGTTCCTCGATATGGTCGGGTGCCCCGGATGCCATCAGCCTGTTTCTGGAATTCCTGTCCACGTTCTGCTCCTCTCGGCAGGTTTCGGTTCTGCCGTTCCTGCCCACGCCGAGGAGAACTGTGGACGCGCGATTTTTATTCCAGCATTTTGATCGATGGGTCCTGCAAACTCGTTCTCGTCTGTCACAGGCTGGCAATTAAGTCTCGAAATATGAATGAGGTAGAAGCGGATGATTCGGCAAGGAAATGCTGGCCCAGTTGCGGAAGCTGTCCGCCTGTTCCTCACCCTTCCGCCCTGTACGCATCAGCCAGGCGCTGATAAACTCGATAAAGTGTCTCCCGCCTCCGTGGGGCTATAGCTCAGCTGGGAGAGCGCGTCGTTCGCAACGACGAGGTCGTCGGTTCGAGCCCGACTAGCTCCACCAAAATCAGTTCCTTGCACTCTCCGCGGTCCGCGGAAATTCGGCCGTATTAACATCAGGCGTTTGCGTCTTCGGGTATCCTTGTGTGCGCGAGGAAAACCCATGAAGACCTATTCGAAGTTGCTTCTCGTAGCAGCCTTGTCCACAATGGCAGCTCTGCCGCTGGCCGCTTTCGCCGCCGGACCCAAATCCGTCAAGGTCGTGCTCAAGACCGCCGACGGCAAAGATGCCGGAGATGTGGTGCTCAAGCAGGGCAAGACCGGCGTCGAGCTCAAGGTCGCCCTGAAGAACCTGCCTCCGGGCGAGCACGCCATCCACATCCACCAGAACGCCAAGTGCGATCCGCCCGACTTCAAGTCCGCCGGGGGACATTTCAACCCTGCCGACAAGAAGCATGGCTACGAGAATCCTGAGGGCCACCACAACGGCGACATGCCCCAGAATCTGACAGTGAAAGCCGACGGCAAGGTCACCGCCACCATCTGGAACAAGGACGTGACCCTCGACCCCAGCGCACCCAACTCCGTCTTTGCCAATGGGGGCACTTCGATCGTGATCCACGCCCAGGCCGACGACATGAAGTCCGACCCTGCCGGCAATGCGGGAGCCCGCATCGCCTGCGGCATCGTTCTCGCCCCGTAGAGACTTCAGCAAAACAAAACGGGCAGACCTCCAAGGTTCTGCCCGTTCTTTGCCGGTCAACGCTACTTCTTGGCCTGCTCCTCGATCGCCTTCCACTCGTCGTCGCTTAGCTGCACTGCTCCAGCCGCAATGTTCTCTTCCAGATGTTCCACCGAAGACGTGCCTGGGATCGGAAGCATCACCGGCGAGCGATGGAGCAGCCACGCCAGCGAAACCTGCGCAACCGTTGCATGATGCCGCTTTGCCGCCGCATCAAGAGGTCCACCCGGCTTGGCCAGCTTGCCCGCTGCCACTGGAAACCACGGAATGAATCCCAGCTTGTGCTTCTCGCAGTACGCGAGCGTCGACTCATACCTGCGGTCGCTGATGTTGTACTGGTTCTGCACGCTGACAATCGGCAGCACCTTTCCGGCGCGTTCGATTTCCTCCGGCGTTACCTCGGAGAGCCCGACGTGATGGATCTTGCCCTGCTTCTGCAACTCCTTGATCGCCCCCAGCGACTCCTCAACCGGAACCTTGGGATCGATACGGTGCAGTTGCCACAGGTCGATGCGCTCCAGCTTCAGGTGTCGCAGGCTCATCTCAACGCACTGCCGCAGATATTCTGGCCTCCCTACCGCTGCCCACCGGTTGGGTCCCGACCGCGTCAAGCCGCCCTTGGTTGCGATGATCAGCCCCTTGGGGTACGGATAAAGGGCCTCGGCGATCAACCGTTCGCTCACCTCCGGCCCATAAGAGTCCGCGGTGTCGATGAAGTTCACTCCGAGCTCGACCGCCCGGCGCAATACCTCTTTTGCCTGTTCAGGATCCTTGGGATCGCCCCAGATGCCCTCACCCGTGATTCGCATGGCTCCGAAGCCGAGCCGGTGGATGTGGAGATCTCCGCCCAGGGCAAACGTACCGCTGGACGCTGCATTCACATGAGTGGTTTCCATAACGCGTCAGATGCTATCGCTATTCCGCCCGCTTCGGCAATTTGGCCGGCGATGTCGCTGCATTTGACGCGATCAATCTGTCTGCCCAACCCCTGATGACCGTATGATGCGACGAGCGGTTCCGCGTCCCTGCCGTATCAGGTCGGGCAGGCCTACTCCGTGATACGCATTGCCGATCAGGTGCAGAGCAGGAAAGCTTCCGGTGAGTTCCGACAACTTCGCCATGCGGTCCAGATGCCCAACAGCATATTGTGGCAACGAAAATGGCCACCGTCTCACCAGGGTGATGTCAGGTTCCGGCAGCCGCCCGAGCGACTGCGACAGACGCCGAGTCGCCAGTGCCACAAGAGATGCGTCACTCTCCCCCATCAGGGCCGGTGCCGTATCGCCGCCGAAGAACGCCCGCAGCAGAACGGCTCCTTCCGGCGCACGATGTGCGAATTTCTGGTCGACGAATGTGCAGGCCAGCAATTGAGGATTTGTATCCATTGCCCGCACACTTGTTCGCTGCGGCACGAGGTAGCCAAAGCCGCGAGGAATCCTCAGGCGCTTCGCCTGCTCCGGATGAAATGCCAGCGCGATGACAATCGCCGACGTGGCATCCATAGCCAGCAAAGATTCAAATCCCTCGTGAACGCTGCGCAACAACCGCTGCGAAACGTGAGCGGGGGTCGCCACGATCAGCGCATCGTACTCGCTGGCTCCCCCGTTCTCGCCGACAACCCAACGATCGCCTTTTTTCCTGATCGATCGAACCTCATGCTCCAGCCGAATCGCTCCATCGGGTAGCCTCTCAGCCATCCGATGAATCAGGCCTCCGAGTCCGTTCTTCAGCGAGGTAAACACGGTATCTGACCTCGCCGCCTGCTTCTGCTGCAATCCCGCGATCAAACTGCCGTGCTCTCGCTCCAGCTTCACGAAGGCAGGCATCACCGCCCTCACGCTTAACGTCTCGACACTTCCCCCGAAGACCCCGGCCAGCAGCGGGCCGGCGATGGTTTGCGTGATCTCGTCTCCAAAATGCCTGCGAACGAAGCTCGCGACCGATTCGTCTTCGCCCTCACCCAGTGGCGATTCCTTCAGTTCCGCCGCACGGCGGAATTCGCGCAGGTAGGCGAGTCGCGCCTGCCAGCTGAAGAGCGGGGAATTGAGCACCGGAGCCCATTGTGTCGGCACCATCATCCGCATTCCATCGGGCATGGCGACCAGGCGCTTGTCATCGAGCAGATAGTTGCGCCGCCAGCGGTCATTCGAGCCGACGATCTCGGACTCCAGCCCCAGTTCGACCGCTAATTCGCGCGCCCACGGTTTTTCCGTCACCCAGGAATCCGGCCCGCACTCGATCACAAACCCGTCCCGGCGGACGGTTTCCACAATGCCGCCCAATCGAGCCGAAGCCTCAAACAGCGTGAACTCGACGCCCTCCCGGGCCAATTCGTAGGCAGCGGCGACGCCGCTCAGGCCTCCGCCGATGATCGCGACACGTTTCATCGGGCTTCTTGCTGTGGTTGGGCCAACCGCGCCAATGCGCCCCGGGCGATATCCGCCAGCGCAGCAATCAACAGCGGCGAACCATTCAGCGATTCGGGACGGCGCAATTCCATATCGAGATTCGCAGCAAAGTGTCGGAAGCCGATGTCGATGTCGTAGAGAATCTCCACGTGGTCACACAGAAATCCCACCGGATCGACAACGATCTGCCGAACTCTCTGCCTGCTCAGCGAGGTGAGTGTGTCTTCAACCGTGGGGCCAATCCATGGACCCCCGGACATCCCCTGGCTCTGAAAGGCGAAGAACCAGTTATCGGGAGTCAAGCCGTCAACCCGTTCGGCCACCAGCGCTGCGGTTCGCTTCGCTTCCACGTCGTATGGATCGGCCGTATCTTCGGCGGACTGCGCCTGCACCGTGCGCAGAGGAACGCTGTGGGCCGTGAACAGCACCGGCACGGGCTTGCCCGTTTCTGCGCTGAATCGCTCCCAGACGGCACGCAGCCGCTCGGCGAAGGCGTCCGCGAGCAACGGATGATCGGCCCATCCCTCAACGAATTCAATCTCGATCCCGTCCGCCGCGGCGAAAACCGCCTTTCGGTAGAGTCCCACACTGGTGCGGGAATTCTGCGGCGCCAGGCATATCGCTGCCGCGCGCGCGACCCCGTCTTCCCGCATCTTCGCCAGTACATCGGCGATATACGGCTTCCAGTTGCGCATGCCCACGTACACCGGCAGGCAAAGCTCCTGAGATAACATGCGGCCCTGCTCGAGCGTGAGCGCTGTCAGCGGGCTGGGACCGATGAGGGAATAGCGATGCCGAATCTCCTCGATGACGCTGTCCGGAAGCGGCCGTCCGCTCGTGATATTCCGCAGATACTCGGGAATCTCGTCGAGAGCGTCAGGAGTTCCATGCGCCAGCAGCAACACCGCGGTGCGCTCAGACATGGCGACTCTCCGGCACATACTCCCGGACGAACCTCACCACATGCTGCGCATTCTCCACCGGCGTCGTCGGCACAATGCCGTGGCCAAGGTTGAAGATATGACCGGGTCGTCCCGCCGCCTGATCAAGAATCTGGCGCACTCGTTTTTGAATCAGTTCCGGCTCAGCGAACAGCGTGATGGGGTCGAGGTTTCCCTGCACCGCGCAGGCGTAATCGAGCCCCCGCCACGTCGCGCCCAGAGGCGTCCGCCAGTCGAGGCCCAGGACGTCAGCCCCGGTCTCGCGCATCGCCGGCAGCAGGCTGGCTGTGTCGACTCCGAAGTAGATCACCGGCACGCCCATCGCCTGGATATCCCGAATGAGAGCTTTCGTCGTCGGGAGCACGAAGTCACGGTAGTCCTCGACGCTCAGCGCTCCGGCCCAGCTGTCGAAGACCTGGATCACGTCCGCGCCGGCCTCAACCTGCTGCCGGGCGAACTCGCGCAGGACCGCAGCCAGCTTGTCCAGTAGTCTGCGCCACGCATCTGTCTCGCGATACATCAGCGTCTTGGTGTGGACATAGTTGCGCGACCCTCCGCCTTCAATCATGTAGCTGGCCAGAGTGAACGGCCCGCCGCAGAAGCCAATGATTCCCAGCCGATCCTTGAAGTGGGCAACCACGCGCTCGATAGCTTCGGCAACGTAGCCGAGTTCAGATGCCCGGTCGGTGCGCAGCCGCGCTACATCGTCCACCGTGCGAACCGGCTTATGGATGACTGGCCCTTCGCCAGCCTGGAATTCGAAGTCCAGTCCCATGCTCCCGAAGGGAAGTAGCAGATCGGCGAAGATGATCGCCGCATCCACATCCAGCTTTTCCGCAGCCGTAATCGTGACCTCGGCGGCCAGCTTCGGCTGCTTGCAGATTTCGAGCAGCGAGTGGTGGCGTCGTACCGCCTGGTACTCCGGCATGTAGCGGCCTGCCTGGCGCAGAAACCAGACCGGCGTGCGGTCGACCGGCTGCCTCAGGCAGGCGCGGACGAAGCGCATCCCTCCCGTCATGTGACCCAGGTTTGAGCTGGTCTTAAGTTCGGCGATCGGAGAGGAAATCGGGGGTATTTGCAATCTTTCAGACATGCGAGAGGTCAACAGATGAGGGTAGCATTTGCCGCCGCCCAATGCTTGCGACCGCCCTTCTCCAGTTTAGCGTCTTGGAAGTTTGACCCCTCTACTTTCCGGCGCATAGACTCAAATCGGTGAGTGGGCATTCCCCGATGCCGCTTTTCCGGCCTGATCTATGCAGTTTTCCCGCTATCTCACACGAATTTTTGCTTCTGCGGCTGTCTTCGCCCTGACCTTCGCCTGCTCTGCGTTCCCCCAGCAGACTGCAAAGGCCAAGTCCCAGCAACCCCAGGCGCCGGTCATGCCGCCTCCACCCAAGCCGCCCGCGCTCGTTCAGCCCGGAGGCCCGTCCATCAGTCTCCAGACCAGCGAAGCCGTCTTCGACATCGCCGTGGCACTCAACGCCTGCGGATACGACAATGGCCTGGCCGAATCCGACCCCATCCGTGAGCACATCCGTCAGCAGGTCGATCAGGCCAGCCAGCAGTCGATCGATGCTCGCGACGCACGTTTCCATCTGTGCGAATTCATCAACCAGCACCGGCTCGCGGAGACCGCCCGCGACCTGGCTCAATACGTCTCTCTCGCGCTCTATGTCACGCCTCCGCCTGAACTTGCCCCCAGTGTGGACATGGCCGATCTGCCGCCCGACTCCACTCAGGTAGTCGACGTGCTGCCGCTGGTGCGCGACTTCGCCAAGGCCATTCAACTCCACGCCATTTGGGTGGAAAACCGGCCCGCCTACGACGAGGAAATCGCCCGGCTGCACGATCCGCTGACCAAAATGATTCAGGACACCAACATCTACCTGAAGATGCCGATCAGCAGTTATGAAGACCGCCGCTTTCTCGTGGTGCTCGAGCCCATGCTGTCGCCCGCGGAGACCAACGCCCGCGTTTATGGCACGAACTATGTTGTTGTCGCTTCGCCCGTCAACGGAACCATCCACATGCAGGAGGTGCGCCACACCTACCTCCACTACGAGATTGAGCCCCTGCTCTATGCTCGCGCCACCGCCATGGACCGCCTGCTGCCGTTTCTGAAGACGGTCCGTGACGCGCCCATCGACTTCGTCTACCGCAGCGACATCGTTTCGCTGGTGATCGAATGCATGATCCGTGCTATCGAGGCACGCACAATGGCCACTGGAGTCGACATCCCCAAAATCCCGGCCGACATCGCACGCAGCGAACTCGATCCGATTTATCGTCAGCGCCAGGCCGCGATACAAAAAGATGCGGCAATTCGCCAGGATCTCGTGAATCGAGACATGGTCGAGGGTTGGGTCCTCACCCAATACTTCTACAGCCAGCTGATTCAGTTCGAGCGCACCCCGGACAGTCTCAAGGAGACCATCGGGGAGATGGTCTACGGCATGGATGTCCCCCAGGAGGTCGGACATCTCAAAGGCATACAGTTTGTCGAGCAAGGGACTTCCGACGTCATCGTTCGTGCTCCATCGAAGCCTCACGGCCTCGATCTGGCTGAGCTCGATCTGGTGAAGGGCGACGCTCAGAACGCCGCCGGCCTTTCCGAGGTGGCCCTCAAGGAACACACTGCCGAAGCCGGCAGGGCAAATTTCATCCTCGCCCGCGCAAGCCTCATGACCGGAAACATCGACCAGGCCGAAACGGCTTTCCGCGAGACCATCCGTCTGTCCAGCGACCCCCGCATGCTGGCCTGGGCGCATATCTATCTCGGCCGCATTCTCGACGTCGAGGACAAGCGTGACGACGCCGTTGTCGAAT
>Ga0335073_10003459_pt1 | contig 21992 bp, 19 predicted proteins | sample Lox_Sample_22_FD_207093 | JGI IMG/M metagenome (GOLD analysis project Ga0335073, IMG submission 207093) | Soil microbial communities from Loxahatchee National Wildlife Refuge, Florida, United States - Lox_Sample_2.2 | ecosystem: Environmental > Terrestrial > Soil > Wetlands | place: USA...
CTTGCGCTTTTTCCGTGAGGTGCAGGCGACCGCGAGGGAGCTGCACGGGCAGTCTGCGACGCGCCCGGCCATCGGAGGGTCCTAGCTCTGCTCTGCGGAGGCGGGAAAGATAACCCATGGCAACGTATATCGCGCTGCTGCGCGGCATAAACGTCGTCGGAGCCAATCAGCTCCCCATGAAAGACCTCGCTGCGCTCTGCGGTGATTGCGGTTTCACCAAAGCTCGCACCTGGATCCAGAGCGGCAACGTCCTGTTCGAGAGCCGCCTGCAGGAAGCGGCCGTCCAGCGCAAACTCGAAGCCGCGCTCGCTGAAAAGATGGGCAAAGAGATCGCCGTCATGGTGCGCACCCCTGCGGAGATGCGCGCCGTTCTGGATGCCAATCCCTTCGCGAACAAAGAGCCGTCGAAGGTGCTGGTAGCTTTTCTCGATGGGTCGATGCCGGTCGACCCTCTTGCCGGCGTAGTCGCTCCGGGGGGCGAGCAGGTGCACGTGGGGCGCCGCGAAATCTATGTCTTTTATCCGGAGGGCATGGGCCGGTCGAAATTCCGGCTGCCGCTTCGCGGCGTGTCTGCGACCATGCGCAACATCAACACCGTCGCCAGACTCGTGGAGCTGGCAGGCAGTTGACCCGGAGCAGGCTTAGCCTATTCCAGACTTAGTTGGTTAAGCCGGATTTCGTCAGCGCGTCCGACGCCAGCAGCTGGCTCATCGTCTCGCGCAGGTATTTATGCGGGTTCACCGGCGTGTTGTGGATCCGCACTTCGTAGTGCAGATTGGGTCCGGTTGTTCGCCCGCTCAGGCCGACGTAGCCGATCACCTGTCCACGCTGGACTTCCTGACCCGCGGTTACCGCGAAGCCGGAAAGGTGTGCGTAGAGTGTCTCGATGCCGTTCCCATGATCCAGGATGACCTCTCGTCCGTACCCGGTAGCCATGCCCGCGGTTGCCACTACGCCATCCGCCGTGGCGCGCACGGGAGCGCCGAAACTGGCGCCGATATCCACGCCGGTGTGGAATTCGCTCTCGTCGGTGTTCAGCGGATCCTCGCGTTCGCCAAAGGAGCTGGTAATCGGACCGGTCACCGGCCACAACGACGGAGCGCCCGCAATATCCGCCCAGTTCGTATTGCTGACCGGGGCTGCGCTCGGATCGAAATTGTAGACGCGGCCGGACAGCGCATTCGTCCGCAGCAATGCCAGCTGGTTCAGCGACTGCGTGTAGGCTTCTTCCGTAAAGGTCCCGACGCTGCTGGAGTTATCCGGAGTGGCGATGGTGGCCGGGGCAGCCGGTTTGGTGAGCCGTCCCTGCCGCAGGCCGTAGAGCGCGCTCACTTCGCTCGCCAGGGACCCCAGCGACGCCGCCTGCAGTTCTTTCTCGTGAGCCACCAGCTGCAGCCGGCTGTAATCCCGGCGCAGCGCTTCCTGCTGCGAACGTACCTGATTAAAGCTGGCGGTCTTGAGCAGCATGCGAGTGTACGAACCCGCCATTCCTGTGATGGTAAACGCTCCGACCACGGCGGCAGCCACGAACACGCCCGCATAGTGCAGAGGAATGGGAATCTTGCGGAGAGGTCCGTCCTTCTCGCGAGCAACAAAAATGATGTAATAGCGTCTGCGCAAGTTTCTTAATTCCGGCGCCTTCTGAGCACTGCAGGCCACGGCCTTTCGTAATCAGAAAGCCAGGTGATTTCGCTTTGCCCTGAACCCTAACAGCCGACCTGACAGGCGTCAACCACCCTTTTGGTGGAGACAGTACCGTAGTAACCAACTCCGGCCGTCGCGCGCCAAGCTCCTGATGGACACTATCAGGGATTGACCTCGTTCAATCCTAACAGAGCAGCCTGAGGAATCGGCCCTTCCAGGCACCTCAGCCGGTATCTGCCGAATGAAAGGTTTTGTTACGTCCACGTAATGAACCTCATGCAACTCCTGCGGCAGCTCCGCCATCTGAATACAACCGGGAAAGTAAAAACAGCATCCCCGCACCGGTTCTCACCCTCGGCCCGTAAAAAATCTGCTTTGGGAGTCTTACCGTGCCGCAGCTCGCCGCGCCTGGTATTCAGCATGTTTACGTCGTCGACGATGAGTGGGCCATCGCCCAGACGCTTGCCGCCATTCTCGCCCGCGAAGGTTTCCAGGCTCACGCGTTTCACAACCCCGGGCAGGCGCTTGTCCGGGCGCTGAGCTCGCCTCCGGATATCCTGATCGCCGACGTGATGATGCCCGGCATGACCGGCATCGAGATGGCCATCGCGATGCGCCGCGCCGGGCACAACTGCCGCATCCTGCTCCTGTCGGGGCAGACTGCCTCCGCCGAACTGCTCGCCGAGGCCCGGAGCCGGGGCTACGACTTTGAGCTGCTGGAGAAGCCCATCCATCCGCGGCAGATGTTGCTCCGTCTGGGCAATCTCCGCGAACGGCCGCGCCGGCGGAAGCCGGCACGGGCAGAGGATTCCCGCGGCTGCGCCGGCTCTGATCTTCTCCCCGCCGCGTAGCGCCCGGCGTCCCTCCGCGCCGGCCGGGAAATTAAGCCCCTTCGGGTGGTATCCTCACCATTTCCTATGCCACTGAATGCAAAACTGCTGCGCAGCACCCTGGTCGGCGCGCTCGGCGGTCTTCTCTTCGGCTTCGATACTGCTGTCATCTCCGGTACTACGGCGCAGCTCACGCACGTTTTCCAGCTCAGTGCCGGAGCGCTGGGTCTCACCGTTTCCATCGCGCTCTGGGGCACGGTCGCGGGAGCCATTGGCGCAGGCCCGCTCGGCCAGAAGATCGGCGGACGCGAAGCGCTGCGCATCATGGCCGTGCTCTATCTGCTCTCATCCGTGGGCTGCGCGCTGGCGTGGAACTGGCCTGCCCTGCTCGCCTTTCGGCTGCTGGGCGGGCTCGGTATTGGAGGTTCATCGGTTCTCGGCCCCGTGTATCTCGCTGAACTGGCGCCGGCGCGGCTCCGCGGGCGCCTGGTGGGGCTTTTTCAGATCAACATCGTGGGCGGAATTCTCCTCGCCTACGCCTCCAATTACGCTGTCGCCAGCCTCATCGACGGCGGAGCCGCCTGGCGCTGGCAATTCGGCGTCGCCGCCATCCCCGCATTCTTCTTTCTCGTTTTTCTCTTCGGCATTCCCCGCAGCTCGCGGTGGCTGGTTACGCAAAATCGCATCGAGGAAGCTCGCGCCGTGCTGGAGATGATGGGGACGCCCAACAGCGAAGCGGAGCTGAAGGAAATCGTCGACTCGATCCACCTCGAGCGCGCCGAGCGCTCCGAGCCGCTGTTCCGCCGCAAGTATCGCCTGCCCATCTTCCTGGCGGTCACCATCGGCATGTTCAATCAGCTCTCCGGTATCAACGCAATTCTCTACTACGCCAACGACATCTTCGCCTTCGGCGGCTTCAGCAGCCTCTCGGCGGATAAGCAGGCCGTGCTGCTGGGCGCCATGAATTTCGTCGCGACGCTGCTGGCCATGTCGGTGATCGACAAGCTGGGCCGAAAATCGCTGCTGCTGGTCGGCTCCGTGGGCACGGCGATTTGCCTGGGCGGCGTGGCGGCGATCTTTCACGCGCACCGCCATCAGAGCAACCTTGTCTGGCTGCTTGTCGGCTTCATTTTCTTCTTCTCGATCTCTCAGGGCGCCGTGATCTGGGTGTACATCAGCGAAGTCTTCCCCACTCGCGTGCGCTCCAAGGGCCAAAGTCTGGGGAGTTCGTCGCACTGGATCATGAATGCCGTCATCTCCGGCTTCTTCCCCTGGGTTGCGGTGCACTCCACAGCCGTTCCATTTATGTTTTTCTCGGCGATGATGGTTCTGCAGTTCTTCGTCGTTCTCCTGGTCTACCCGGAGACCAAAGGCGTGAGCCTCGAGCAACTCCAGCACCGCCTCGGCACGGACTGAGCATCCCTAGAACCAGCGGCATGCATACGCCGCCAGCACGGCTGCCGCCAGGGTGGAGAGCGCATTGACGGCGTCGTTGTTCAGCCATCCACGCCGCTCCGGAATCGCGCCCAGCAGGCTGTCGATCAGGAGCCCGCCTACGCCCGCGCCGAACGCGATGAAACCCTCGCCGCGGCTCAGCGGCAAAACCCATCCTGCCAGGGCCGCGACTGCACCGGCCCCTGCGCAGCCGGCGACGGTTCCCACGAGGCTCACTGCCCCGTCCGTGCCCGCCGGAACGCAGCGCAGCGTGGTTATCAGACGCGGCGTTCCACCCAGCACCTGGCCTAATTCCGACGACAAAGTGTCGGCCGTCGCTTCGGCCATTGCGGCAATCATGGCCACCAGCGCGGCCTGGCCCACAAACACTGTGGGACCGAAACCCAGCGCCTCGCGCAGGGGAATCCCGGCCAGCGCGGCGACGCCCAGATTCGCGGCCACTTGCGAGGCCGTGCGCCCGTGCTTCCCTTCCGCTGTTCCCAAAGCCTCTTTTCGTTTTCTCCCGAAGCGTGTAGCCGCGAACGTGAGCAGGACCAGGGCGAGCAGCGGCCACAGCGCCGTACGCAGGCCCGGAGTCTCGAGATAGAGTGCGGCCGTGATCAGGGCGCCGGTCAGCGCCCCGCCCGCGGTTGCGGCGCGCAGCATGATGACCAGCAACGCGAAGCCGCCGCTGATCGCTGCAGCTTCCAGCACCCAGCCGCGGCCTGCCTGCCAGAGCTGGCCGGCCGCCAGGGTCACCCAGATCGCGATGACGGGAATCAGCGCCAGCAAAACCGTCTGCGACTGCCAGCGCAGATTCTGCGGGCCTTTCCTGTCAGTCTCTGTGCTCAATACGGCCATGGAGCTTTTCCACCCCGGGCGCGGACCCCGCGAGGTACAGTACAATCATCTTTCTATCAGCATTCATATCGCATTCGCGCCGTGCGAGCGGCCGGATGGAGGAGTCAGGTACTTGCGAGTGGGTAGCATGGCATGGCTGAATCGCCTGCGCTGCGGGCGCAGCCACAATATGATCGGTTCTGTATCCGGGCGCCGTAGCATCGTTCACCCTTCAACTCCCATCATCGCCGCAGCCGTCACGGGTTTCATTCTGCTGGCCGCCGGATGCGGCAACCAGTATCGCCCTGTCGTGACTCCGATCTACCCCACCGGGCCAGCCGGTCAGCCCACAGCGTATATTGCGCTCTTTTCCCAGCCGGGATTCAGCCCCCTCACTTCAGGAACGGCGGCCTGCTCCGGGAGCACCTACTCCACGCCCAGCGTCATTACCCTCGTGGATTTTTCGGGCGATTCGATCGTCGGTCAGGCACAAGGCGGCAACGGACCGCTGACTTTCTCGCTCGATTCCACCGGGTCAGAGATCTACGCGCCAAACTGCGACGGAACTCTCATCAACGCGCCCGCCGAGCCGGGCAGTTCGCTGGGAACCGTCGGCCTGCTGACCAAGAACGTGGAAACCAGCACGCTGCTGCCGGGTTCCATCCCCACCAACACACTGCTTTCCACGTCGAGCCTCTACGTCGCCGAGACCGGGCTGCACGGCCCGACCTGCCTCGTGACGAACTGCGTCGCGCAGTTAACCGGATCGCCGGAAGCTCTGAAGCAGGAGATTCCTGTCGCGCCGTCGCTGATCAATTTTGCCGGCTATACCAGCGCCGAGCGCGTCTATGCCATCAGCCAGGGCAACTCCGGAACCGGTTCGCAACCCGCCTGGGGCGATTGCTCGGATCCCTCCGCCGTCGCTGCAGCGCATGAAACCGGCGAGGCCGATGCCATCGAAACCTCGACCAATACCATTTCCGCCCGTCTGCCGCTGGGGGTCTGCCCTGTCTACGGCTTCATGACACCGGATACCTTCCGGACTTTCATCATGAACCGCGGCAGCGGCACCGTGACGGTCATCAACTCACAGCTGAATGCCCTGGATACGCAGTTCTCGCCGAGCTCGACCATTACCGTGGGCGGCGGACCGGTCTATGCGGACTACTACCGCCTGGGACAGAAGCTGGTTACTGCGAATTACGATTCCGGCACCATCAGCATCATCGATGTGAGCCTGGACACCTACGGAAATGACAGTTCGACATTTGGAACGGTTCTGGCCACGGTGCCCGTCGGCCTGCATCCGGTCGAGGTCTCCGTGCTCCAGGATGGCAGCCGCGTTTATGTTGCCAACCAGGGCGATATCACCTCAGGAACGCCGGGCAGTGTGACCATCGTCAATCTCAGCAATTACACGGTGGAAAATACGATTCCGCTTCCTGCCGGCTTCTATCCCCACGCGATTGCCTCGATTTATAACTACCCGATCGGCAAAGTCTACGTGGCTTCGCAGAACAGTCCGTATCTGGAGGTCATCAGCACCGACACCGATACGATTACTGCGACCCCGGAGATGCAGGGCAATATTGTCGACATGCGCGTGTCCGGCCAGTATCCGGATCAGACCGCCTCCGGCGCGTCGAACTACCAGATCGAGAGCCGCTCGGTGGGCTCGGGCGCCCCATAAGCAGACCTTCCCGGCTGAGCAGAACCCGCTACGTCACTCCGGAGTTCCCGTTGAATCGGTGTTCCCTTCCGGCTACGGCGCATTGCCCAGTTCGTAGTTCAGCGTCGAGAGGGACAACCGGTACTGATAGCGCGCGTTGGTGTCCTCAATTTGCGCGCTGGTCTGCTGCAGCTGGGCCTGGCTGAGCTCCACGATAGAACTGAGTCCCAGCTGATACCGCGTCTGCGCCAGTTTCATTCCCAGATCGGCCTCCTGGACCAGCTGAGCGGTCACCGTCATCCGCTGCCATGCGGTGTTGGCCTCAAGCCACGCCGTGCGTACATCGCGCACGATGCGGTCGCGCAGATCGCGGGCGTTCTCCGATGCCGCCCGTTCCCGGTACTTTGCCTCGCGGGCCTGCGAGACATACAGAAATCCGTTGAAAACAGGGATGTTCACATTGCCGCCGATCGCACCCCACCAGTTTGTGACGTAATACTGGTCCGGCCGCACAGGCACCACACCGGCTGTACCGGCTGCGGAGAACGAAGGCAGCAGCTGGTCCCACTCTGACCGCGCGTACTTGTGCGCCGCCTGGGTATCGTAATTCAGCGCCTGCAGGTCGGGCCGCTGGGAGAGCGCCGTCTGAATCAACGGCTCGACCGAGGACGGGGGCGGCGGCGCTGCCGCGGTTTCTTCCACCAGGTCGTAATCCACATCGTGATCCAGCCCCAGCACCGCATCCAGAGCTGCCATGGATGACTGCTCGTTGCTCTGCGCATTCAGCCTGAGCAGTTGCGCCTGGGACAGGTTCACGTCGGCAAAGCTCAGATCCAGCGTCGACTTGAGCTTATTCCGGGTCATCTGGCTCACCTGCGTGTCGGTCGTCTGGCGCGTCGTTACTGTCTGCTCGGCAACCCGCAGCACCGCCTGCGCGGTCAGCGCGTCGTAGAAGGCCTGATCGGTGGCCAGCACGATCTCTTCCGTTGTGGCCAGCGCGCTGGAGTCCGATGCCCGCTCTTCCAGCTTCCGCGAGAGGACAAGGTTGTGGGTGTGTCCGAAGTCGTAGATGAGTTGCGAGAAGTTCACGCCCGCGCCCGCGTGTTCGAGCAGCCGCGACGCTGTCAGCGATCCCGCGGACAGGCGGGAGGCCTCCTCGGCTTCGACGCCGGTCACGGCGCCGTTCACCATGGGCATCTCTCCAGCCAACGCTTCGCGATAGACCTGATGCTGCGCCAGGGCCAGCAATTTGCCAACGGTGACCCGCGGATTGTTGCGGATCGCCATCTGCTCGGCCTCGGCCAGAGTCAGCTGCGGCCGCTGCGCCTGGCTCGCCGTTCCGGAGGACGCAGCGTTCTGAGCGCCGGCCGGCGCCGGTTGACTCGCCGCCTGAAGAACGGGAATCGCCTGCGGATGCGGCGCTGCAGGCAGCCCCGTCTGTGCCACCGCCAGACTGCACCAGATCGCACCCGTACCGAGAATTGCCGCCCTCCTCATGCTCCGGCTCCCTCCTGCGCGTTCAGTTTGCGTTCCTTTCCTTGCCCGCTTCCAGCCCCACTCGCCATCGGAATCATCTCCAGCAGCGTTGCCGGCGAGGTCCACCATCGGGCACAGCAGGAGAACAGAAAATGGATACCCGAATGCGAACTTCGGCATTAGTGGGCACTCTCCATCGCCTGACTCCTTGCCTCGCTGCGTTCGTGAACGATGAGATACACGGCCGGCACAACGAACATGGTCACAACCACGGAGACTCCCAGGCCGCCGATGATCGCACGCGCCAGCGGTGCGTACTGCTCGCTGCCCGCCTCGGCGCCGATGGCCATGGGGATCATGCCCAGCAGCGTCGCCAGCGAGGTCATCAGGATGGGACGAAGACGCATCTTGCACGCCTCCACCGTGGCTTCCAGCAGCGGCAAGCCCTGCCCGTGAAGGATGTTCGAGAAGTCCACGATGAGGATGCTGTTCGACACCACGATGCCGGTCATCATGATCGTTCCCATCAGCGACATGATGTTCAGCGTGCTGCCCGTCAGCACCAGGATCAGCACCACCCCGGCAATCCCCGGCGGAATGGCCATCAGGATAATGAACGGGTCGATGAACGAGGTGAACTGGGCCATCAGCACCAGGTAGACCAGAGCGACGGCGACGATCAGTCCGAGCCCGAAATCCTCAAACGCGGAATTCATGTTCACCACCGCACCGCGCAGCGTAATCCGGGTGTTGCTGCCAGTCTTCGTACGCGCAATCAGATTCCGGACCCTCTTGCCCGTCTGACCCAGAGCTTCGCTCTTCGTCGCCACATAGATGTCGATCACGCGGCGAATCTGATAGTGGTCGACTTCGGTGGGTGTGTTGATCAGCTGGATGTCCGCCACCGATTTCAGCGGCGTATAGCCAGCCTGATGGTCGCCCGCCCAGATTTCCGGCATCGTGTTCGCCGCAAACTGCCCCTGGTCCGTCGGCGGATATCCTGCAGGTTCTTTGCCGCGCAGCGGGATATTTTCGAAATCCTGCATGGTCATGTGGTTGATCCAACGGTTCGCATACTGCACCGTGACCATATAGTTGTTGCCGGTCTTCGGATCGATCCAGTAACTCGGCGCAATCATCCCGTCCGAGGTCATCGCGGTGATCACGTTGTCCACCACATCCTTCGCCGACAATCCGATCAGGCTGGCTTTTTCACGATCGATGTTGAGCGCGATGCCCGGATAGTTAATGTCCTGGGGGATGTAGGTGTCGCTCACGTTGGGGAAGGTTCGAATCTTCGCCGCCAGCTTCTCCGCCAGCGCATAGGCTCCCTCCAGGTTGTTCGAGCTCACCTGCACGTCGATGGGCGCGGGAAGCCCCTGGTTGATGACGCCGTCGATCAACCCGCCTGCCTGGAAGTAGGTCGTCAGCTCCGGCATCTCGCGCGACAGCTTCTGTCGAACCAGCCGCATGTACTCGTAACTTCCAGTACTGTGATCTTCCTTCAGGCTGGTCTGCACAAAAGCCGTATCCATCGATGCGTTCGAGGTGAAGATGGCCGAGAGATCCGGATACACGCCGATGTTGGAGACGATCATGCCCAGGTCGGAGGGCTTCACCGTCTGCCGGATGATCTGCTCGACCCTGGCGATGTAGTCGTTGCTCACATCGAGCCGCGTGCCGCTGGGCATGCGCACGTTGATGATGAACTGCCCCGGATCGGTGCGCGGAAAGTAGGCGCGGCCCAGGAACGGAAAGGTCACCAGCAGCAAAACGGCCACGCCCGCCAGAATCGCGCCCGTGGTCAGCCCCGGCCGCATCAGGCAGCGCCGCACCACGCCTTCGTACCACTCCACCATCCTCTGGAAGTAGTAGTTGAACCTCTCGAAGATCCACCTGGGAGTGAAGCGCCGGCTCGTTCTCTCTGCGTGATTCGGTTCCGCGCTCTCCGTTGCGTGACCCGATCCAGCATGTGAGCGCAGAAAAATCGAGCAGAACAACGGCACCACCGTCATGGCGAAGGCGTAGGAAGCGAACATGGACAGGACAACGCCGAGCGCCAGGGGAGTGAACAGGTATTTGCTGACCCCGGAAAGCGCCGCCACAGGCAGGAACACGATGGAGGTCGTGACCGTAGCCGCCAGCACCGCCAGCGAAACCTCGGATCCGCCCTTTTCCGCGGCCATGGGCGCAAACTCACCCATTTCCATGTAGCGGAAGATGTTCTCCAGGACCACCACGCCGTTGTCGATCAGACGCGAAAACGCCAGAGCCAGTCCGCCCAGGATCATAGTGTTGATGGACCCGCCCATCGAATCGGTCATCAGCAGGCAGGCCAGGGCGGAGAGCGGAACCGACAGCATCACAGCGATGGTGGCGCGGGGGCTGCCGAGGAACAACAGGATCATCAGCCCGGTCAGCACCAGCCCGATGCCGCCCTCTTTGCCGACGTTTCGCAGCGCCTGCTTCACGAAGACGGATTGATCGAAGGCGACCGCCGTCTTCAGGGACGCGGGCACATCCACGAGGTGCTTGATGGCGGCCTTAATCCCATCGACGATGGTGATGGTGTTGCTCCCGCCGCCCTGCTTGAAGATAGGCACATACACCGACCGCTGCCCGTTGATGCGCACGATGTTGTACTGCAGCGCGCCGGAGTCTTCCGCGTGCCCCACGTCGGCCACCAGCACCGATCCGTTTCCCACCGATTTCAGCGGCATCGAGTTCATCGCTTTCGCATCGGGAAACTGGCTGTTGGCGTAAATGTTGTAATCCTTCGTCCCAATGCGGACGTCGCCGGCGGGCAGGATCAGGTTGGAGCTGTTGACCGCCTTCACCACGTCGTTCAGGCTCAGGTTCCGCGCCTCCATTTTCAGCGGATCCACGTAGACCTGAATTTGCCGGTAGGTGCCGCCATAGGGCTGCGGCACCGATGCGCCCTGCACGTTGGAGATCTGGTCGCGCACCTCGAACTGCGCCAGATCCTTGAGCTGCGTCTCGTTCAGCCCCTTCCCTTCCAGCGTGACCAGGCAGACGGGCTGGCTCGAGGCGGTCAGTCCCAGCACCACCGGCGGCAGCGTGCCCGGCGGCAGGCGCCGCAGATCGGCCATAGCCAGGTTGGCGATATTGCTGAGGGCGGCATTCGGGTCGGTGCCGGGCTTGAAGTAGATCTTGATCAGGCTGACGCCGGTCAGCGAGCGCGACTCGCTGTGATCTACGTTGGCCGCCAGCGTGAAGAATCGTTCGAAGGTGTTGGTAATGTCCGCTTCGATTTGCTGCGGCGGCATGCCGTTGTAGAACGTAGCCACCACCACCACCGGCATGTCGATGTCCGGGAACAGATCCACCGGCATGGTGAACATTCTGACCGTGCCGATGAGTGCCACCATCAGGCACAGCATCAAAATGAAGAAGGGATACTTGAGCGCAAATCTCGGCATGCGTTAAGAGCCCCCGTTCCCGCTGTTGACATCTCCGCTCATGTCGATCACGCCTCCGGATTGCGGAGCCGTCTCCGACGCCGGCGTCTGCGCCACCACCGGAGTCACCTTCTCGCCCTCCGCGTATTTGGCCTGAGCGGCCATGATCACGTGATCGCCCGGATCAATTCCGCTCACGATCGCCGCCAGTCGGCTACCTTCAATTCCTACCTGCACCGTGCGGATCTGCACCCGATTGTCGCCGTCGAGCACATACACCTCTTGCCGGGTGTTCGGCGGATTCCCGGAGAGCACAATCGCTCCCAACGGAATGGTTACCGCATTATCGGTATGCGCCAGCCGCATCTGCGCCAGGGCGTACATGCCGGAATCAAGCGTCAGGCTGGGGTTCGGCACATCGACTTCCGTCTCCATGGTGCGCGTCTCAAAGTTCACCTCGCGGGTGAACCGCACCACGCTGCCGGAGAAGGATCGATTCAGCGCATCCACGCGCACCTGCACCGGGTCCCCCAGATGCACGTAGCGTACGTACTGCTCCGGAACCGGCAATCGCAGCCGCATCAGCCCGCTCTGGGCCAGCTTCACAATCGGCAGCGTCGAGTTGTTGGAGTTGGTTCCGCCCTGGATCAGGGCTCCGGTATCGGCGTAGCGCCACACGATCACCCCATCCAGCGGCGCCACCACATTGGTGTAGTTCTCGAGCGCGCTCACCCGATTGTTGTCGGCCTGCGCTACCTGCAGTCCCTTTTCGGCAGCCGCCAGCGCAGACTGTGCGGCGTCAACATCTGCGGCGGAGGAAAGATCTTTCGCCTGCGCATCGTCCAGCTCCTGCTGCGCCACCAGTCCTGGCTGGGCCTGCGATGTCTGCAGCAGGCGCTGATAGTCGGCGTGCAGCGCCGCAGCCGTCGCCGTGGCCCGTGCCACCTCGTGCCGAGCTCGCGTGATCATGTCCTTCGCCTGTTGCACCTGGTACACGGTGCCCTGCAGCTGCGCCTTCAGTTCCGGGACTTCAAGAACCGCCAGCGTTTCCCCCTGATGCACCCGATCTCCGATATCGACGTAAATATGGCGGATGAACCCGGAGACCTTGGGATGGACGTCGATTTCCTGGTACGGCTGAAACTGGCCGGCGAGAGTCAGCACCTGATTGATCGTGCCCCGCTGGGCGATCGCCACCTCTGCGGCGGCCGGGCCGGGAGCTGCTTCGACGGTGGGCGTGCGGTGACGAGCATGCAGCACCAGCAGAATGACAACAGCGGTTACGAGAGAAGCAGTGAGTACAACCCAAACGCGCTTGTGCATATAGGAAGACCACCTATAGTGCCTGAGCTGCAGGCAAGGTCCGTGGAACTGTCCGGGGTGTCAGCTGCGGCCGCTCGACGTAGGCTGTCTCGCCCGGATTCCGGGCGGACGCGGATGGCGGCCCGCGAGCTGAGATGAGTTCTAACGAAGAGAAGGCGGCGGACGCACGAATTCGGCTGCGCTTCCGGCAAGCCGCAAAACCGGCAACTTCTCCGGCACCCGCAGCGCCCACGCATTCCATCTCACCTGGAACGTGGACCGCATGCGGACAAAAGATGCCAGAAACAGAACCGCGAACGACAGTGGCGCGGCAACGTCCTGCGCGCGCAGGGGGTGAACCGCCGCGAACTCGAGGCGTTCCTTCCCCACCAGCAGCTTGGCTGCCGGCATACAGTGTGCAATCGAGTGAGGCGGCGCGTACAGGGAGAGCTTGTACCGCAGACCCCACGCGAAGACACAGACGCCCAGCATCACCAGTCCGAGAGCGAAGACGCGCACGGCCGGGCGCCGAGCGGGCATCAGCCGCCCACTCCCGATTGCTGGGTTGGAGTGTGGAGTGATCAAAACCTTCTGGTCACGATGATGACACACCGTTGGACGTTTGCAAAATCGCATGCGTAAGCCGAAATCCGGAAAATCCCTTCTTTTCCGGCGGTTTACAATCGCTGCATGCAAACCGCTGAATTGGCTCGCGTACTCCAGGCCGAGCTGCGCGGCGATCCGCAACTGGAGCTCACCGGCGTGGCCGGAATCGAGGAAGCGGGGCCCTCGCAGCTCACCTTCGTGGCCAATCCGCGGTACGCTCCCCTTGCCAGAACAACGCATGCCGGCGCCATTCTCGTCACCCCCGATTTTCCCGAGGTCGCCGCCGCCACGCTGCGTCTGAAGAACCCCTACCTCGCCTTCGCTCAGGCCCTTGAGATCTTCTATCAACCGCCAATCTGGCCGGCGGGGGTGCATCCGACCGCCGTCATTCACTCCACAGCCCGCTTCGGCAAGCGCGCTCACGTCGGAGCCTACGTGGTGATCGGAGAACACGTGGTTATCGGGGACGACGCCGTGATCCTGCCCCACGTCGTCATCTATCCGGGGGTTCACATCGGCGATCGCTTCTTCGCGCACGCCCACGCTGTTATCCGCGAATACTGCTCGCTCGGCGACGACGTGGTGCTGCAGAACGGCGCCGTCGTCGGCTCGGACGGCTTCGGCTTCGCCAAGGACGAGGCGGGCCGCTGGCACAAGATTCCGCAGTCCGGGCCCGCCGTTCTCGGCAACCGCATCGAGGTGCAGGCGAACTCCTGCATCGACCGCGCCAGCGTCGGGGCCACACGCATTGACGACGGAGTGAAGATCGATAATCTCGTCCAGGTCGGCCACGGCTCGTCGGTCGGCCGGAACACTTTGCTGTGCGCTCAGGTGGGTCTCGCCGGATCCACCCACGCCGGCAAGAATGTCATCCTCGCGGGACAAGTCGGCGTTGCCGGCCACTGCAAGATCGGCGACGGCACGGTGGCCATCGCCCAGGCCGGCCTGCACGGCGACATTCCGCCCGGATCCATGCTGGCTGGCTCGCCGGCCTTCGAACACAAGCAGTGGCTGCGCGCCTCGGCGCTCTTCAGCCGCCTTCCTGAGTTGCTGAAACAATTGCAGCGGCGGAGCAAATCCAAAGAGTAAAGTGAAAACACAGGGCCGAAATCCCCAGTCTCCGGCAGCAATCCGGCCGCGAGGCGCATCCTACTGACTTTCATGCCGACGAACGACCACGAAACGACGCTGAGTCTTGTCCAGGCGCCGGCCCCTGAGCCGATCCGCGTTCTCCTGCTCGATGACCACCCCGACAATCTCCTTCTGCGTTCCACCATCCTGCGCAAATACGGTTACCTGACCGAAACGGCCGGCACCATCGAGGAAGCCGAGCGGATGCTCGACGACATCGACATCGCCGTGCTCGACTACCACCTCGGCGCGGGAAAATTCGGCACTGAAGTCGCGGCCGCTCTGCGCGCGCGCCGCCCCCAGGTGCCCATCATCATCCTCTCCGCCACTCTGGAGCGCCGCTTCGGCGGCGTCGAGGATATGCATCTGCTCAAGGGCTACAGCTCGATCGACGATCTCGTCACGGCGCTGCGCTCCTTTGAGGCCAAGCGCCGCGGCAGACCGGTTGTTGTCGACGCCCGCGACTTCTTCTACTCGCGCATCAACATGGCTATGGGCGACGACGTCGTTCTCGAGATCCTCGACGGCGACGGCACCTGGCAGTACGTGAACGAAACCTGCGCCCGCGTTCTTGAGAAGCCGCGCGACTGGTTCCCGGGCCGCAACATGTTCGAGGAAATGCCCGGACTCGCCGCCGACTGGGCCGACATCCTGCGCACCGTCGCCGAAAGCCGCGAGACCTACATCGACCGCACCTTCCGCGGCGTCCTCAACCTGCCCAATACCGGCAATCGCTGGGTCTGGAACGTTCTCGCCTTTCCCATCACCCTCCATAACCGCGAAACCGGCGTGGTGCTGACCGCACGCGCGCTGGAGCGCAAGCCGCTGGTCTAGCGTCCCTCACCGGCTGCCAAGCACATAGCTGTTGCCGTCCGGATCTTTGAAGACCGCGGACGTGCCCCAATGCTCCTTTTTGGGGCCCTGCGCGAAGACAACGCCCTTCTGCTTCATGCCTGCGGCGGTCGCAAACACGTCATCGCACCAGAAGGAAATGGACTGGAATTTTCCGATGCGGTCTTCGTGCCCAGGCGGAGTGAACAGCGCGATTCCCGTATCCGCCCCCGGAACCTTCAGCTCGATCCAGCGCTGCTTATCGTTGAACGGCTGATCGGTGGTGACCTTCATGCCCACGGCTTCGGTCCAGAACTTCAGGGCCGCATCCTGGTCGCTGACGGGAACGCCGACAAACTTGATGCCTCGAATCATGCGTTCTTTTCCTCCTCGATTTCCGGAGCATAAGGACCCGGCCCGCGACATGCAATCGTCTATCCGCTGCTATAGCATTGGCTGGTATAGCATGCCGGCCATCGACGACTACATTACCGACGTTCTGATGCGCGACCTGGTGGGCCACGACCGGCGCCCGGTCGGCTTTCTCATCTACCTGTGGCTGGCCGCGGCTCAGGTCCGCACCAGCCGCGCCGTCCAGATCAGTTACCAGGAACTGGCGGAGTCGGTGGGGGTTTCGAAGAGTGCCGCACAGGCTGCGGTGCGCTGGCTTGTCCGCCGCAAGCTGCTCGCAGCGGCCAAAGTGAATGCGACCTCCGTTCCCTCCTACACCGTCCTGACGCCGTGGAAGGGTGCGCCGCAGCGCAGGCCTCAGCGCCGGTCCTGATGGTAGGCTGAGATTTGAAGTCCATGCCCAAGGCCGTTGTCCTGTTCGCTGCTTCGTGCGCATTGCTGGCCGCCTGCGGCCCACTCGCCGGTTGCCGTTCCCCATGGGTCCAGGCCATCATCGACAACCAGCAAAGCACACCCGTGAACGTCCTTGAAGTCGATTACCCCGGCGGCAGCTTCGGCGTGCAGTCCATTGCGCCCCACGCCACATTCCGCTACCGCTTCCACCTGCTCGGCACCGACAAGGTTGTCCTCACCTTTACCGACGCCGCAGAGCAGAATCGGAAGTCCACCGGCCCTGAGCTCGAAAAGGGACAGGCGGGGACTCTCCGCATCGAGATTGAGCCCGGCGATCGTGTCGAGTGGATCCCGACCCTGGCGGCCGCCAGATAAAGCGCGCCTTCGCCCTGGCCTGAAACCTCCGTTTCTGGCACACTAAGCAGACCGTTTGCCAACGCAGTGTCATGTCTCCGGGAGGTCCGCCCGTGATCCGGGTAGAAAATCTCACCAAAAACTTCGACCAGTTCACTGCAGTCAAAGATATTTCGTTTCAGGTAGATACAGGAGAGATCTTCGCCTTTCTCGGCCCGAATGGGGCCGGCAAAACCACCACCATCAAGATGCTCACCACGCTGCTGCGCCCTACCAGCGGCCGCATCCAGCTCGACGGCTTCGATCCCTGGGTCAAGCAGCGTGATGCACGCCAGCGCTTCGGCATCGTTTTTCAGGATCCCAGCCTCGACGGCGAACAGACCGCGTACGAGAACATGGAACTGCACGGCATCCTCTACCACGTGCCGCATCGCGTCCGGGCAGAGCGCATCGAGCGGCTGCTGCGCCAGTTTGAGCTGTGGGAGCGCCGCGATGACTACGTGAAGACTTTCTCCGGCGGGATGAAGCGCCGCCTCGAGATTGCCCGCGGCTTTCTGCACACTCCTAAAATCCTCTTCCTCGACGAGCCGACGCTCGGCCTCGATCCGCAGAGCCGCAACCAGCTCTGGACCCACGTAAAGACCCTCAACGAAGCCGAGAAGACGACCGTCTTCCTCACCACGCACTACATGGACGAGGCGGACCGCGTTGCCCATCGCATCGCCGTCATGGATCACGGCGCAATTGTGGCCATCGGCACTTCCGCCGAACTGAAGGCTCGCACCAGCACCGACTCGCTGGAAGGCGCTTTCCTGGCACTCACCGGCACCTCGCTGCGCGACGAGGCCGCCAGTTCATCGGATCAGTTGCGCCGGTTCGCGCAGATGTGGCAACGCCGATAAAAAGGAGAGATTGATGGGCGCCATTTACATCATGTGGCTGCGCGAGCTCAAGCGTTACGTCCGCTCCCGCGCGCAGATCATCGTCTCGCTCGGCCAGCCTGCGCTCTACCTGCTCGCTCTCGGATACGGTTTCGGTCCGGTCTTCGCCAAAGCGGGCGCGGGCAGCTATCTCCAGTTCATGGCGCCCGGCGTCATGGGCATGACCGTCCTCTTCACCTCGGTCTTCTCCGGCATGGCGATGCTGTGGGACCGCCAGTTCGGCTTCCTGCGCGAAACCCTGGTCGCCCCCGTGCCGCGCCTGCACATCGTGCTGGGCCGAACCCTCGGCGGCGCCACGGTGGCTATCATTCAGGGGATCCTGATCCTCATCGTCTGCCTCATCGCCGGATTCCGCCCGCACCTCTGGGCGGCTGTCCCAGCATCGTTCATCTTTCTCGTGATGATCGCCGTCGTCTTCGCGGCGCTGGGCGCATCCATCGGCTCCGTCATTCAGGACATGCAGGGCTTTCAGTTCCTCATGAATTTCCTGGTCATGCCCATCTTCTTTCTCTCCGGCGCGCTCTATCCGCTGAAGAATCTGCCCCGCGTCCTGGGCTGGATCACCCACGCCGATCCGCTCACCTACGGCATCGACGGACTGCGCGGCATCCTAATCGGGAGCTGGCAGTTCACCTTTACGCTCGACGTTGCCATCCTGGTCGCGCTGGCCGCTGCCCTGCTCTGCGTCAGCGCATGGCTGTTTTCGCGGATTCAGCTCTGAAGCCCATCTTTCGGAGGCTGCCCGTACAACCTCCCGGCGAAATCCCGCTTCTGGTAACGTGATATTCAGGCGATGACACATCTCATTCCTGTCACAGCATTTCTTTTCTTCCAGGACGCGACCCAGGCCGCTCCGCCCATCGGCAATGGCAACGCGATCATGGACATGCTTCACAACAGCGGTCCGGTCGCCATCACCGTCCTCCTGGTGCTGCTCTTCGGGAGCCTGTTCTCCTGGGCTATCATCATTGCCAAGTGGGGCAGCTTCCGCCGTGCCCGCGCGCAAAGCAAGCGGTTTCTGCGCGCCTTCCGCAAGGCCACGCGCCTGCAGGAGATTGCCACGGTCAGCGAGCAGTTCAAGCCCAGCCCGCTGGTGAACGTCTTTGACGAGGTCTACGAGACCTACCGGCGCCAGACCGGAGGCTACGGCCCTCCGCGCAACATCACCGCGCTCGAGCGCGCCGCCCAGACCGCATCCAGCGAATCGCTGACGGTGATGGAGCAGCGGCTTACGTGGCTGGCCAGCATCGGCGCTATTGCGCCCTTCGTAGGCTTGTTCGGCACCGTCATGGGCATCGTTGACGCCTTTGTCGGCCTCGGCACCGAGGGCACGGCAACCCTCCGCGCCGTGGCGCCGGGCGTCGCCGAAGCGCTCATCACCACCGCTGCCGGCCTGGTTGTGGCCATCCCCGCCGTCATCGCCTACAACCAGTTCACCGCCAGCTGCCGCGACTTCGGCGCCCGCAACGACGACTTCGCCCGCGAGCTGCTGAACAGCATGGAAGAGGCCGCGCTCGGCCCCAATCAGGATCCGGGAGAAAGTCCTCGTGGCATTCACCACTAGAGGCGGTCACACCCAGACTGCGCTGGCGGAGATCAACATTACGCCGCTGGTCGACGTGGTGCTGGTGCTGCTCGTCATCTTTATGCTCACCGCTCCGGTGCTGCAGTCGGGCATTCAGGTGAACGTGCCCAAGACCCGCACCGTCCGCGAGATCACGCAGCAGCGCAATGTCGTTACCGTCGATAAGGACCAGCAGGTCTTCCTCAACGACAAACCCGTTAACCTGAACGACCTGCCCAACCTGCTTCGCGCCCAGAACACCGACACGGTGCACGAAGTCATCTATCTGCGTGCCGACGAAAAGGTCCCCTTCGGTGTCTTCGCCGAGGTGATGGACGCCGTGAAGCAGGCCGGCATCACCAATGTCAGCATCGTCACCCAGCCCATCCAGTCCTCACCCGCCGCAAAATAACCCCGCTCCCGCACACCCCCTGCGTGCGAAGCACGCGTCTGCCTGGACGGCGAGTCCCCGCCCGGACGGCCCCTCCCCTGGCGCTGCACCCGCCTAATTGCGTAATCTGAATCGCGGAATGTTAAGCGGAGCAACGACGCAATGAACGGACTGGCACGACTCATGGCTTTCGGCATCCTTGGCACAGCACTCGTTTCCGGCGCTGCGCTCGCGCAGACGGCGTCCACGCAGCCTGCTTTTGTCAACACCCTCATGCCGCAGCCCGCGCAGCTGACCGTCGGAGCGGGTGTATTGCCCATCGCCGCAGGCTTCTCCGTCGCTACAGACAAGTTCCACGACCAGCGTCTCGACGACGCCATCGGCTGGGCCATGCAGCGGCTCAAGGTGCAGGTCGGCTTCGTCATTCAGAACGCTGCGCCCGGCGCGCCCGCGGCGCTCCTCATTTCCGTCGATGGGCCGGGCGAAGCCGTACAGGGCCCGGATGAGGACGAGTCCTATTCGCTCGACGTCACCCCTCAGGGCGCGCGTCTCCACGCCGCCACCGACGTTGGCGCCATGCGCGGCCTCGAAACCCTCCTCCAGCTCGTCCAGTCCTCCGGCGAAGGATTCTTCCTGCCCGCGGTCTCCATCCAGGATTCTCCCCGCTTCCGCTGGCGCGGCCTGATGATCGACTGCTCCCGCCACTTCGAGCCCGTCGGCGTGATCGAGCGCACTCTGGACGCGATGGCCGCCGTTAAGATGAACGTCTTCCACTGGCATCTCAGCGACGATCAGGGCTTCCGCATCGAGAGCAAGATCTTCCCGAAGCTGACCGGAGATGGCTCCGACGGCCTTTATTACACCCAGGATGACGCTCGCGAAGTCGTGGCCTACGCCCGCGGCCTCGGCATCCGCGTGGTGCCCGAATTCGACATGCCGGGCCACAGCACCTCATGGGTGGTGGGTTACCCCGATCTGGCCAGCGCGCCCGGCCCGTTCTCGATCGAGCGCCACTTCGGCGTCTTCGATCCGGTGCTGGACCCAACCCGCGACAGCACCTACGACTTCCTCGATAAATTCATCGGCGAAATGGCGGACATATTTCCCGATGAGTACATGCACATCGGCGGCGACGAGAACAACGGCGTCGAGTGGAAGAACAATCCGCGCATCCAGGCCTTCATGCGCGCGCACGATCTCAAAGGCACCGCCGCGCTTCAGGCGTATTTCAACCAGCGGCTGCTAAAGATCTTGCAAAAGTACCACAAGAAAATGATCGGCTGGGACGAGATCCTGACCCCGGACCTGCCCAAAGACGTCATTGTGCAGTCGTGGCGCGGCTTTGACTCGCTCTCTTCCGGAGCGAAACAAGGCTATGGCGGCATTCTCAGCGCCGGTTACTACCTCGACCACATGGTTCCCGCCTCCGAGTATTACCGGGTCGATCCCGTACCCGCCGGCAGCGATCTCACAGCCGATCAGTCCGCTCTGATCCTCGGCGGCGAAGCCTGCATGTGGGGCGAGTACGTCAATCCCCAGATCATCGACTCGCGGATCTGGCCCCGGGCCGCGGCCATCGCCGAGCGCCTGTGGTCCCCGCGCTCCGTCACTAACGTTGACGACATGTACCGCCGCCTTCGGGTCGAATCGCTGCGCATCGAAGCTCTCGGCCTCACGCAGATCTCCCAGGAAAACGTCAGCCTCCGCGCGCTCGCCGGCACGCAGCAGATCGATCCGCTTGAGACTCTCGCGTCCGTCCTCCAGCCCGTCGACTTCGACGAGCGCTCCTCCTGGTCGGACGCGCACGGCGTCACCACCCTCATGCCCCTCGATCACCTCGTCGACGCGCTGCCGCCCGATCCGCCTTCGCGTCACGATTTCGTGGAATTGGTGAGCACCTATCTCCAGGATCCCATTGCCCACCCCGAACAGCAGGCCGCGCTTATCGCTCTGTTCCGCTCGTGGGCGAGCGCGCAACCCGACCTTACTGAGCTCATGGCGGACTCGCCGCTGCTTGCCAATGCCCAGCCCCGCGCCCAGCAGTTGACCGAGCTGAGTTCAGTGGGGCTCGAAGCAATCTCGTATCTCTCTTCAGGCCTGCCCGCAGCTGCGGGATGGAAGGCGCAGCAGTTGGCCATCCTCGATCAGGCCGCCCAGCCCACCGCTCTCACGCGCTTCACGGTCCTTCAGCCGTTGCGCGATCTGGTGAATGAGGTGCGCTGAGCGTGCCAAATGAAAAAGGGCAGGCGGCGGCCTGCCCTTGCTAAGCCCTGCACCCTAATCCCTAAGCCCTGCCGTCACACAATCCACCCTCCGCCCGCGACCTCGTCGCCGTCGTAAAAGACCGCAGCCTGGCCGGGCGTGACCGCGCGCTGCGGCTCGTCGAAGATGGCCTCGACCTCGCCCTTGTCCAGGTTCCGAATCGTCGCCCAGGACGGCTCGTGCCGGTGCCGGATCTTCGCCTGGACGCGCATCTCGCCGCGCAGCTCAGAAATGCTGATCCAGTTCAGCTCCCTCGCCCGCAGCGTCCGCGTCGTCGCCTCCGCGTCGGAACCCACCGTCACCCGATGGCTGGCGTTGTCGATCTGGATCACATACAGCGGCTCCAGCGACGCTACGCCCAAACCCTTGCGCTGCCCGACCGTGAAGTTGTGGATGCCCGTGTGCCGACCGATCGCTTCCCCGCTTGTCGTCACCAGCTCTCCCGCGGTGTCCGGCATCTCCTGGTGCTGTTCGTCGAGATACGCCGCGATAAA
>Ga0335073_10003460_pt1 | contig 21990 bp, 16 predicted proteins | sample Lox_Sample_22_FD_207093 | JGI IMG/M metagenome (GOLD analysis project Ga0335073, IMG submission 207093) | Soil microbial communities from Loxahatchee National Wildlife Refuge, Florida, United States - Lox_Sample_2.2 | ecosystem: Environmental > Terrestrial > Soil > Wetlands | place: USA...
GCGTCGGCGCGCAATTCGCCCGCGGCGCGCATGGACTCGAGTCCGTTTCGGAGGGGCTCCTGCCAACGGTCGAACCCGTCCGCCAGCGCGGCGCGGGCCTGATAATCGGATTCGGCCAGGGCGCCCGCGAGGCGGCCGATCGGACACCCGCCGACTGCTTTCCGGGCGACCTGAAGGCCGACGAGTTGATCGAACCAGCTGTCGATCGCCGCCCACGACGAGAGGTCGGCGAGCGCCGGCTGGGCCGCAAGGACGTCGTCGACGGTGCGAGAGATCACCGCATACACGAGATCTCCCTTGTCGGTGAAGTAGTGGTAAAGCTGCCCCTTGCTCACCTTGGCAGCCGCCCGCACATGGTCCAGGCTCGTTGCCGCGACGCCTCGCTCGAACACGAGCCAGGTCGCGCTCTGGACGATGCGTTCGCGGGTCGCCCGCCCTTTGCCCGTGGCTGGTTCAGCGCCGCTCATCCGCGTCACTGGTTGAAGAAGTGGGTTCTCGGCCGCTCGAGCAAGACTCCGTCCAGGTGGATGTCCACCTTCTCGTTGTAGAACGAGACGAGGCCGGCGATCGGGAGCAGCGCCCCCGTCGGGAACTGGTAGGTCCACGCCAGATCACGGTGGACTCCGGTTTCGGTGCGGACGGACCAGTAGCCGCTGGTGACGCCTTTGTAGGGACACGCGGTCACCGTGTCGGTAGCGATGAGGTGTTCGAAGTTGACCGCGGTTGAATCGACGTAGTAACGGGTAGGAAGGCCGGTCTCGAACACCATCACGCACGCGTCGGCCTTCGCCAGAACCCGACCCTCGAGTGCGATCTCCACCGTGCGCCGCGAGCGGATCGCGTCGACCCGTACGTACGGGCTGCGGGGGTGGACGAACACCTGCTCATCCTCCTCGAACCACGCGTCGAGGGCTGCCCAGGTGAAGCGGACGGTGTCGCGCAGCTCGGGCAGCTCCGACTCGTGCAGGACCTGTGCCGCGCCGGGCCGGGTGACCTCACCTGAGCTGACGGTGTGGAGCTTGACCGTGCCGCGTCGCGTCGCCTTACTGTGATCCTCACTGGCGAGCGCTCCGTCGCGGACGTCAGCGAGCGGGATGTAGTACTGCGGGTAGTAAGGCCACTCCCACACGTACCGGGCTCGCGTCGTGTCGAAGACCACCTCGTCCGCCAGGACACCGCGGATCCTTCGTGGAACCGGCTCCACGTGATTGGCCTGTGTGATCGCAGCGGGAAAGCCGTCCATCGAGGCTCGCCCGTCGCCTTTGATCTCGACGCTCATGTTCTACGCCTCACCGCGTGCGGGGTAGTTGTGCTCACGCCACCACTTCAATCCCCCGAGCAGGTCGTCGAGCCGCGGCCGGCCGACCGGCATCGACAGGATCGATTCGTAATAGACGGTGCCGTCGGGAGCGATGAGGAACAGTCCGGGCTCGCTGAACAGTGCGGGTTCATGGTCGTAGATCCCGTGCGAGACGAACAGTCCCCACTCCCGCATCTGCCCCTCGCTCAACCCGTAGCCCAGCGGGAGTCGATCAAGCTTCCATTCTGAAGCGAGTTGCTCGGTCCGCTCGCGGGTCTCCCCGCTCACGGCGATGACATCGATCCCCTGATCGCGCAGGTCGTCGAGGCGGCGATTCAGCTCACTGAGCTGGGCCCGACACACCGGGCAGTGCAGACCTCGAAAGAACACGACCATGGTGAAGGCGTCGGGCCGCTGGTCGGTGAGGCGGTAGGTTCCGCCCGACAGGAGCGAGACGGTCAGATCTGGAGCCGGCTGCCGTGGTCGGACGCCGTGGGCAGCGGGCGCTGAAGCGGTGCTCATAGAAAGCCTCCTGTGATTCCTGAACCAATTGGACCGAACGGTCCAGACTCCGAAGCAGCTTAGCAATAATGGACCAAAGGGTCCAGACCTAGAGTCGAGGCCAGACAAGTGCGGACCGGTGCACTCGCGTAGGTCCGCTTTCTTGTCCGACAATCACCGCTCATGCACGGGGCGTTAGTGGGTCGGAATCGGCGCTTCTTACCGAACCCACCTGGGACTTGCCAACTCCGACCGGCCGCAGACCGGGCGGTGGTCCGTGGCGGCGTCGCGTCCGGCAACGTCTGCCCGCCGCCAAGGGCGAGAATGCTCGTAGTGAAGAGCTTCGCTGACATTCCTGCGGAGGTCCGGCGGCGCGTCGTTGCCGGCGAGCGAGTGATCCTGATCCTGCTCGACGCGTTCGGGTTGCACTTCCTCGAGCGTCATCGCGATCACCCGTTGATCCAGAGTCTGGACGTGACCCCGGTGACCTCGCAGTTCCCGTCGACGACGACCGCGCACGTGCCGTCGGTGCATTTCGGCGTGCCCGTGGGCGAGCACGGTCTCTACGAATGGAACATTCTCGAGCCCGCCCTGGGCGAGATCATCTGCCCGCTTCGCTTCAACGCGACCGGCGCCGAGGAGGAGGGCACCTTGGTCGGTCGGATCGAGCCATCCGTGCTGGCGCCCGGCCCGACGTTCTATGAGTCGCTGGCCGTGTCCTGTGTGGTGGCGCAGCCCTTGCGGCTGGCGGGCTCGTTCAGCGCCATCGCGACGCGTGGCGCGCAGGTAATCGGGTTTCGGCGGCTGCGCGAGGGCCTGCATGCGGTCGGAGAGGCGTTCGCGGCGCCGGGAAGCGATCATCGCTACGCGCTCGTGTACTGGGATCTGATCGACCGCGCGGGACACGAACACGGCCCCGGTTCGTCTGAGTTTGCCGCTGCGTGCAGACGTTCGCTCGACGAGTTGTGGGACGCCAGGGAGGCGCTCCGCGGTGTCACAGTGCTGATCACGGCCGACCACGGTCAGGTCGACGTCAGACCCGACCGGGTCGACTACCTCGACGATCTCTGGCCCGATTTACCAATGCTGCTGTCACAGCGCCGGCCGGCGGGATCCCCGCGCGACGTCTTCTTGCACGTGCACGCCGAGCATGTCCTCACGGTCATCCGGGAGCTGTCGGCAAGGCTTGACGGCCGCGCCGAGGTACGGCCGGCGGGTGAGCTGTTTGAGCGGATCGGGCCCCGTCTGAAGTCTCGGCTGGGTGACGTGGCGGTGCTGCCCGCCGCGGGCCGCCAGGCCTGGCTTCGCTCGGCGGCGGCCAACGAGCAGCGGTTCCTCGGTCAGCACGGCGGCTTGCACGAAGCCGAGACCAGCACCTATCTCGCGAGGCTCACCGATTGATGCCCGCCGCGGTAGCAGGCGAGGCTGGGGTCTCTCGAAGCGTCCGAGTTCACCTGCGTTGATTGCTGGCGAGCCAACCCGCGACCCGGGTGAGATCGGCGACGAACTCGTCCATCGCAGCCTCGCGCTCGCCGTCGTCGCGCTGGCGAAGGATCGCCGAGGGATGAGCGGTCAGCGTCACGAGTTCGGCGAGGCTTGAGTCCATCGGTTGGCCCCGGTCGCGGCCGATCCGGACGTGGGAACCAAGCAGCGCCTGGGCCGCCGTGGCGCCCAGGCAGACCAGCGCTTGCGGCCTCACGAGTGCCAGCTCGGCGTCCAGCCAGGGGCGGCAGGCCACGATATGCGCCCGCTCCGGCGTCTGGTGAATCCGGCGCTTGCCCCGGAGCTTGTACCGGAAGTGCTTGACGACGTTGGTGACATACGCGTCACGCCGCTCGATTCCGGCTCGCTCCAGAGCGCGGTCAAGCACGCGGCCGGCGGGTCCCACGAACGGTAGGCCCTCGATGTCCTCGCGGTCCCCGGGCTGCTCGCCGACCAACATCAGTCGGGCCGTTCCGTCGGTGGTGCCCTCACCGACCACCGGTTGCGTCGCGTGCTCCCATAACTCGCAGGCCCGGCAGTCGCCGATCGACTGACGCAGCGACTGGAAGCTGAGCCGCTCCGGAACGGGCGCGGGAGGCGGCGCGCCTGGGTCGTCGAACAAGGACACGAACCGCCTGTCAGGCTGTGCTCTCGACGGCGCACGGAGTCGTTGAAGGAATCTTACGCAGCATGATTGGAAGCCCGTCAGCGCGCGCCACCGGCCGCCAAACGTTCACACGGGACCCACGTCGACGTCGTACAAGAGGATTAGTAACGACGGGCCAGCTGTTCTTACGACACCGGTAAGAACATGAGGGCCGGGCGGAACTAACTGCTGTGTATCGAGCCAGGTGGATGGTCGTAAACGCGATCCAATTGAATCGAGTTGCAGTCGATTTCGTGTTTCCGAGCATCAGGTGGGCGTCGGCCGAAACGTATCTGCACGCGCAACAGGCCGCGTCCGCGGGTGATTGGGGATTCGGCCCGTGAGTGTGTTTCACGAGGGCGAGCAGTTCGTCCAGCAGCGCGCGGGTGTTGGAGAGACGGCGGCCGAACTCGGTGCGCGTGTCGTCAACCACGCGTTGAGCCCGCGCTTCTCCGATTTCCTCAGTACCCAGCCCTTCGTGATCGTTGCGAGCGGACCGCCGCCCGGAGGGATGTGGGCGTCGATCTTGAGTGGACCTCCTGGCTTTGCGAGGACCGTCCGGCCGGATCGCGTGGTTGTCGAGGCCAAGATCCAGCGCTCGGATCCGCTAACACAATCGCTGGCTTCCGGGCCAGCGGCGCTCGGGCTGCTCGTCTTGGATCCCGCGGGTCGTCGTCGAATTCGCTTAAACGGTGTCGGTCGGAGCACGTCGACTGGTCTTGAGGTCGACGTGCTCGAGGTGTTCGGCAACTGCCCCAAGTACATCCAGAAGCGCCGGTTGTGCGAATCGCTCAACGCAGTGAGCGATGACGTCAGCACGGTTGGGTCGTCGTTGAACCAGGAGCAGCGGGCGGTGGTCGAGCGAGCCGACACGTTCTTCATCGCCAGCCGGCACCCCGAGCGAGGCGCCGACGCGTCGCACCGGGGAGGTCGTCCCGGGTTTGTGACGGTGGCTGACGACGGGGCGTCGATGACGTTTCCCGACTACGCGGGCAACAACCTGTTTCAGACTCTCGGCAACTTGACGGTCGACCCGGCGATCGGTCTCCTGTTCGTGGACTGGAGCACCGGCCGAGCCCTACAACTCAGTGGCCACGCCGAGATCGTGTGGGATGGGACACGGTTAGCGAACTGGCCTCGAGCACGCCGGTTGATCGATGTTCGCCTGCGGACGGTCGTCGATCGAAGCCATGCGTCACCGCTGCGATGGGAGTTCGTGGAGATGCACCGCTTCAACCCACCGGTGCCAGAACACGACGGTGCGAGCCGCCCGAAAGACGACGGTCCGCAGGAGCACTAATCCTCTCGACCGTCCCTATCTCACCGACTGGAGCTCCAACAATGGGTCTCTCATGGCAGCAAGGGCCGCTCGGCCGCAACCCGAATGGACAGTTCCTCGTGCCCGGCATGCCGAAGCGCGTCCTATTTGCGGAACCTCTCCGGCGGCGGATGCGGGCGGAGCTTGGTGGGCAGACTGTGGTGCAAAGCGACGATGCCGTCCTGCTCTTCGAGCCCGGGCGATACCCCGTCGCGTACTTTCCGATCGACGACTTCGCCAAAGGAGCGCTGCGGCCCACCGATCACCGCAGCACGCACCCAGACCTCGGCGAGACCGCCTGGTTCGAGGTCGCAGGTTCGACTCGCGTCGCTGCACGCGGGGCCTGGCATCACATTGCACTCCCCGGCCACGCGGCCATCTTGGAAGGCAAGGTCGCGCTGGCGTGGCGGGCGATGGACGGCTTCTACGAGGAGGAGGACCGCGTCCTCGGGCACGCCGCCGACCCCTATCACCGAATCGACATCCGCCGCTCCTCTCGCCATCTGGTCGTCCGTACAGGGGAGCGCGTAGTTGCCGACACCCACATTCCGCTCGTCCTCTACGAGTCCGGCTTCGCCCCGCGCTGGTACGTGCCTCGTGAAGACATCGACGCCGAGCTCCTGGCTCTGAATGAGCTGCGGACGTTCTGCCCATACAAGGGGATCGCCGTCTACTACGACATCGACGGCGCAAAGAACGCCGCGTGGTCTTATCGCGCACCGTTCGACGACGTCGGGGCGATCAGCGACCTGGTGTCGTTCGAACCTGACGGTGTCAAGGTCACGCTGGATGGGAAGCGGCTCAAGCTCGAGCCAGGTCAGAGCGTCACGTCGCACGGCGTGGACCGCAACCTCGATGTCGACGAGGCCGGTGCGCTCGCACCCAGCTAGCGCTGCCGGAACCTGACCCGGCTACGTGGCGCGAGAGCTGCAGCGTCGCCACCAGTGAGCGAGAGCTCAATGCCGAGGAATCGCGCGACCCACGACCGATAGCGGCTTTGGCTTGGCCGTCCTGGCCGCGTTGGCGGCCGCAGCCTTCGTCGGGCGCCTGGCGCGCGCCCACCGGCGCTCCGCCTGGCAGCAGCGGGCGAGTCGGAGGGCCGTGCGCTCGTCGCGCGCTTGCTTAGGCGGCTTTGGATATACGGTCGCGGCCGTTGCGCTTGGCGTCGTAGAGCGCGGCATCGGCTCGCTGGAGCAGCCGTTCTCCGGTCTCGGTGCCGTGCCAGGCGGCGAGGCCGACCGAGCAGCTGTAGGGGACCGGCGTACTCGTTCGGATGCGTGCGAGCACGAAGGCCGCGTCGTGCTCTGCGCAGCCGGGCATCAGCAGGGCGAATTCGTCGCCGCCGATCCGCGCGAGCACGTCCTCTGCGCGGAGTACCTCGCTCCAGCGACGGGCAGTGTCGATTAGTAGCGAGTCTCCCTCGGCGTGACCGCGACGGTCGTTGATGTCCTTGAAGTTGTCGATGTCAAGCACAGCCAGGCTCAGACTCTCATCCTTGCGGCGGGCGTGCGCGAGTGCGCGTTCGAGCTCGAGCTCCCACGCACGCCGGTTCGGCAGTCCGGTCAGCGGGTCGGTGTGAGCGAGGTCGTGCAGTTGGGCCAGGAGCCGGTCCCGCTCAAGATGCTGCTCGCGGACGCGGGCGACCAGCGCCTGGCCGGTTGCGCCGATGAGCCCGGACACGGCGATGAACAAGATCGCGGCCCGCCACGCGCCGGGCGGGTGATCGGCGGGGCCACCGATGATCAGCGGGAGCACGAACAGGACGGTGATGGCCGCGAGCATGCACCACAGCTGCCGTCGTGTACCGCACAGCCCGACCCAGAACACACACAGCAGCGCGACCGGCGCGATCCCGGACGTCCCGCCAGCGACGCGCAGGAGCGCCACGACGATTAGGTAGGCGAACACGAGCCCTGAACGCGTCCTGGCGGAGAGCCGCTCCCATGGTGCAACCGCGACCATGCCGGCAATCACCACGGTCAAGAGGGCGGCCGCGATCAGCGGGCCGGCCTTCCAATGCCCCGGAGGGAGCCACAGCAGCGCAAACGGCAGCAGCGCCGCCGCGATCGACGGCAGCACGAACTGCGTGCGTCGGGGATCAGACTGGGCTCTCATCCTGAGCTTCTTCGGCACCGGCGCGGGCGGGTCGTAGCTTCGGGCGCTCAGACTCAGCGCCCGTCCATCACACCAAATGCGGAGCGGTGCAAGACGCGGGCCCGCGGTCGAGCCCGCGTGCCGGCGTGCTACGAGCGACCGAGCTGCGGATCGCTGGTCAGCCGCCCGGCCGACTCAAGGCGGCCGGCGAGTTGGTAGCTGAAGCTGGGATCGCTCGGCGTCGTCAGCGCGATGTCGTACCAGCCGCCGGAGCGAGCGGTGTCGATCGTGATCTCGCCGAAGCGGTCGAACTCGATTCTCCGGTCCGGCCCATACGCGTCGGCGACCTCGAGGACCACCGGCCGGCGATTCCGGCCTGGGCCGCCGCGATCGCCGCCGTCCGTCAGCCGCAACCTGAGCCAGCCGGTGTCGTGGTCGCCATGCTCCTCCACCTGCAGCACGCTTGCCGGAGAGCCGGCGTAATGGCGGAAGAAGCCGTTAGGCCCGTGGACGCTCAGGTCGTAGGTCCCAGGGTTGGGGAGCCCCGCCGTGAGCTCGTCGCCGCCGCCGATCGTGTAGGTGTAGGGCGCGCCGGCGACCGTCAGCGAGCGAGCCTGAAGGCCGACGCCCAGTTCGCCGGGGTTCTCGAACGCCAGGTTGAGCGTCTGCGGGCGGGCTTCGAACCCGACCCGGAAGCGGTAGCCGAGCCGCCGCGACGGTCGCACGCCTGGCTCCTGGATCGGGACAGATCCGACGGCCGGGACGGACGGGACGATGATCGGATGGTCTGCTTGCTGGTCCGGTTTATAGCCCGCCACGTTCGGAAGCGTGGGCAGGCGGTCGGATGCGCTCTTGAAATCGAACGCTGACGTCAGGTCGCCGCAGACGGCCCGCCGCCACGGCGTGATGTTGGGTTCCTCCACGCCAAACCGCGCCTCGATGAACCGGATCAGGGAGGTGTGGTCAAACGTCTCGGAGCAGACCCAGCCGCCCGTGCTCCAGGGCGAGACGACCAGCAGGGGCACACGGACACCGAGGCCGTATGGTCCGACGACCCCGTTGCTTCCACCCTGTGTCCCCGCCTGGCCATTGAAGAGTTCGTTGTCGAGCGGGACCGTCGACTGGCCGTTGAGTCCGCCAACGTTGGGGTACGCCCCGACGACATGGTCGAAGAAACCGTCGTTCTCGTCGAAGGTGATCAGCAGCGCCGTCTTGGACCACACCTCGGGGACGCTGGTCAGCGCGTTCAGCACGCCCGCCGTGTACCAGGCGCCGTAGCCGGCCGGCCACGCCGGATGCTCGGTGTAGGCCTCGGGAGCGACGATCCAGGACACGCTCGGCAGACGGCCGTTCTGGACGTCGGCGGCCAGGATGTCGAAGAAACCCCCGCCGGCGCTGACGTCGGTCCCGGTGAGAGCCGCCTGGTACAGCGGGCTCCCCGGCGTCGAGTTCTGGTAGTTGAAGAAGTACAGGAGCGAGTTGTCCCCGTAGTTGCCGATATAGGGATCGCCCGTCCAGCCCCAGTAGTTGGCCGCGTTCAGCCCGTCGCCGACGTCCTGATAGATCTTCCAGCCGATCCCAGCCGCCTGCAGAAGCTCCGGGTAGGTCCGCCACCCGTATCCGAGCTCGTCGTTGGCGATCACCGGGCCGCCGCCCTGCCCGTCGTTTCCATCCCAGCCGGTCCACATGTAGTAACGGTTGGGATCGGTCGGGCCGAGCATCGAGCAGTGGTAGCCATCGCAGACGGTGAACGCGTCGGCGAGCGTGTAGTGAAACGGGAGGTCCTTGCGCTCCAGGTGCGCCATGCAGGTCGTGGTCTTGGCTGGGATCCACTGATCCCAGTCGCCTCCGTTGAATGCCTGGTGGGTCCCGTCCCAGCTGTGGTCGAGATCCTGGATGAAGAGGAGCGCCAGGTTGTCGTCCTTCACATCCGGGTCGCCTGTCACATTCGGGCGGAACGGCAGCGTGACGCTGGAGCCGTCCGCCTGGTACCACGCGGACTTGCCGCTGGGCAGTGTGACCGGATGCGGGTCACCGAATCCGCGGACGCCGCGCATCACCCCGAAGTAGTGGTCGAACGACCTGTTCTCCTGCATAAGCACCACGATGTGTTCGACATCGTGCAGCGACCGCGTTGCCCGATTGGGCGGGATCGCGAGTGCGCGAGCGATGCTGTCGGACAGCATCGTCGCCGCCACACTACCTCCGGCAAGCTGGAGGAACCTGCGCCGGTTAACAGCCTTCATCAGCCTCACCCCGCACAATGTCGCGGCCAGCACCCCACGCGCTGCCCTGCTCGGTATTACAGTCGACCGGTCAGATCGACCCCGGCACTCTAGGGCCGTCAGGCCACAGAATCCACACGCGCTTACAACGTGCTCACAAGGCGCTCACAGCATGGTTACAACCGCCGCCCGGCCTCGCGGGGCGGGCACGACGCTGACCCGCGCGTCAACTGAACAACGCGGACGCGTACCAGTCGTTCTTGTCACGCACGCCGGGCAGGGCGAAGAAGAAGCCGCCGCCGATGGGTGAGATGTAGTCGACCATCGGCTCGCCGATCAGGCGCTTCTGGACTGCCACAAACTGGCGATCCAGGTCTTGGCAGAAGCAGTTGAAGAGGAGGCCCATGTTGAGGTTGCCGTTGAGGTCGACGCCGAGGTCGTAGTTGTAGCTACGCCGGAGGATGCGGCTGTCCTCGGTGGCCCTGGTACGGGGGTTGGAGAGCCGGATGTGGGCAGTGAGCGGGATGAGATCCCCGGCGGGGTCCTCGGCGTAGTTGGGGACGTCCGTCTCGTGTTGGCTGTCCAGGGGTGCGCCGGTGCCGCGGAAGCGCCCGATCATCTGCTGTTGCTCGGTAATCGAGACACGGTCCCAGAACTCGATGAACTGCTTGATGATGCGAACCACGTGATAGGTGCCGCCGGCTGTCCAGGTCGGCTCCTGGCCGCTGGCCGGGACCCAGAGGAGCCGGCTGGCGACCGCCGGGTCCGACACGTCGGGGTTGGCGATCCCATCCTTGAAAGCGAAGTGGTTACGGGGTACGCCGCTCGGCCGCGCGGGGGACGCGAATCCGTCATAACGCCAGTTCAGCTGCATGCCGCCGCGCGTTGCCTTGGAGAGCTGGCGGAGCGCGTGGATCACGGTGTCCGGGCTGCCACCGCAGATCTGCAGAAGCAGGTCGCCGCCGGTCTGGCTCGGGTCGAGATTGTCGTTGGGAAACGGCTCCATCGGTGCCAGTCGCACCGGCCGGAGGCTGGCGAGGCCGAATCGCTCATCGAACAGCGTCGAGCCCAACCCCACGGTGATCGTGAGGCCATCCGCAGGGACCACCTCGCCGAGTGTGCCGCTGTCCGTCGGTGGGGCGTAGTTGCCGTCCGGGTCGGCCGGGACTCCGCCCGTCGTCAGGAAGCGCGCGTCGGCCGTGAGGGTTCTGAACAGGTCTATGAGCTCGGCGCGTGATCCCGCCGTGACCGCGAAGGACGCCCAGCAGCCCGCCGGCTGGCGGGCCGTGGTGACGCCGGCCTGGTTGGCGCCGTGAAACGGGATGGCGGCCATCGACCCGGCAGGGTCGGGGACCGACTGGTTGCCGGGCGGGCCGTCCTTGAGTAGAGCGTCGGTGGCCTGAACGTCGGCATTGGACTGCCCCCCAGCACTGGAGGCGCCGAGCGCCCCGGCCCCGGCCAGGGCCCCGACTCCGGTCAAGCCAACGCGCCTCAGAAATCTTCGTCGGTCCAGTTCGGTCATGAGTTCGCGCTTGAGATCTGGATCAGCTCGGATACAGGCGCCAGCGTCTCCAGCGCCGCGCCGACGTCGGCGTTGATCCGTTGGCGTCTGGACGGGGGAAGCGCCGCGATCGCGACTGCTCGCGACGGGCTGATGGCCGCGTCGATCTCGGTGAGCTGCCGAGTGGCGGTCTGCACCAGCCCAGGAGCGCGGGGGTTGATCAGGCCGCCCAGGACGCGCAGCATCTCCCGGGTCGCGGTCACGTCCGCGCCGATCGTGGCCAGGCCGGTGTGCGAGCCGTAGTCGTCATTGCCGCTGAGAGTGTCACGGAGGGCGTCCTCGAGGATCTCGTGGCAGCGGAGCGCCCACGAGTTGAGCGCGATCGTCGTATCCGGGAGATCCTGACTGAGCGCCCGCTGGTTGATCGACCCGACCAACTTTCTCAATGTGGCCGCGTCGACGCGCGCGGCGACCACGTCGTGGCGGCCCCAGAGGTCGCGCTCGACCTTGTGAAAGCCGGTGAACGACCGGCTCGAGGTCGTGCCGACATCCCCGTCAGCGGTGCCGTCGATCTGGTTGCCGAGGTCGCCGAAGGCTCCGTAGGCCCCGTCGTCCTGGCCCAGCTCCAGCCAACTGAGGTGGGCCGCCAGCCAGGCCGACCGCGCGCCGGCAATGTCGCCGGCGCTCAACCTGCTCGTGAGCGCGGCGAGCTGCCCGTGGAGCTTCGCCAGCGTGGCCGACTCGAAGCGGGTGTAGTCGGCGAGGGGCTGGTAGAGCTGCACGATCGAGATCGGGGCCGGAGCGTATGCCGAGGTTGCGGCGCCGTTGGCCGCGATGTCGATCGCGGCGGATGTGGCCGCTGCCTGGTCCGGCGTCTGACAGCGCCATTCGTATGAGTCGCCGGGGCGCAATCGGGCGTTGATCGATGCGCGGCCGCCCGGCGGCACCGGTGTCGTCGGGCTGACCGCCGTCGCGTCCGAGGCGTTCAGCAGAGTCATGGCGATGACGTCGCTGCCGCGGTCCTGGAGCACGAACTGATAAGCGCCCGCCCCCAGCGCCGACCACTCGGGTGCGCATGTGGTCCCGTCGTAGGAGACCAGGACCATTCGCGGCTGGGCGGGCGCGGCCCGGCGCGTGCTCGTACCGCCCCCGCCGCACCCGCCGATCGCCAGCGCCGCGACACCGGCGCCGAAGACACTCGACCATCTCATCTTCAAGGCACCCTAGGTTGTCGGAAGGCTTGGCGTGATGCGGGTGGCGAGATGGGTCACGACCTGTACACATCTCGTTCACGACTCGTCAACAATGGCGCGATTATCGCGGAGATAGGTTGCCGCCATCTGCCGGAGCCGAAGCGGTTCGGCTCGCAATTTTCCAAAAGTCGGGGGATTGAATGCCTTTGGTGACGTCTGGGGCCCGCGCGTTCAAGCGCGCCGGGATGAAAGGGAAGCTCGCGATCCTCGCCCTACTGCCGGTCCTAGCGGGGCTGGGGGTCGTTCTCGTGACGGGCGCCGGCGCGGCGAGCCCCGCGGTGGCGAGCCCCGCGCTGGCGAGCGCCGCCGTGGCGAGCAGCCCAACGGGGGGTTGCAAGCTGGGGAACGGCGTCAAGCACGTGATCATCCTGCAGTTCGACAACGTGCACAACGAGATCGACAACCCGAGCGTGCCGTCGGATCTCGAGCAGATCCCGGCCCTAAGGAACTTCCTCGTCGACAACGGCACGCTGCTGACCGACGACCACACAGTGCTGATCTCCCACACCTCGGATGGCATCACCTCCACCGAGACCGGCCTTTACCCCGACCGTGAAGGCGTGACGGTCGGCAACAGCTACGAGTACTACGACCCCTCGTACGACGCCAAGGCGGGCTCCAACGTCGGCGGGGCCGGCAACGCGTCAGCGTTCAAGTACTGGACGGACACGGTCGCGGCGCCGAACGCCAAGTACAACGACCCGGGCGACACGACCTACAACAACGACACGACCCCGCCCGGCACGACGGGCACCGCGAACGCGTCGAACGGGACGACCAACACTCCGGCCCCGTGGGTCCCCTACACCAGCGCGGGTTGTGACTTCGCCGGCATCGGCTCAGCCAACATGGAGTTCGAGAACGACACGACGGACATCTCCAACGTGTTCGGGTCGGGTTCCTCGCAGGCCGCCTTCGGCAACTGGTCCTACAACACCGCCTACGGGCAGCACTTCACGGCCGGCTCGAACCTGGGCACGACCGACTTCGAGGGTCTGGCGATTCACTGCTCGATCGCCGACAGCCAGACGGGCAAGCTGTGCTCGAGCGCGAACGGCGGCGGTCCTGACGTCCTCCCGACCGAGCCAGGCGGCTACAGCGGCTACAACGCGCTGTTCGGCGCCGTGACCGTCAACCCGGCGCTGACCGGCAAGTCCGACGCCGCGCTGCCGGCTTCGTACACGCCGAGCGGAGACACGCCACCGCCGAGCGGCAACTGGGCGGCGCCGCCCGTCTACGACGTGTTCGCCCCGAACGCAACCAACAGCGGTCCGCACGCCGTTCCGGTCAATAACATCGACGCGTCGGTAACGCCGCCGCCGCCCTCATACACGCCCGGCAAGACACCGACCACAGAGATCCAGGACGACACCGGCAACGTCGGCTTCCCGGGCTTCAACGGGATGGAGGCCAACAATGCGCTCGGTTACACCGCCGCCGCGCAGGAGGCTGGGGTGCCTGTCACCTACACCTACCTCTCCGACGTGCACGACGACCAGTACCGCCAGAACGGCGGCAACGCCTTCGGACCCGGTCAGGCCGGCTACGAGGCTCAGCTGCAGGAGTACAACGCGGCCTTCACCGCATTCTTCAGCCGGCTCGCCAAGGACGGCATCAACAAGTCCAACACGGTGTTCCTGGTAACCGTCGACGAAGGTGACCACTTCGCCGGCATGGCCCCGACGAACCCGGGCTGCAACGGCACGCCGGTCGGTTCCACCGACGCGCTGGGTAAGCCGGGCACCGGTTACTGCACCTACGGCTCGAACATCGGCGAGACCGACGTCGACCTGAACAGCATGGTGTTGGGAGCCGACCCGAGCGACACGACGCCGTTCAGCGAGGACTTCGACGACGCGCCGGCGGTGTCGATCCAGGGCGACCCCGGCCCGAACGACTCGGCCACGCGGACCCTGGAGAAGGACATCTCCGGTATCACCGAGTTCGATCCGAGCACCGGAACCAACGAGCCGATCACCTATCAGATGGCAGACCAGGAGACCGAGAAGGTCCTCCACATGTGGAACGCCGATCCGTTGCGCGACCCGAGCTTCACGCTCTTCGGCAACGACGACTTCTATTTCGAGGACGCCTGCGTACACCCCACCCCCACGGGTCCGGACTCGGGCCCGGACTGCTACCTGCAGAGCCCGGCTTACGACTGGAACCACGGTGACGATCAGTCGGTGATCGCATCTACCTGGCAGGGCTGGGTCGGACCGGACGTGGCGCACCTCGGCGTGGACAGCCACGTCTGGACCGACCACACCGACGCCGAGCCGACGCTGATGACCCTGGCCGGCCTGAAGTCCGACTACCTGTCCGACGGCCGGCCGATCTCCCAGATCATCAGCCGGCAGGCCACGCCGCGCGCGATAGGCGCGAACGAGCTGACCTACGACGCTCTGTCGAGCGCCTACAAGCAGCTGCAAGCGCCGTTCGGCGAGTTCGGGCAGGACGCCCTCAACATCTCGACCAACGGGGTGAAGGAGTCCGACACCGAGTACCAGGCGTGGGACGCGCAGCTGACCGCCTGCCAGAACCTGCGCCAGCCGCTTGCGACCAACATCGACGAGCTGCTGAACGGTGCCTCGTTCAATGACAGCTTCAGCGAGCGCACCGCGATTTCGGACCTGTTCCAGGCCGATGCGCTGCTGCGTGACATCCAGGCGCTGAAGCACTCGCCCACCCCGCCGTCCCACACGGTCTGCTCCAGCACGTCGCAGGGCTTCGGCGGTTGGGGCGGTGGCCCGTGGGGCCTCTCCAGCCACGGCCACCCGAGCAGCTGGGGCCGGCACCAGCGGTAGGGCGACGAGCGGGGCCTAGTAACCGCGCTCGGGGCGCGGCCCGCATCGGCCGCGCCCCTCGCGTTTGGCAGCCACACATCCACGGATTTGACCAGGTCCCGCTCTCACCTCTCCGCGATGCTCGAGCCAGGGCCCGCCCGAGACATCACGCAGAGCCCGCCGGGGGACTCGAACCCCCAACCCCTTCATTACAAGTTGCCCATTTGCAGGGCAATTGACGTAGATACTGGCGCTTCCTTCCTAGTTAGGTGAGGTTAGGGCCGGTCAGAATTGCCGAGCTCGGGACATGTTCCGGGGCACGGTTTCCGGCGTGAAGCCGTCACCGCAGGCGTGGGAGCGGATTCCGTCGATCACGAGGCTGCCGCCGCTCGGGCGCGTGTCGAGTATGCTGCGCGCCGGTTGGAGCCTAGCCGGCGGTGGTTGGCACGACGGGGATCGCGTCGTGGAGCAGGCCGCAGTCGGTGCGCGACGCGAGGGCGGCACCACCCGCAAACGCCGACCCCCGTTGATCGGAGCACGCCATGAACGCTGCATCGAACCGTCCGGCCTGGCACGACGCCCTTGCGGCCTACGCCCAGCCCTGTTTCAGACGCGGCTTGCTGGAGGTCGCGACCTCGGTGGTGCCGTACATCGCGCTCTGCGGGGTGATGTATCTCTCGCTCGGCGTCTCGCCGGTGCTCACGGTGGTGCTCGCGATCCCGGCCGCCGGGTTCCTCGTCCGAGTCTTTGTTGCTTTTCACGACTGTGCCCACGGTTCGCTGTTTCCCTCAAGGCGCGCGAACGCGCGGGTTGGCACGGTTCTTGGACTCTTCGTGCTCTCGCCGTTTCGCCGCTGGCGCCATGACCACGCGGTCCACCACGCGACCTCTGGAGATCTTGATCGGCGCGGCGTCGGCGACATCATCACGTTGACGGTCGCCGAGTATCACGCTCGGTCACGGCAGGGTCGGCTGGCTTACCGGCTGATGCGGAATCCGCTTGTGATGTTCGGGCTCGGGCCGGTGTTCGCGATGATCGTGGGCCCCCGCATCGTGGCGCGTGGCGCGCGGGCCCGGATGCGTAACAGCGTGCTTGGAACCGACGCGGCGCTGGTCGTCGTGGTCGGCGCATTGTGCTGGCTGATGGGCTGGCGGGACTTCGTGATCGTGTGGGCGCCCGCCGCGTTGTTGGCTGGGTCCGTCGGCATCTGGCTGTTCTACGTGCAACACCAATTCGAGGACGCCTACTGGCAGAACGGGGCGGATTGGAGCTATGCCGACGCCGCGATGCGCGGCAGCTCATATCTCAAACTCCCGAAGTTGCTCCAGTTCTTCACCGGCAACATCGGTCTCCACCACGTTCACCATCTCAACTCGCGCATTCCGAACTACAACTTGCAACGCGCCCACGACGCCAACGCGATGTTCGCCGGCGTGCCGACGCTCTCGCTCGCGGACGGCCTTCGCGCCGTCAAGTTCAAGCTCTGGGACGAGGAGGCGAGCCGACTCGTGACGTTTGCCCAAGCCAGCAACGCCCGACGAACGCTCAGATCGAGCACGGTGAACGACTAAACCGTCCGTCCTCAGTGCTCCCGCAGACCCGCCGCGGGACTCGAACCCCCAACCCCTTCATTACAAGTTGCCGCATTTGCAGGGCAATTGCCGTAGATACGACCTGTGTTTTCTAGTTAGGAGAGGTTGTAGCGGGTCAGAATTGCTGAGTCCGGGACACGTTTCGGGCCACGTTTTGCGGCGAGCCCCGGTCATGCGAGGAGGCCTCAGAGTTGCGCGTCGGGCTGGCGGAGGAGAGTCCGGGCCGCGGCCAGGATGCCGACGCCGACTACGACGCCGAACATCAGCAGCGTCACCTTCGGACTCAGATACAGGAGGACGATGCCGAGGCCGAGGACAGGCAGCGAGAGCGCCATGTAGCCGGCGCTGAAGAGCGTGGCTAGCGCTCCGGCGCGATCGTCGGCGTGTGTTGTCGACATGACGATGTTGAAGCTGGCTCGGAAGATCGCGCTGGCGCCGATGCCGGTCACGATCCCGCCGGCGAGGAACAGGGCCAGGCTCGGGCGAGGTGTCCAGGCCGACGTCACCAGGATGGCCAATCCGAGGATGATCGTCGGGATCCCTGCACTCAGAAGGCGATGTGTCGGCCAGTTGGTGGTCGTGGTTTGCACGACGATGCCGGTGCCGAAGGTGAGGAAGATCGCTGCACCGGTTAGTGCTGGGGATGGGTGGTGAAGCGGCCCCGCGAGGAACCTGCCGGCCAGACCTGCAAACAGCCCCCAGGTGGCAAAAGCCAGCGCCGCCCCTGCGATCGCCGCGAGGAACTGGCTTCTGGCCTGTGCCGGCACCCCGGGTCGCTGCGGCCGGTACCTCGGGAGGGGGTGAGCGGCGGGGCGTCCCTCCGGCGTGAGCGCGACGGCGAGCATCGCCACGAGGAGCGCCACCAGGATAACGACGTAGGGGAGCGTCACTCCGCCCGGCGCGTACCGGGCGAGCAGCCCAGACACCAGCGGCCCAATCGCAAGCCCGCCGACCTGGGCAATCCTGGCGACCGTGCCTGCGCGGCGAGTTGCGGCGCCATCCGGCCCGGCGTCGAGATCGGTGATGTAGGCGGTGGCGGTCGCCACCGTGGCGCCGAGCGCCAACCCGGTGAGGATTCGCGCGACGATCAGGCCCGTGAGCGACTGCCACGAGATGAACAGCACCGCCGCCGCGACAGCGAGGGTCACGGCCGGGATCAGGACGGCCTTTCGGCCGTACCAGTCGGATACGTGGCCCGCGAGCAGCAGGCTGGCGGTCACGCCGGTGGCGTAGACCGCATAGACGAGCGTGATGGTGATCGGCGAGAAGTGCTCGTGCCGTTCGTAGAGGCCGTAGAGAGCGCTCGGCGCCGTCGAGAGGGCTGTCACGCTCAGGAACGCGAACGCGATAGCCCAAAAGCCCACACGACGGGACAGGCGCGGAACGGCGCGGACGGACGCTCCGTGCCTTGGTGCTGCGATGGTGTGTCCGGCTTGCATCCTGTCTTCTCTCTCGCGCGGGTTGACTCGATGCGTTGATCGTGAACTTGTGCGGGAGGCGTGGCATCTTCAGCGTTGATAGTCGGCGCCTTGCCGGGTCCGGAACGCGTGGCTAGCATGCGCGCAGCCAGTCGCCGAAGAAAGGCGGGCATCAGTGCTGCTTGGCCGAGCCAGCGAGCGCGAGACGCTCGAGGAGTTGTTGGAGGAGGCCCGAGGCGGGCAGAGTCGCGTGCTGGTGCTACGCGGCGAGCCCGGCGTAGGCAAGACGGCGCTGCTCGAGGACGCAGTGCAAGCGGCGTCGGGCTTCCTGGTCGCCCGAGCGTTCGGCGTCGAAGCGGAGATGGAACTGCCGTTCGCCGCGCTTCAGATGCTGTGTGCGCCGATGCTCGATCGGCTCGACCAGCTGCCTGAGCCGCAGCGCGCCGCGGTCGGCACCGCTTTCGGAGTGAGCAGCGGCCCCGCGCCCGAGCAGCTGCTGGTGGGCCTCGCGGTTTTGAGTCTGCTCGCGGATGCCTCGCGAGAACGGCCCCTGCTGTGTGTGATCGACGACGCGCAATGGCTCGATCGCGCCTCAGCACAGGCGCTCGCATTCGTGGCGCGTAGGTTGCTGGCCGACCCGGTGGCCGTTCTGTTCGCTACACGACAGGGCGGCAGCCCGCAGCTGGCCGGGCTTCCTGAGCTCTCGCTCCAGGGCCTGGCCGACGACGCCGCGCGTGCGCTGCTTTCGTCGGTGATCGACGGGTCGCTCGACAACCGGACCCGGGATCGGCTCGTCACCGAGACGCAAGGGAATCCGCTTGCGTTGCTCGAGCTGCCGCGCGGCCGGACACCAGCAGAGTTGGCGCTCGGATTCGATGTGCCGAACCCGACCCTGCTGTCGGGACGGATCGAAGATCACTTCCGGCAGAGAGTCGAGGGGCTGCCGGCCCAGACACAACGGCTGATGCTCATCGCGGCCCTTGAGCCGCTCGGCGAAGCCTCGCGAGTGCGGCAAGCAGGCCAGCTTCTCGGTGTCGGAACCGACGCGGAAGAGCCCGCAGTTACCGCAGGCCTGCTCGAGGCGGACCTCCGATTCCACCACCCGCTCGTGCGTTCGGCGGTATACCGGGCGGCGACGCCAGAGCAGCGCCGGCGCGTGCATCTCGCGCTCGCGGAGGTGACTGACCCGGACGCCGAGCCCGAGTACCGCGCCTGGCACCGTGCTCAGGGAGCCACCGGCCCTGACGAGGATCTCGCCGAGGAGCTCGAACGCTCGGCCGGCCGAGCACTGCACCGGGGCGGCCTGGCCGCGGCTGCGGGCCTCTTCGAGCGTTCCGCGGAGCTGACGCCAGAGCCACAGCGCAGGGCGTTACGGTTGTTGCTCGCCGCGGACGCCCAGCTGACCGGGGGGGCCACGCACCGAGCGCAGGCGCTTCTCGACGAGAGCCTGCCTGACCTGGGCGACGCGCTGTCGCGGGCTCAGGCAGCGCGAATGCAGGGCATGATCCGATTCTCCGAGGGGCGCGGCGGAGAGACCGCATCGTCGCTGTTCCGGGCTGCGATGGGTCTGAAGGACATCGATCCACGGCTGGCGCGCGAGGTGCTGCTGGAGGCCCTCGCGTCAGCGATGTGGGCCGCCAACCTGACTACGGGCACCACTCCCCTGGCCGTCGCCCAAGCCGCGCGCGACATCCCGGCTCCCGACGACGACGAACAGGTTGGAAGTCTGCTGCTGACTGCCTACACGCAGCGGCTGACGGGCAGCTACGCAAACGCGGTCAACGGCTGGCGGCGTGCGATCGCGGCTTACATCCACGACCTCCGTGAACAGCCGCAGCCGAGTTGGAGCGTTCTGATCTGGAACGCGAGCGGCGAGCTGCTCGACTTCGCCGCCCACTACGCAATGGCGCGGGAGTCATGCCGGGTGGCACGTGAGCAGGGTGCCCTCGCCAAGCTGCCGGGCGCGCTGAGGATCCTGGCCCGGTGTGAGATGCTCGCCGGACGGATCGGCGCCGCCGAGTCCCTCGTCACTGAGGCCGAGGAGATCGGTCGCGCGACCGGGGCACCGGGTCTTGCGACGAGTCAGACCGTCAAGCTGGGGATCCTCTGCTTGCGCGGCGACGAGGGCAAGATCAGGCCCCTCGTCGATCGCGTCGCCGCCGAGGCGCTCGCGCGCGGCCAGGGGCTTGATCTGACCATCGTCGAATTCGATCTGACGATCCTCGAACTGGGCCTCGGGCGCTACGAGGAGGCGCGCCTGCACGCGCTGCGGGTGTTCGAGGAGGACCCGTTGTGGTGGTTCGGGACGTGCGCGCTCGCCGACGCGGTCGAGGCAACCGCGCGTAGCGGCGACGAGGATCGCGCCCGGGCCGCGCTCGAGCGCCTTCGCGAGCGCGCTCTCGCGACTCGCACGCCGTGGGCGCTCGGCCTGCTCGCGCGCGCGGATGCGCTGCTCGCCTCCGACGATACGGCCGAGGCCCTGTATCGCGAATCGCTCGGCCACCTCGGCCACTCCGGCGTGGCAACCGAGCTGGCGCGCTCGCAACTGCTCTTCGGCGAATGGCTGCGTCGGCAGCGCCGGCGCATCGACGCACGCGTGCAGCTGCGGGCAGCCCATCAGATGTTCGAAGCGATCGGCGCAAGCGCGTTCGCGCACCGCGCGCAGGTCGAGCTGCTCGCGACCGGTGAGCACGCCCGGACGAGGGCACCCGAGACGCGCGACCAGCTCACCCCGCAGGAGCAGCAGATCGCCCGGCTCGCCGCCGAGGGCGAGTCGAACACCCAGATCGGGGCCCAGCTATTCATCAGCCCGCACACCGTCGCCTACCACCTCCACAAGGTGTTCGGGAAGCTGGACATCAGCTCGCGCAACCAGTTGTCGCGCGCGCTGGGCGGTCAACTCGCGCCGGCGCCGTCCTACGGCCTTGAGCCGCGGGCGGCGCCGACGATGGTCGAGAGCTGACTTCGGATCAGTGGACTGCGAGCGGTGGCCCAGCCTCGCGCCGAAGCTCGGGCGCTGCGTTCCCGTCGCCGCAAACAGCCGCAACGTGATCCCGTAGGCGAGCAGGTAGATCCCGAAGACCAGCGCCAGCGAGACCGCCCCGAGGCTCGGCCAAACGATCATCAGAATCCGACCGCGACCGTGAGCAGCCCGCCGACGGCCAGCCATCCGCTGCGGCCTGTCAACGCGCCGGCCATGACCGAGTGATCCGAGCAAACACAGCACAAAAGGTCCCGGCAAAAGTACGTCGGGCCGGAGGGCCATCGCATCCAACGAATTGACAGTCCTGACGGGCAATGCGCGCCTCACGCTCCACAGCCGTGAGCTACGTGAATACGAAGAGCTCGTGGTGACTTCGGCCCCGCAACCACTCGCCACGTCGGGGCGCGCGGCGAAAAAGGTTGATGTTGCTGCGGCCAAGTCCGGGCGCGCGCTTCACGCCTTCAGCGAAATGATTCGGTCAGCACACCAAGCCCATCGTCGGACCGTCGGCAATGGCCGGGTTCGCCCCGTAGCTCCGGACCTCGATGGCCCTCACAGCGTTTCCGAACTCGTGCACCAGGAAGCGCCTGCCGATCGTCCAAAGCACGAGCCAGAGCACTCGGTCCTCGAGGCTCTTACCTTCGCGTGTGACAAGGACATCCACGTCGGTCCTGCCGTCAGCACCTCTGGTGAACGTGTACGTGTAGCCCGCGTGACCCGGCCCGAAGTCAGCGAGCCCAGCGATGAACTGCTCGGGCGTCACCGAGGCGGTCTGTCCGAAGTGGATCGTGGTCATGTCTGCTCCCTTTGTGTCGGGTGATCCAAGCACTTACTGCTCGGAAGTCCCGACCAAGGTAGGACTGCGTGTGGCCGGTCGCATCTGCCAGATTG
>Ga0335073_10003462_pt1 | contig 21989 bp, 16 predicted proteins | sample Lox_Sample_22_FD_207093 | JGI IMG/M metagenome (GOLD analysis project Ga0335073, IMG submission 207093) | Soil microbial communities from Loxahatchee National Wildlife Refuge, Florida, United States - Lox_Sample_2.2 | ecosystem: Environmental > Terrestrial > Soil > Wetlands | place: USA...
TCACCATCGCCAGCGGCCCGCGATAGCTGTGCTTCGCGCCTGCGGGGCCGGCCGTGATTGTGTTCTGCTCTGCTTCCAGTGCCATGCTCACCTGAAAAAGTTAGATGTTGAAATGCGGCTTACCGGGTCCTCTGCATTGGATGCGCCTCGGTGTTGAAGACCACTTTGTGCAGGTCGAGCGTCGATTTCGGTGCGTATAGCAGATAGAGATACTTCAACGTTTCTGCCAGAAAGAAGCTTTCCATGTCATCGCGCTTCTGTTTCGTCTCGACATTGACGAGGGCGGCAAAGCCGGCACCCGTTTTGCAGTACTTCTCCACGCTGTCGGCGTAGGTGCTTCCCATGTCGAGATATCGCGACTTGCCGGTGAAGAAGTAGAGATAGTAAGTCGATTCGATGATCTCGGGCCGCAGCTCGTATCCCGGCGAAATGATCTTCATGGTGGTGTAATCCATCTCTTCCGGCTCAATCCCGAAAGTGGTCCACATCTTGTAGCTGGACTCCTGCAACTCTTCGGCGCGCGTCAGATCGCCGGACAGCGCCAGCACAGCAGGGAAGAACGCGTCCAGTGCGCCGTAGTGGGTGGAGACACGTGCCCCGGTGTTCATGTTGACCTGTGCGTACCACAGGTCGCTGGGCGTCGGATCGGCGACATACTTGTTGAGCGCCGTAATGCTGGTCTGCCACATGCGCTCGCAATCCTTGTCGCCGAAGAGAATGGAACACTTCAGCAGATATTCGTAATACGAGTCGATGCCACCGCTGATATGGCTGATCGGGTCGATCCACTTACCGGTTTCGATGTTGATGCTGGAGCCGACCAGCCCGATGGGCGAGCGGCGATCGTAAATTGCGACCAGCGCGCGTTTCGCTTTTTCGTAATACACCGGCTTGCCCGTCAGCTTGCTGAGCGTACCAAACTCGATCAGCAGCGACCCAATCTCCGCAGGATTGCTTTCCACGCCGCGCACAGCGCCGGTTTTCAAATTGACGAAGACATACGGCATCCCCGTCGGCGAGTTGAATGCCGGCAGCAAGCGTGTGCCGAGGTCGTCGGCCAGTTCGAGCAGCCGCTGGTCGCCGGTGAGCTGGTAGCTGCTGAGCAAACCTCCGAGCATGCGAATGGTGATCTCGAAATTCTTGACGTAGATGTCTTTGTCGAAGGAGAGTCGCTTGTCGATGAGCTGGCGATCTTCTTTTGCCTCATCGCTCATGCCCATCAGCACCATCGTGTCCAGGGCATCGACCGGCGTCATCAGCAGCGACGTGCCGTACCAATCTCGATAGCTCTTCGACAGCGGCTTCAGCTCGTCATGTCCCCACGCGTATTGCTTGTAGCCGCTCCACGCATGCTGAAAATCGCGGCGCACGCGCTCCGCCATCGCGGACTTCTCTTGATCGTTCCACGAGCCTGCTGGTCTGGCCGCCGAGGTTGTTGGCTGCGCTTTGTCCTGGGCGTGCGCACCGGCAGCCGATAGCAAAGCGAGAATCAGAAGGGTTTCGGTTGTAACCCCGACCTTTAGCACGCGACTCCACACCGCGCTATTCTACCTGTCCCGAGAGGCGTAATCTCATAGGCGGAGGCGAGGCTGTGAACCGCTCCTTTACCTTCGATCCCTATCTCGAGCCTTGGCTGACCGCGCGCGTGCCGCGCATGGCCGGCTACTCCGGTCAACTCGCCGAGTTTCGCGATTGGGTGCTCACCGAGGTCGATGCGCAGGCGAACTACACCGACCGCTACGCGCCGCCCTCGCTGGAGACTTATGATCGCGATGGCGAGATTGTCAATCGCATTGTTGCCAACCGCTGGTACGACGAGCAGCATGCGGAACTCTATCGCCGCGGAATTGTTGGTTTGCCCTATTCCGAAGGCGCGCCGCATCTGCTGACCTTCACCATGGGATATATCCTCTCGCAGGCGGACATCAGCCTCGATTGTCCGGTAACGCTGACCGGCTCCGTGGCGTACGTGCTGGGGGCGCATGCTCCCGATGCGGTGCGCCGGCAGTACTTGCACGACGTGGTGCGCATGGATGGATTGGCCAAGACCGGCGGCACATGGGCGACCGAGCAACACGGCGGCAGCGACGTCGGTGCGACCACGACCCGTGCGGTCCGCAATGGCGATAGCTTCGCGCTGCACGGATTGAAATGGTTCACCAGCAACGCCAACAGCGGCCTGGCGGTCGCCACCGCGCGTCCCGAGGGCGCACTTAGTGGTTCGCCGGGACTGGGTCTGTATCTGGTGCCAAGTCATCTCGACGACGGACGGCCCAACCACTATCGCATTCGGCGCCTGAAGGACAAGCTTGGAACCAAGGGCCTGCCGACCGGAGAAATCGATTTACTTGGCGCCGAGGCGGTCGAGATCGCGCCCCCTCCGCAGGGATTCAAGCTGATGATGGAGGCGCTGGAGTACAGCCGTGTTCACAACGCCGTGGGCTCGGCGGGAATGCAGCGGCGCGCGCTGCGCGAGGCGCTCGCCTGGACCATGTCCCGCCGCGCCTTCGGGCACATCCTAGCGGAATATCCCATGGTGCAGGATGAGTTGCTGCGCATGCGCGTGGAGTTTGAAGTGGGAGCTCTGCTGGCCTTCGAAGCCGCCATCGCTTTCGACGAAACGCAACAGTACCCGGCTCGCCGCACTTGGCTGCGATTGGCCACGGCGTTGGCGAAATACCTGACCGCGGAGTATGCCATCCAAGCCAGCCGCGCCGCACTGGAGCTGATCGGCGGCAACGGCTACACCAGCGATTATCCCGTCGCGCGGCTGCTGCGCGACGCCCAGGTGCTTACCATTTGGGAAGGCCCGGCGAACATCCAGGCCCTGGAACTGCTTCGCCTGCTAAGCCCGCAATATGGCGGCTGCGAGCAGTACCGTACGCGGCTGTGCGCCATCGCTGAAGCAATTCCGGCTTCGCTCGACCGGCTCGGCACGGCGCTGCAGAAGAGAATGCACGAAGATGGCGAAGCGATTGCGATCACGACACGCGACCAGCCGAGTTCGCAGCGCTTTGCACGCAAGCTGCTGCATCGGCTGAGTCAGTCGCTGGGATTCGCGTTGCTGTGCGAAGCGGCGGCGCGCAGCGCGGACGATGAACGGCACGCCCGCTCTGCCTGGCGATATTTTGAGCAGATCGAGCCGCAATCGTTCGCAACCGAAGATGAGGCAGCGCGCCGCGGCCTGCTGGAGTTGCTGGAGGACGAAGCGGAATTGCCAGCCAAGGCGGCAAGCTAGAGCAGTGCTTCGTTGAAATTGTGACTTATCCGGAGCACGGTTCGTATCCGGGCAACGTCCGGGGGAACAGCCTGAAGGCGTGCTCCAACCCTTTGCCCGCACCCCAAGTCCGCCCTTCATGGGATACTTACCATGAATCTTCCATGAAGCGCATCGCCATCCTCGGCTCGACCGGCTCTATCGGCCGCAGCACGCTCAGCATCGTCGCGAGCTTTCCTGATCGCTTCTCCGTCGTCTCGATGGCGGCAGGAAACAACGTCGAACTGGCCTTCGAACAGGCGCGGCGCTGGCGTCCGCAACTTCTCTCGATGGCGACCGCCGACGCTGCTGACGAACTTCACGACAAGCTAATGAAATCCGGCCTGAGCAGGGAAATCAATATCACCTACGGCTCACCTGGAACGGTAGAAGTTTCCACGCATCCTGACGCTGACTTCGTGGTCAGCGCCATTGTCGGAGTCGCGGGACTCGAAGCCACCTACGAAGCTGTCAAAGCCGGCAAGACCGTCGGCTTGGCCAACAAAGAATGCCTGGTTACTGCGGGCAATCTGATCACGGCCGAAGCACGCCGCCAGGGCAAGCCGCTGCTGCCCATCGACAGCGAGCACAACGCCGTTCACCAGTGCATACGCGGTGGGCGCCGCAATGAGGTTCAACGGATATGGCTGACCGCATCGGGGGGTCCATTTTTTCATACCCCGGCCGGCGAATTCTCCCGTATTACGGTCGAGCAGGCCCTGACTCACCCCACCTGGAAGATGGGCAAGCGTATTACTATCGATTCGGCGACGCTGATGAACAAAGGCTTCGAGGTCATTGAGGCTTGCCGACTCTTCGATATGCCGCCTGATCACGTCAAGGTGCTGATTCATCCCCAGAGCACCATTCACTCAATGGTGGAATTCGTCGATGGCAGCCTGCTTGCACAGCTTTCCGTGACCGATATGCGGCTGCCGATCCTGTACGCGCTCACCTATCCCGATCGCATCGAATCGGAGCTGCGCTTTCCGGTCGAGGAGCTGCGCCGCCTGGACTTCGCTCCGCCGGATTTTGAGAAATTCCCTTGCTTACGTTTGGCTTACGAGGCAGTCGAAGCGGGAGGAGCCAAGACCATCGCGCTGAACGCGGCCGATGAGGTCGCGGTGTCGGCATTCCTCGAAGGCAGGGTTGGATTTCCGGAAATTGCGGCTACAATAAAGGCGGTGGTCGATGAAACGCCCGCCCGGCCGCCGGAATCTGTAAAGGACGTACTAAGCGCGGATGTGGATGCCCGCCGTCGGGCGCACTTGGCAATCAGCGCTCAGCAGATCCATAAGGTCTGAGTGCTGACTGCTGATTGCGAACTGCTCGTTTTAGCGGAGTTCCCAGGCAAAGAGGTTTATGGAAGGTTTTCTGATTGCGGTGGTGTCGATGGCGCTTGTGCTCGGGGTGATGATCCTCATCCACGAGTTCGGCCACTATGCTGCCGCCAAACTGTTTGGGGTTCGCGTCCACGTTTTCTCCGTCGGCTTCGGCAAGCGCCTGTGGGGCTTCCGCCGCGGCGACACCGATTACCGCATCAGCGCGCTGCCGCTGGGCGGCTACGTCAAGATGGCGGGCGAGAATCCGCTGGAGGCGCGCACCGGCGCGCCCGACGAGTTCATGTCGCACCCGCGCTGGCAGCGCTTCGTCATCGTCATCGCCGGTCCGGCCATGAACATCTTGCTGGCCATCGCGCTGCTCACCGGCGTCTTCATGGTGCACTACGAGCGCCCCGAATTCCTCGACCAGCCCGCCGTCATCGGCTGGGTGTTGGATAACTCACCCGCCGCGAAGGCGGGCATTGAGCAGGGCGACCGCATCATTCGCATCGAGGGCGAACACAATCCCACATGGGAAGACGTGCTGCTCAAGGTGATGATCAGCCCCAAGCAACCGGTAGACGTCGCCATTCAGCGCGGTAATCAGATTCTCGAGAAGCAAGTCAAACCGGAGGTCGATGCCGGCGACGACTACGGCAGTGTGGGATGGCAACCGGAGCAGACAGTCGCCGTGACCGAGCTCATGCCCGACATGCCCGCGATCAAGGCTGGCATTCAGGTCGGCGATCGCATCATCGCCATCAACGGAACGCCGATGCGTTCCGTCTTCGCCATCATTCATTACCTGCAGCAGAATGGTGACAAGCCGGTTGACCTCACCGTCGGCCGCGACGGCAAAGAGCTGCACTTCACCATGACTCCCGTGCTGAAGGACGAAAACGGGCAAAAGGGCTATCGCCTCGGTTTCGGGCTGGCAGCACCGCTGAAAGTCCTGAAGCTATCCCTCCCGAAAGCGTTCAGCGCCTCTATCGAGGAGAACAAGCGCTTCTCCCTGCTGATCGTGGATCTGGTGAGAAAGCTTGTCGAGCATCAGGCGTCGATCAAGCAGATGGAAGGCCCGATCGGTATCGCCAAGGCGACCGGCGAGGCGGCCCGCGAGCCGGGTTGGAGCCCATTGCTTGGTCTCACGGCCATGATCAGCCTCAACCTCGGCATTCTCAATTTGCTGCCAATCCCCATCCTCGACGGTAGCAGGTTGCTGGAGCTTACTATCGAATCCGTGATACGGCGCGACATCAGCGTTCGCATCAAGGAGCGGATCTACCAGACGGGGTTCGTTTTCCTGATTCTGTTCTTCGTGGTCGTCATCTACAACGACCTGATGAAGGCGTTGCCCGGCCTGGCGCAGCGCATGCCATAAAGGAGCAGTTAGCAGTTGGCACTTGGCGGTTAGTTAGTGCGTCGGAATTCCCGCCGCATAAATTGTGGCGGTTCGTATCGGGGCACGGCTTCAGCCGTGCCGCAATTCAGCCGTTCTGTCTTATTTGTCGTCCCGACCGAGGGCTTCAGCCCGAGTGGAGGGACCTGCTGTTCGCTCTACGCGACGCCCTGCAGTCCGTGCGGCTCAAAATAGCTGCCCAGAACCAGCAAGTAAAAAAGAAACGTGATCGGCAGTGCGAAGAGTAGCGCGTCGATGCGATCGAGTACCCCTCCGTGACCGGGCAGGAGAGCGCTCGAGTCTTTCACGCCGGCCCCACGCTTCAGGGCGGATTCGACCAGGTCGCCGAGCTGCGCGGCGACATTAATGCTGAAACCGAAAATTGCGGCGAGCCATGTAGGGACAACTCGAAACATTGGGATTGCCAATGGGAAGGTATGCACATGCCCCGGTAAATCAAATGAGACGGCAGGTTGCGGCATCAGGTGCGAACGCGTCAAGACACTGGCGATCGGGTTGATGAACCTGAGCAGCAGCACGGCAATGAGCATCGCCGCAACCGCCGACGCAACCGCTCCCTCCCAGGTCTTCCCCGGGCTCACTCGTGAGGCGAGCTTGTGTTTTCCAATAGCGCGTCCTATGTAAAAGGCGGCGATGTCCCCGCACCAGACAAGCAACATCGTGAGCAAGACGTACAGCGAACCATATTCGGGACCGCGCAGCGGCAGTAACAATACGAGGGTCACGCCAACGTAGGGCAACAGAAGCAAGGAAATCGCAGCATCGCCGAGCGAGTTAGACAAAGGCTCCCGGCGCATAGACATGGTCAGAAAAAGGTACGGCGAGAGCACGAGCGCAACCGATGCGCAGATACAGAAAATCCAACCCATGTCGCTTAAATCGTGCGCAGCGCGTCCAGCGTAATTGCTGTTGCTAAGAGCAACTCCGACGGTTACGAATAACAGGAGCAGAAATGCATAGCCCCACCTTCGCATCGGCCTGTACCCCGTCTTCTCCGCGATGTCGAAGTACTCCCTTGCCGCCAGCAGGGCCACGCCCAGTACCAGCAGCGTGAACAGCCACAGCGGCGCCCGAAACAGCGCCACAACCACAATCGGAATCAGGATGACTGCCGTGAGGATGCGCTTCACGCAAGATGTCCGTTGTCGCCGACGAGCCCTCCAAAGCGGCGCTCGCGCTTCTGGAAGGCCTCGATGGCTTCCAACAGTTGCGTGCCGCGGAAGTCGGGCCACAGGGTCTCGGTGACGTAGATCTCGGCGTAGGCTACTTGCCACAACAGGAAGTTCGAGAGGCGCATCTCGCCGCTGGTGCGGATGACGAGGTCGAGCTCGGGCAATCCATTGGTGTACAGGTGCCGAGCGATGGAGCGCTCGTCGATCTTCAGGTGCTCGACGCCGCCATTGCGCGACGCTTCATGCACCAGCGCGTTGAAGCAATCCACCAGCTCGGTACGCGAGCTGTAGTTGAGCGCCAGCGTCAGCACCATGCCGGTATTGCGCTCGGTCATCTCGCGCGCCCACGACATGCGCTCCTGCACCTCCTGCGGAAGCTCGTGCTGCCGGCCGATATACTGCAGCCGGATGTTGTTCTCCATCAGCGTGGGCAGCTCCATCTTCAGGTAGCGCCGCAGCAGGTTCATCAGGAACTCAATTTCACCTTTCGGACGCTTCCAGTTTTCGACGGAGAACGAATACAGCGTGAGCGCGGGGATGTGCAGCCGAGCTGCAGTCTCTACGGTAGAGCGGACCGCGGCGACGCCCGAGCGGTGTCCCGCGATGCGCGGCAGGTGGCGGCGCTTGGCCCAGCGGCCATTTCCGTCCATGATGATGGCAATGTGGTGGGGTAACCGCTCCGGATCGAGGCGGGAGTAGATCTCGGCCTCTTTGCGGTTCAGCCCAGCCGGCACTTGTGCGCGCAAGGCGTACCTCGAATCATCTCGAAAGTAGCATACGCGGCAAGGGGTTGCAATGAAACCTGCGCCAAGTCACGTTAGTCTAAGGCCCGACGGCTCCCGGTGGAGGAACGGTCAAGCGAGGATTCAGATATATTGGCACTTGTCCCAACTTAGCGAAAACTTGCGCGACAGAAAGTAGCAGGTCCCAGTTGCAATCAGCTCCTCGATCCAGACCAACTGAGTTGCGTTACCGGATCGCCGACTTCATCAACGACCGGTTGAAATTCGCTCCGGGACTACACGCCGGGGCCAAGGCCGCCATCGCTTCATGGATGCGCACCGCCCTGCCCGCGAAGCAGAGCGACGGGGCCAAACAACTCATCTCCGCCACTGCCGGGAAGCAGAGCCATGACCCTGAACAAGTTACGCCCGCTACAGCGGAAGGGCAGATCGGCAAACTCGAGAAAGCCGGCACAGTTGCTGCAGCGGAGCCGGAAGCGCGGGGCAGACAAATCTCACTCGATGACCTTCCACTTCCGCCGCTCGAAATGCGCGAACTGGTGGGACCGACTGATATAGCTGCCTTCGACAATCCGACGCGGAAACCGGTTTACGAATATCTCGACGCAAGCCTTTATGACAGAGTCTTCGACTTTGGATGTGGATGCGGGCGTGTGGCCCGCCAGTTGATCCTGCAGCAGCCCAGCCCGAAGCTGTACCTCGGGGTTGACCTGCACGCCGGCATGATTCGCTGGTGTCAGCAGAATCTGCAGCCGGCCGCGCCTCATTTTTCGTTTCTGCATCACGACGTGTTCAATACGCGATTTAACCCCAAGCCGGGTGCTCCCTCGGTCGCCGCATTTCCAGCCGCCAATTCGCAATTCACCCTGGTCAACGCGCTGTCAGTCTTCACGCATTTAACCGAGGAGCAGGCCGTCCACTACCTGCGGGAATGTGCGCGCATTCTGCGTCCGGAAGGCGTGCTGCACGCCTCATGGTTCCTGTTCGACAAGCGCGAATTCCCCATGATGCGCCCCGAAACCGCCGCTCTGTATGTTTCCTACGTCGATCCCAGCGCTGCGGTCATCTTCGATCGCGACTGGGTGAGAACGACGGCGCGCCAGGCGGGGCTGCGAATTTGCGGCATCGTCGCACCACACATCCGAGGCCATCAGTGGGTCCTGATGATGACGAAGAGACAAGACGCGCCGGAACCCGAATTTCCGCCCGACACGGCTCCTTACGGTAACGCCGCGGCGCCCACCGGCGCTCGTTTTGACCTCTCGCAGATCGGGTTGGAAGAATGAGGCCGTCCTGGGATGTCAGTCAACGGTTATACACCGGTAGCGGCCCGCGCAGGTTGCGCCACACGTCGTCGCACGCCTTCAGCATATCTTCGCTCAGCGGCCCATCGTCAATGGTGGCCAGGTTCTCATTCAGCTGCTCCAGCCGCGATGCGCCCAGGATGACGCAGTCGGTCGCCGTGTGATGCAGCAGCCAATTTAGTGCCAGGCTGACGAGCGAGCGTCCCGCGTTTTGCGCGATCTTGCGCAACTGCTCGACAGCCCGGAATTGTTGCTCGTGCCAGTAGCGCTCCTGATACATCTTGTTGTTGTCGAAGCGCGTGCCGGGCGTGATCGCCTCCTCTTTATGCTTGCCCGTGAGCAGCCCGCCGGCGAGCGGATTGTAGACCACGTTGGAGATGCCGAACTCCTTACACATGGGGAGAAATTCCTGCTCGATGCCGCGTGCCAGCAGGTTGTACATCGGCTGCGAGACGTAGGGCGCATGCCACCCGTGATCTTTGGCGATCCACAGCATCTGCACCACTTGCCATCCGGCATAATTCGACTGCGCCGGATGGCGCACTTTGCCCTGCTTCACCAGCGATTCCATCGCCTCCATCGATTCCTCGATGGGCACTTTGTGGTCGGGCAGGTGGAAGTAGTAGAGGTCGAGATAGTCGGTGCCCAGCCGCTCGAGGCTCTCGTCGATGGCGCGCAGGATGGCTTTACGCGATAGTCCCTGCTGGTCGGGCTCGTCGCCCATCTTGCCGTGGACTTTGCTGGCAAGGATGAGCTGGTCGCGCTTGCCTTTAACGGCGTGCCCGAGCATGGTTTCGGCCACACCTTTCTGGTACACGTTGGCGGTGTCGAAGAAGTTGATCCCCGCTTCGATGCAGCGGTTCACGAGCTGCGTTGCGCCTGCTTGATCGAGCGGCTTTCCAAAGGTCATGGTGCCGAAGCAAAAACGCGAGACTTCCAGGTCGGTGTGCTTGAGCGTGATTTTCGGGATGGTCATCGAGTTCTGCTCCTGTCTGGGATGGCCGCCGGGCTGTCAAGGACGGCGAAAAAGTGCTGCGCAAATCGGTGGACATCGCTGTACGTGTTATACAGTGGCACAGGGGCAACGCGCAGGATATCGGGCTCGCGCCAGTCGCAGAGAATTCCTTTGGCATTCAGCCGCTCGACGACCGAGCGTCCGTTCTCGCGAATGCGAATGGAGAGCTGCGCCCCGCGACGCTCGCGCTCGCGCGGGGTGATGATGCCAAAGCTGTCGGAAGCGCGCTGATTGAGCAGAAACTCGAGGTAGCCCGTCAGTGAGATGCTCTTCTTGCGCAGCCGGTCCATTCCGGCTTCCGCGAAGATATCGAGCGAGGCCCGCAACGGCGCCATTGCTATGATCGACGGGTTGCTTAACTGCCAGCCTTCGGCGCCGGCCATTGGGTGGAAGTCGGGGCCCATGCGAAAGCGCGTCTGTTCGTCGTGGCCCCACCAGCCGGCGAATCGCGGCAGTTCCCACGCGCGGGCGTGCCGCTCATGGACGAAGCATCCGGCCACGCAGCCCGGCCCGCCATTCAGATACTTGTAGCTGCACCAGACCGCGAAGTCCACGTCCCAGTCATGCAGCTTCACCGGGATGTTGCCGGCAGCATGCGCAAGATCGAAGGCCACGAAGCAGCCCTGGGCATGTCCTGCACGCGTGATCGCCTCCATATCGAATGCCTGGCCGGTGGCGTAATTCACGCCGCCGAGCATCACCAGCGCGATCGCCTGTCCTTCGCGCGCAAGCAGCGCTTCGATGTCTTCCTGACGGACTGCGGCCTCTGCCGGACGCGGCTTCAACTCGATGAGCGATTCAACCGGATCGAATCCGTGAAAGCGGAGCTGCGACTTCACAGCGTAATAGTCTGACGGGAACGCGCCGGCTTCCATTACGATCTTATGGCGCTGCGGCGTGGGACGATAGAACGACACCATCATCAGATGGAGATTCACCGTCAGGGAATTCATCACGACAACTTCGATTGGCTGCGCTCCAACAATCGCGGCCATGTTCTGGGTGAGAAAGCGATGATAGGGCAGCCATGGATTACGCGCGCGAAAGTGCGCCTCAACGGCCAGCGCTTCCCAGTCTTCGAGCTCCTGCTCAATGTACTCGCGCACACGCCTGGGCTGCAGCCCCAGCGAATGTCCGCACAGGTAAACCGCCTCGCTTCCATCGGCAGCGCGTGGAATATGGAATTGCTCGCGAAACGCGGCCAGCGGATCACGCGCATCCATCTCTGTGGCAAAGCCGGCGGATTTTTCGAAGGTCGCGGTCGCCATCTACACCTCTGCCAGCGGAGTTAGCTCGCGGCTCACAAGCGCCTCCGCTTTGTTCCAATTGATGTCTTCCACGCGTTGGACCGAGTCGCAAAGCTCGCCCAGCATGCGGTCCTGGATGGCACCTCTTGCGGCGGCGACGGAGTACGGCGTGCGATGGAAGGTCACCATCGCGTACTTGGGCACGAACGTTCCCGGATATCTCTTCTCCAGCTCCAGTTCAATCTTCTTGCGGAACAGAAAGCTCGGGTCGGCGACGCGGTCGCGCATTTCGACAAAGTTCTCGATAGCGAGATCGGCGATGGCGTCAGTGTCGGCTTTCCGCGACTTCTCGAACTCAGAGAACAACCGCGGCCAGTCGGGGCCGAGGCGATCAAGGAGTTCAAGAAAAAATGTGCAATCTTCGAAGGCACAATTCATGCCCTGGCCGAAGAACGGAACGATAGCATGCGCCGCATCGCCCAGCAGCAGCGCCTTGCCATCCACATGCCAAGGGGAACACTTGATGGTGACCATCGCGCCGGTCGGGTTGGCGAAGAAGTTCTCGGTAAGATCGGGCATCAACTCGAGTGCGTCGGGAAACTGCGTTTTGAAGAACGTGTGCAGTTTCGCTTCAGTGTCGAGCGCGGCGAAACTCGTCGCACCTTCGAACGGCAGGAACAGAATACAGCCGAAGGTCCCGTCGATATTGGGCAACGCGATCAGCATGAACGTACCGCGCGGCCAGATATGCAGTGCGTGCATCTCGAAGGCGTGCGCGCCGCCGGTGCCGGCAGGAATCGTCAGCTCCTTGTATCCGTAGTCGAGATACTGCTGCGAGAAGTTGAAACGCGGCAGCTTGAGCATTTCGGTACGGATTGCAGAGCCGGAGCCGTCGGTGGCGATCACCACCCCGGTTGTCCTGCTTAACTCCGGGCCGGTCTCCTCATTTCGCAGATGAACGGCGCCTGTCCGGAGGTCGAAGCCGGTGCAGCGGCGATGAAAGTGGATGGGCACGCCGTGCGCCTCGGCTGCATTCATCAGCGCGATGTTCAGCTCGGCGCGAGAGACCGCATTGATCACTTCGGTTTCGTCTTTGCCGTAAGGCATGAACGTAAGCTCACCGCTTACCGAGTGCATCATGCGTCCGCGCATGGGGAGGATGATCTTGCGGATCTCCTCGAACACGCCGGCCTCGCCGAGCGCGTGGATGCCGCGCGTGGACAGCGCCAGGTTGATGGAGCGGCCGGCGCTGATGGGCATGCGGCGCATGTCGGCCCGGCGCTCGTAAAGCTCAACCGGGAAGCCGCGCTTCACCAGGGAAATGGCGAGCAACGGTCCGGTCAGTCCCGAACCGATCAACGTCAGCTTGCTCTGTTCGGCGGTCATCTAGGCCGGCGTCCGCTCCGGCTGATGCAGCATGGTGCGCGCCTCCCAAAGCTCGGGGAACAAGCGCTTGTCTAACGTCGTGCGCAAGTAGGAGGCGCCATCCGTACCGCCGGTGCCGCGGCGCGCGCCGATGATGCGCTCTACGACCTGAATGTGGCGCAGCCGCCAGGCGACCATCAACTCGTCGAATTCGCTGAGGCGCTCGCAGACGTCGATCCAGTCGCGATAGTTGTGCTCGTCTTCGTAAATGTTGCGCACCGCCCCGGCGCGAAGTTGAAAGCGCTGCTCCTCAGAGGCGTTCGGCGGCATAGCCGGCAATTTGCCGATGGCGGCCAGTGCGTCGAAGAAAACGTCATGCAGCGAGGGCGCATGCAGCCTGCGCTCCAGCCGCGCGTGAGCTTCGGGCTCGCGCGCATGCTGGCGCAGCAGCTTTTCATCCTTCAGGCCGCAGAGGAACTCGATCTCGCGGAATTGCTCGGATTGGAAACCGCTGGCCGGCTCCAGCTTGCCGCGAAACGCCATGAAGTGTGTCGGTAACATGGTTTCGAGAATCGTGAACTGCGTCACCAGCACGCGCATGATTTCGGTGCAGCGGCGAAGCAGGCGCGCCGCCTCATATACCTGGTCGCTCCACTTGCGCTCGGCCACGCGTGCCAGGCTCTCCACCACGGCATCGAGATCGTGCAATAGCTCCTTAAACCAAAGTTCATACGTCTGGTGAATGATGATGAACAGCAGCTCGTCATGCGTCGGCGGCGAGGAGAGCAGGTGTTGCAAGTTAAACAGCTCGGGGACGCGCAGGTAGGAGCTGTAGGTAAGCGGGGCGTCGGAAGAACGCGCGGAATCGCCGTCCGCTCGGCCGAACTGACAACCCGCGCTTACCGCTTCATCCCGCATTGTGGGACTCGTCGCCGCCTCTGACTCTGTGGGAGTTAGCCCAAGCCAGCGCTCGGCATTGCCGCTTAGCATCTTCGCCTTTGCGGCCGCCGGCAAGTCGCTGGTGCGAATCAGCTCGCCGATATGCGCCTCACCCAGAGGATAAGGATAGTCGGAACCGAGCATGATTCGGCCTTCTCCCATCACCTCAACCAGCAGCTTCAACGACCGCTCGTCAAAAACCGCGCTGTCTACGGAGAAGCGGTCAACGTACTGCGCGGGTGGGAGCTGCGACGCGCCTCGGCACAACGGCTGATGCTCCCATGCATTCTGCAATCGTCCGAGCAGGAACGCGAAGCTGCCGCCGCCGTGGGCAAAGCAGAGGCGCAGGCTGCGCGGCAAGGTCTCGAAGGCGCCGCTCAGAATCAGCGCCGAGACAGCGAGCTGCGTTTCCGCTGGCATGCCGACGGTCCAGGGCATCATGTAATTGGGCATGCGGTCCGGCGCCATAATGTCCCAGGGGTGTACCAGCACCGCCGCACCTTCGTCGGCGCAGTGATGCAGGAAGGTAATAATGCCGGGATCGTCGAGGTTTCTTGCGCCGACGTGATTGCCGATCTGCACGCCGAAATGTCCGGCCTTCATGCAGCGCCTGAGTTCGGCGCAGGCGAGATCGATGTCCTGTAGCGGCACCTGGCAAAGTGGTTTGAGCCGGCCCTTGCTGCGGCTGCAGAACTCGAGCGCAGCCTCATTGAAAACGCGCCCCACTTCCAGTGCATGGTCTGCGGGGCGATTGTAGGAGAACAGCACCGGCGTCGCCGAGATCACTTGCACATCGACGCCCTGGCGGTCCAACTCCTCAAGCCTGAGCACCGGGTCCCAGCAGTTTTGCTGGATGCGGCGAAATTCGCGGTCGCCCAGCATCACCATCGCTTCGCCGTTGCCGAGGTGCTTAAGCGAGGGCCAGTCCGGCGTGCCGAAGCGCGCAGAGAAGTCGGGCCACGATTCCGGGAAGAAATGCGAATGGATGTCGATGGCGGGCATGGTCAGGCCCTCCCCGGATGCACGGTGCCGCAGGTCTTACAACGTCGCAGTTCTTCGCTGCCGTAGAACTTGTCGAACAGCGGCGGCAGGTCGCGCACGATGCTCTTCAGCCGCACCTCTGCGCGATGGACCAGGTTGTGGCAGTTGGGGCAGTACCATTCGAAGGCATCGTCGCTGCCTTCAGGCCGCGGCATCTCGATGACCAAGCCAATGGTGTCGGCCCCACGCTGCGGCGAGTGCCGCATGTGCTTCGGCAGCAGAAAAACCTCGCCTTCGCGGATGGGAATCTCCTTCGGCGGCTTGCCCGGCTCTTCCATCACACGCAGCGAAACGTCGCCCTTGAGCTGATAAAAGAATTCCTCGGTGGGATCGTCGTGGTAATCGCGGCGCTGATTTGGCCCGCCGACGATCGTGACCATGAATTCGCCGTCCTCCCAAACCTGTGCATTGCCGACGGGCGGCTTCAGCTTGTCGCGGTTCTCGTCAATCCACTTTTGCAGGTTGAAAGCTCTCAGCGAGGTAATTGATGCCATCCATTCCTCATTTATTGGTAACGGGCCTGTAGGCGATCGCCCGCATCTCGATCAGCAAGTGCGGATGCGGCAGCTGGTGGACCGCTACCGTGGTTCGCACCGGGCCGTCGTAGTCAAAATATTCGCCATAGACCTCGTTATATCCGGCGAAGTCGTTCATGTTCACCAGGTAGGTGGAGATCTCAGCGATGTCGCTCAACTCTGCGCCGGCGCTGGCCAGAATGTCGCGCACATTTTCGATGACGGTGCGGGTCTGCGCGCGTATATCTAGGTGAGTCGTGCCAAGCTGATCGACTTCGGCGCCGGCGATGGTGTTGTCCGGACGCCGCGAACTTGTACCGGAGACGAAGAGAAAATCACCTGCGCGCTTGATGTGCGGGAAGCGGCCGCGCGGCGTGGCCTTACCTTCAACAACTGTGGCTTTCATTTGTGACGCCATCGTTAGGGCCAGGGGCTGGAGGCCAAGGGTTAGTAAAGGAAATCAGCAACTCTAATCCCCAATCCCTAGCACCTACAGCCTGATGCAGATGTTGTTCAGCTCCGAGTAAAAATTCAACGAATGCAGACCGCCTTCGCGGCCAATTCCAGAGAGCCCCACGCCTCCGAACGGTGTGCGCAAATCGCGCAGGAACCAGCAATTCACCCAAGTGATGCCCACATTCATCTGCCGCGCCACGCGATGCGCGCGCTTCAGGTCGTTCGTCCAGATTGACGCCGCGAGTCCATACTTCGTGTCATTGGCCATCGCCACCGTTTCCTCTTCCGCGTCGAACGGAGCGACGTGGCAGACCGGCCCGAAGATTTCGTCGGTAACGCAAGGCGACGACTCCGGCAGCCCGGTGAGAATGGTGGGCTGGACGTACGCTCCATTGTCGCGCGCATCCCCGAAGACCGGCACGCCACCACCGGTGACAATGGTGGCCCCAAGCTCTCGCGCCATCCTAAAGTACGATAGCACTTTTTCACGGTGCGTCGCGGAGATGAGCGGGCCCAAATGCGTGGCCTTGTCCGCCGGCCAACCGATGTGCAGGTTCTCCGCTTTCTGCTTCATCGCTGAAACAAACCAATCGAAGATCGGACGTTCGACATAGACGCGCTCGGCGCAAAGGCACACCTGGCCCGTGTTGAGAAAGATCCCGTCACCGAGTTCGGCGATTGTCTGGTTGCGATCGCAGTCGGCGAAAACGATTGCGGGATTCTTGCCGCCAAGTTCGAACGAGACTGATTTCAGCCCCGGTGCACAGGCTTTCATGATGGCTGAGCCGGTGCGCGATTCGCCGGTGAACGTCACGGCGTTAACGTCCGAATGACTGACCAGGCACTCGCCGGTCGAGCTCTCGCCGAAGCCGTGTACCAGATTGAAGACACCGCTGGGCACACCTACATCGCGCATCACCTCGGCAAGCAGCGTGGCGCTGGCAGGAGTTTCCTCCGAAGGCTTCACGACAACTGTGTTGCCGCACGCCAGAGCGGGCGCGAGTTTCCACGTGAGCAGTAACAGCGGGAGGTTCCACGGAGTGACGATGACGACCACGCCGACCGGCTTGCGTACGGCATAGTTTAGTGCCTGCTTGCCATCTGGGGTCTCCGTGTCGAAGGCCTCGAGCGGTGCAGTCTTTATCAGGTCGGCGAAGGCGCGAAAGTTCGCGGCGGCGCGAGGGACATCGAGCCGCGAAGCCAGCGCAACGGGTTTTCCGGTATCTGCCGATTCGGCGTGAACAAACTCGTCGAAGCGCGCCTCGATACCTTCGGCGATCTTGTACAAAACAGCCGCTCGCTGTCGTACTCCCCAGCGGCCCCATTCATTCCGTAACGCACGCCGTGCAGCTTTGACCGCCTCATCGACGATCTGCGGTCCTGCTTCTGAAACTCGCGCAATGAGCGTGCCATCGGCGGGATTGATGTCGTCGAACTCGCGCTCGCCGGAGACAAAGCGCCCATCCACGAAGTTGTTTAGCAGCTTCGGTGCGGTTGCGGCGCCGGATGTCGTTGCAGGTTGTTCTGCCATCGACGGAATGTCCATCGGCTGAGTTAGACGCTCCTGTGGGTTTGAATGTTATCGGCGCGGCCATGGAAGACCTGCGCGGCGGCACGCCTTCTCGGCGCCAAGGATGACGTGGGCGCAACAACCCCGCGCCGTTCTTGATGCCGACGTGCCCGACGCACGATGATACACGCTCAAAGGAACGGCATGTTTAGAAGAACGTCGCCTTGAATTGCTCGTAACGATGCAGGGCCTGGTCCATTAGTACCTGAAATTCAGTTTCGCCGCGAAGGTTTTGCAGCAACGGATCGCGCAGGAAGTAGGGATAGCAGAAGAATCCGCCACCAATGCTATGCCGCAGCATGTGCAAGGCGGAAGCCTTGTCGCCCAAAACCGAATAGGCTTGCGCTACCTTGTACATACCTTCGGGGTCGCTGACGCCGCGCTCTTCCAGCTTGTCTTCCGTTTGCTGCAGTAGCTTCAGGGCACGGGCATTGTCGTGCTTAATGTAATAGCTGAGCGCCTTTCCTACATCTGCCGGCAGCAAGGAAGGATTCTTCTCGAAAGCGCTATCAAAATCGCCGGCTGCCTCTTCACGGCGGTCGATGTAGTACTCGGCCAGTCCGCGATAGAAAAGGATGTAAGCCGAATCATTGGCTGGCAGACTTTGCAGGAACTTTTCATATTCCCCCAGATAGAGATAGCCATTTATCGCCGAGCTGCTGATCTTCACCTGAGGATTGTTCTGTCGGGCCCTTTCGCACTCGGCCACCGATTCCTTCAGCATGCCGGCGAAACGGTAGGCATACCCAAGCTCCCAGTGCGCTTCGGCATTATTCGGATTATCTTGCAGGACCGATCGCAGCAAGGGGACGGCCTGCTCGACCCTGCCCGTGTCGGTCAACAAGTTGGCTAGATAGATCCGTGGTTCAACCAGCGCCGGATTTAACGTAATCGCCTTCTCGTAGGCGGCCTCCGCTTTGCCATACTGCTCGCGGCCGCCGAACTGAAGTGATGCGTTGGTGGTATAGGCCCTACCCAGGTGCGCCCATGCGGGAGCATAATTGGGCTGTAGTGCCGTGGCTGTCTGCAGCATCTCAATGGCCGCTCCAAAGTCATTCAGCGAGTAAAGATCGATACCTCGAAGGTAGTCTTCGTAGGCGGCGTTGCTGATCGGTTTCGCGGGTTTGAGGTTCGCAGCTTCCGCGGGCGATAGGTTCAACTCTAGTTGCTTGATGATCTGCTGCGCCACCCGGTCCTGGACCGTGAGCAGTTTGTCATACTTCAGGTCGAAAGCTTCCCGCCAAAGAATCTTGTCCGGCTTCACATCGATGAGTTGCGCCGTAATCCGCAGGTCGTCGCCGTCCTTGATAAATGTGCCCGTGAGCAGCGTGTCCACATTCAAGTCCGCTGCAACCTTCTTTGGATCGACGACCCGATCGCGATATTTGTCAACCGAAGACGACGGACGGACCGTAAGAGAATTGACATAGTCGAGCTTGGTGATGATTTCGTCCGCTAGCGAAAACCCGAGAAAGTCGGTCTTGGGATCGCCGTCGAGATTTCGAAAAGGCAGGATTGCCAGACTCCGTGGACCTTTGGTTGCCGCTGGAGCGTGCTGCCTCCTGACTACAAAGTAGCCGAGGACGGAAAAGGCGACCAATAACACCACAAGCCCCGACAGCCACCAACGCCGAGGCAAGGTAATCTGATCAGAACTGAGCACAACCGCCCGCGCGGGCGTTGCCCGGTCCGAGGCCTGCCTGGCCAATTGAGCGCCGACCGGCCCTTGCAGCTTGGCTTGAAACTCTACCTCCTTCTTAAAATCCTGCAAATCGTTCAGCAACTCGCGGACTGACTGATAGCGAGTTTCGCGGTCTTTGCGCAGCGCTTTCCTGATAATGCGGTCGATCTCAAGCGGCACATTCGGCGCGAACTCGGCCGGCGGCTTGGGTTCAACCTTCAGGATCTCGGCGATGACGTCGCTGGCGGTCTCGCCATCAAAAGCCGCTCTTCCCGTGATCAGTTCATACATCACCGAGCCCAGGCTGAAGATATCGCTGCGCGCGTCCACCAGCATTCCTCGCGCCTGCTCCGGAGACATGTATCTTGCAGTGCCGCGTACCACCCCTGGTTCACTGGTCGAAAGCAGGACGCCTAATGCGCTACGATGAATTGTTTTCTCGACTCGAGCTGCGGTCAGCTTAGCTATGCCGAAATCGAGAACCTTCACAATTCCATCATTGCGAACGATGACATTTTCCGGCTTGATATCACGATGGACGATTCCGCTGGCGTGAGCCGCAGCCAGGGCGCTTGCAATCTGTATCGCGATATCGATCACGGTGTTCAAAGGCAGGCCTAATTCCGCCGTTTTCTGGCGAAGGGTCTCGCCCTCGACAAACTCGCTGGCAATAAAATGCAAACCCTCGGCCTGGCCGAATTCGTAGATGGTAAGAATGTTGGGATGGTTCAGGGCGGAAGCCGCATGCGCTTCCTGCTCAAAACGACGCAGTCCACGCTCATCGCCGGTCAACTCCGGGGCAAGCATTTTGAGCGCAACCTTGCGCCTGAGCTTCAGGTCCTCGGCCAGGTACACTTCTCCCATTCCGCCGGCCCCAAGCAACGAAAGTATCCTGTAGTGCGCTAATTCCGTGCCTGCGGCGATGGTGTTCCTGGAATGCGCCCGGCGAACGCCCGTCGCGCCTGCTCCCGGCCCGCTTTCGACGGAGATCTTCTGCGCCATCTCGACCACGGCCTGCGGCACAAACTCCATGGGCTTTTCCGCAGATTCGAGAAGCGACTCGACCTCCTGCCGCAAGCGCAGGTCCAGTCCGCACTCCTGATCGAGGAATCTCGCGCGGCCTGCGGCATCGAGCTCAAGCGCAGCGTAGAACAACTCCTGGATGCGTCGCCAATCTTCGCCAGCGTGCATTCCGGTATCTTCCTAAGCGTGGCCCTCTGCCAATTCACGATAAAGCCAGGCCTTAGCCAGTTTTAGTTCGCGATGGACCGTGGCGGGAGAAATATCGAGCGCAGCAGCCGTTTCATCGTAGGTTAATCCGCCGAAGAACAATAATTGGACGATGTCACTTTTGCGTTCGTCCAGCGCCGCCAGACGTTGCAGGGCCTCATCCAGGTCTAAGACGATGGATGCTGCCTGTGGTCCAACCAGCACTGCCTCGTCGAGCGGAACCGGCTCTTCTCCGCCGCCGCGCTTTTGGCGAGTGTGTGTCCTGGCGTACTCCACCAAAATTCGGCGCACCACGCGAGCGGCCACCGCGTAAAAGTGCGCTCGGTCCTGCCATCCGATGTCGGCATCCATCAACCGAATGTAGGCCTCGTGGACCAGAGCGGTGGCGCGTAAAGTGTGTCCGGGCCTTTCCGATCGCAGGCAATGCCCGGCGAGCCGGCGAAGCTCGTCGTAGACGATCGGCATTAACTCATCCAGGGCTTCGTGGTTGCCACCCCTCCACTGTTGGAGCAGCCTGGTCACGTCCTGCCGGTCGGGCGACATCGGCTCTTCCTTAACCTGAATCTCAGTCCAGGATTTGATTCAAAAACTATTGCTCGGCCAGACCTGCCGAGAAACCCCGACCGGACACACCCTTCACGCGAGAAAGGACCTGGCAGGATAACCGTTGGTCCCGGCACGCTTTATGGCGAGGATTATACCCCAAGGCGCTGCTTCCAAAATCGGCGGCCTTCCGCCCACAACCAATTCTTCTCCCGCATGAGGGAATTCGAGCTCGAATGTCACATATGTCAGTGGAGCGGTATGCGGCTTGTTTTGAATCTGCAGAACTGCTTCACCGGAGAAATATTCAGAACCGGGAATTCTTAAATAAACGGCCGAGGCCGCAAAAAAGAGGAGAACTACCGTGAAACGCATTCAACTAATCTTCACCCTGGCTCTCGCGCTGCTGCTCTGCAGCTCCGCGTTCGCTCAAACCTACAACTTCCAGCGAGTCATTTTCCCCGACCAGAACGCCCCGTTCACCCAGTTGTTAGGCATCAACAACAATGGCGTGATTGCCGGCTACCATAACTTCAACCAGAACCAGGGATTCACGCTGGTTCTGCCCAACGCCTTCACCACGGAGAACTTTCCGAACTCCATGATGACCCAGGTCATCGGCATTAACAACGTCCTGACCACTGCTGGCTTCTATGTTGACGCCGCCGGAAAGACCCACGGGTTCTTCCGCACCAGCAATGGTACCTTCACCACCGTCGACTATCCCGGCGCCCAGACCAGCACTTCGTTCAATCAGTTGCTGAGCCAGAACGACAACTACCAGGCCGCCGGCTACTACAGCAACAGCATCAACAACACTACCCCAGACATCCCCTACACCTACGACGAAGTGGGCGGGGTCTTTCACGTGATCACGATTCCCGGCGCGGTAGGCGGAGCGCAGGCCACCGGCATCAACAATGCGGGCGTCACCTGCGGCTTCTTCATCGATGCCAACGGCGTGAACCACGGCTGGATCATCTACAGTGGCGTCTTCATGCCGCTTGATTTTCCGGGCAGCACCTTCACCCAGGCCCTCGGCGTGAACAATCGTGGGCAGGTGGTCGGTACCTTCGTGGATGCCGCCGGTCTGAGCCACGGATTCGTGTACTACATCGGCACCTCGAGCTTCGTGACCGTGGATGCTCCCGACTCGAACGGGACGACTGT
>Ga0335073_10003463_pt1 | contig 21988 bp, 22 predicted proteins | sample Lox_Sample_22_FD_207093 | JGI IMG/M metagenome (GOLD analysis project Ga0335073, IMG submission 207093) | Soil microbial communities from Loxahatchee National Wildlife Refuge, Florida, United States - Lox_Sample_2.2 | ecosystem: Environmental > Terrestrial > Soil > Wetlands | place: USA...
CGAGCATGACGACGCGAGCGGCGGTGCTGCACAAACCCGGCACCGACTGGGAGATCACCGAGCTCGATCTCGACGAGCCCAAGGAGTTCGAGGTCCTGATCCGCTACAAGGCGGCGGGTCTGTGTCACTCCGACGAGCACATCCGCAGGGAGGGCGGCAGCCACATCCGCTTTCCGCTCGTGGGCGGCCATGAAGGGGCGGGGATCGTCGAGGCGGTCGGCGCCGGCGTGACTCGCGTTCAGCCCGGAGATCACGTCGTCACCTCCTACATCCCGGCGTGCGGCAAGTGCCGCTACTGCTCGACCGGCCATCAGAACCTGTGTGACCGCGGGCTGTACGCCGGTGTCGGCTGCCTCCAGGACGAGACGTTCCGCTTCCACCGAGACGGCGAGGACTTCGGCGGGTTCTGCGCGCTCGGCACATTCTCCGATCACACGGTGGTGTCGGAGTACTCGTGCGTGCGGATCGACGACGACGTTCCGTTCGAGGTGGCCTGCCTAGTCGGCTGCGGCGTGACCACCGGTTGGTGCTCGGCGGTCCGCGCCGGCGAGACTCGCCCGGGCGAGGCCGTCGTGATCTTCGGCGTCGGCGGCGTGGGCATCAATGCGGTGCAGGGCGCCCGCTACGCCGGCGCCACCACCGTGGTCGCGGTCGACCCGAACCCGTTCAAGCTCGAGATGGCGAGCAAGCTCGGCGCGACCCACACAGCCAGCAACGTCGAAGAGGCACGCGACGCGTTGTTCCATCGGACGCACGGCCAGATGGCCGACCTCGCGGTGATCACGGTGGGGGTGCTCGAGCCGCAGACGACGGTCGACGCGGTGGGCCTGATCGGCAAGGCGGGGCGGGTCGTGGTGACTTCGGTCAGCCGCGCCGATGAGAAGTCGATCAGCCTGACCGGCTCGCCGATGGTCGGCTTCCACAAGCGGATACAGGGCTCGCTGGCGGGCGGGTCCAATCCGATCTTCGAGATGCCGAACCTGATCGGCCTCTACAAGTCAGGTCACCTGAAGCTCGACGAGATCATCACGCGTCGATACTCGCTTGAGCAGGTCAACGACGGCTACCACGACCTACTCGCCGGCAAGAACATCCGCGGCGTGATCATTCACGAAAGCTGAATCCGAGCGGGACCAGCACGTCCTCGGGGGCGATCTCGCTCGTGCTCGCGCGGCCGAGTCCGAGCAGCGCCGACTCGATCCCGGCGCGCATGATGTCGAGCACGTTCTCGACGCCCGCCTGGCCGGCGGCGGCAAGTCCCCACAGATAAGCGCGCCCGATCATCACCGCCTTTGCGCCCAATGCGAGCGCTTTCACCACGTCGCCGCCCCGCCGGATGCCGCCGTCGAGCAGCACCTCGATCTGACCGCCGACGGCCTCGGCGATCGCGGGGAGCGCGCGGATCGAGGCCGGACTGCCGTCGAGGTTGTTGCCGCCGTGGTTTGACACCGAGATCGCGCTGTATCCGGCGTCGAGGGCGCGGCGGGCGTCGTCGACCCGGATCACGCCCTTGAGCATGAACGGCCCGTTCCATTGCTCGCGGAGCCAGCGGAGGTCCTCCCAGCTCGGTGGCGGCGTCATCATCCACTCTCCGTAGGCGCCGAAGAACGTCGGTGCCGGGCCGCCGCGGGGAGCCATGTTCGGCACGGTCAGGTCGGGTGGGCCGCCGGCGCGGGTCCAGTCGAGGAACCACTGGGGCCGGCTGAGCGCCTCGGGTAGGAGCCGGATCGCGGTCCGGAGATCCATCTGCTCGGGGATCGTCGGGCTGCCCCAGTCGCGGCTGTGGGAGAACGTCCAGTCGAGCGTGACGATCAAACCCCGCGCGCCGGCGACGCGAGCGCGTTCGATCCGGGCGGCGATCTGGTCCCGCGAGCCCGCCCAGTAAAGCTGGAAGAACGTCTGCGGGTTGGCCGCCACCACCTCCTCGATGCGCTTGGACGCGAACGAGCTCAAACCGATCGCGGTGCCCCGCGCTGCCGCCGCGCGCGCGACCGCCACCTCGCCCTCGGGATGGACCGACTGCACGCCGGTCGGCGAGATCAGCACCGGCAGCGAGATCTGCTCGCCCATCACCGTGGTGGTCATGTCGCGGCTCGCGGGGGCGCCGCCGACATGAGGAGCGAACCCGAGCTCTCCGAACGCGGCGACGTTGTCGGCCAGCGTCACGCCGGCCTCGGAGCCGGCGATCAGCGCGGAGTAGACCGACTTGGGGAGACGGCGCTTCGCCTGCCGTTGCGCGACCGCGACCGACTCAAACCAAGGGTTTCTCACCGCAGGCCACGATCTCGAGCGGGCTCTCGTTGCAGGCCCGCGCCGGCACGGGCCGCTTTGACATATCGACGGACGGCCTCGGGATCGGGGAGTCGCCCCGCTTGGCGAGGAGCCGCTCGCCGTGGCCGAGCACGCATTCGGGGTCGGGACCGGCCAGCGGCAACCCCGTAAAGAACTTCGCCGCCATGCAGCCACCGCGGCACTTGTCGAACAGCCCGCAGCTCTCGCACGCGCCGGCGTGCTGCGGCTCGCGAAGCGACGTGAACAGATCGGACTCGCGCCACACACGCGCGAATCCGCCGGGATCGCGCACGTTGCCGGCCAGGAACTGCTCGTGGATCACGAACGGACACGCATACACGTCCCCGATCGGATCGATCAGGCACACCACTCGACCGGCTCCGCACAGGTTCAGGCCCGGCAGCGAGGATCCGTAGGCGCCGAGGTGGAAGAACGAGTCTCCGGTCAACACGCTCTCCCCTTGGGCGAGCAGCCACTCGTACAACTCGCGCTGCTGCGCCGCGGTCGGATGCAGCCGGTCCCAGACGTCCGCGCCACGCCCCGACGGACGTAGGCGGGTCAGCCGCAGCTGCGCGCGGTAGCGGTCGGCGAGCCGTCTGAAGTCGTCGAGCTGGGAAACGTTCTCGCGCGTGACGACGACCGACAGCTTGAACCCTTCGAATCCAGCCTCTGCGAGCCGTTCCATCGCCGTGATCGCGGTGGCGTACGAGCCCGGACCGCGGATCACGTCGTTCACGTCCGCCGTGGCGCCATCGAGTGACACCTGGACGTCGACGTAGTCAGTGCTCGCGATCCGGGCCGCGATCTGCGGCGTGATCCGCGAGCCGTTCGTCGAGAACTTCACCCCGACGCGATGCTCGACGGCGTAGTCGACGAGCTCCCAGAAGTCGCGCCTGACGGTCGGCTCGCCGCCGCCGATGTTCACGTAGAACACCTGCATCCGCTCGAGCTCGTCGATCACCGCCATACACTCGGCGGTCGTCAGCTCGCGCGGGTCACGCCGCCCCGAGCTCGACAGGCAGTGCACGCATGCGAGGTTGCACGCGTACGTGAGCTCCCAGGTGAGGCAGATCGGCGCGTCGAGACCCGTTTCGAACTCGTTGGCCAATGAGCGGGCCGCATCAGCCCGTCGACGCACGAACGACAGACGCCGGGTGCCGAAGTCGTAAGCCAGGGCGCCGAAGCGCTCGGGCCTCAGCACGCTGTCAGGGGCCAGCCCGGCCGCCCGCGTCAGCTCGCCAACGCTAGTAGACGCCGCACATACCATCGATCGAGACGTCCTCGACCACGAGGTCCTCGAGCACCAGCGCCTCGTCGGCCGGCTGGGTCGCCGTAGCCTCTCCGGGCTCCGGTTCCGGGGCCGTCTGCTCGAGCTCCTCAGGGACAATGCTCATGCGATTCTCCTCTCCTCGCGCCGGCGCTCGGCACGATCGGCAGTCGGGCGCGCGATAATTTAGCACCCTGTGACAAATCTCCCGGACGCGACCTGGACCGAGGTTGCTCGCGCCCCGCGGCGGGCGGTGCTCGTGCCGCTCGGCTCGCTCGAGCAGCACGGTCCGCACCTGCCGCTCGACCCCGACACCCGGATCGCCGTGGCCGTCGCCACCGCCGCCGCCGCGCAGCGCGAAGGCGTCGCGGTGGCGCCGCCGCTCGCGTTCGGCGCCAGCGGCGAGCACGACGCGTTCCCGGGGACTGTGTCGATCGGCACCGACGCGCTCACCAAGGTACTCGTGGAGCTTGGCCGCGACGTGAGCCGCCACTGGGACGCGCTGCTGATCGTGAACGCCCACGGCGGCAACCAGGACGCGGTCGGCGCCGGGCTGGCTCGACTTACGGCCGAGGGACGGCGGTGCGGCGCCTACTCAGTGGCGCCGCGAACCGGCGACGCGCATGCTGGACGGACCGAGACGTCGCTGCTGCTGCATCTCGACCCCGCAGCCGTCCGCGGCGAGAAGGCCGAGCCGGGGGAGACGCGCCCGATCGCCCAGCTGATCGGACGGCTCCGCAGCGACGGGGTGCGGTCCTTGAGTCCGAACGGCGTGCTGGGCGATCCTGCCGGCGCCACCGCGGAGGAGGGCCGGCGGCTGCTCGACCAGGCCACGGCCGACTGCGTCGCGGCGCTCGACGAGTTGCTCGCCGCGGGGTCTGCACGATGACCGAGAGGCCTGGACTTGCCGTCATCACCGGCGCTGCCCGCGGGATCGGCGCCGCCGTCGCCGGGCGCCTCGGCGAGCAGGGCTGGTCGCTGCTGCTGGTCGACGCGTGCGCGGACCAGGTGGGGATCGACTACGCGATGCCGGCGCCCACCGATCTCGAGCGGGTCGCGGCGGAGTCAGCAGCGGCCGGTGCGGACAGCGTCGAGGTGCTGCGGTCTGATGTCGGCAGTGCGGACTTCGCCTCCGCACTCACCGGCGCGCTCGAGGGCAGGAGCCCAGCCGCCGCCGTGGCGGCCGCCGGTGTGATCGCGGGGGGACCGGCGTGGGGGACGAGCGAGGAGGCGTGGGCCAGCCTGCTGAACGTGAACCTGCACGGAACCCGCCGGCTCGCAGAGGCGACCGTCCCGGCCATGGTGCAGGCGGGGCGCGGGCGGTTCGTCGCGATCGCCTCGGCCGCGGCACTCCGCGCGATGCCCCAACTCGCCGCATACTCGGCGGCGAAAGCGGCCACCGTCGGGTTCGTCCGGGCGCTCGCCGGCGATCTGGCGGGGACGGGCGTGTCGGCCAATGCGATCTGTCCGGGATCGACCCGTGGGGTGATGCTCGCGGCGAGCGCCGAGGTCTACGACCTCACCGGCGAGGAGGATTTCGCGAGCCAGCACCTGATCCGCAGATTGATCGAGCCGAGCGAGGTCGCCGAGGCAGTCGCATGGCTGTGCGGGCCGGCCGCTTCCGCGCTGACCGGCGCGGTGCTGCCGGTGGACGGCGGACTGACCGCTTGACCCGATCGAGCGAGACGCCGGTTCCGGCGGGCTGGCGCCTGCGGCCGTCGCGCGGGCTGCGGTCGGCGCGGAACGGCGAGGTGCTACTGGGCGGCTCGCCGATGCGGATGATGACGCTTTCCGCCCGCGGCGCACGCATGACCCAAGGCTGGTTGGCCGGCCAGCCAGTCGGGGAGGATCGGGTCGCACGGTTGCTCGCCCGGCGCCTGCTCGACGCCGGCCTGGCCCATCCCGACCCGCCTCACCTGGCATCCCCATCGCGTGACGGGACTGGCGACACGGTCACGATCGTCGTTCCCGTCTACGGCAACGCCGAGCGGCTTGCGCGGTGCCTGGCGCCGCTGACCGGCGGTCAGGTGCCCGTGATCGTCGTCGACGACGGATCTCCCGACGGTGACGCGATCGAGGCGGTCGCCGATCGCTTCGGCGCGCGATACGTGCGCCACCCGGACAACCGTGGCGCGTCCGTTGCCCGCAACACGGGACTTGGGCTCGCCACGACGGAGCTGGTCGCGTTCCTCGACTCCGACTGCATCCCGCCGCCCGGGTTCCCGACCGACCTGATCGGCCACCTGGATGATCCAGTCGTGGCCCTGGTGGCGCCGCGGGTCGTCTCCAGTGGGGCTCGCGGGGGCCGGATCGCCGCGTACGAGCGGTGCCACTCCGCGCTCGACATGGGTCCGGACCCGTCGCTCGTGCGTCCCTACAGCTGGGTTTGGTACGTCCCGAGCGCCGCGATGCTCGCGCGCCGTGAGGCGCTCGGCGCCGGGTTCGACGAGGACCTCCCGCTGGGCGAGGACGTCGATCTCGTCTGGCGCCTCCACGACGCCGGGTGGCAGGTCCGCTACGAGCCGCGCACCTCAGTCGACCACGAGGACCGGATCGACCCGATCGCCTGGTATCGGCGACGGGTCGCGTACAACGAATCGGTCGCGCCGCTGCTGCGCCGCCATCCGGAGCGGTTGCCGGCGCTGTTCGCCTCGCCACCGGCGGCGCTGGGCTGGGGCGCGTGGCTCGGCGGGTGGTGGCCGGTGCTGGCCGGGTTCACCGGGCTCCGAGCGATGCGGCTGTCCCGTTCGGTATCCAAGCGGCTCCCTCGCGTCGCGTCCTGGGCGGCGCGAGCGGCGGTCGAGACGGCCCTCCAGGAGGCGCGGGACCTCGGGCGGGCAGTCGCAGGTCCATGGGCACCGTTCGCGGTCGCGGCGTTGTGCGCGTCGCGCGATCGTGGACTGGTCAGGAGATTGGCGGCGCTGGTGGCCGTGGTGATCGTGGTCGGCTGGCTAGAGGATGACCCCGAGCTCGATCCGCTGAGCTACGCGGCGCTCCGCCTTGCCGACGAATCGGCGCGCGGGATCGGCATCTGGACCGCGTGCGTGCGCGCGCGCGACTTCCGCGCGCTCCTCCCACGGCGCCCGCCGCCCCCGAGCGAGCGCTAGGAGCGCGCCCGCGAGCGCTCCGCTGTCAGCTGGGCGAGGCCGGTGCCGAGCAGCCGGTAGGCGTGGTCGAGGTTCTCCACGAGGTCGCTCGACGGATCGTCGACCCAAACAAGGAAAGCGGCCATCGACGTTCCCAGCGCCGCGTGCGCGACGGTCTGGGGAATCAGGTCGCTTGCCTCGCATCCGAGCCGGTCCGCCACGAACCCCGCAATCACCGCCCGCCACTCGGCGTACCGCAACGCCGAATGCGCTTGGAGCGCCGGGACTCCCGTGATCAGCCGCATCCGGATCCTGAGCTCGGGAAGTTGCTCGTCCTCGTAACGGTTGGACTCGATGACCGCGGTGCGCAGCGCCTCGTGCAACGGCTCGTCGGGGTCGGTTGCGTCCAGGCGGTCCCTGAGCCGCGACAGCACCCAATCGAAGTCGCCCCAAGCCATGTCGTTCTTCGACGCGACGTAACGAAACAGGGTGCGGCGACTGACGCCGAGAGCCTCGGCGATGTCGTCGACCGTGGTCTCCTCGAAGCCGCGCTCGGCGAACATCTCGAGCGCGGTCCGGCTGACGGCCGCGACCGAAGTTCCCGGGGGACGCCCCGGCCGCTGACCGAAGCTCCCGACCACACGCAGATCCTACGGGCCCGGCTGCTGCTCGACGACGCCGGCGGGGGTCGCGCTCCCGCCGGGGCCCGCGCCCGGCTTGGACGACCCATCTTCGTGCGACCGCAGCGCGTCCGCGACGAGCGAGAGATGGCGGCGCATGGCCTGCTCGGCCGCCTCCGGCTCACGCGCGGCGATCGCCTCGACGATCTCGGTGTGCTCGCCGTAGGAGTGCTCGGACCTGCCCGGTAGGAGCACCGTGCGGTACTGGAAGCGGACGAGCTGGGAGCTGAGCGTCTGAGAAAGTCGCTTGGCTGTCTGGTGGCCCGATACCTCGAGGATCAGTCCGTGCAGCCGAGCGTTCGCATTCGAGACCCCGAGTAGGTCCCCGCATTCACGGAGCTGCCGCATCTCCGCGAGGATCCCGCGAAGCTCGCCGACCGCGGCCTCGTCGGCGTTTCGCGCCGCGTGCCGCGCCGCAAGGCCTTCGAGCGCGGCACGAGCCTCGAGGATCTCGACGGCCTCGCTCGCGGACACGCGCCTGACCGTCGCCCCGCGGTGGCGCTCGCGCTGGACCAGCCCGTCGTGCTCGAGGCGGACGAGCGCCATCCGTATCGCGGCGCGGCCGAGCCCAAGCCGGGCGCTCAGGTCCTCTTCCAGCAGCCGCTCGCCGGGCAACAGCTCACCGCTGACAATCGCTCGGCGCAGATCCTCGTAACCGTCGGCCCTGATGGACAAGAGCACCCTCTCGACTCTTTGACATTACCGCAGCAGCTGCTCCCGGCCTTATCTCAGAGGGGCCGGTTTTGGCTTGCCTTTGCGCTTAATCGGTGGTGGCGGTGATCCACTCCCGGGCGTCGTCGAGGTCATCGAGCTCGAACGCCTTTACCTCGCCCGGCATCATCCACGCGAACGCCCGGAGGGACTTGCGCAGCCAGTCAGCGTCGCACACGACCGCGATCCGCTCCCAACTGCGGAAATGACCGAGGCCGAGCTTGGTGTCCTCCCAGATCGCGCCGGCCGTGTAGTCGGGAAAGTCGTCGTGGAGCACGTAGAGCACCCTCACCTTCCCTTCGGCCGACGCGGCGCGGGCGGCTTCGACCGCGGGCACGAGGAGCTTTTCGTAGTCCTCGGAGGTGACCTTTCCGTCGGCCTCGACGCCGACGACGTTGCTGGGCAGATCGGGGATAACAGTGAGCATTGAGCAACCTCCAGGTTCGGGCCGACGCTACGCGTGGCGGCGGGGACTGCCGTCACCCAAACCGGATGACGGCCGCGCGCGCAACCGGCGAGCCAGCCCCGCGGCCGACACGATCGCCCACGAGGCCTCGAGGATCAGAAAGCCCCACTGGCCCCCTTTCAGCGCCAGTACGGCGAGCACGGCAGAACCGGCCAGGTTCATCGATCCGATGAGCCGGGAGGGCGGCCGAACCAGGCCGCTTCACCTGGGTGAAAACGAATCGTTCACATCTCGTCAGGGGGCTGACAAGCGCACCCGGAGGTCCCGGCCCGTCGCCCGTTTACCCTACCATTTAGACTTATTCGTTCACCGCCCGCGGGCCTGATCGACGGGAGGAGGTGATTGGTTTGCGTAAATACCGTGGCCGCTTGACTGAGCCGATGGTGCGCGAGAACGGGACGCTTCGCCCGGCGAGCTGGGACGAGGCGCTCGACGTCGCGGTGGCCGGGCTTGCCCGGGCGCGCGAGACGGACACCACGCGCTCGTTTGGCATGTTCAGCTGCTCCAAGGCTTCGAACGAGGTCAACTTTCTGGCGCAGAAGTTCGTGCGTTCGGTGATGGGGTCGAACAACATCGACTCCTGCAACCGCACTTGACATGCTCCCAGCGTCGTCGGTCTGGCGACGGCATTCGGTGCGGGCGGCGGGACGTCGTCCTATAAAGAGGTCGAAGAGACGGATCTTCTGATCCTGTGGGGATCGAACGCGCGCGAAACGCATCCGATCTTCTTCCATCACGTCCTCAAAGCGGTCCACCGGGGCGCGAAGCTCTATGGCGTCGACCCCCGACGCGCCAGCAGCGCGCAGTGGGCCGACACGTGGCTCGGCCTGGATGTCGGCACCGACATCGCGCTGGCCAATACGGTCGCGCGCGAGATCATCCACGCCGGTCTCACCAACGACGTGTTCATCGAGCATGCGACCACCGGCTACGAGGAGTTCAAGGCGTCCGTCGAGCCGTGGACGCTAGAGGAGGGCGAGCGGGTCACCGGCGTGCCGGCGGAGACGATCCGCGAACTCGCGCACGCCTATGCGCGCGCCGACCGGGCGATCCTGTGCTGGACGCTCGGGATCACCGAGCACGTCACCGCCGTCGACAACGTCCTGTCGCTGATCAATCTGGCGCTGCTGACCGGTCACGTCGGGCGCTACGGCTCTGGTTTGAACCCGCTCCGCGGCCAGAACAACGTGCAGGGTGGCGGCGACATGGGCGCGATCCCGAACAAGCTACCCGGGTTCCAGGACATCGAGAAGAACGAAGCGGCCCGGGCGAAGTTCGAAGCCGCCTGGGGTACTCCGATCATCCCGAAGTACGGCTGGCACCTAACGCAGATGTTCGAGGGAATGGAGCGCGGCGAGCTTAAGACCCTTTACGTGTTCGGAGAGAACCCGGCCCAGTCGGAGGCGGACTCTAAGAAGACACTGGAGCTGCTCGAGGGGCTCGACTTCCTGATCGTTCAGGACATCCTGATGACCAGGACCGCCGAATTGGCCGATGTGGTCCTGCCCGCCACGGCGTCGTGGTGCGAGGTCGACGGCGGCACGGTGACCAACAGCGAACGGCGGGTGCAACGGATGCGCAAGGCGCTCGATCCGCCCGGCCAGGCCCGCGACGATCATTGGATCATCTCCGAGCTGGCCCGCCGGCTCGGACACGACTGGGGCCATCCGACGCTCGAGCAGCTCTGGGACGAATGTCGTTCTCTCAGCCCGATGCACACGGGCATGAGGTACGACCGGCTCGAGGAGCTCGGCGGGATCCAGTGGCCGTGCCCGAGCGAGGACCATCCGGGCTCGCTGTATCTCCACGGGCGCCTGTGGGAGGATCCGCCCGCGCAAGGCCCGAAGGCGCCGTTCTCGGTCACCACCTGGGTGCCACCGATCGACGAGCTGAGCGACGAGTTCCCGATCCGGCTCACCACCGGCCGGCGCCTGGACTCCTACAACACGGGAGTCCAGTCCAACCTCTATGAGTCGCCGCTCCGCCGGGGCGAGACGCTCGACCTCCATCCCGAGGACGCGGCGAGGCTCGATGTCGAGCCGGGTGAGATCGTGAAGATCAGCTCGCGGCGCGGTTCGGTGGACGCGCCCGTGCGCCTGGACACCAATCTGCGCCCGGGACTCGCGTTCATGACGTTCCACTTCCCGGACCAGGTCGACGTCAACTTGCTGACGATCGACGCCGCCGATCCCAAGTCGGGCACCGCGGAGTTCAAGGCCACGGCCGTCCGCGTCGAGAAGCTCAACGACGGCGCCAAGGAGACGGCGGGAGTCGCCGGCCAGAAGGCCGGCGACTAGCCAACCGACGTGGACCTCCGTCTCCTCGACGCCGAACCGACCACCGACGAGCGCGCGGCCATCGATGCGTTCCTCGGACCGCCGGTGTCCGCGTGGGCCGGGGCGGACCGCGTCGAGAACGGACACTCCGCTCACGGCGGTCACGCCGCGCGCGCGCAGCGTCCGCAACTGTTGCCTACCCTGCACGCGCTCCACGAGCAGGCCGGCTGGATCAGCCCGGGCGCGCTCAACTACATCGCGCAGCGGCTGACGATTCCGCCGGCCGACGTGTTCGGCGTGGCGACGTTCTACGCGCTGTTCTCGGTCGAGGAGCGCTCGCCGCGCGTCCTGCACGTGTGCAACGACCTGGCCTGCCGCTGCGCAGGCTCGCAGCAGCTGATCGATGCCCTCACCGAACGGATCGGACCTCAGGGGGTGGACCACGACGGCACCACCTGGCTGCCCAGTCCGTGCCTCGGTCAGTGCGACCGTGCACCGGCGGCGTTCCTGGTGCAGTCGGGCCAGAACCCGACCGAGCGTGAGATCACGGCCGTGGATACCGACGGCCTACTCGAGATAGTCAACGGAACCACGCCGGCGCCACCCCGGTCCACGGTGCCATCCCAGCGCGGGCAGGCCGGGCTGCGTCTGATGCGGCGGATCGGCGTGACCGATCCGGACAGCCTCGAGGACTACCGCGCGCACGGCGGCTACGAAGCGCTCCGGCGCGCGTTCGAACTCGGCCCCGAGGGCGTCATCCGTGAGGTGCTCGACTCCAACCTGATGGGCCGTGGCGGCGCCGCGTTCCCGACCGGCCGCAAGTGGGACGCGGTGGCGCGCCAGCCCCGCCGTCCTCACTACCTGATCTGCAACGCCGACGAGTCCGAGCCGGGCACGTTCAAGGATCGCGTGATCATGGAGGGCGACCCGTTCTCGGTGATCGAGGCGATGACGATCGCCGCCTATGCCACGGGATGCGAGTACGGCTATATCTACCTTCGCGGCGAGTACCCGCTCGCGCAGCGCCGGCTGGAGCGTGCGCTCGAGCAGGCGCGCGAGAGGTCGCTACTTGGCGACGACATCTTCGGCCGGGGCCTACTGCGCTTCGACATCGAGCTGCGCAAGGGGGCCGGCGCGTACATCTGTGGTGAGGAAACGGCGATTTTCGGATCGATCGAGGGGTACCGCGGCGAGCCGCGCAACAAGCCGCCGTTCCCGGTCGAGCGCGGCCTGTTCGGCCTGCCGACGGTCGTCAACAACGTCGAGACGCTGGTCAACGTGCTGCCGATCGTGCTCGAGGGCGGTCCGGCGTTCGCCGCGATCGGCACCGAGCGCTCGACCGGGCCCAAGTTGTTCTCGGTCTCCGGCGCGGTGCGCGAGCCCGGCACCTATGAGGTGCCGTTCGGCACCACGCTGCGCGAGCTGCTCGAGCTCGCCGGCGGCCTGACTCGCGGCGCCAACCTGCGAGCGGTCCTACTGGGCGGGGCCGCCGGCAGCTTCGTGACGGCGGATTATCTCGACCTGAAGCTCACCTTCGAGGGCGCCCGCGAGGTCCACACGACGCTGGGATCCGGCGTGGTGCTCGTGCTCGACGACAAAGCCGACCTTCCCGAGCTACTGATGACGATCGCGGGTTTCATGCGCGACGAGAGCTGCGGGCAGTGCGTGCCGTGCCGGGTCGGCACCGTACGCCAGGAGGAGGCGCTCGCGCGGCTGATCTCGGGGAACACGCGCGGAAGCGTCCAGGACGAGCTGCACCTGATCGCCGAGATCGGCGAGGCCATGCGCGACGCCTCGATCTGTGGGCTGGGACAGACCGCATCGTCCGCGGTCGAGTCGGCGATCGCGCGGCTGGGCGTATTTGCGAGCAACGGCAACGGAGGAGCGACCGCGTGAACCCGATCCAGCTGCCCATGGCGCCGTCGCAACCGGCGGCCCGACACATCACGGTCACGATCGACGACCAGCCGGTTGAGGTGTCCGAGGGCTCGACGATCCTCGACGCCTGCCGCCAGATCGGGATCGACACGCCCACGCTCTGCTACGGGGAGACGCTGATGCCGGCCAACGCCTGCCGGATCTGCGTGGTCGAGCTCGAGGGGGCCCGCACGCTCGTGCCAGCCTGCTCGCGCAAGGTCGAGCCCGACATGGTCGTCCGCACCAATTCCGACCGCGTGCGGCACAGCCGAAAGATGGTGATCGAGTTTCTCGCGTCGAGCGTGGACCTGTCGATCACTCCGGCCGCCCAGGACTACCTGGCCCGCTACCACGGGAATCCCGAGCGCTACGGTCCCCCGGCCCCGCCGGACTCGCACCGCGACCACAAGCACACCGGCCACCACGAGCGTCCCGACGGCGAGACCGCCGCCACCGTCCACGCTCCCACCAAGGTTGACAACGACCTGTACGTGCGTGACTACTCGAAGTGCATCCTTTGTTACAAGTGCGTCGACGCCTGCGGCGAGCAGTACCAGAACACATTCGCGATCACTGTCGCCGGGCGCGGCTTCGACGCGCGTATCTCGACCGAGTACGCCAACCCCCTGCCGGACTCCGCGTGCGTGTACTGCGGCAACTGCATCGCGGTGTGCCCCACGGGCGCGCTCATGTTCCGCTCCGAGCACGAGCTGCGCGAAGCGGCCACGTGGGACGAGTCCCGCCAGACCGAGACCGACACGATCTGCCCGTACTGCGGCGTCGGTTGCAACCTCACGCTCCATGTCCAGGACAACCAGATCGTCAAGGTGACGTCGCCGAACGATCACGACATCACGCGCGGCAATCTCTGCATCAAGGGTCGCTTCGGCTTCCAGCACGTGAACCCGAAGCCTGACCCGGCCGACACCGCGTGACCGACAGCCGCCTCGACCCGCTCGCGGCGGGGATGATCGCCACCGTTCTACGCGACGGGGAGCGCGATGAGGTGGCGGTCGAGGAGCCGCTCGAGATCCGGGTCGACGGCGTACCGCTGACCGTCACGATGCGGACGCCGGGGCACGACGAAGAGCTAGCGCTCGGCTTTCTGTACGGCGAGGGCCTGATCGGCGAGCCTCGCCGCGCGGGCCTCACCGAGGATTTCGCGGCGAACATCGTCGAGGTGGAGGGGCCCCTCGCTCGGGATCCCGGCGAGCGGCGGTTTTACACCACGTCCTCGTGCGGCGTGTGCGGCAAGGGAGCGCTTGAGGAGGTGGCCGTCTACGCCCCGCCAGCGGCGCCCGGCCCGGAGGTCGACCGCGCGCTGCTCGCGTCGCTTCCGGATCATCTGCGCCAGCCGACGTTCGAGCGGACCGGGGGACTGCACGCCACCGGGCTGTTCACCGCGGCCGGCGAGCTCATGATCGTGCGCGAGGATGTCGGACGTCATAACGCGATGGACAAGGTGATCGGGCGCGCGGTGCTCGATGGCCTGGTGCCGCTGAGCACGAGCATCCTGTGCGTGAGCGGGCGGCTGTCGTTCGAGCTCGTGCAGAAGGCCGCGGTCGCGGGCACGCCGATCCTCATCGGCGTCGGAGCGCCCAGCTCGCTCGCGATCGGGCTCGCCGCCGACCGCGCGATGACGCTTGGCGGATTCGCGCGGCGCGGAACGATCAACATCTACGCGGGCATCGATCGCGTCCGCGGCTGATCACCTTCACCCGAAGCGGGTGACGCCCCGCGCCGGATGTCCAGATAGAAGGTCGAGAACACCTTCTGGCAGCGCGATCGAAAGCGAGAATCATCCATGGCGAGCGCCGAGTTTCGAGGCACGATCAACGTCGACATTCGCGATTCGGAGCCGGACTGGACGCCGTTCGAGCCGCCGCGGGCGCCCGACGGGGCGCCGAGCGTGGTCTATATCGTGCTCGACGACGTCGGGTTCTCGGCGATGGGCTGCTACGGCGGGCCGGTCGACACTCCGAACATCGATCGAATCGCCGCCAACGGGGTGCGGTACACCCAGTGGCACACGACCGCGTTGTGCTCGCCGACGCGCTCCTGCCTGCTGACCGGGCGCAACCACACCCGGAACAGCATGGCGTGCATCACCGAGGCGGCGATCGGCTTTCCCAACGCGAGCGGGACGATCCCTCCCGAGAACGGGATGCTCCCCGAGATCCTCGGTGAGCTGGGTTGGAACACGTACATGGTCGGGAAGTGGCACCTGTGCCCGACCGACGAGGAGCATCTCGCCTCGACGCGGCGAAACTGGCCGACTGGACGCGGCTTCGAGCGCTACTACGGGTTCCTCGGCGCGGAGACCAACCAGTGGTATCCGGACCTCATATACGACAACCACCCGGTCGAACAGCCGAGCCAGCCCGAGGATGGCTATCACCTCACGGTGGACCTGACCGACAAGGCGCTCGAGTTCATCAAGGACGCCAAGGCGGTGGCGCCGGACAAGCCGTTCTGCCTGTACTACGCCCCCGGCGCGTGTCATGCGCCGCACCACGCTCCGCCGGAGTGGATCGAGAAGTACCAGGGCCGCTTCGACGCCGGCTATGAGGCGATGCGCGAACAGACCCTCGCTCGCCAAAAGCAGCTCGGGCTCATACCCGGAGACACGGAGTTGCCGCCAATCAACCCGATCGGGACTCCGGAAACCAGGAGCGGCCCGGAAGGCCAGCCGTTCCCCGAGGTCGACACGACCCGGCCGTGGGACTCGCTGTCCGATGACGAGCGTCGCCTGTTCTCGCGGATGGCGGAGGTGTACGCCGGTTTCCTCGCGCACGCCGACAAGCAGATCGGCCGGCTGGTCGAGTATCTCGAGGAGACGGGGCAACTCGAGAACACGCTGATCGTGTTGGTGTCGGACAACGGTGCCAGCGGCGAGGGTGGACCGAACGGGTCGGTCAACGAGAACAAGTTCTTCAACGGGATCCCCGACGACATCGAGGGCAACCTCGCGATGCTCGATGACCTCGGAGGACCGAATACGTACAACCATTATCCGAACGGTTGGGCGATGGCGTTCAACACGCCGTACAAGATGTGGAAGCGCTACGAGTTCAACGGCGGCACCTGCGATCCGTGCGTGATCTCGTGGCCGAAGGGGATGACGGCCAGGGGCGAGATCCGGCAGCAGTACCACCACGCGATCGACATCGTCCCGACGATCCTCGACTGCCTCGGGGTGGAGTCGCCGGATTTGATCAAGGGGCACGTTCAGAGCCGTTTTGACGGCGTCAGCATGCGGTACAGCTTCAACGACGGCGACGCTCCCGGGCGGCGCAAGACCCAGTTCTATTCAATGCTCGGGTCGCGGGCGATCTGGCACGAGGGCTGGAAGGCGGTCAGCACCCATCCCACGATCAGCGGCTGGAGCCACTTCAACGACGACACGTGGGAGCTGTATCACCTCGACGCCGACCCGGCCGAGCTGCACGACCTGGCGGCCGAGCATCCGGAGAAAGTGCGAGAGCTCGTCAACGTGTGGTTCTCCGAGGCCGGCGCGAACCAGGCGTTCCCGCTCGACGACCGCTCGGCGGTCGAGATTCTCAACACGCCGCGACCGCAGCTGACGAGCCCGCGCGACCGCTACACGTACTTCCCGGACGTCGCCGGCGTCCCCGAGGCGCAGGCGGTCAACATCCGCAACCGCAACTACGTGGTGGGCGCGCTGGTGGACATCCCGGCGCCGGGTGCGACGGGCGTGCTGTTCGCACAGGGATCGCATTTCGGTGGCCACACCCTGTACGTCAAAGACAACCGCCTCGTGTATGTCTACAACTTCGTCGGGATGATCGAGCAGAAGGTCGTCGCGACCGAGGACATCCCGACCGGCGAGAAGCTGATCTTGTCCGCGTCGTTCGTCAAGGATGGCGAGGATCCGCCGGGGGTGTCGACCGGGATCCTCACCCTGTTCCACGGCGAGAAGAGCGTGGGCGAGGCACGGATCAAGACGCAACCGGCCGCGTTCGGCCTCGCCGGGACCGATCTCACGGTCGGGCGCGCGATCAGCGAGGTGACCGACGACTATCCGGGCGAGCGCCCGTGGCACTTCACGCGGGGAACGATCAGGACCGTCGCCGTCGACGTCAGCGGCGAGCCGTACGTCGACCTCGAGCGCGCCGCCGCCGCGATGATCGCGCGCGAATGACGGCCAGCATGGTCGACATCCCCGCCGGCCGGTTCGCGATGGGCTCGACGGGCTTCTACGCCGAGGAGGGGCCGGTGCGCGAGGTCGAAGTCGATGCGTTCGTGATCGACCGCGGTCCGGTCACGGTCGCGGAGTTCGCCCGGTTCGCCGAGGAGACCGGTTACGTGACGGTCGCCGAGCGCGCTCCCGATCCCGCCGATTACCCCGAGGCCGACCCGGCGCTGCTGGTCGAGGGATCGGCGGTGTTCCATCCAACCCCGGGCCCGGTCCCGCTCGACGACCCCGGCCGCTGGTGGGCGTATGTCGCCGGCGCGAACTGGCGCCATCCGTGGGGCCCGGGCAGCGACAACTCACAGCGCCAGGATCACCCGGTCACGCACGTCGCGTATGAGGATGCGGAGGCGTTCGCTACCTGGGCCGGCAAGGCGCTGCCGACCGAGGCTGAGTGGGAGTACGCGGCGCGTGGCGGTCTCGACGGCGCGATCTTCGCCTGGGGCGACGAGCAGCATCCCGGCGGCGAGCTGATGGCGAACCACTGGCAGGGCGACTTTCCGTGGCGTAACACGGGCGCGCGGGGGTGGCGCGGCACAACTCCGGTGGGCCTGTTCCCGGAGAACGGCTACGGCCTGTTCGACGTGACCGGCAACGTTTGGGAGTGGACCAGCGACTACTACTCGCCCCGCGGCTCCGGGGCGCACGAGACGCGGAGCCCGTGCTGCGCGCCGCCGCGTAACCCGCGCGTCGAGACCCCGGACGCCAGCTACGACGTCGGCCGTCCCGGTGCGCACATTCCCCGCCGGGTGATCAAGGGCGGCTCGCACCTGTGCGCCCCGAGCTACTGCCTGCGCTACCGGCCGGCCGCTCGGCAGCCCGAGGCGATCGACACGTCGACGAGCCACATCGGCTTTCGCTGCGTCGCCAGATGATCGGCCAGGCGATCGGGCAGGCGCTCCCGTTCGGCGTCGGCGTCGCGCTGAGCCCGGTGCCAATCATCGCGGTGGTGCTGATGCTCTCGACGCCCAAGGGCCGGGTGAACGGGCTGGCGTTCCTGGTCGCGTGGGTGGTCGGAATCGCCGTGCTGGGGACGATCGTGCTGCTCGTCGCGGGCGGCGCCAGCGCCAGCAAGCACGGCACCCCGGCGACCTGGGTGAGCATCCTCAAGATCGTGCTCGGGGTGTTGTTGGTGCGGCTGGCGATCAAGCAATGGCGCGGGCGACCTCGCGGGGAGACTCAGCCGGAGCTGCCGCGGTGGATGAAGAGCATCGACACGTTCACGCCGGTCAAGTCCGCTGGAATGGGCGTCGTGCTGTCGGACGTCAACCCGAAGAACCTGATCCTGGTCGTCGGCGCCGCGGCGGCGATCGCCCAGACCGGAGCGAGTGCCGGCGCCCAGGCCGTCGCGCTCGCCGTGTTCATCCTGCTGGCGACGCTCGGCGTGGGCGCACCGGTCGCGATCTACTATCTGATGGGGGACAAGGCGACCAAGATCCTGGCCGAGCTGCGCGACTGGATGGCGCGCGAGAACGCGACGATCATGGCCGTGATCTGCCTGATCATCGGCGCGAAGCTGATCGGGGACGCGATCGTCGCGCTCAGCTGATCGGCTCGATGTCGCCCGGCTTCCAGGATCCGTCGAACGCGGGCCGCTCGGGCCCATAAATCCGGATGTAGACGAACCAGCCGCGGTCCGGCACCGTCTCGATCCAGGCGCTGTCGTCGCCGGTGGGCGGCGTGGGCCCGAATCTCAGCTCGGCGTTGCCGGCGGCCGGGAGGTCCTTCAGCTCGAACAACGACCGCAGCGCGGCCTTGCCCTGCTCGGTCTGAACCTGGGACCGGGTCTCGGCGTCGTACACGGTGGCCGACCAGAACAGCTTGCCTGGTACGGGAAAGTGGGACCTGAAGCCGATAGTCCCTGCCACCGTCGAGGTATGCACCGGTGGCGTCACGGCACGCCAGCCAGTACAGCGAGCCGCCGCCTTCGACGCGGCGGAACATCGCCGGTGAGGCCACGATCGCCTGCGCGAACCAGCGATCACGGGCCTCGAGGTCAAGGCCGGCCGGCGTCTCGAAGTCCGCGTTGTCGGGGACGAGGCCGCACCACTCCCAGCGGCGATCCGGCCATGCGTGTATGTCGGGCCGGGAGCTCGCGAATGCGGATACGAGCAACTGATCGCGACCAACCCTGGCCGCTCGTTCGAGGATCTCGGCGGTGTTCGAATCGGGCGAGAACGGCTTGCCCTTCTCGATCCCGAGCGCCGACAGCAGCCCATACATCGGCCGGAACTCGTCGACGACCGGCTCGGCGTCGATGACCTGGTGGAGGACCTCCCAGAACTGCAGGTTGTCCTCCCAGCGCAGGCAGGTGAAGTCGGCCGCGCGCTCGGTGAAGTCGACGAAGCCAAGGGGCTCGGGGTTTGCCGCCGTTGTGAGCGGATAGACGCGGACCGCCCGGAGCGCGTCCATCGCCTTGGGCAGATCGCCGCCGACCGGGAGCGCGCGCACCGCGAGCAGGAGCTTGAACGACGAGGAGCGGCCGACGTGGTATCCGTCGGGCACTTCTCCGTCGTAGCCCGGCGGAAGCACCACGTATTTCCCGCCGCGCCCCGCATCCGGGCCAGGGATCCCCATGTCGATGATCCAGCGCTGGTGGTGGTCGTCGACCAGCCCGATATAGGCGCCGGCCGGCAGTTCGATCACCATTGGCCCGTCCGACAGGTCGAGCGTGGCCGCCCCGTACGGGGTGTCGGAGTTCAGCGTGAAGCCGACCTGGAGCGGGCCTGTCGAGGCGATCCCGATCCCCTTGTTGTCCGCAAGGCCGACCTCGCGGTTGCCGTTGAAGATGCCCTCGACCGACACCGTCGGGTACCAGAACCGGTACGCGGTCACGGCTCGCGCAAAGGCGACGTCTCCGAGTATCCGCTCAGTGGCACCGTCGACGGGGAACCCCCGCTCGAGTACCGAACCAGTTTCAACGCTCATTCGTGTCTCCAGAAGTGAGTGGACGCCAGTTCCATGCAGCATCTCAGAACCTAGACTCGCGTTCCGATGCCCGGGTAATGGACGACGTAGCCCTCTTCGTCGAAGCGGATATCAGCCACGAAGGCGCCGGCCTGAAACCGAACGAGCCCATCCCCGAGCGGCTCGTATCGCTGCTCGGACCGGCTGACCTCGAGCGTGGGGACGTCTACCCACCGCATGACGTAGTCGCGTGGTGGACCGGCTCGGAGGAGATCGTCACGTAGGACCGGAAGCGAGTTGAACAGGGGGGACCAGCCGAGGTCGAAGAAGTCGGCGCCTCCGAGATCGAGCTCCAGCGAGCGCTCGCCGACGAGTTCTAGCCGGAGCGTGTCCGGCGCCAGTCGGTAGCGCAACTCGTACGTGGCTCCGAGTTGCGTCCCCTCTGCGGTCAGCTCGCTCCCGTTGCGTTCGACGTGCGCGACCTCCATCCGAGGCGCGCCGTCGCCAGTCCATGCGAGGGTCAGTGGCACGGTCAGGAGAAGGCTAGCCGTGAACCGTTACGCGAGTCCCTGCGTACCACAAGTCGAAATCGACGTTGTCCGTTCGTCTTATAGGCAGCAAGGCAACAAGTCCAAGAGGAACCCGAGCATGGTCTACCCACACATCCAATACCAGGGGGCGGCCTACCCCGACCTTCCGGTCGGCGATGATGACCGGCCGTTGGATGTGTTCCGTCATCCGTACGCGTACGCGGTGTGACGGTCACCCCTGCGCGAACAGCTGTGGCGCGATGCGCATCGCCGCCCAGCACCGGCGGGCGCCGTGGCACCGCTCGAGGCGCGACAGCCCTCGGTGGAGTTGTGTGAGCTCGCTTGGCGCGAGCTGTCCGGCGCGGTTGTGCGGTCAGCTTGCCGGGCATCAGGCGGTACTGGCCCGTGTGCAGGCCGTTGTCGGAGCTGAAGATCAGGTACGTTTTTCGGCTGACGCCATCGGCCGCGAGCCTGCGCTCGATCATTCCGATCATCCGGTCGACCGCCTGCACCGACTGCACCCGGCGCCGAAAGGCGGAGTTGATCTCGCCGATCTGTTTTCGCGTCAGTGGCCGGTGGCCGGCCAGCCACTTCGGCGGGTCTGTCGGCAGCACATCGAAATTCGGCGGACGCGGGGCGCGCAATCCCGTCCGACCACGTCGGTCAGATACTCCGACGGGCGGTGGCCGTAGTAGTGGAGCACGCCGTTCTCGTTCAGCGTGTAGTTGAACTCGGCGTAGCCCCAGCCGGCGACGTCCCAATCGCTGAAGCCCGGTGGGACATATCTCACCGGGACGTTGGTGACCTCTCCGTCGGACAGGTGGCCGTGTCCCGAGGTCTCCAGGTACTCGTTCAGGAACTTGCCCATCAGCGCGGTCGCGTAGCCCGCGCGCTGCAGGGCGAGCGGGAACGTGTGGCGCTCGTCACCGTGGAGGTAGTAGGCGCGAAGCCCCCGCCCGGCCCGAAGTTGCTGAACACCCCGGCGTCGTGTGGGAAGTCGCCGGTGAAGATCGATGCGCGCGACGGGCAGCACAGGGAATCGGCCACGAAGTAATCCTCGAACGTGAGTCCGTTCCGCTCCATCGCCAGCACGTGCGGCATGAACCGGACGAGGTTCATCGAGAGATCATCGGTCAGCACGAGCACCACGTTCGGCCGGCTCGCGGCTTGGGCCGCGGGCGGGGAGGCGCGATGCCTCGCGCCGCCGGGCGAGACAAGCGCGACGATCCCGGCCGCAAGCCGCGCAGCGACCAGCGCCCCCACCAAGACTCGTAGTCGCCGCCGGTTCATGACCGGCGACGGGCGACCGCAGACATCCACCTCATGCAAGCAGACACGCGTTCGGCGAGGGGTCCCGGCCGCACTCGCCCGCGAAGCCCGGAACTACGTCGTCGCGCCCGCGATGGGAGCGCCGATCGCGATGTCGGCGGGGCGTTCGGGTGGGGTGCGGGCGATGTGCGCGGCCTGTTGGCCGCGGCGGCGGGGGCGCCATACCCGCAGGTACTGCGCGCCCAGGTAGGAGCCGATCACGAGCCCCAGCGCGAGGAACTGGCCGGCGAACGTCTCCCAGTTGGGGAAGATCGAGAACCACGTCCCCATCCACCCCGGAACCGCCAGCCCGGGCACGGGGGTGGTGCCGATCC
>Ga0335073_10003464_pt1 | contig 21987 bp, 18 predicted proteins | sample Lox_Sample_22_FD_207093 | JGI IMG/M metagenome (GOLD analysis project Ga0335073, IMG submission 207093) | Soil microbial communities from Loxahatchee National Wildlife Refuge, Florida, United States - Lox_Sample_2.2 | ecosystem: Environmental > Terrestrial > Soil > Wetlands | place: USA...
GACAGACTCTGCGAGAGGCACAGGAGTTGCGGAGCCAAGGACGACGAGCGTCTCCGTAGCAGGCGCGGGTAGCTGCGCCGGGGACTGCGCGGAGAGGCCGGGAGCGTTGAGGCAGATGACGGTCAAGACTGCGGAGAGAGAAAGAAAGTTGAGTCGCATGGGCTGGCATCATCCATCTTGCAGGCGGCGCCGTCGCAACTCAACGATGGTTTTATCTAATACAAAATAGTTGATTTGATAAACTATTGCATGGTGATCCATGCGCATTGACGCCTTTCTCAACCAGAGTCCGATGTTCACGGTGACACGGGCTGCCCGCCGCTTTGAGGCCCTGAGCGCGGAGGCACTGGCGGCGGACGATCTCTCTTTTCTGGAGGGGCTTGTCCTGGCGGCACTTTTCTTTGAGGCCCCGCGACTGGTGAAGCCGTCGCAGCTGTCGACGACGTTCGGCATGAGCCGGGGAAATGTAAGCCACTGTATCTCGTCACTCGAGGCCAAGGGGCATCTGCAGCGCCGGATCGATCCGGAGGATGCGCGGGTATTTCTATTGACCCTGAAACCTCAGGGCAGGCGCACCGCCTTGCGTGTGATTGAGGCGTTCGACAAGCTGCAGAAGGGATTTGAGCAGGAGCTGGGCAGAACGGCGCTGAATGAGATGCTGGGGTCGATCCGGCGGCTGGAAGCACAGAGCGCGCGCAGCTGATCGCGGCGGTTGCAGGGGTTGAGTTACGACGCAGCGGCAGGCTGCGCCGCAACTGGGCTAGAGAATGTAGCGGCTGAGGTCCTGATCCTTGACGATGGTGGCGACCATCTGCTTGACGTAGGTCGATGTGATGGTGAAGACCTTCTCGGGGCCGCTGGCGGTCATGCGCTCGGCATAGGGCAGCGGCGTGGATGACTCATTCTGAATGGCCGTGGTCAACGCCGACGCCTGCTCGTCGTTTGCCGCGCGGCGGGCTACGTCGGGCGCGAGAAAGCTTACGTCTTCAAGCACCCGTTCCATGATGGTATGCAGGCGGCGCGCGCCGATGTTCTCAGTCTGCTCATTCACCTTGAAGGCGAACTCGGCCATCTCTCGCAGGGCTTCGGGTTCGAATTCAAGGCGGACGCCTTCGGTCTCGAGCAGCGCTGTGTACTGCCTGGTGAGCGAGGACTTGGGCTCGGTGAGGATGCGCAGGAAGTCTTCGACGGTGAGCGATTTCAGCTCCACGCGCAGCGGGAAGCGGCCCTGCAGTTCAGGAATCAAATCGCTGGGCTTGGAGACGTGGAAGGCGCCGGCAGCGATGAAGAGAATGTGGTCAGTGCGCACCATGCCGTAGCGGGTGTTGACAGTGGTGCCTTCAACGATGGGCAGGATGTCGCGCTGCACGCCTTCGCGCGAGACATCGGGACCGTGGCCGCCTTCGCGGCCGGCGATCTTGTCGATCTCATCGAGAAAGATGATGCCGCTGGATTCGACCCGCTCGGTGGCGACGCGGTTGACCTGGTCCATGTCGATGAGGCGGCCTTCTTCTTCCTGCACGAGGTAGTCGAAGGCGTCGGCGACTTTCATCTTGCGCTTCTTGGTGCCGCCGCCAAAGATGTTGGGCAGCATGTCTTTGAGGCTCATCTCCATGTCTTCAAGGTTCTGGTTGGAGATGATGCCGAACTGGGGCGCGCCGCGCTCGCGGACGTCGAGCTCGACCATGCGGTCGTCGAGCTTGCCCTCGCGGAACTGCTGGCGGAGCTTTTCGCGGGAGCGCTGATGCGAGTCGGCGCCGGGCAGGGTGAGCTGGCCTTCCTGGTGCCCCTGCGGAGTGGCAGGCGGCGGAGGCAGAAGCACGTCGAGGAGGCGCTCTTCGGCGTTCATCTCGGCGCGGTCTTCCACTTCTTCCAGACGCTCTTCGCGGACCATGTCGATGGCGATCTCGACGAGGTCGCGGATCATGGATTCGACGTCGCGGCCCACGTAGCCCACCTCAGTGAACTTGGAAGCCTCGACCTTGAGGAAGGGCGAGTTGGTGAGCTTGGCGAGGCGGCGCGCGATCTCGGTTTTGCCGACACCGGTGGGCCCGATCATGATGATGTTCTTGGGCATGATGTCGTCGGCGAGGTCGGGCGGCAGCTTCTGGCGGCGCTGGCGATTGCGCAGGGCGATAGCGACGGCGCGCTTGGCGGCCTTCTGGCCGACGACGTGTTTGTCGAGCTCGGCGACGATCTCACGCGGCGTGAGTTCGTCGAGTGCGAGTTCCTGTTCTTCAGCGGATGCGGGCAGGTAGATGGCCATGGGTTGTGTCAATTCTCTGGATTCGTGTCAGGGCGCGACTTCAGTCGTGCCGATCATCAGTGCATTCTGCGGAGCTTGTGCCCCAGAACATTTCATCTTCTTCAAATATGCCGTGCCGAACGGGCACATCTCAGGCGAGCTGGAGAGCGCAGCCTGTACAGGATTCATTTCTATGTACGCACGATGCTCGACAAAGCTTTGCTCGTCCCGGATTTGTACATCCGAGAAACCGCGCTGCCAAATCTCGCTGCTGAAGCCGAGATCCCTGTGTGCACGAAATGAAAAATTCCCCTTTATCAGGTGCATTGCCTGCTCGATTGTCGCGTCTCGCGGAACCGTGATGAGGAGATGAACGTGATTCGGCATAACGACAAAATCGTGAACCGTGAATCTTCCGGCCTTCATATATGACCTGAGAACGTTGATGAAAAGAACTGCCATCTTCTCAATTTGCAGAAGCGGTCTGCCCCCAGCAGTCCGAGTCGTCACGAAGAATGTTCGCGACACGCCAAATTTGTTATCCGGGAGTGATGGGCGGGAAGGTTTAGACATACAGGGGCTAAAGCCCGCACTCCTGAAAGCGTTTTTGCGGCACGACTAAAGTCGTGCCCTGACTCGTGGCTTCATGCAGTACGTCTGAAGTCGTGCCCTGACTCGTGGCTTCATGCAGTGCGACTGAAGGCATGCCAGGACACGCGGCTTGTAGGGTCTCGGACTTTGCAGAAGTCCGCATGCTGTTTGCCGTCCCTCCGCTCATTTCAACTCTTCAGTTCTTCGATGGTGACGTGGTCGTTGGTGTAGATGCAGATTTCGCCGGCGATCTTCATGGCCTTCTCTGCAATCTCACGAGCGCCGAGGTCCGTGTTCTCCATCAGTGCGCGGGCCGCAGCGGTGGCGTAGCTGCCGCCGGAGCCGATGGCGGCGATCTGTTCGTCGGGATCGATGACATCGCCGGAGCCCGAGATGAGGAAAGTCTGTCCAGCGTCGGCAACGACAAGCAAGGCCTCGAGGTTGCGCAGCATCTTGTCAGTCCGCCAGTCTTTGGCGAGTTCAACGGCGGAGCGATTGAGATTGCCGGCGTATTGCTCGAGCTTGGTTTCAAAGCGCGCGAAGAGGGAGAAGGCGTCGGCCGTGGAACCGGCAAAGCCGGCGAGGATCTTGTCCTGATAGAGGCGGCGGATCTTCTTCGCGGTGTGCTTGAGGACGTGGTCGCCGAGGGTGACCTGACCGTCTGCGGCCATGACGACCTGGCCGTTGCGGCGCACGCAGATGACAGTGGTGGAGCGGATGCGAGCGCGCTGCGGTGCTGCGGGGCTCGTGTGCGTAGGCAAGGAAAACTCCTTTGAAAGTGCAGCGCCCCGGCGGGAAAAAGCCGCACGGGACGCAGAGTTCAGTATACGGCAGGGGTCGGTGAACAGTGGTCAGGGGCAGGCGGCGAGGGTATTTGCGGAAAACTCACTTTTTCCAGACCACAGCGCCGGAGCGGATGACGGTCTGGACGCGGGAGAAGTTGGTGAGGTCCTGCGCCGGGTCGGCGGAGAGGATAGTGAGATCGGCCAGTTTGCCGCGGGAGATGGTGCCCTTTAGATCCGAGACGCCCATGCGGGCGGCGGGGTTGGTGGTAAGCATGCCGAGGACGGTGGGGAAATCGAGGCCGCTCTTACCGAGCTCGACGAATTCGCCGTCGGTGGAGTAGTCGGCCATATAGCCGACGTCGGTACCGAAGATCAGCTGGCCGCCCAGCTGGTGGAACTCCAGGACCTCGGCGCAGATGGGGTCCATGTAGTGGGGATCGCTGGTGACGGTGGTAGTGAACATCTTGAGGGTGGGGATCATGGCCATGTTTTTGTGGATGGCGGAGCTGAGCAGGGCCTGGTCGACGCCGCGGGTATCGTCTGCCGCGTGGGCAAGAATGTCGACCCCGCTATCGATGGCCACCTTGACGCCGGCGAGGTTGGAAGGATGGGCGAAGACAAGCCTGCCGTTGAGATGGCTTTCTTCGACGGCGGCTTTCGCGACGTCGAGCGGCATGGGAAGAACGTGGCCGCGCGCAACCCATGAACCGGTGAAGAGCTTGGTGACGTCGGCGCCGGACGCGAGGTTGCGGCGGACGATGCGGCGGGCGGCGTCGGGCGTAGCTGGCTGGGGCAACAGGCGGACCATCCAGCCGGGCATGGATTCACGCAGGTAGAAGGGTACGCCGTTGGGCGGGTAGAGCGCGGTTCCGGCGGTGTAGATGTAGGGGCCGGTCAGATCGCCGGTCTCGATGCGGCGGCGGATCGAGAAGGTATCGGCGGGGTTGGAGCCGAGATCGATGACGGTGGTGAAGCCTCGGCTGAGGAACATGTCGGCGAGCTGGGAGTCGAGGGTGGCAGCGGACTTCCACTCGGCGAAGCTCCACTTGGGTTCGGTAAAGTGCACGTGGGCGTTCCAGAAGCCGGCGGTGACGACGCAGTGGTCGCAGGGGATGATGGTGGTTCCGGGGGGTACGTCGACCTGGGCGCCGACGGCAGCGATGCGGCCATCGCGGATGAGGATGGCGCCGTCGTCAATGGGTGGAGCGCCGGGAGCTGTGTAGATGCGCGCATGCTCGATGGCCAGCGTGCCCTGGGCAAGACGCAGAGACGGATGGGAGTTGCGGCGGGGGTAGATCTCGAGCACCCAGACTGCGGTACACGCGATGACGAAGAGAACGAGAAGCGAAAGGACGAGACGATAGACCCATCGGCGCATGGTTGAACCACCCGTTCCAACTTATACGCGAAAGAGGGGCTGGCGGTTCGCGGCACTCTTCCGGTTTGACGCCCCGGGCCTGTAACAATAGGTTGGAAGAGTGCGGGGCGGCTCGCACAAAGGAGCAGGAATGCGGAGGAATGCCTTTTCACTGGCATGGGGATGCCGGCTCGTCTGCACGTTGGCGCTGCTGGTGGCGTGCCGGTTGTATGCCCAGGACCTGAAGAGCTTTGAGAAGAGAATCACGGTGAAGGTGCTGCCTAACGGGCTGACATTGATCATCTGCGAAAGGCCTGAGGCGCCGGTCTTCAGCTACACCACCTTTATTGATGCGGGCGACGTGAATGACCCCAGCGGCGAGAGCGGCCTGGCGCATATGTTCGAGCATCTGGCGTTTAAAGGCACCACCGAGATCGGCACCAAAGACTACAAGGATGAGAAGGTAGCGCTGGCCAAGGTTGAAGAGGCCAACGACGCGTACGAGGCGGAATACCTGAAGCCGGTGGGACGGGACCCGCAGAAACTCGAAGAGCTGAAGAAGGCGTTCCTGGCCGCGCAGGCCGAGGCGGAAAAGTATGTCATCCCCAACCAGTTCACCGAGGTGGCGCAGGTGAACGGCGCGACGGGGCTGAATGCGGAGACGGGGCTGGACAGCACGATGTACTACTGGTCAATGCCGGAAAACCGGCTGCAGCTGTGGGCGTGGCTCGAGAGCGGGCGCCTGGCGGATGTGGTTCCGCGGGAGTTTTACAAGGAGCGGGACGTCGTGCTGGAAGAGCGCCGGATGCGCACTGACTCGAATCCCATTGGACGGCTCTTCGAACAATTGGCGGCGACGGCTTATGTGGCGCACAACTATGGACGCAGCGGGATTGGGTGGCCGAGCGAAGTGAGCCAGATTACGGCGACAGAGGCGATGGCGTTCCACAAGAAGTATTACGTGGGCTCAAACATCGTGGTTGCTGTGGTGGGAGACGTGAAGGCGGCAGAAGTGATGCCGATGCTGGAGAGGTATTTCAGCAAGGTGCCGAGCGGACCGAAGCCGGAAGACATGACCACGGTGGAGCCGAAGCAATTTGCGGAGAAGTCGGTCGTGATCCGGGAACAGACGCAGCCGATTTATTTGGAGGCGTACCACCGGCCGAGCTATCACAGTCCGGATGACGCCGTGTATGACGCCATCCAGGACATTATGTCGAACGGGCGCGTTTCGCGGCTCTATCGCAGCCTGGTGGAGAAGCAACAGATCGCCGCGGAGGCGGTTGGGTTCAGTCCGTATCCAGGCGAGAAGTACCCGAGCTTGTTTGTGTTTGGGGCCGTTCCGCTGCCTGGGCATACCAATGCGGAGATGCGTGAGGCGATTCACAAGGAGATTGACAAGCTGAAGACAACCGATGTGACGGACGAGGAGTTGCAGATGTATAAGACGCGGGCGCGCGCCGACCTGCTGCGCGGGCTGGCCGACAACCAGGGTCTGGCCAGCGCGCTGGCGGAGTACCAGACACGCTACGGCGACTGGCGACAACTCTTTCTGCAGCTGGATCGCGTGGACAAGGTGACGAAGGCCGATATCCGGCGCGTGGCCAACATGGTATTTGTGGCGTCGAACCGCACCAGCGCCGAGATTGATACAGACGCAGTTGCAGCCAGCGGCACCCACGGAGGCACGCGATGACGAACAGAGATCAGATATCAGAGGTCATGGATCCGTTCGTGACGGTGCTGCACACAGTGCGCGCGGCAAGAGCGGCGCTGGCGATTGCGATGCTGTGTGTCCTGCTTGCGCCTGGAGCGCTGCGTGCGCAGGAAAGCAAGCCCTGGGAGAATATCCCGATTCCGCCGCTGCAGCCGTTTCATCCGCACCAGCCCACGCGCATTGAGTTGAAGAATGGCATCGTTCTGTTTCTGCAGGAGGACCATGAGCTGCCGTTCGTCTATGGGTCGGTGCTGATTCCCGGCGGGTCGCGCGACGAGGAGCCGGGTAAGGCCGGGATGATCGATCTCTACGGGCAGGCGTGGCGCACCAGCGGCACTGAAAAGATGAGCGGCGATGCGATGGACGACCTGCTCGAATCGAAGGCGGCGCATATTGAGACCGGCGGCGATATCGATTCAACGGCATTGTCATGGGACTCGCTGAAGGGCGACGCGGACCAGGTGTATGCGCTGGCGATGGATCTGCTCTTTCATCCGAAGTTCAGCGAAGAGAAGCTGCAACTGGCGCAGCAGCAGGACGCGACGGCGATCGTGCGCCGTAACGATGACGAGGGCGAGATCGCGGGGCGCGAGGCAGAGAAGCTCGTATACGGGGCCGACAGCCCCTATGCGCGCCAGCCGGAGCTGGCCACGATTGGCGCAGTCACGGTGGCAGACCTGAATGCGTGGCACGACCGCTCGCTGCGCGGCAGGCTGATTGTCAGCGTAAGCGGAGACTTCGATCCTGCAGCGATGGAAGCCAAGCTGCGCGCGACGTTTGAGCCCCTGCCGCATTTCACACCGTATCCGCCGCGGCATGAGGTGTTCCGCGATCCGGCGCACGAGGCATTCTTCATTGACAAGCAGGATGTGAACCAGTCAAACATTGAGATTGTCGGGCTGGGCACCGACCGCCGCAATTCCGATGTTCCGGCGCTGGCAGTGATGAACGACATCCTCGGCGGCGGATTCGGCAGCCGGCTCTTCCAGACGGTGCGTACCAAGCTTGGTCTCGCTTACGCAGTGGGCGGCGGACTCGGCTCCTCGTACGATCACCCGGGTAGTTTCCGCGTGATGGTGCTGACCAAGAGCGCATCGACAGTGGAGGCGACGAAGGCGGCGATGGGCGAGATTGCGGGCCTGCAAACCAAGCCGTTCACAGAGGCCGAACTGAAGCGCGCGAAGGATGACATCCTCAACTCGTTCCTGTTCCGCTATGACACCCGCGAAAAGGTGCTGGCCGAGAGAGTGCGGCTTGAGTTCTACGGCTACCCGGCAGATTATCTTGAAACCTACAAGGCCGCTGTTGAGAAGGTGACGCTGGCCGATCTGGAGCGGGTGGCAAAGAAATACGTTCATCCGGACAAACTGGCGGTGCTGGTTGTAGGCAACGGGCCGGAGATCAAGCCGGGTCTGGATACGCTGGACCTTGGCCCGGTTCACCCGATCGACATCACGATTCCGCGGCCGAAGCAAGAGGCTACGGGGGAGCAGAAGCAGTGACGAAGCAAGACAGCGGCGGCCAGAGAAAGGGCTCGAAGCTGGCCGTCGTGATTCTGGCGGCGGACAAGGGAAGGCCATTCAATGGGCGCCGCCTGACGGTGATGCATACCGTGGGCGGCAGGCCGCTGTTGCGCCATGCGGTCGCGACTGCGTCGGAGGCGGCTTCGGCGGCGGACATCTTCATCGTGACAGCGAATAGTTCACAACAAGCGCGGAACGCCGTGGCTGCCACGGGCGTGCAGTTTATTGAGCAAGCGCAGGGGCGCAGCGCTACCGATGCGCTGCAAGGCGCAATCAAAGACTACGACGATGTCGTCGTGCTGCCGGGGAGTATGCCGCTGCTCAAAGGGGAAACTCTCGAAAAGCTGGTGCGATTCCACCAGGCGGGGCACGCGGACGCGACCAAGCTTGCCAATGCGGGCGTCTACGTCTTCAGGGCAAGGACCCTTGCGCAGCACCTCGACCAGCTGAAAGCTGACAGGAAGCGGGGCGATGTGGATCTCGCCGGAGTGGACGCCATATGGCGCGAAGCCGGCCAGATCGTCGCCCAACTGCCTGTGGAAGATCCAGACGAGTTGTTGAGTGCGGACTCGATCGCCCAGCTTGTCGCTCTCGATGCGAAGATGCGCGTTTCTATTGCGCAAAGGTGGATGGCGGCGGGAGTGGTGATCTATCGGCCTGAAACGTGTGTAGTCGACGCCGACGTATCGATTGAGCCGGACACGATCCTCGAGCCCTTTGTGCAGTTGCTTGGCCGGACGAAGATTGGCTCGGGGTGCCTCATTCGCTCGTACTCGGTGCTGGAAAACTGCACGCTGGGCAACGACGTCATCATCCGGCCGCACTGCGTGCTGGCAGACAGCGCCATTGCCGACCGCGCGGAGATTGGGCCTTTTGCCCGGATGCGGCCCGGATGCGAAGTGGGTGAACAGGTGCACATTGGCAATTTTGTCGAATTGAAGAAGGCAAAACTGCATAAAGGCGTGAAGGCCGGACACCTCTCATACCTCGGCGACACCGAGATCGGCGAGGACGTGAACATCGGAGCCGGCGTGATTACGTGTAATTACGATGGCGTGCACAAGCATCTGACGCGCATCGGCGATGGCGCGTTTATCGGGAGCGACTCGACGCTGGTGGCTCCGGTGACGATCGGCAACGGGGCCTATGTGGGTGCGGCGTCGTGCATCACCAAGGAAGTTCCGGCAGACGCCCTGGCAGTCGGCAGGGCGCGACAGATCGTCAAGGAGGGCTGGGCCGGCGAGCGCCGCGCGCGCAGGAAGGCACAGGCAGCCAAGGCCGAGTAGACCGGAAGGGAAGGCTGCGCTGTGCAGAGGCCGGGCTTGATCCTGAGCGTGAATAGTACTTTCGTGTGGTACATTCTCGATAACAAATCGATGCCATCGTATTGAATACTTTGATACTTTCTAGAGAAGAGCTCCGGGCCCCTCTTTCATTGCGCGAAGGTTCTTCATACATTTCATATCAGTCGGCAACATGGGACGGGGACGGCAGCGCGCGTATTGACAGGCCGAGTATGCTGAGGGTGCAGGAAGAATGAGGTCGCAGGGACGCCCGTCAGCATCAATGAACTGCGGCGCAGCTCGCAGTCGAGGGTTTGCGACAGCCGGCGTGAACGAGAAGACAGCAGAGAACGTAGTGCACTGAAGAAGCGCAGCATCAGGGTCGCGTATAGGGCCAGAGCAGGAGAGAAGAGGGTTTGGCGTCAGACCTTGCAAATCTGGGCGGCAACGCACCGAGGGTCCCTTCCATGGCGAACGCGGATGACAGCGAGCATGTGCGGACGCGCCGCGTGGCACGGATCCTGGTGGTCGACGACGAAGCCCCAGTGCGCTCAATGATCGGCGCCACGCTTGAGCGGCAGGGATACGAGATTGAACAGGCGATCAGCGGGACTCAAGCGGTGGAATGCCTCGCCCGCGGTCCGTTCGACCTGGTACTGACCGATATCGTGATGCAGGATGGAAACGGCATCGCGCTGCTGGAACGCATTCACGCCGACCAGCCACATCTGCCGGTAGTAATGGTGAGCGCCATCCACGACATCAGCGTGGCGATCGACTCGATGCGCCGCGGCGCCTACGACTACCTGCTGAAGCCATTTGAGCGCGAGCACCTGGTGGCGACCGTGCAGCGCGCCCTCGATCATCGCCAGGCTCTGCAGGAAAGCCACAACTACCAGCAGAATCTGGAGCAGGTAGTGCGGGCGCGGACCGAAATGCTGCGCCAGGCAATGGAAGACCTGGAGCACTCGTACGACGTGACGCTGGAGGCGCTGGGTGACGCGCTCGACCTGAAGGATTCCGAGACGGAGGGACACTCGAAGCGCGTGACGGCCTACACGATTGCTCTGGCGCGCGCCATGGGCATTCCACCGATGGAGATCAAGGTGATCGCGCGCGGAGCGTTTCTGCACGACATCGGCAAGATGGCGATTCCCGATGAGATTTTGCGCAAGCCAGGCAAGCTGACCGCGGAAGAAGAAGAGATCATGCGCGATCACTGCACACGCGGCTATCACATCCTGCGCAAGATTCCGTTCCTGAGCGAGGCGGCGGCGATCGTCTACACGCACCAGGAGCACTACGACGGGAATGGCTACCCGAGTAAGCTGCGAGGCAGCGAGATTCCGATCGGGGCGCGCATCTTTGCGGTGGCCGATGCGATGGATGCAATCACCAGCGACCGTCCTTACCGCAAGGCACGCAGTTTTGACGCGGCCCGCGAGGAGATTCTGCGCTGCTCGGGTTCGCAGTTCGATCCCGCCGTGGTTGAAGTTTTTTTGAGGATTCCCACGGAGCTGTGGCACGAACTTCGCGCGGAGATCAACGGCGAGAACCGGCACTTCTCCACATTCGACTTCTCAGGCGCCTCAACCGGACGGAAGAAATAGGCCAATTCCCTCCCCTGCGCCTGCCTGGCGGGTGGCTCCCCTTCAAATCAATGGCTCCTGACGTGGCGGCGAATCTGCAATGCCGGGTGCAGTTGCCCTGGAATTCTTACACCTCGCCGGCTGGGTTGGCTGTCCGCTTACGAACAGCACTGCGCAAATTCGGACACGGGCGATCACCATCGAACAGCTCTGGCACGTGAATTCAGCAAGTTAGCAGTTCATGCGCTGGCGATGCTCGTGCAACCAAGTCTCCATTCGTTTCCCAGGTGGAACCGCATCCGGCATTGAAAACGTAACAGCAGGCTAAGAGACATCTGACTTGAACGGGGCCCTGCCGCCATAGCCGTCGACACTTGCCGGCACTGAACCGGCATCCGAAGCCCAGAAGCCTGTGGCCATGATGGAGGAATCGATGAGGACACTTCTCCAGGACCTTCGCTACTCCCTGCGGCAACTGATCAAGCTGCCCGGCTTCACGCTGACCGCCATTCTTTCGCTGGCGCTCGGCATCGGAGCGACAACGGCTGTCTTCAGTGTGGTCTACGCGATCCTGATGGATCCGTACCCCTATGCTGCGTCGAATCGCATGATCCACATGCGGCTCCTCAATCCGCAGGGAGATCCGGAGGGCTACCTTGGGCTGACAGGTTCTCAGTGGCACGAACTGCGCAAGTCGCCGGTGGTGGAAGACGCCTTCATGGAGGACGACTGGAACCTCACGGTCACGGGCAGCGATCTGCCGGAGGATGTGCAGGGGACCTATCTGACGTCGAATGCGTTCAACTTCCTCGGGGTTCCGGCGGCGCTGGGACGCGGACTGCAACCCTCCGATGCGATCGACGGCCAGGACCCGCAGCCTGTGGTTGTGCTGGGATACAAGTTCTGGCAGCGCCATTACAACGCCGATCCCCACGTCATCGGAAAGACAATTCAATTGCTGCGCAAGAACTATACGATCGTGGGCGTGGCCGGCGAGCGGTTCGCCTGGGGCGACGGCGATGTCTATCTACCCCTCAAGGTGACCGGAGACCAGACACGTAACTACTACACCGGCATCCGGCTAAGGCCGGGCGTGACCCATGCGCAGGCAGACGCGGCTCTGCAGCCCCTGATCGAACAGTTTGCCAAGGAGACGCCCAAGCATTTTCCCCAGAGGAAGCTGCGGCTGCATGTGGTTGGTCTGAACGAACAGTTTGTGAAAGACCTGGGCGGCACGCTGTATCTTCTCTTCGGCGCCGTCGCGCTTCTGCTGCTTATCGGATGCGGAAACGTGTCGATTCTGCAGCTGGCGCGGGCCACGAGCCGCGAACACGAGTTCGCCGTTCGATCAGCCATTGGCGCAAGCCGCAGCAGGATTATCCGGCAGCTTCTGACCGAGTCATTGCTGCTGTCGCTGACGGGCGCCGGTCTGGGCCTGCTGCTGGCCTACAGGCTGCTTGCCGCGATTGTCGCGAATCTGCCCGAGTTCTCATTCCCGCATGAGGCGGCAATCCAGATCAACGTGCCTGTACTGCTGTTCTGCATTGCGACCGCCGTTGCGACCGGAGTCCTGTTCGGGCTGTGGCCGGCGCTGCAACTTTCGCGGCCTGAGGTCAGCCAGGTGATGCAGTCAAACACGCGCAAAACGACGAGCAGCGAGCGCGGACGCGCTGTGCACAGAACGCTCATTGCGGCGCAGATCGCCCTCACGCTGCTGATGCTGTCGGGAGCAGGCGCGGCGATCGAGGGATTTCTGCGCGTGGCGCACATCAGGCTGGGCTACGACCCGCACAACACCATGTCGGTGGGCATCCCCATTCATGACGGAACTTACAAGACGTGGCCCGAGCGCGCAGCGTACTTCGAGAAGATCTTCGATGCCGTGTCCAGCGTTTCGGGTGTCAAGGCGAGCGCGGTATCGAGCAACGCTACTCCGCCGTCGAACGGATTTACGACGAAGTTCACAATTGTCGGCAAGCCCTCTTCCCAGGACGAGACGATGCGCTTCAACATGGTGAGCGCGGAGTATTTCCATGTGCTGCAGATACCGCTGCTCCAGGGCCGTATCTGGAATGCAGATGAGAGTCATCGCGGCGCTGCTGAGGCCGTGGTCAACGAGTCGTTCGCAAAGCGGTACTTCCCCGGTGGCAACGCCATCGGCCATACGCTCACCACGCCCGAAGTGAAGGCGCAACCGCCATTCCTGCTGACCGCGCCAGGCGTTGAGAATGGATTTTTGATCATTGGCGTCGTCGCCGACAAGCTTGACGATGGTCTTTCGAAGCCGGTCCTCCCTGAGATCTTTGTCCCCTATACGGCGGCGATGGGCATGTATACGCAGGTGCTGGTTCACTCTGAAGTGCCGCCGCTGAGCCTGCTGCACGCTGTGCGCGAGAGCGTCCGGTCGGTCGATCCCGACCAGCAGGTGACCAGCGACGTGCGCGACCTGGAACACTGGATCAAGCGCATGCCGGAGTGGGCGCGGGGACAGCTGATCGCGTGGCTGTTTGGCGGCTTCGCCTTTCTGGCACTGGCGCTTGCGGCTGTTGGGCTCTACAGCGTGGTGTCGTACACCGTGGTGCAGCGCACGAATGAGTTCGGCATTCGTCTTGCGCTGGGTGCGCAGCGGGGTCATGTGCTTGGGCTTGTAGTCCGCTCAATGGCGACGAGCGTGGGAGCGGGCATCGCGATCGGTGTCGCGCTCACCTTCGCGCTGAGCAAGGTGATGGCCACATGGGATGCGCAGAGCGCGCGCAATCCCCTGCTGCTGGCAGGAGCGGTTCTGGCTCTGGCAATGGTTGCCACGCTGGCGTGCATGCTGCCGGCGCGGAAGGCGGCGGGCGTCGACCCCATGACGGCGATTCGCTACGAATGAAGGAGAACATTGAGGCGCACCAGGCTGCGCGCTGCCGTGATCTGCGAGGCGGATGCCGGACGAGCGTTGTGCCGCGCAACCGACGATCAGACTAGCTTCGTCGCCGCATCCATTGCCAGATGGAGAAACCGCTCGCGATTGCGCATAGGACTATGAAGACAGCCATTGACCACTCAAACGGCGTGGATTTCGCGATGCCGATAACGGCCTGGCCATACCTCACCGCAAGAAGAGCAATAATCGCAAAACGAGTTCCACGAGCGATGAAATTGATCACGAGGATGCGCCAGATTGGGTAACCGAGCGCAGCCACCGCCGCGATAACAGTTGTAAAGGGAAAGGGTGGCGGCGCCAGTCCCGCCACTGCGACGGCGGCGCCCGAGTGACGTCCGATGTGGTCTTTGAGCTTTTTGTAGCGTCTCTCTCCTGCGATTTTCCGGATGCCCTCTTCGCCGATCTTGCGTGCGAGAAGAGCCAGCAACAGCGCGCCCACCGAGGATCCACACGCGGCCGATAAGACATACCAGGCTGCACCCTCATGATGACGAGCAATGAGCCCAACCACCAACAAGTCGTTCCCGAAAGGGAGAACGAGAAAGGACGAATCGGCTACGCCCATCACAAAAGGCCCGAGATAGCCGATGTGCAACAGCAAGGACAAAAAGACAGACTGAAAGCTCATGCCCACCGGCCTTCTGCCCTTTTCAGCGATGCAGTCGGGCGTCTACGGCAATTGCTGAGCAGATTGAGCGATGAGACGCAAAACAGTCTCCGCTTCGAGGTGCGAAATGCTGCTCCAGGACGTTGAGGCAGATTGTGAATGAGACTGTCGACGCCACGTCTCTCGGGCCCTCCGCCATCCAGGAAAGTGGCCGTATTCCCATGCGACGAGGCGCTTGAATCGGGTGATCAAATGGCTGAGCACCTTTCAAGCGCCTTGGCGGAGATCTTAGCGTTGAGCCCTTTCGCTTCCGAAGTATCTTGACACCTCATGCAGGAATGGACGTTCGGCGCTGGTCGCGGGCACTTTTCCCCGCAGGATCTGATCGAACGAGTGATCGCCGCCGTAGATAGCGTCTGTGTCGCGCTGATTCTGGCTGATGGATACGCCGTTCAGGTCAACGCCTGCGAACGCGCCCCGGCTGCGCGACCAGGTCAGCAATTCCGCCCGCATACTCAGATCGGTTGCGGCCTGCGCGCTTCTGCCCACCGGTCCCGCGGCAGCGGAGGCGCCTGCGCCAATCTTGACCTTGTCTTGCAGAAGGTCCTGCATTCCTTTCTGGTTGACGGCAACGAGAACCAGGTCTGTGCCTTTAGCGCCTGCCTGGAATCCGAATGAGCCTCCGGCGAGGCGGATAAACACCGGCGCGCTCCAGCCGTGTTCGGTTCTGCAAGTGGCAACTCCCTGTCCGTATTCGGCCCCGATGATGAATGCACCTTTCACCACGCTGGGAACGACTCCAACGCACACGGCTTTCTCCGCGATCTTGTCCGGGATCGCTTTGTCGGGCACCGCCATGATCTGCTCGATTGTTGTACGCGCAGCGCTCAGCCGATCATCCAGTTTCTGGGTAGCTGCACTCGTCGCGGCACAGGCCAGCGACGGTAACGCTGCGAGGAATATCACTCCAAGCCACCTTCTCATCTTCTTCCTCCGTCACATTGCAGAGAATCTCTTACCCGATTCAAATCGCGCGCTGAAATCATTCGATGCACTGTGTGGCTGTCTCAGTGGCCTCAGCCGAAGAATGAGGCAGTTTCACTTTGGTTGCCTGAGTCAAAAAAAATTCAACGCGACACGCTTATGTTCTGTCACTCGACGCCGTCAAAGGCTCTTAAAAACCGAAAGGAAACGAGCGCGCTGCGGTTGCTTTGTGGAGGACGCCTCTCACAGCCACCGAAACGGCTCAGAGAGATTGCAAAGTTGACTGCGCGATACACCGGGGATTTGAGGCCCGCGGAAAGGAAAGACAGTCGCAACTCTTTTGCGACAAGGAGAGACGTGCCCCAGAGGGCGAAGGGCATGGGTGCGCCTGCGCTAAAGCTGCGGCGCGACAACCTTCGCCTTCGGCGAAGGTTGGTGGAGGCGGCGGGAGTCGAACTTTTCCACAGCCTTTAGTTTCTACAAGTTGCAGATTCTAAAAAGATAATGAAGGCCTCAAAGGTCAGCTTTGCCGGAGTTATCGTGCGCGTATCGTACACAGAAATCCTGCCAACTTTGCCCAAAAATGCGATCTGCGACGAGGAGAGTCTTACATTTGATCTGCTGGTTCTTCTGGCGCGTTGTTCACTTTCGACAATACCCGTTTGAGCTTTTCAAGCGAACCTCGAGCGGCGCGGGCCTGCAGGTTCTCCTAATCGGCGCCCTGCCTGTGAGCATCATTGGGATCTCGATTGTCCATTGGCTAATTTTAGCCTGCCAGAAACAGAGCAAGGCGTTTCCGCGCTCAATCTGGGTAACACAGGGAGCCACTTGAGACTTGAATCATTCGACTCCCTGGAGGCGGCGGTGAACTCGTTTGCGACATACTCGGGAATCCTGACAGAGGTATATCCCCTTTTGTGCCGGGTCTCCTCGTGAGCGATTTTGATTATTCCCGGCTCGTGTGCAAAGAGACGCCTGATGGTCTTCTGACTGAATCCCCAAAGTTTCGGCAGCTCGACCACTGAATAATGCTTCTGAAACGCCAGTGGCTTGCGATCCTGATCGGATGTTTCATCTGTGGTCCAGCTACTCTGCAATCCTCTGTCGTCCTGCTCTTTCTTGTCGGTGAATGGTCTTTCGGCCATCGTCTTTGTGATGCATCAAGAATCTTGATTGAGAAGGTCCAGATACCGTTCGTAAAGGAAAAGACGGTCTCTGCGTTTACCGCTGGACTCCCGCAAAATTCCCGCTTCTGTCATTCGGGTCACCGCGGCGGAAGCAGTCGGAAAGCTCACCTTCGCCTCGCGAGCGGCATTTCTGATCGAGAACAGCGGGTTAACCTGGGCATACCTGTAGACCAATAGAGCAGACGAGGCTCCACGTCCGAAGCGTTCGATCTTTTCTTTGTCCGCCTGGAAGAGTTTGTCGATCTTGCCGGCCATCTGTGCCGCCTGATTTGCGGTATCTCTCACTCCTTGCAGGAAGAAGTCGAGCCATTCCGTCCAGCCTTCATTTTCTCGCGTCCCATTGAGCCGGTCATAGTACAAACGGCGGTGCTTCTTGAAAAATAGGCTGAGGTAAAGGATCGGCTCGCGCAGCACGTCTTCAGCACAGAGCATGAAGGTAATGAGCAGTCTGCCCACCCTGCCATTTCCATCAAGGAAGGGGTGGATGGACTCAAACTGCGCATGGACAAGGCCAGCTCTGATTAGCAAGGGGAGAGAGGGTGCCTCCTGATGCAGGAACATCTCAAGCTGTCCCATGCACTCCATCACATATTCGGGTGGCGGAGGCACATATGCTGCATTACCAGGTCGGCTGCCTCCTATCCAGTTCTGGCTTCTTCTGAACTGTCCCGGCTGCGCGTGGCTTCCACGCCCCTTCGAGAGGAGAACTTTATGGATCTCTCGAATGAGTCGAAGAGAGAGAGGAAAGCCATCCCGCATCCGCTTGAGGCCGTGATTCAGGGCCGCCACATAGTTCGAGACCTCTTGCACATCATCCAGAGGGACGCCAGGCGTCTCCGCGTTCTCGTAGAGCAGCAAATCTGAAAGAGAAGATTGTGTTCCCTCAATCTGCGAGGAGAGAACAGCCTCCTTACGAACGTAGGAATAGAGGAACAGTTTGAGGTCGGGGAGGGCGGAGGTCATGCCATCCAGCCGCCCCACAGCCTGGTTTGCTTCAGCAAGGAGGGTCTGTAACGAACTCAGGTCCAATTCCTGAGGGCCGAGTGGGAGCGGCGGAGGAACAAAGGCCCGAACTCTCTCGCCGGAGAGGGTGGAGCTCACATAGTGGCTTTGGCTACGGGCTTTGAGGTGCTTGGGCATCTTTTAATAGCTCGCTTAGCTATTAAAACATAATAGGTTTTTCTTTCATAGCGACATCTGCCATTAAAGGCATCCAGCGGGGAAAGTGAGCATTGCCACGCCCTGGTGTGATGAAACCTATGCTATTACGCGTACAAGCAGAGGTTTTGTCACAGGCCGCTACGGAAAGAATCACACTCTTGAGCAGGGCACATGTGCTCGCATGTGTTATCCGATCACTGAAGATCAATGCACACGGCTACATATCTAGAACAGCTGTATGTCTTTGATTCGGAATAGAATTCCAAAAGAGACGAATATGGTTTCGAGAGAAGAACTGTACGAACTTGTTTGGTCAATTCCGATGATAAAAGTGGCGGAGAAGTTCTCGGTCTCTGGAAGCTACATGGCTCGCGTTTGCTCCGTTCTGAATGTTCCGCACCCAGAGAGAGGGTATTGGGCCAAACTGCAAGTCGGAAAAGCATCGGCTCGCCCGGCATTACCTGAAGCCTCACCCGGCGATCAATTGTTCTGGTCGCAGGAAGGCGATCCGCTGGCGCCTCGGGGCCGTGCTGTTACAGCCACATCTGCGCCGTTGCAACCACCAACCCGTCGCATAGTTGCTGGGATTCATGGCCTCATCCAAGGTGCGAAGCAGCATTATCAAAGAGGCTACAAGATTGAAGAGGGGCAACTGCTGCGGCCTTACAAACGACAGTTGGTTGATGTAACCGCATCGGCGATGGGACTCGATAAGGCGCTCGCCTTTGCAAATGATCTGTTCAATGCCTTGGAATCTAACGGCCATCGCGTGCGCTTTGCGGCGTCGAATGAACGGCTTCATCGCCCGGACGTTGATGAGCACGAGAAGATTCTGAAGCCCAAACGCCAAGAATATTCCTATAGCGATACCAGCCTGTGGCGACCCTCGAGCCCTACGGTTGTATATGTCGGAGCTATTCCGTTCGGATTGGCAGTCATTGAAATGACGGAAGCGATTTTGATGCGTCATGTAAACGGAAAATATATCCGTGAATCGGAATACAAACCACCTAAAACGTCTCGCAGCTATACAGATCACACGTGGACGACAATGAAGAATATCCCCAGCGGCCGTCTGCGGCTTGTTGTTTATTCTCCGCAACGAGATGTTTCTTGGTCACTGTCATTTCAAGAAACGATGGAGCGGACGCTGACTCCGGACATCGTGAAGATTGTGAAATCGATTGAAGATTCGACAGAAGTAATGCGCAAGGAGATCATCGAGGCGGAACAAAGAGCCGAAGTGCGACGTCGCGAATGGGAGGAGCAGAACGCGCGATGGGAGCGCGAAAGGGATCAGCAGCAAATTGCAGATTCCGTTAAGAAAAGTCGCGAACAACTAGCCGAGGTGATTCAATCCTGGGCAACGGTAATGAACGTTGAGCAGTTTTTGAAGGGCGTAGAGGAACGTACGCTCTCTCTTCCAGAAGCTCAACGAGGGCAAGTATTCGACCGCCTCCAGCTCGCTCGGGAATTCATCGGCACACAGGATCCACTCGAATTCTTTAACTCGTGGAAAGCACCAGGTGAACGATATACGCCTCTCGCCAAGAGAAAACCCTCAATTTGAGTCGGCAGCGGAGAACGAAAAGCTCAAGAGGGAGGAAAGCCATCCCTGCTAGCGATGCGTAGAGACGCCTATATGTGGCTAGGAAAAAACCTCATGCAAAAGTAAATTGTGGAGGCAGTTCCGCAGGAACCCGCGCCCGCAATTATGTAACTCATTTATTTTCAATGGAAAACGACTATCGAGTGTGCATGATTTGGCCATATTCTATCATGTAATTCTTTTATTATCAATAGTTTATGGTGGAGGCGGCGGGAGTCGAACCCGCGTCCGAAATCGTTGTCAGCCAGGAGACTCCATGCTCAGTCCGGTTCCGAAGGTTTCACTCGCAGCGCTCAGAACGGACAAGATGCGCTGAAAGCTAGTCCGATGATCTTATGGCTGCAACACGGACCGAGAAGCAGCCACCAGCCTACTGAATGACGTCTTGCTCGCAGCCCATAGGCGAAACCGCGAAAGACGGCAGCTTAGTTAATTAAGCTGCAAGTGCCAGATTATCGTTGGCAACTTTTGTTTTGCAGGCGATTATGGGTGCCCACACCCCAGCATGCCTCCGTGCCGCAAGCGATCCCGTCGAAACCGTGACGCCCCCATACTCCACCCCATTGACGAAGACCTGTCATTGGGGACCCCGGAAAATCCCCCCAGCTACGAAGATCTGTCGCTGGGGCGAGAGGTGCGAGCCGGGCCCAAGGGCCTTGCTGCTGGTTCTATTTTACGACGCTTCCGGGTTCCGCAGAGTCCTACTGCTTCTCGAGGTCGATGCTTTCGTACTCGTGGCGCTCGATGGCGGCGCGGATCTGGGCCGGCGTCTTGCCCAGTCTGGTCTGCTGGTAGGCGAAAAAGCCCTCTTTGGCGCAGGTGGAGCACTCGGCGCCGTGCAGGCCTTCGAAGCAACTGCGCAAACTGGTATGGCCCAGGGCCCGGTCACAGCGGCAGTAGCAAGGAAGCTGGTAGAGGACATTCCCAATCCGGGCAGCTTTCTGGTAGACGTGCACCTGCCAGGGGTACTGGAAGTTCTCACCGGTGAGCCTCGATCCGGAAAGGATGGGCGGCAAGGCGCTGACCTTGAGCGGCGCTGCCGGGTGATAGGCCGGTATCTCGTCCGCAGGGTTGGCCCATTGCGCGTAGCTTGCAACGGTGATGGCACAAACGGCGATAGCCAGGATCCAGCGGAACTTTGAACTAGTCATGGGGAATGCTCTCGCACCCCATTGTAGTCCTGCGAACGTCGCGGCGAAAATCGTGGCCGGCGCAATGTCGATAGGAGAATATGCGAGCAAAAAAAGACGGCACGAACGTTTGTGCTGTTCGTGCCGGGAGGCCAGTGACGCAAACTACTTCCGGGTCGGAGGGGTAAACTCATCCACTCCCAACCGGAATATCTACACCTTACTATAGATTCAGAAGAATGCAAATACAAAATTTGATATTTTCTCACAATGCGGTATTGCCAACTTTTCTGCTTTTTGCACATCCAAATAGTTGCAGAATCACGTAATAGGAGACGACAGGATGACCATGGCAAGTGATTTGGAATCTGCGGTTGCTCCTGAGGTGACCCCGAGCAACGGCCGCCCTTCGGGATGGCTTCGAGTGGGCATGGTGGCGGCAGCTTCGGCCCTGGCGGGAGGGCTGGCGGCGGCCTGGTACTACCGGAAGACGCTTGCGCGGATGCGCCAAGCTGAAGAAAATACACCGGATCCCAGTCCCGACGACCTCGATTTCGATATTTGAGCCGATGAGTACAGGACGGCCGCGGCAACCCGCTCCATACAGCGAGGGGGTGATTCTGAAATCCAGAATCGCCCCCTTTGTTTTCCTGCGATTGCCCGCAGCCCCAGGGTGTATCGACCTAGTGAACCTCGCCGATGTACACGCCGTAGGGCAGGAGCTCGATGTGGCTGGTTGAGGCGGGGTCGGTTCCTCCTGGAGTCTTGAGGAGCGTCTTGAGGTGGGTGCCACCGCCCGGGACCGTCAGGCTGACAGTCTGCGGGTAGGCCGTGAAGTTGGTGGAGACGACGACCGCCGGGGCACCCGGCGTCTTCCGCATCCAGCTGAGGACCTTGTCGTTCGCGGTGTCGAGCATGGTTTCATCGCCGGTGGCGAGGGCGGCACGGGTCTGCTTCAGGCGAATGATGTCCTTGTACCAGCTGAGAAGCGATGCGGGGTTGGGTTCTTCGGCTTTGACGTTGACCAGGAGATATTGCGGCGGAACGGGAAGCCAGGGTTTAACGCCGGATGAGGTAAATCCGGCGTTCGCGCTGTCGTCCCATTGCATCGGCGTGCGCTCTCCGTCGCGGCCCTTGAATTCGGGCCAGTACTTCAGGCCAACCGGGTCTTTGACTTCCTCCCTGCTGGCCGGTGGGGTTGTCTTCATGCCGATGGCGTCGCCGTAGTAGAAGAGCGAGGCGCCGCGGCTGGCGAAGAGCAATGTAGAGATCACCCGATAGATATCGATG